>Ga0193752_1000100_pt1 | contig 117759 bp, 115 predicted proteins | sample H1c1metaG_FD_144924 | JGI IMG/M metagenome (GOLD analysis project Ga0193752, IMG submission 144924) | Soil microbial communities from a riparian zone of the East river system, Colorado, United States - H1c1 | ecosystem: Environmental > Terrestrial > Soil > Riparian zone | place: USA: East...
AGTAGAAAAGGCCGCCACCCGTTATAGTTCGGGTCATGTTCGACCGTCGTCAGAAGATCAACCTCGCAGGCGCGCTCGCCTGCTTTGGAATGGTCGGTTACGCCATCTACACCGAAAAATTCCAGGGATTGCTGCCGTGCCCGCTGTGCATGTTCCAGCGCGTCTGCATCGGCGCGCTCGGCATCGTGTTTCTCATCGCGGCGCTCCATCGCGCGCGCGCCGTGGGCAGCGTCATCTATGGATTCCTGATCTTCCTCGCGGCAGGCGCGGGCAGCTGGGTGGCTGCACGCCATGTGTGGATCCAGCATCAGCCGCCCGGCACCGTGCCCTCTTGCGGCGCGCCGCTCGACAACCTGCTGCAGATGTTTCCGCTGCTCGAAGTGATCCGCAAGGTCATGACCGGAGGCGGGGAGTGCGGCCACGTCGACTGGCAGTGGCTAGGGGTGTCCATGCCGGGCTGGGTGCTCATCATGGCCGTGACGCTCGGGCTCATCGGCATCGCGAACAACGCCATCTACCCGGTGCGCAATCGGTGAGCCTGGCCGATCTGTCTGCATTCGCGATCACGAAGAAATGGCCGGCGCAGTTTCCGGACCGGATCCAGCTCTACTCGGTGCCGACGCCGAACGGCGTCAAGGCATCGATCATGCTCGAAGAGACGGGGCTCCCCTATGAGCCTCACCTGGTGCGTTTCGAGAACAACGACCAGACGTCGCCCGGGTTCCTGTCGCTCAACCCTAACAACAAGATTCCCGCGATCCTCGACCCCACGGGCCCGGACGGCAAACCGCTGGCACTGTTCGAGTCGGGCGCCATTCTCATCTACCTCGCGGAGAAATCTGGAAAATTGCTGCCGCGCGACGCCGCGGGCCGGTATCACACGATTCAATGGTTGATGTTCCAGATGGGCGGCATCGGTCCGATGTTCGGCCAGCTCGGCTTCTTCCACAAGTTTGCCGGCAAGGATTACGAGGACAAGCGGCCGCGCGATCGCTATGTTGCCGAGTCCCGGCGCCTGCTCGGCGTCCTCGAGCGCCACCTTGCGACGCGCGCCTGGATGATGGGTGAGACCTACACGATCGCGGATATCGCGATCCTTCCGTGGGTGAACAATCTCGTCGGCTTCTACGGTGCCGGAGATCTCGTGGGCTATTCGGAGTTTCCGCACGTGCAACGCGTGGTGCAGGCATTCATTGCCCGGCCCGCGGTCGCCGCGGGGCTCAAGATTCCGAAGCGCGACTGAACGCGCCCGCTCGCTAACTACTAGAAGATCACGCCGCCGATCAACCAGGCGGCCGCGGCGATGGCCCCCGACGCCGGAATGGTCACGAGCCAGGCGATCACGATGTTGCCGGCCACTCCCCAGCGCACCGCGGACGACCGCTGCGCGGCACCCACGCCGATGATGGCGCCCGTGATCGTGTGCGTGGTCGACACCGGGATGCCGAAATGCGTGGCGACGAACAGCGCGATGGCGCCGCCGGTCTCCGCGGCACAGCCACCGACGGGCCTCAACTTGGTGATGCGCTGTCCCATGGTTTTCACGATGCGCCAGCCGCCGAACATCGTGCCGAAGCCGATCGCGAGAAAGCAGCTCACGACAACCCAGGTCGGCAGATGGTCCTTGGTGGTGACGCCGCCGGCGATCAGCAGCAGCCAGATGATGCCCATGGTCTTCTGCGCGTCGTTGCCGCCGTGGCCGAGGCTGTACGCCGCGGACGAAACCAGCTGCAGCCGCCGAAACCATTTGTCGACGCGGCGCGGAGTCTGGCGGAAAAATATCCACGAGAACGCCAGCATGAAGAGCGAGCCAAGCAGCAGGCCGAGCAGCGGCGAGATGAAGATGAACATCGCAGTCTTGGTGATGCCCGGCGCGAGCAGCGGCGTGGTGCCGCCGGCCGCCATGGCGGCGCCGATCATGCCGCCGATCAAGGCGTGCGAAGAGCTCGACGGAATGCCGTAGTACCAGGTGATCAGGTTCCACGAGATTGCGCCGATCAACGCGCCGAAGATCAGGCGGTTGTCGACGAAGGCGGGATCGATGATGCCCTTGCCGACGGTCGCGGCGACGGTGAGCTTGAAGACCAGGATCGCGACCACGTTGAAAAACGCGGCCCACAGCACGGCCTGCCATGGTTTGAGCACGCCGGTGGAAACGACCGTGGCGATGGAGTTCGCCGCGTCGTGAAAGCCATTCATGAAATCGAAGGCGAGCGCCAGCAGCACGAGCAACACCAGCGTCAGCGTGACTGAACCTGAGTCCATGAGATGGGGGCCTGGGCCTTGAAGTCAGGAGTTTTCGAGCACGACGCTTTCGATCACGTTGGCCACGTCCTGGCACCTGTCCGTGGCCGACTCGAGCAGTTCGTATACCGCCTTGAGCTTGATCAGCTGGCGTACGTCGGTCTCATTGCGGAACAGCTGCGAGATCGCGCCGCGCATGACTTTGTCGGCTTCGGATTCGAGCTTGTCGATCTCCTGGCAGATCTTGAGGATCGCCGGCGCGTCGGCCATCGAGGCCATCAGTCCCACCGCCGATTGCACGCGCTCGGAACAGCGCAGCACGAGTTCGGCCAACTGCGTCGCTTCCGGCGTGACTTTCTGGATGTCATACAACACCAGCGATTCGGCGGTGTCCTGGATGAGATCGAGCACGTCGTCCATGCGCGAGATCAGCCGATGGATGTCGTCGCGATCGAAGGGAGTGACGAAGACGGTGTGCAGCAGCTGCACGGTGTCGTGCGTGATGCGATCGGCGCCGTGCTCGGCATCCTCGATCTGCTTGATGCGGGTGGCGCGATCGCCCTCGTCGTCGTAGTGCCGCAGCACGTCGGCGAGCGCCACGGCACCCTCGACGATGAACCTGGCGTGGCCATCGAACAGACTGAAGAAACGCCCCTCGCGAGGCATGAGACGCGAGATGAAGTTCATTGATTTTTGTGCCGCCGCTATTTTCGACGCGGAGTTTAGTGGGTCAGCGCCGCGCTGTCACAAAAGCGTCACAGACGCTGACCGGCCGCCTCAGGCGAGCATTTCTTTCAATGTGTTCAGGTAGATGCGATGCAGCCGGTCGATGTCGGCGACATTGACGCTCTCATTGACCTTGTGAATGGTCGCGTTGATGACGCCGAGTTCGACCACCTGCGCGCCGAGCGGCGCAATGAAGCGTCCGTCGGAAGTCCCGCCGCCGGTGGAGAACTTGGGCGTAAGGCCGGTCTCCGCGTGTACCGCCCGGGTCACGCCGGCCGACAGCGCGCCGGGCGCGGTGTAGAACGGCTCGCCCGAGATGTACCACTCGAGCGTGTAGCGCACGCCGTGCTTCTTGAGGATGCCTTCAACGATGGCTTTCAGCCCGTCGATGCTCTGCACGGGTGAATAGCGCAGGTTGAACCGCGCCTTGAGTTCGCCCGGGATCACGTTGGGCGCGCCGGTGCCGGCGTTGAAGTTCGAGATCTGAAAGCTCGTGGGCTGGAAGTGCGCGTTGCCCTGATCCCAGGTGCGCGCGGTGAGTTCTGCCAGCGCGGGTGCAAACGTGTGCACCGGATTCTCGGCGAACTGTGGATACGCGATGTGACCCTGGACGCCGTGAACTGTCAGCCGTCCGGAGAGTGAGCCGCGTCGGCCGATCTTGATCGTATCGCCGAGTTCCTTCTCGCTCGAGGGTTCGCCGACGATGCACCAATCGATCTTCTGGCCGCGCTCACGCAGCGTTTCAACCACTTTCTTGGTGCCGTCGACCGAGGGACCTTCCTCGTCGCTGGTGATCAGATAGGCGATCGTGCCTTTGTGCTTCGGGTGCGCCTTCACGAAATCTTCGGTGGCCGTGACCATCGCGGCCAGTGCGCTCTTCATGTCTGCCGCGCCACGCCCGAACAGCAAGCCATCACGCACTGCGGGCTTGAATGGATCGCTCTGCCATTCTTCGAGCGGCCCGGTCGGCACGACATCGGTATGGCCCGCGAAACACAACACGGGTCCACCCTTGCCGCGTGTCGCCCAGAAATTGTCGACGTTGCCATAACGCAGATTTTCGATCTCGAAACCGACCCCGGCCAGGCGCCGGGTCATGACTTCCTGGCAGCCCTGATCGGCCGGGGTGACAGAGTTGCGCCCGAGCAGATCGAGCGTGAGATCGACGGTGGCTGACATCGCTGCGCGTTATACGGAACAGTGCCCGACGCATCAAGGAGTTTTGTGACAGCAAGATGAATGGCGGGCGGTCGAATCATTTGTTGTGGGACCGCCCTTGTTCAGTGGCGACTGAAATATTCCCGCAACCTTTTAGTCATAAATTGCCGCCCGTCACAACCGGAGGCAAAAACACGTGACTCGCAAATTCCTCGTTTCTTCGCTCGCGGCCGGCATCATCGGCTCCCTGAGCGTCACCGCGCTGGCCCAGTCCGCGCGCGATTCCATCTCCATCGTCGGCTCGTCGACCGTCTATCCGTTCACGACCACGGTCGCTGAGCAGTTCGGCCGTGGCGGCAAGTTCAAGACCCCGAAGGTCGAGAGCACGGGCACCGGTGGAGGACTCAAGCTGTTCTGCAACGGTGTCGGTCCGCAGTTCCCGGACATCGCCAATGCCTCGCGCCGGATCAAGCCGGCCGAGCTCACGACCTGCGCAGCCAACGGCGTGAAGGATGTCGTCGAGATCAAGGTAGGTTACGACGGCATCGTGCTCGCGCAGAGCAAGGCCGGCACACCGCTGAACCTCACGCGCAAGGATGTGTACCTCGCGCTCGCGAAGAACGTGCCTGATCCGGCGAATCCGACCTCGCTGGTGCCGAATCCGTACAAAACGTGGAAGGACGTCAACAAGTCGCTGCCCGCGGTGAAGATCGAAGTGCTGGGTCCACCACCCACCTCCGGTACGCGCGATTCGTTTGCCGAGCTGTACTTGGAAGCCGGCTGCAAAACCTATGCGTGGCTCGACGGGCTGCGCACGCAGGATGAGCCGAGCTTCAAGCGCAAGTGCGACTCGATCCGTGAAGACGGCGGATACATCGAAGCGGGTGAGAATGACAACCTGATCGTGCAGAAGTTAGGCGCGAACAAGGATGCAGTCGGCGTGTTCGGCTACAGTTTTCTCGAGGAGAACCTCGACAAGTTGAAGGGCGCGGTCGTCGATGGCATTTCGCCGAGCTTCGAAACGGTTGCGTCGGGCAAGTATCCCGCCTCGCGTCCGCTCTTCATCTACGTGAAGAAGGCGCACGTCGGCGTGATCCCCGGCATTCCGGAATTCATCGCCGAGTACACCAGCGACAAGGCGCTGGGCGAAGAGGGCTATCTCGCCGACAAGGGTTTGATTCCTCCGACCAAGGCCGAGATCGGCAAGATTCGCGACGACGCCAAGGCGTTGAAGCCGATCAAGCTTTGAGCCCGCCGCAAACTGAAATAGCTAGAGAACACATCATGAAACGCAATCTCATTTCACTGGCCGTCGCCAGCGCCATCGTGGGCGCAGCGGCTTTCGCACCGGTGCCGGCGTTCGCGCAGAACTCCGAGATCGAAGCGCTCAAGGCGCAGCTCGCGGCACTGTCCGCCAAGATCGATCAGCTCGAAAAGACACAGACGCAGACCAAGCAGGCCGTCGAAGACACCCAGGCAACTGCGGACAAGACCGCGGACGTTTTCGCGCAGGAAAAATCCCGCCTGTCGTTCACCGGTGACCTGCGCTACCGCAACGAATCCTTCGACGTGCAGTACGTCGATCGCAATCGCGACCGCGACCGTATCCGTGCGCGTCTGAATGCGAACTTCCGTGTCAATGACACGATTACCGGCGTAGTGGCGATCACGACCGGCAGCACAGATCCGCGTTCGGGCAACCAGACGTTGACTGACCAGAATGCGCGCAAGGATTTCGATCTCGACAAGGCCTACGTCGTCTGGGCGCCGAACGCGCAGTGGAAGGTTACGGCCGGCAAGCAGGTCTATGGCTGGACGCGCTCGCCCGGCCTGTTCTACGACAACGACATCAGTCCGGAAGGCATCACCATCAACTACGCGACGGGCAACTTCTTTGCCGCCACGTTCTACGACTGGCTCGCCGAGCGGGCCTTGTCGTTCGGTAACGTCACGAACGGCACCAACACCGATTCGATCATGTTCGGTGCGCAGCTCGGATACAAAATTCCGTTCTCGGATGCCGTGAAGTTGACTGTTGCCGCGTCCTACATGGATTTCGATGGCGTCCAGGGTTGGAACCCGCTGTTCGGCGCAAGCTCGTTCGGCAATACGACGACCACCAGCGCAGCGGTTTGCAATCGCACGCTGGCGGCCGGTACGGCCTGCCTGCTGTCCGACTACGACATCGTCGAAGTGTTCGGCGACCTGACGGCTTCGGTCGGCGGCAAGCCGCTGCGCTTCTTTGCCGACTACGCGCAGAACACAGCGGCAGAAGTAAATCCGGTCGCGGGTGAGAAGCTGGATACGGCGTACTCGGCCGGCGTCAGCTACGGCGCCGCGTCGGCGGTCAAGGGCACCTGGGAATTTGGCCTGCTGTATCAGCAGGTCGAGAAAGACGCATTGTTCGGTCAGTTGCTGGACTCCGACTTCGGTGACGGCAATACGGACACCAAGGGCTTCGCCTTGCGCGGCGGCTACACCGTCGCCCGCAACTGGACGCTGAACGCCACGTTGTTCCTGAACGACTTGTCGAATGACGTTCCGCAGTCCGTGACGGTATTCAACGAGGCAACTCCGGCGCCGCTGGATACCACCGTTATCGGCAATGTTTTTGACCGTGATTACAAGCGCTTACAGCTTGATTTGAACTTCCGGTTCTAAGTGTGGCGGCCGGCCGGCGTTCATGCCGGCCGGCCGTATTTCACGAAGTTGTAACAAAGCGGCGTTAAACAGAGTGGCCGCTCTCATGGCGCGGCTACGCACACCGGGAAACCAAGAACACCTATGACACCGGCGGCCTTACTCGTTGCGCTTGCGCTGCTGTCGGCAGGCGCATTCTGGATCGGTAAATCGCGTTCGCTTGCAATCGTTGGCGGCACGCGCGGCGTACGCAATCTGCATTCGCTGCCCGCGCATTACGGACTGATGACGGCGATGTGGTGCGCGTTACCGGCGCTGCTGGTGATCGGACTGTGGCTCGCTTTCCAGGACGCCATCATCCTGCGCCTGATCACCGAGCATCTGCCGGCAGGTGTCCGGCAATTGCCAGCCAATGAGCTGTCGCTGGTACTCAATGACGTTCGCAATCTGGTTGCGGGCAATGTGCCTCCGGCTTCCGTGAGCGAGGCCGTACGTGGGGCCGCGAACGAATACCTGCACCTGCGTGGTATCAGCCGCATGGCACTCACGGTGCTCGTGCTGGTACTGACGATCGGCGCCGCACTCACCGTGCGGGCCAAGATCACCCCGGAACTACGCGCGCGCAATCGCGTGGAAGTGGTCATCGAGTGGCTGCTGATCGCCTGCTCGACCCTCGCCGTATTCACCACCATCGGCATCGTTGCCTCCGTGGCATTCGAAGCCTTCCGGTTCTTCGCGATCATTTCACCCATCGACTTCCTGTTCGGGACTTCATGGAGTCCGCAGATGGCGATCCGCGCCGACCAGGTCGGATCGTCGGGTTCCTTCGGCGCGGTGCCGCTGTTCGCCGGCACGGCGCTCATTTCATTGATCGCCATGCTGATCGCGGTTCCCATCGGGCTGTTCTCGGCCATCTACCTGGCTGAATACGCGCATCCGAAGTTCCGTACCTGGGCCAAGCCGCTGCTCGAGGTGCTGGCCGGCGTACCGACGGTGGTGTACGGATTCTTCGCCGCGCTGACCGTCGGTCCCGCACTGCGCGGCTGGGGTGAATCCATCGGCCTCAACGTTGCGTCCGAAAGCGCGCTGGCCGCCGGTCTCGTGATGGGCATCATGATCATTCCATTCGTGTCCTCGCTGGCCGACGACATGATCAGCGCCGTGCCGCAATCGTTGCGCGACGGCGCGTATGCGCTCGGCGCAACCCGCTCGGAAACGATCAAGCAGGTGGTGATGCGCGCGGCATTGCCCGGCATCGTCGGCGGCGTACTGCTCGCCGTGTCGCGCGCCATCGGTGAAACGATGATCGTGGTCATGGCGGCGGGCTTGTCCGCCAATTTGACTGCGAATCCGCTCGAAGCCGTGACCACCGTAACGGTGCAAATCGTCACGCTGCTGGTCGGCGACCAGGAATTCGACAGCCCGAAGACGCTCGCCGCCTTCGCGCTCGGCCTGGTGTTGTTCCTCGTCACGTTGCTGCTGAACGTGATCGCGTTGCACGTCGTCAGGAAGTACCGTGAACAATACGAATAAGCCGCAGCGTACCCCGCAGGAAACGCAGGCAATCGTCGAGCGCAGCCTGCGCCGCCGGTACTGGGCAGAGCATCGGTTCCGCACCTATGGTCTCGCGGCGGTGGTGGCCGGGATGGCCTTCCTCGTCTATCTGTTCTTCGTGATCTTCTCGAATGGCATGGGCGCTTTCCGCCAGACCGAGTTGCAGCTGACGATCTTCTACGATCCGCAGATCATCGATCCGGCCGGCACGCGCAAGATCGAAGATCTGCACGCGGCGGACTATCAGGCGTTGATTCGCGCCGCGTTCAAGGCGAAGTTTCCGGACGTCGAAGGGCGCGCGGCGACGCGCGAAATGACACGCCTGGTCAGCTCGAGCGCCGCGTTCGACCTGCAGCACAGCGTGGTCGAAAACCCCGCGCTGATCGGCACCACTGAAAAGCGTTGGCTGCTGGCGAGCGACGCGGTGGACCTGCTGCAAAAGGGACGCATCGAACGAACGCTGCCGGAGGCCGAGCGGCCCCTCAACGACCATCAGCTCGCCTGGGCGGACAAGCTGCGCAGCGAGGGAGCGCTGGGTCTCAAGTTCAACAAGACCTTCGTCACCGGCGGAGATTCGCGCGAGCCCGAGAAAGCCGGCATCTGGGGCGCGGTCGCCGGTTCGTTCTTCACGCTGATCCTGACTCTGCTGCTGTCGTTCCCGATCGGTGTGGCGACGGCTATCTACCTCGAGGAATTCGCGCGCCGCAACCGCTGGACCGACATCATCGAGGTCAACATCAACAATCTCGCAGCGGTGCCCTCGATCGTGTTCGGTTTGCTGGGTCTCGCGGTATTCATCGGCTTCTTCGGCATGCCGCGCTCGTCGCCGCTGGTGGGCGCGCTGGTGCTGACGCTGCTGACGCTGCCGACCATCATCATCGCCTCGCGCGCGGCCCTCAAAGCCGTGCCGCCGTCGATTCGCGAAGCGGCGCTCGGCATGGGTGCGTCCAAGATCCAGATGGTGGCGCACCACGTATTGCCGCTCGCGATGCCGGGCATGCTGACCGGCACGATCATCGGCATGGCGCGCGCGCTGGGTGAATCCGCGCCGTTGCTGATGATCGGCATGGTGGCGTTCATCGTCGACGTGCCGAAGGGCATCACCGATGCCGCGACGGCGCTGCCGGTGCAGGTCTACTTGTGGTCCGATAGTCCCGAACGCGGCTTCGTCGAGAAGACGTCGGGCGCCATCATCGTGTTACTGGCCTTCCTGGTGGTCATGAACACGACGGCGGTCATCCTGCGTAAACGATTCGAACGACGGTGGTGAAAGTATGGAAAGCGCGGTTCAAGTGGAACGAGCAGGCATAAATCTGAAGCCAAGTGGCCGGACTTCCGAGCCATCGTCGATCGAAATGCCCGTTGAGCCCGGCAAGACGGTCGGAAACATCACCGTCGAGGACCCGATCTTCAGCTGCCGCAATGTCGACGTCTTCTACGGCGAGAAACACGCCATCAAGAAGGTAGGCATCGACATCGGCAAGAACCAGGTGCTGGCGATGATCGGGCCGTCGGGCTGCGGCAAGTCGACCTTCCTGCGCTGCCTCAATCGCATGAACGACACCATCGAGGGCGCGCGCGTCGAGGGATCGATCCTGCTCGACGGCAAGGACATTCATGACAAGAAGCAGGACGTCGTGCAGCTGCGCGCGCGCGTCGGCATGGTGTTCCAGAAGCCGAATCCGTTTCCGAAGTCGATCTACGAAAATGTGGCCTACGGACCGCGCATTCACGGGCTTGCGGGCGACCGCGTCGAACTCGACGAGATCGTGCACAGCTCGCTGCAGCGCGCCGGCCTGTGGGAGGAAGTGAAGGACCGGTTGCAGCAGCCGGGCACCTCGCTGTCCGGTGGACAGCAGCAGCGCCTGTGCATCGCGCGCACGATCGCCGTCAACCCGGAAGTCATTCTGATGGACGAGCCCTGCTCGGCGCTCGATCCGATCGCCACCGCACGCATCGAGGATCTCATGGAGGAGCTGCGCCAGAGCTACGCCATCGCCATCGTGACGCACTCGATGCAACAGGCGGCGCGCGTCTCGCAACGCACCGCGTATTTCCATCTCGGCGACCTCATCGAAGTAGGCGAGACCGATCGCATCTTCACCAACCCGCGCCACAAGCTCACCGAGGACTACATCACCGGACGCTTCGGCTGATACGCTGAACACTCATGTCACTCAGTCTCGAAGGCCACACCGCGCGCGCATTCGACGGCGACCTGTCGTCGCTGCACGTACAGGCGGTGGCGATGGGCGCGCTGGTCATCGACCAGGTGCAGCTCGCGGTGAGCGCGTATTCCAACTGGGACCGCTCGCAGGCGACGCTCGTGCTCGAGCGCGAGCGCAAGATCAATCTCTACGATGCCGAAATCGAGGAAGCCGCGCTGCAGGTGATCGCCAAGCGCCAGCCCGTGGCACAGGACCTGCGCGCCGTGTTCGCCATCGACAAGGTCGTGACCGAACTCGAACGCGCGGCAGATGAGGCCAAGAAGCTTGCGCTGGCCGTACTGGCGGACTCCGAGTCGAATGGCTTTCGCCCGGGCGCTGCGACCGCGCGCGAGGCGCGGCAGTTAGGCCGTCTGGCGGCACTGATGATCCGTGCGGCGCTCGACGCTTTCGACCGGCTCGACCCGCTCGCGGCGGCTTCGGTGATCCACCAGGATCATGAAATGGATTCGGAATACGCGGCCGCCTTGCGGCGCATCCTGACCCGCGCGATGGAAGACGCGCGCCAGGTACAGGCCGCCATCGAAGCGGCGTTCATCATGCGCTCGCTCGAGCGCATCGGCGACCACGCACGCAACATCGCGCGGCACGTCGGGTTCATCGGCGGAAACGTCGATCCGCAGGCGACCGGGGTGTTACCGGCGACGTTCTCCATCAAGAACTGACGCACGTTGCCACGCCGCACGTCCCGAGTCCGGGTGTGCGCGCAGTGGCTCCATCCAAATCCAGCGAAGTGGTTCTACCCGCGAAGCGACCCGCTTCGCAGACTCGGCGCAACTCATCACTGCCAACCCGGCACAAGGAGATTGCAATGAGTCGCTCGAAATGGATGACAGGATTGTTGGTGACGTTCGTCGTCACGATGTCGATGACGGTTGCGGCGGAGACCAGTGTCGCTGCCAGCGGATCGGGAACCAACAATCGTTGGGCCGCAACCTGGAGCGCGGCCCCGCAGCAGCCGGGCCCCACCACCATCGACGCATTATTCGGCAACGACCACAGCCGCTCCTTCGAGAACCAGACGCTGCGGCAGATCGTGCATACCAGCGTCGGCGGGCGCCGCGTGCGGGTGCGCTTCTCGAATGCATTCGGCATCCTGCCGCTGCGCATCGGTGCGGCCCAGGTTGCGACGCGCCGCCTGGGCGCATCGATTTATCCCGCCAGCGCCCGGCAGTTGAAGTTCGGCGGCCAGAATTCCATCGTGGTTCCTCCCGGCGCGGTGGTGGTCAGCGATGCGGCCGAGTTCAACATCGCGGCCGGCGCCGATATGGCCGTGAGTGTCTATCTACCGGAAGCCACGGAACCCGCGACCTTTCACGAGGAGACCATGCTGACCTCCTACGTCACGGGCACGGGCAACTTCGTCGGCGCCGCCGACCTGCCCACGGCGACCACCACGCGCTCAATCTTCTATCTGAGTGTCGTGGAAGTGTTGCCGTCGGATACGGTCGGCACGCTGGTCGCGCTGGGCGACTCCCTCACGCAGGGCTTTGGATCCACGGTCGACGCGAATCAGACCTGGCCCGAGCGGCTGTCACAGCGGCTGAACACCTACGGCCGTCCGCGCCTGGCGGTGATCAACCAGGGCATCGGCTGCGGCCGGCTGCTGCATGACTTCTGCGGACCGGGCGGTGCTGCGCGTTTCGATCGGGATGTGCTGACGGTCACCGCGGCGACGCACGTGATCGTCCATCTCGGACTGAACGACATCGATATTCCGACGATCCTGCCGATCTTCGGTCACCCGGAGTTTGCGGCTGAAGCGGTGAGTGCGGCCGAGCTCATTGCGGGCCTGCAACAGCTCGCTCAACGCGCGCGGGCGCAGGATCTCAAGATTTTCGGCGCGACCATCACCCCGTTCGGATCGAGCACCCTGCCAGGCGTAGCTACGCCTGAGAACGAAGCGAAGCGACAAGCCGTGAATCGCTGGATTCGTACCGGCGGTGCGTTCGACGGGGTCGTCGATTTCGATGCGGCCGTGCGCGATCCGGCGAATCCCACGCGCCTGCTGCCCACCTACGACTTCGATGGAATTCACCTGACGGACGCTGGTTACGAGGCGATGGCCAACGCGGTCAATCTTTCGATGTTGTTCTGATAGTCTCGCGACCAGTTCGTTGATGAGGCGGGCGCTGTGCTCCTAACTAGGGACAGCGTTCGCGTCGTTCGGAGCATCGATGCAAAGGACTGCGAGCCTGCCGATCTTCATCGAAGGTCATTCGTCGCGCAGACGCGGCAGTGGAACACTGCAGGAACAGATCTATCGAAGCGTGCGCCAGTCCATTCGTGAAGGGCTGGCCGGTGCCGACCGGCGCCTGCCGTCGACGCGAACACTGGCGAAAAGGCTTGGCGTTTCGCGCACCACCGCGCTGCTCGCACTCGAGCAATTGCGGGCCGAAGGTTATGTAGTCGCGCGCCGCGGCTCCGGAACCTTCATCGCGCCCAGATTGCCGGAGCGGCTGCCGCCGCAGGTTGTGCCGAGCGGCTCTGCCGTTGCGCGCCCGCCGTTCTCGCGGCGCGGGCTGTTGCTGTCACAGCTGTCGGCTCCTGACCGGCGCCGCTCTGATGTCGCGCCGTGTGCCTTTCGCCTGGGAACGCCGGCACTCGATCTTTTTCCGCAGCGCATCTGGGCGCAGATCACCCGCGAATGTCTGCGCGTGAGAAAGCCGGCGTTGCTCGACTACTCGAAACTCGCCGGTTTACGTTCGCTGCGCGAGGCGATCGCCGAACAGATGCAGTCGCGTGGCACCCGCTGCGACGCGGATCAGGTGCAAGTCGTGACCGGCGCGCAACGCGGGCTCGACCTGATCGCGCGCATGCTGCTGGATCCCGGCGATCATGCGTGGATGGAAGATCCGGGTTACACCGGCGCGCGCGGCGCGATGCTGGCCGCAAGCGCCACGGTTGTGCCAGTCCCAGTGGATGCCGATGGAATGGTCATCGGCGGAAATCAATCTCGCCACGATGTGCGCCTCGCGTATGTCACCCCGTCATGTCAATTTCCATTGGGAGTTGCCCTGAGTCTGGCGCGGCGGCATTCACTGCTGGCGTGGGCGCGAAAGTCGCAGGCGTGGATCGTCGAAGACGATTACGACTGCGACCTGCGGCACGAGCAACGGCCGCTGCCGTGCCTGCACGCGCTCGATCCGGACGGGCGAGTCATCTACGTGGGCACTTTCAGCAAGACTCTTTTCCCGGCGTTGCGCCTGGGATTCCTGATCGTGCCGCGCGATCTGCAGGCCGGATTCGTAACCGCGCGCCTTGCCTCGGAGATGCACCCGCCGGTGCTGGAGCAGCGCGTCCTCGAAGCGTTCATCGCGCGCGGGCACTACGAGCGGCACTTGCGGCGCATGCAGGCCGTTTACTCAGAGCGTCTGGATGCGCTGACGCGCGCCATCGAGCGTTCCGGCGCTCCGCTGCGTTTGCGGCCCGTGCAGGCCGGTATACATGCAGTGGTGGATCTCGAATCGGTGGATGCCGAATGTGTACACCACGCTGCCCTGGCGCGCGGTATCGAAACAATGCCGTTGTCTGCCTATTACATCGGTGAAGGCCCGCGGCCGAACGCGTTGCTGCTCGGCTTCGGCGCGGTGCCGCCGGCGGCGCTGCGCGCCGGCGTCTCACGCCTTGCACGCGTGATCGAGACGCTCATGCGCGAAGGTTGAATCGCCTCAGTCCGCCCGCAGCAATTCGTTGATCGACGTCTTCGCGCGCGTCTGCGCATCGACGCGCTTCACGATGACCGCGCAGTACAGCGAGTACTTGCCGTCGGATGAGGGCAGGTTGCCCGACACGACCACGGATCCCGCCGGCACACGGCCCTGCAGGATCTTGCCGGTATCGCGCTCGTAGATCTTGGTGCTCTGGCCGATGAACACGCCCATCGAGATCACCGAGCCTTCTTCGACGATCACGCCTTCGACGACCTCCGAGCGCGCACCGATGAAGCAGTTGTCTTCGATGATCGTGGGTGCAGCCTGCACCGGCTCGAGCACGCCGCCGATGCCGACGCCGCCCGACAGGTGCACGTTCTTGCCGATCTGTGCGCACGATCCGACCGTCGCCCAGGTATCGATCATGGTGCCGCTATCTACATACGCGCCTATGTTCACGTAGCTCGGCATGAGCACTACGTTGGGTGCGACATACGAACCGCGCCGCACCACCGCCGGCGGCACCACGCGCGTGCTGCCCTTGCTCAACGCCTCGCCGTCATCCGCCTGCGAGCGCGCGGCATATTTCAACGGCACCTTGTCGAAGAAACGCGTGTAACCCGCGTCGACAACCACGTTGTCGTGCGTGCGGAAATACAGCAGCACGGCTTTCTTCAGCCACTGGTTCACGGTCCAAAGGCCGGCGCGTTTTTCCGCGACGCGCGCCTGCCCGCTGTCGAGCAGTTCCACGCATTCTTCGATGGCGTGGCGCAACGCCGGCGCCGCGCTTTTCGCCGTGATATCCGCGCGCCGCTCGAAGGCTTCATCGATGGTGGCGGCGAGAGTCGCGAGATCGGTCACTTAAGTTGTCTCCAGAAACGTGCGAATTCTTTGCGCGGCAGTGACGCATTCCTCGATCGGCGCGACCAGCGAAATACGCACGCGTTGCCGGCCGGGGTTCCCCGCCGGCGTGTCGCGCGCCAGATAGCTGCCGGGCAGGATGGTGAGATTCTGCGTCGCAAACAGATCGCGCGTGAAGGTTTCGTCGTCGCGCTGCACGTCGGGCCATAGATAGAACGCGCCGTCGGGTTCGACCACGTCGAGCACCGGCGCAAGAATTGGCAGGACCTGCGCGTATTTCTCGCGATACAGCCTGCGGTTGGCCGCCGCATGCGCGTCGTCGTTCCAAGCCGCGATGCTGGCCAGCTGCGTCGGCACCGGCATCGCGCAGCCATGATAGGTGCGGTACAGAAGATAGGGCTTGATGATCGCCGGATCGCCGGCTACGAAACCCGAGCGCAGCCCGGGAACGCTCGAGCGCTTCGACAGGGAATGAAACACCACGCAGCGCTGAAAGGCGTCGTGGCCATTCGCAAGCGCCGCCTGCAGCAGCGAGGGCGGGGGAGCTGCCTCATCGCGATACAGTTCGGCATAGCACTCGTCCGAGGCGATCACGAAATCATGCCGCTCTGCGAGCGCGAGGGCGTGACGCAGGAAGTCGAGCGACAGGACGGCGCCGGTGGGATTGCCGGGGCTGCACAGGAACAGCACCTCGCAGCGTTTCCACACCTGCGCAGGGACCCCATCGAGATCCGGCTGAAAGCGATTGCCCGCGGTGGTGTTGAGGAAAAACGGTTCGGCGCCGGCCAACAAGGCCGCGCCTTCGTAGATCTGATAGAACGGATTCGGCAGCGCGACGACGGGCTTTTCCGCCACTGCGGTCGTGGGCGTCGACACCACCGCCTGCACGAACGAGAACAATGCTTCGCGCGTGCCGTTGACGGGCAGCACCATCGTCTCGGGGTGCACCGAATTGCCGAGACCGAAACGCCGTCTGAGCCAGGACGCGCAGGCCGCACGTGTTTCGAGCAGGCCGGCCGTCACCGGATAGCTGCCGAGCGAGCCCAGGCTCCCGCGCAGTGCCTCGATGACGAACGGCGGTGGCGCGTGCTTGGGTTCGCCGATCGACATGGCGATGTGCGGCAGCCTCGCGGGCGGCGTTATCCCCGCCTTCAGCCGCGCCAGTCGCTCGAATGGATAGGCGGCAAGTAGTTCGAGACGGCCGTTCACGCGGCGGCGCGGCGATCGAGCGCACCCGACAGCCGTTGCTGCAGCCGCGTGGCCGCGCCTTCGTCGAGCGGCAAGCCGGCGAGCGAGGCGAGATAAAACACGTCTTCGGCGCGCTCACCGACGGTCATGATCTTGGCGGCCAGCAAGTCGACGCGTTCTTCCATGAGCACCTTGCCGACGTCGCACAGCAGGCCCGGTCGGTCGCCGGCGATGAGTTCCAGCACCGAGCGGCGATTGCGGTCATCCACCGTCACCGCGATCTGCGTTGCCGTGCGGAACATGCGCGACTGGCGCGGCACGCGCCGCGTGACCGTCACCGGCGCTTCAGCCGGATCCTGCAACGCGCGCCACAACGCGCGCTCGATCTCGCCGATGCGCTCCGCGTCCGCGATCGGCGCACCGTCTTCTTCCAGCACGTGATACAGGTCGAGGCTGAAGCCGTCGCCGGTCGGAGTGATGCGCGCGTCGACGATGTTCAGACCCAACTGATCGAGCACCGCGGTGGTGATGGCGAAGCTGTTGTAGCGGTGCGGCGCGAAGGCGAGGATCGCGGTGGTGCCGCGTTCGCTGCTGGTTTGCACCGCCACAAGTGGATCCTCGCTGCCCGGCTCGCGATCGGCCAGCAACTGTGTGTGCCAGGCCACCTCTTCGGGTGTGTGGCGCAGGAAGTAGGCGGTCGTCAGGCGTTCCCAGGCGCGCGTGATCTCGGGCGCGGTGATGCGGCCCGCGGCCGCCAGCAACTTGCGCGCGCCGTCCTGTGTCTCGCGCGTCAGCTCTTCGGGATCGATCGGGCTTTCCAGTCCGCGGCGCAAGGCCCGTTTCACGCGCTCGTAGAATTCCTGGAACAGCGAGGCTTTCCACGAGTTCCACAACTTCGGATTCGTGCCGCGCACATCGGCGCTGGTCAGCACGTATAGATAGTCGAGATGGGTCTCGTCGCCGACTCTGCGCGCGAACGCGTTGACGACTTCCGGATCCGAGATGTCCTGCTTCTGCGCCGTGACCGACAGCTCCAGGTGGTTCTGCACCAGCCACGCGACCAGGCGTGCGTCGTAGCGCGACAAACCCTGTTCGAGGCAGAACGCCTCCGCGTCGACCGCCCCGAGCTGCGAGTGATCGCCGCCGCGTCCCTTCGCAATGTCGTGGAACAGCGCAGCAAGGTAGGCGATCTCGAGTTTGGGCAGCTGCTGCATGATCGCGGAAAGCATCGGCAGCTCGCTGTCGTACTTCGGCAGCGACAGGCGGCGCAGATTGCTCAGCACGAACAAGGTGTGCGCGTCGACCGTGTACGCGTGGAACAGGTCGTATTGCATGCGGCCGACGATGCGACCGAATGCCGGAATGTAGCGGCCGAGCACTCCGTAGGTGTTCATGCGGCGCAATTCGTGCGTGACGCCGGCCGGCGCGCGCAGGATCTCCAGGAACAGGCGATGGTTGCGCGGGTTTTGCCGGAATTCCTCGTCGATGAGCCAGAGGTTCTTGTTGACCGCGCGGATCGTCGAGGCGCGGACGCCCTTGACCTCCGGGTTCTGCTGCAGCACCACGAAGATCTCCAACAACGTCGACGGCGTGCGGGCGAACAATTCCTCGCTGATGGCTTCCAGGTAGTCGTTGCGCACCTGGAAGCGCGGATTGAGCGGCCGGGGCGGCGCGGTTTCGGTGAGGATGGCTTCGCGGAACAGCTGCAGCAGCAGCTCGTTGAGCAGTATCACGTCCATCACCGTGCGGTAATACCGCTGCATGAACTGTTCGACCGCCAGCGTGTAAGTGGCGTCTTCGTAGCCGAAGCTCTGCGCCAGTTTGATCTGATGGTCGAACAGCAGGCGGTCCTCGCGCCGGCCGGTGAGCACGTGCAGTCCGAAACGCACCTTCCACAGGAACGACTGCGCCTGCTTGAGCTTGCGCAGCTCTGACGCGGACAGAAAGCCGTGCGTGAGCAGTTCGTCGAGCGAACTCGCGCCGAAGTGGCGCTTCGCCACCCATGCGATGGTCTGGATGTCGCGCAACCCACCCGGGCCGGTCTTCACGTTCGGCTCGAGGTTGTACGCGGTGTCGTTCGCCTTGAGATGGCGATCCTGCTGTTCGGCCACCTTCGCTTCGAAATAGGCCCTCACGGGCCAGATTCGTTCGGCGGAGACCGCTTCGCGCATCGAGGCCAACAGCGCATCGTTGCCGGCCAGCAGGCGCGATTCGACCAGCGTGGTCATGACCCCCACGTCCGCGGCGCTTTCCTCGACGCATTGCGCCACGGTGCGCACGCTGTGGCCCACTTCCAGGTTGATGTCCCACAGAAAGGTGACCACGCGCTCGACCACGCCGCGGCCGGCGTCATCCGGGGCCTCGGGCACGAGGATGAGAATGTCGACGTCGGAGGCCGGATGCAGCTCGCCGCGACCGTAACCGCCGACCGCCGCCAGCGCCCAGCTGCCGTAGCCGGCGGGCAGCTGCGAGCGCCACACCTCGCGCAGGATGGAGTCGATCAGTTCGGCACGCGCGTGCACCAGCGTCTCGACGGATTCATCGGCGCGAAAGCGTTCGACCAGTTCCGCGTGCGCTTCCTTGAGTTCCGTGCGGAACGCGTCGGGCACGAACTTCGCCTCGGCCAGGCGCCCGGGCAGATGCGCGAGCCGCAGCCAGGGCGGGCCGCGCAACACCGTGGTTTCTGAAGCCTCTATGTCCTCGTCCAGCGATGCCATCTAGTTAGAGGCGGCCGGGCGCTTGCTGAGCGCGCCGAGCGTAAGAACTTCGAACGCGTTTTCCGTGACCAATATCGTGTGCTCCCACTGCGCCGACAATGAATGGTCCTTGGTGACCACCGTCCAGCCGTCGCCTAACAATCGTACGTGCCGCTTGCCGGCGTTGACCATGGGCTCGATCGTGAAAGTCATGCCGGCCTTCAGTTCTTCGCCGGTGCCCGGCTCGCCGTAATGCAGCACCTGCGGATCCTCGTGATACACGCGGCCGATGCCGTGGCCGCAGTATTCGCGCACCACCGAAAAATTGCGCTCTTCGACGAATGCCTGGATCGCATGGCCGATGTCGCCGAGCCGCGCGCCGGGACGGACTTGCTCAATGCCTCGCCACATCGCTTCCCAAGTGGTTTCAGCGAGGCGTTGCGCGGGCAGGGCCGGCTTGCCGACGTAGTACATGCGGCTGGTGTCGCCATGGAAGCCGTCGCGAATGACCGTGACGTCGATGTTCACGATGTCGCCGGACTTGAGCGGCTTGTCGTTCGGGATGCCGTGGCAGACGACGTGGTTCACGGACGAGCAGATGGTCTTCGGGAAGCCGCGGTAATTCACATTCGCCGGGATCGACTTCTGCACCTGCGTGATGTGCTCGAAACACAGGCGGTCGAGCTCCTCGGTGGTGACCCCGGGCTTGACGTGCTCGCCGATCATGTCGAGAACTTCGGCCGCCAGGCGCCCGGCAACGCGCATTTTTTCCTGTTCGTCCGGGGACTTAATAGAAATGTGTCGGCTCACGAGGGAGTCCATGAAGTGCACCTTCGTAAGGCGTTGTTTTGACGAGGAACAAATGGTATAAAGCGCGGCCTTTTTTGGCAATGAAACTCACTTAAACCACACGCGCAACCTGTCGACCACGCCACTCCAGGCGGGTAGGCATAACGAGTGGATGGGTGTTCTCCGCACGGTTGTTCAGCAACCAGGGGGATATCCACTCGGGCGGCGCGGAGGCTCAACCCACCAAGGAGACTTTGATGGCCGGCGTGTCTATGCGACAAATGCTGGAAGCGGGCGTCCATTTCGGACACCAGACCCGCTTCTGGAACCCGAAGATGGCTCCGTACATTTTCGGCGAAAGAAACAAGATTCACATCATCAACCTCGAGAAGACGCAGCCCATGTACGCGGAAGCGGCGGGCTTCGTAAAGGGCGTTGTTGCGGACGGCGGCAAAGTGCTGTTCGTCGGAACCAAGCGTTCGGCGCGTGACGCGGTCGAGAAGGAAGCTCGCCGTTGCGAGATGCCCTTCGTGAACCAGCGCTGGCTTGGCGGCATGCTCACCAATTTCAAGACCATCCGCGGCTCGATCAAGCGCCTGATGGACCTGACCGAGATGTCCGAGAACGGCACCCTCGGCAAGCGTGGCAAGAAAGAAGCCACGATGATGCGCCGTGAGAAGGACAAGCTCGAGAAGAGCCTGGGCGGCATCAAGCTCATGGAATCGCCCCCGGACGTCATCTTCATCATCGACGTTGGTCACGAGGAAATCGCCATCCTCGAGGCCAAGAAGCTCGGCATTCCCGTGGTCGCGGTGGTCGATACCAACTGCGCTCCGGACAGCGTCGACTACGTGATTCCCGGCAACGATGACGCCATGCGCGCCATCTCGCTGTACGCCACCGGGATCGCCGATGCCGTCATCGAAGGACGTTCCCAGGCTCCGGCCGTGCTCGTCGGCGAAGACGAATTCGTCGAGCTCGATGAGAACGGTAACCCGCGCACGAAGGGCGCGCGCAGCGCGGCCCCGAAACCGCCGGCACCGGTGCGCAACCGCCGTCCGGCGAACACCGCAACTCGCGGCCGCCGCCCGGTCGTGGCGAGCGTCGCTGCCGAGCCCGATGACGGCGCCGAATCGACCGTGTTCACGGACACCGGCGAAGCCGCTCCGCGCAGCACGACCGCCAGCGCCGGCCGCTCGCGAACCGGTACCGGCAATCCGCCGAGCCGCGGTCGTGGCGGCGGCGGCGGCGGTCCGCGTCGCGGCTGACTTGTCCGACGACGGCCCCAACAACTGAGGACAAGCGATGACAATTACTGCAGAGGCGGTCAAACAGCTGCGTGAACGCACCGGCGCCGGCATGATGGAATGCAAGAAAGCGCTGGTCGAGACCAACGGCGATCTCGACGCCGCGGCGGAGAACATGCGCAAGTCCGGCCTCGCCAAGGCCGACAAGAAGGCCTCGCGCATCGCTGCCGAAGGGGTAGTCGTCGTGGAGATATCCGCCGACGGCAAGACCGGCGTGCTGGTCGAAGTGAACAGCGAGACGGATTTCGTCGCGCGTGGCGATGACTTCCGCTCCTTCGCGAACGAAGTCGCCAAGGTCGCGCTCGCGGCCGGCGCTGCGACCATCGATGCTCTGAACGCGCTCAAGCTCGGCAGCGGCGAGACTGTGGACGAGAAGCGTCGCGCGCTGATCGCCAAGCTTGGCGAAAACCTCACCGTGCGTCGCGTGACGCTCGTGAAGGGGCCGACCCTGGTCGGCTCCTACGTGCACACCGACAACAAGAAGGCGGCGCTGGTCGCCCTCGATGGCGGCGATGCGGAACTGGCGCGTGACCTTGCCATGCAGGTGGTTGCGGCCAGCCCGCGCTACCTGACGCCGGCCGATGCGCCGGCCGAGCTCGTCGCGAAGGAACGCGAGATCGAAACGGAAAAGGCGAAGGGCGAGCCCGCCAACGCCAGCAAACCGGCTGAAATCCTCGCCAAGATCGTCGAAGGGCGCCTGCGCAAGTCGATCAACGAATTCGCGCTCACCGGCCAGGTGTTCGTCAAAGACAGCGATCTCACCATCGAGAAGCTGCTCCAGAAGAACAAGGCCAGCGTCAAGGCATTCGCGCGCTACGAAGTGGGCGCCGGCATCGAGAAGAAGCAGGGTGACTTCGCGAACGAAGTCATGGAGCAGGTCAAGGCCGCACAAAAGAAAGATGAGACGGACGATAAATCCGACCCGCCGACCAAGCACTGATGCGATCTGAAAACCCCGCCTTCCGCGGGGTTTTCTTTATGGCAAAGTGCGCACGCTCCGGACGAGCAAGAGGGATTCGCAGCCAATGACCGCAAGCCGATACAAACGCATCCTGGTCAAGCTCTCGGGCGAGGCGTTGATGGGCACCACCGACTTCGGGATCGATCCGGCGGTGCTCAAGCGGATCGCCAGCGAGGTGCTGGAAATCCAGCAGGCGGGCGTGCAGGTGGCGTGCGTGATCGGCGGCGGCAACATCTTTCGCGGCGCAGGCCTGGCGCGCGCCGGCCTCGATCGAGTCACGGGCGACCACATGGGCATGCTGGCCACCGTGATGAACGCGCTGGCGATGCAGGACGCTATCGAGGGGCTGGGCGGAACTGCGCGCGTGCAGAGTGCCGTGCGCATCAACCAGGTGTGCGAAGACTATATTCGCCGCCGTGCAATGCGCCACCTCGAGAAAGGCCGTGTTGTGATCTTTGCAGCGGGGACTGGCAATCCGTTTTTCACCACCGATTCGGCGGCCGCGCTGCGCGCCATCGAGATCAACGCCGAGGTGCTGCTCAAGGCGACCAAGGTCAACGGCATCTACGATTCGGATCCAATGAAGAATCCGAATGCCAAGCGTTACGCGACGCTCACCTACGACAAGGTGCTGGCCGATCGCCTCAATGTCATGGACGCGACCGCCATCGTCATGTGTCGCGACAACCGCATGCCGCTGCAGGTCTTCAACCTGAACAATGCGGGCGACCTGCCGCGCGTGGTGCGGGGCGATGACATCGGTACGGTCGTCACCAGCGATTAGAGATGAAGTGAGAGGGATCGAACCATGTTAGACGACATCAAGAAGGACGCCGCGACCCGCATGGGCAAGTGCGTCGACAACTTTCAGGGTGATCTCAAGAAGCTGCGCACCGGGCGCGCGCATCCCTCGCTGATCGAGAACATGAAAGTCGACTACTACGGCACCGATACGCCGTTGAAGCAGGTGGCGAACATCAGCGTCGAAGACGCACGCACGCTGGTGGTGTCGCCGTGGGAGAAGTCCATGGTCACTGCCATCGAGAAGGCGATTCACAAGTCGGATCTCGGTTTGAATCCCATCAGCGCCGGCACCGTGATCCGCATTCCGCTGCCGCCGTTGACCGAGGAGCGCCGCAAGGACATCACCAAGGTGGCGCGCGCCGATGCCGAAAACGCGCGCGTCGCCGTGCGCAACGTGCGCCGCGACGTGATCGCCGACGTCAAGGAAGCCCTCAAGGAAAAAGTCATTTCGCAGGACGAAGAAAAGAAGGCCGAGGTCGACATCCAGAAGTTGACCGACAAGTACATCGCCGACATCGAAACGCACCTGGCCGCGAAGGAAAAAGAACTCCTGCAAGTGTGAGCGGGCGGCCGCTGAGCACGGTTGTCCTGTGAGCATTCCCAAACACATCGCGATCATCATGGACGGCAACGGGCGTTGGGCCGAGGCGCGCGGTCAGCCGCGTCACGCCGGTCACAAGGAAGGCGTGCGCCCGGTGCGCATGTGTATAGAAGAGTGCGCCCGTCGCGGGGTCGGCGCGCTCACGCTGTTCGCGTTCTCGAGCGAGAACTGGCAACGGCCCACGGTCGAAGTCGCGAGCCTGATGCAGCTGTTTCTCGATGCCATCGATCGCGAGGTCGCGGAACTGCACAAGAACCTGGTGCGCCTGCGCTTCATCGGTGACCGGCATGCGCTGAGTGTCAAACTACAGGCGCGCATGGCGGCGAGCGAAGAACTCACCGCCGCCAATACCGGACTCAAACTGCAGGTGGCCGTGAGCTACGGCGGCCGCTGGGACATCGTGCAGGCGGCGCGCAAACTGGCCGCGCAGGTGGCGAGCGGCGCGCTCGCGGCCGATTCCATCGACGAAGAGCGATTCGCGCGCGAGCTCTCCTTGAGCGGAATCGTGGATCCAGACCTCTTCATCCGCACCGGTGGCGATCACCGCATCAGCAATTTCCTGCTGTGGAATCTCGCGTACACCGAAATCCACGTCTGCGAGGCGTTGTGGCCCGATTTCGACGTGGCGCAACTGGAAGCCGCGCTCGCCTCGTTCGCCAATCGCGAACGCCGCTTTGGATTGACGCGCGCGCAACTGCGCGAGGCGGCCAGGAGTGCTTAAGCAACGCGTCACCACCGCGCTCATCATGGCCGTGGTCCTGCTCTTCGTGATGCTCGTCCTGCCGCCGGTTGCCACCGTGTGGCTCATCACCGTGCTGGTGCTGGTCGGCGCGTGGGAGTGGGCGGCATTCATCGGCAAGGGCGGCATCGGCGCACGCGCCGCGTTCACCCTGGCCGTCGCGCTGGCGCTGATCGGCTGCCTGTATTTCTATTCGACGTCGGCGCAGTTCGTGCCGCTGGTCATGACGCTCGCGATGGCCTGGTGGATGGTCGCCTTCCTGTGGGTGTGTCTGGCGCCCGCGCGTGTACATCCGGCGTCGGCCGCGCTCGCCGGTCTGTTTTCTCTCGTACCCTGCTGGCTTGCGCTGGTGTACATCACCTTTGCGACGCGCAGCACGCACTGGGTGCTGTTCACGCTCGCGCTGGTGTGGGCGGCGGACACCGGCGCGTTTTTCGCCGGCCGGTGGTTAGGTCGGGTGCCGCTGGCGCCGCGCGTCTCGCCGAAGAAAACCTGGGAGGGCGTCATTGGCGGAGTCATCACGAGTGGGCTGGTCGCCTGGATCGGCGTCACCTGGCTCGGCCAGTATCTGGCGGTGGCCGACGTCTGGCCGTTCGTCATCACCTGTGTCGCGGTGGCGGCGCTGTCCATCGTGGGCGACCTGACCGAAAGCATGCTGAAGCGCGCGGTGGGCCTGAAGGACAGCGGCAGCGTGTTCCCCGGTCACGGCGGCATGCTCGATCGCATCGACAGCGTCACGGCGGCGGCACCGGCACTGGTATTCGCACTGATCGCCCTCAAGGCCATTCCATGAGCGAATCGGGTCTCAATGGCGTCGCGATCCTGGGATCGACTGGTTCGGTCGGCGAACACACGCTCGATGTGATCGCGCGGCACCCGGATCGCTTTCGCGTGATCGCGCTGGGCGCAAATCGCAACGTCGAGAAACTTGCCGATCAATGCGCTCGCTTCTCCGTGCCGTACGCGGCGCTTGCCGAAGCATCCGCGGCCGCGAAGCTCGAACAAGCGTTGCGCGCGCGCGGCGCGCCCACTCGCGTGATCGGCGGGCCTGAGGCGCTGGTCGAAATCGCGGCCTTGCCACAGGTGCACAGCGTCATGGCGGCCATTGTCGGAGCCGCGGGGCTGCGGTCCACGCTGGCCGCGGCGCGCGCCGGCAAGCGCCTGCTGCTCGCTAACAAGGAATCGCTGGTCATGGCCGGCCCGCTCCTGATGCGGACGGTGCGTGAGTCCGGGGCCACGCTGCTGCCCATCGACAGCGAACACAACGCGGTGTTCCAGTGCCTGCCGCGCAATGCGCGTTGTGGCGAAGCACCGCCCGGCGTGCGACGTATCCTGTTGACCGCCTCCGGCGGCCCGTTCCTCGACACCGATCGCGCGCGCCTCGAGCGCGTGACGCCCGACGAAGCCTGCGCGCACCCGAACTGGGTCATGGGGCGCAAGATTTCCGTGGATTCGGCCACGCTCATGAACAAGGGCCTCGAATTCATCGAAGCATGCCTGCTGTTCAACGTGGCGCCGGAGCAGGTCGAGGTGCTCATTCACCGCGAGAGCATCGTTCACTCGCTGGTGGAATACGTCGACGGATCCGTGCTCGCCCAGTTAGGCGCTCCGGACATGCGGATACCCATCGCCCACGCCCTGGCGTGGCCGGAGCGCGTGACCTCCGGTGTACAATCCCTCGACCTCATCAAGGTCGGGACTCTGCGTTTCGAGGCGCCGGACCTGCGGCGCTTCCCGGCCCTGGGCCTGGCGCAGGAGGCCGCGCGAGCGGGCGGCTCGAGGCCGACCTCACTTAACGCCGCCAATGAGGTGGCCGTGTCGGCGTTTCTGGAAGGTGGATTGAACTTTGCGCGAATACCGGCAGTCATTGAATCGGTGATGGCAACCACATCGGGGGGCGAAATCCGCGATCTCGACGACGTGCTGGCGGTCGATGCCGAAGCCCGGGAACGCGCTTCCTCCCTCATCCGGCCCCGCGCCGTTCACGCTTAAGGACGCCTGATGCAATTCGGCTGGAGTGCCCTCTGGTTCATCGTCGCCGTGAGCTTGCTCGTTACGGTGCACGAATTCGGCCATTTCTGGGTGGCGCGCAAGCTTGGCTTCAAGGTGCTGCGCTTCTCGGTGGGATTTGGCAAACCGTTACTGAAGCGAGTCGGTCGCGCGCCGGACTACACCGAATACGTCATCGCAGCCGTCCCGCTCGGCGGCTACGTCCGCATGCTCGACGAGCGCGATGGTGCCGTTGAGCCGGCCGACCTGCCGCGCGCCTTCGCGAGCCGTCCACCATGGGCACGCATCCTGGTCATGCTGGCCGGTCCCGCCGCAAACATCCTCTTCGCGGTGCTGGCGCTGTGGGGGATGTTCTGGTTCAACGGCGTGACCCACGTGAGGGCCCTGGTCGACAAGGTGACCGCGGGTTCTCCGGCGGCGCTCGCCGGTCTTCGGGTCGGCGACGAATTCCTCAGCATCGACGACACGCGCGTTCTCGATCAGGGTGATGCATCGTTCGGGTTGTTAGACGCGGTCAGCGACGATGGCGAAGCCGTGATCGGCGTCCACGGTCGTGACGGCCGCGACCGCACCGTGACGCTCACCGTCGCGGACGCGGCCGAGCGCTACCGGCTCACCGAGCCCGAGCGCCTGTACACAGGTCTTGGGTTCCAGTTCTGGGTGCCGCGCGTTCCGGCGATCGTCGGCAACGTGATTGCCGACGGTCCCGCCGCGCAGGCCGGCATGCTGCCGGGCGACCAGATCGTGGGCGCGGATGGCGCGCCGATCCGCAGCTTCAACGAATTCATGGACTACGTGAACGCGCGCCCGGGCCAGGCGATGGTGATCACCGTGCGTCGCGACGGCATCGACAAGGTGCTGAAGCTCACGACCGCAAGCGACGTCGTCGACGGCCGCACGATCGGGCGAATCCGCGTCGAGGTGCCGAAGAACGTCAGCGTCACGATTCCCGCCGGCATGAAGACTCACAGTGACCTGGGGCCGCTCGAGTCGCTGAACTACTCCGTGAGCAAGGCCTGGCAGATGACGGCGGCGCAGGCAAAGTTCTTCGTGCGCATGCTCACCGGCCAGGTCTCGACGAAGAACATCTCGGGGTTCATTTCCATCGCGGAATACAGCGGAGATGCGGCGAGCGCGGGCGCCGCCAACTTCCTCATGCTGCTGGTGCTGTTGTCGCTGTCGCTCGGCTTCCTCAACCTGCTGCCGATTCCGATACTCGACGGCGGGCAGATCGTCTTCCAGATCGTCGAGTGGATAAAAGGCGGTCCGTTGTCGGATCGCACGTACATGGTCGGTCAGCAGGCCGGGCTGCTGTTGCTGGTCTTGCTGATGGGCATGGCCCTGTTCAACGATCTGACCCGTTTGTTCGCCCGCTAAAACAGATTTCTTTCAGGGGGATTCTCTTGACCATACGGTTTGCGACTCTTTGTGCCGTCGGCGGCCTCTTGCTGGCAGCCCCGCTGCACGCCCAGGAAGGGCCGGCGTTCACGGTCGGCGACATCCGCATCGAAGGTCTGCAGCGCGTAACCGAAGGCACGGTCTACAACTATCTACCCATCAACATCGGCGACAACCTGTCCGCCCAGCGCATCCGCGAGGCGGTCCGCGCGCTGTACGACACGGGGTTCTTCCGCGACGTCGAGATCCGCCGCGAGGGCAACACCCTGATCGTGGTCGTCAACGAGCGTCCGACCATCGAGAGCTTCGAGCTCAAGGGCAACAAGGACATCAAGACCGAAGATCTCAACAAGTCCCTGCGCAACGTCGGCCTGTCGCAGGGCAAGACCTTCGACCGCTCGGTGCTCGAGGACGTGAAATCGTTCCTGCAGGATCAATACGGTGCGCGCGGCAAATACGCGGCAAAAATCGATGCGAACGTCGAGGAAGTGCCCGGCAATCGCGTCAAGATCAAGATCGAAATCGTCGAGGGCAAGCGCGCCAAGATCCGGCAGATCAACATCGTCGGCAATCACACCTTCAAGGAAAAGGAGATTCTCGAGGCGTTCGAGCTGAAGACGCCGAACCTGCTGTCTTTCTACAAGCAGGACGACCGCTATTCGCGCGAGTCGCTGCAGGGCGACCTCGAAAAGCTGCGCTCCTTCTACATGGACCGCGGCTACGCGAATTTCGAAGTCGAATCCACGCAGGTGGCGATCGCGCCCGAGAAAGACGACATCTTCATCACGGTGAACGTCAATGAGGGTGAAGTCCACAAGATCAAGGAAGTGAAGCTGGCCGGCACGTTCGTGGTGCCCGAGGCGCTGCTGCGCCGCTATCTACTCGTGCAGCCCGGCGACACCTTTTCGCGCAAGACCATCACCGCGACGCAGGAGCTGCTGCAGAACCGCCTCGGCGAAGACGGCTTCGCGTTCGCCAAGGTCGACCCGGTGCCAACGACAATAGGCGATCCGGCCAAGAAGGAATTGTCGCTCACGTTCTTCGTCGACCCGGGCAACCGCGTGTACGTGCGTCACATCGCATTCAACGGCGTCACCAAGATCAACGACGAAGTGCTGCGGCGCGAGATGCGCCAGCTCGAGGGCGGCTGGCTGTCGAACGTCGCGCTCGATCGCTCCAAGCAGCGCCTCGAGCATCTGCCGTACATCAAGAAGGTCGAGTCGGAGACGAAACCCGTGGCCGGTTCCGCCGATCTCGTGGACGTCAATTACGACATCGAAGAAGGCCCGTCGGCGCAGCTCGGCGGCGGTATCGGCTACTCCGAGTCGCAATCCTTCATCCTGAGCGGCAACTATGCCGACGCCAACTTCCTCGGTACCGGCCGGCGCGTATCGGTCGACCTCAATTCCGGCCGCTACAGCAAGGTCTACGGCATGTCGCTGACCGAGCCGTATCTCACACCTAACAACGTTGGCTTCACCAGCAGCCTGAGTTACCGCGACCAGACACAGTTCGTGTCCGCGTCGTCGGACTTCTCTTCGGAAACCATCGGCGCGGGGTTCGACCTCGGGTACCCGATCTCGGAAAGGCAGGGATTGCGCTTCGGCCTGTCGTTCCAGAAATCCAGCCTGCTCGTGACCAGCAACGGCAGCGCGCGCCAGTCGATCGATTGGGTGCGGAACAACGGCAACACCAGCCAGCGCTGTATCGGCGGCGACTTCACCGACGTCAATTGCAACGGTACGGTCCCGATCGCGCTGGCGCTGTTCGGCACCGAATACAACTCGGTAGAGCTCACCACTTCGTGGAACTACGACAGCCGCAATCGCTCGCTGTTTGCCGATCGCGGTGCCCGCAGCTCCTTCGGCCTGGCGTACGCGCTGCCTGGTCTCAGCGACGTCGAGTACTACGTCGCGAGCTACGAGTTCGTGAAATACGTCCCGCTGTTCGGGCGGTTCACTTTGCAGGTGGACGCCGACCTGGCGTACGGCATGGACATCGGCGATACGACGGCGTTGCCGCCGTATCGGCAGTTCTATGCCGGCGGTCCGGACACCGTGCGTGGATATAAAGAGAGTCGCCTGGGCCCCAAGGACGACTTCGGCCGGCCGTTTGGCGGCAATATGAAGGTCTCGGGCGGCATGGAACTGATCATCCCGCTGCCGCAGAAGTTTGCCACGTCCGCGCGGCTGTCCTGGTTCTACGACATAGGCAACGTGTTCTCGACCGGCAATCGCTACACGTTCCTCGGCCGCAGCGGGCAGCCGGTCGAGTACGACTTCGAGTATGATAAATTGAAGCACTCAACGGGCATTGCGGTTCAATGGCTTGCCCCGTTGGGAGTGTTCCGCTTCAGTTATGCGATGCCGTTGAATGCCTACAAGGGCGATGCCAATACGTATCCGGACGAGGAAGAAGCGTTCCAGTTCTCGGTAGGCCAAGCTTTCTAACGAGGTGAGTTCAGTGCAGGTTTCGTTTCGCAAAGTTTTGTTAGGCACTCTCGCGACCGTGGCTTTTGCCGCGCCCGCGATGGCGGATCTCAAGATCGGGGTCATCGACTACGCGCGCCTGTTCGACGAATCGCCACAGGCGAAAGTCGTGCAGGAAGGTCTGCGCGCAGAATTCCAGCCGCGTCTCCAGCAGCTCGTCACGCAGGAGCAGACGCTGAAGGCCCGCAACGACAAGCTGCAGAAGGACGTCGCCACCATGACGCCCGATCAGCGTGCCAAGGCCGAAAAGGAACTTCGCGACGGCGCGCGCGAGCTCGAGCGCAAAAAGGGCGAGTTGCAGGACGACTCCAACGCCCGTCGCCAGGAAGAAATGAACAAGCTGCAACGCTCGCTGATCGGCGAAGTGCGTGACTACGCGAAGGCGCAGAGCTTCGACATCGTGATCGCCGAAGGCGTGATCTACTCGACGCCCGCGGTCGACATCACGCCCGCGGTGCTGCAGAAGCTGCAGGCGAATGCTCCGAAACCGGCCGCCGCTCCGGCGGGTGCCGCCCCGGCCCCCGCGAAGCCCGCCGCGAAACCCTGAAGTTCGGGACAGGCGCAATCGCGCCCGCCGCCATGACAGTTACGCTCGGCGAACTGGCGGTGCGTTTCGGTTGCGAGCTGCGCGGTGATCCGTCCGTTGCGGTGGACTCCGTGGGCGCGCTGTCGCAGGCCGGTCCGCGCGCGGTGAGCTTTCTCGCCAATCCCAAGTACGTCGCGCAGCTCGCGGGCACGCGTGCCGCCGCGGTCATCCTCGATGCCACGTCGGCCACCGCATCGCCCGTGCCCGTGCTGATCGCGGCCAATCCGCATGCGACCTACGCGCGTGTCGCCACGCTGCTCCATCCCGATCCGCCGCTGAACCCCGGGACGCACGCCACTGCGAGCGTGGCCGCCGACGCCAGCATCGACGCTTCGAGCGAGATCGCAGCGCAAGTGACCATCGGACCGGGCGTGCGCATCGGCGCGCGCTGTTACATCGGCCCAGGCAGCGTCATCGGGCACGGCGCGCAGATCGGTGACGACACCCGTCTCACGGCGCGCGTGTTCATCGGCCTCCAGGTCAAAGTGGGGCGCCGCTGCATCATCCAGCCGGGCGCCGTCATCGGTGCCGACGGTTTTGGCTTCGCGCCCGAGAAGGGCACCTGGGTCAAGGTGCCCCAGATCGGCAGCGTGCAGTTGGGCGACGACGTGGAGATCGGCGCCAACACCACGATCGACCGTGGTGCGCTTGGCGACACCGTCATCGAGACTGGCGCGAAACTGGACAACCTCATCATGATCGCCCACAACGTCCGCATCGGTGAGCACTCGGCGCTGGCCGCCGCGGTCGCGATCGCCGGCAGCAGCGTGGTCGGTAAGCGCTGCATCCTCGGCGGCAAAGTGGGCCTTACGGGCCATATCACCCTGTGCGATGACGTTGTGGTGCTCGGAACCTCGTTCATTTCACATTCCATTGCGAAGCCGGGTGTGTATTCTTCGGCGCTGCCGAGCGAGGAAGCGGGCGTCTGGCGCCGCATCGTTGGCCGCATCAAGCGGCTCGATTCGATGGCCAAGCGCCTGCGCGCGGTCGAGCGGCACGCGGGACTTCTCGCGGCGGACAAGGAAAATTCCGAGGACTAACTAAATGACCCAACCGCTCACCCTCGACATCATGGGCGTCATGCGCCTGCTGCCGCACCGGTATCCATTCCTGCTGGTCGACCGCGTGCTTGAATGCACCAAGGGCGAGAGCATTCGCGCCATCAAGAACGTCACGGTGAACGAACATTTCTTTACGGGGCATTTTCCGAATCGCCCGGTGATGCCCGGCGTGATCATCATCGAGGCGCTCGCGCAGACCGCCGGCCTTTTGGCATTCATCACCGCCGACGTGGTGCCCGACGATTTCACCCGCTTCTTTTTCGTCGGCATCGACAAGGCCCGCTTTCGCAAGCCGGTGGAACCCGGCGATCAGCTGATCCTCACCGCCAAGCTCGAGCGTGCCATTCGCGGCATCTGGAAGTTCTCGACGGTCGCCTACGTGGGCGACGATGAGGTAACTTCCGCCGAAATGATGGTTGCTCCCGAAACCAACAAGACTTCCGCCAAGGCGTAACCATGGGTGGCATTGACCCGCGCGCCCTTGTTTCGCCAACGGCCGAGCTTGCGGCCGATGTCACCGTCGGCGCCTACAGCGTGATCGGGGACGGCGTAAAGATCGGCCCCGGCACCTGGGTGGGCCCGCACGCGGTCGTCACCGGCAACACCACGCTTGGCGCCGGCAACAAGGTTTTCCAGTTCGCCTCGATCGGCGACGCTCCCCAGGATCTCAAATACGCCGGCGAGCCGACGCGCCTTCTGATCGGCGATCGCAATGTGTTCCGTGAATTCACCAGCATGAATCGCGGCACCGCCCAGGGCGGCGGCGTCACCACGATCGGCAGCGACAACCTGTTCATGTCGTACACCCACGTCGCGCACGATTGCCACGTCGGCAGCCGCTGCGTGATGGCCAACTACGCCACGCTCGGCGGCCACGTCTACCTCGGTGACTGGGTGATCATGGGTGGCTACTCCGGCATCCACCAGTTCACCAAGGTCGGCTCACACGCGTTTCTCGGCAACAACGCCGCGGTGACACGCGATGTGCCGCCGTACCTCATGGTCGTCGGCACCCCGGCGGTGCCACATTCCATCAATTCGGAAGGACTCAAGCGTCGCGGTTTCACGCCCGAGCAGATACGCAATCTCAAGAACGCTTACCGCGTGCTGTATCGCTCCGACCTGAAGCTCGCCGACGCGGTCGCGGAGCTCACGAAGCGCGTCGCGACCCAACCCGAACTCAAGATCTTCGTCGATTTCATCGGCGAGTCCACGCGCAGCCTCGTCCGTTAATGCGCATCGCGCTGGTGGCAGGGGAGGCATCGGGCGACGCGCTGGGTGCGGCATTGATCGAAGCCCTGCGCCGCAAATATCCCGCCGCGCAGTTCGCCGGCGTCGCCGGCCCGCGGATGAAGGCCGCCGGCTGCACGGCCTGGCACGACATCGAGGAGCTCTCGGTGATGGGACTGACGGAAGTCGTGAGTTCGCTGCCGCGGCTGTGGCGCCTGCGCGCCAGCTTGCGCAGACAGATCCTGGAATGGCGACCCGATGTATTCGTCGGCGTCGACTACAAGGAATTCAATCTGGGCCTCGCAAAGCAGCTGAAGCGCGAGGGGCTGCCAACGGTTCAGTATGTGAGCCCGCAGGTGTGGGCATGGCGGCAGGGCCGCGTGCGCACGATCGGTGCGTCGGTGGACCTCGTGCTGTGCCTGTTCCCGTTTGAGCCGGCCTTCTATCGCGAACACGGGGTGCGCGCGGCGTTCGTCGGTCATCCGCTGGCCGACCAGATTCCGCTCGAGGTCAGGCCCGACAAGGCGCGTGCCGAACTCGGCATCGACCCCTCGGCGCGCGTGCTGGCGATCCTGCCCGGCAGCCGCCGGGCTGAAGTCGAGCGGCTCGCCGACGAATTCGCCGGCGCCGCCGAGTTGTTAGCCCGGCAATTTCCCGGGCTCGTCTGCATCGCACCGATGGTGACGCCGGCATTGCGCGCGGTGTTCGCGGCGCACTGCGCGCGGCGCGCGCCACACGCCGCGGTGAAATTGCTCGACGGTCAGGCGCGGCAAGCGCTGGCGGCGGCCGACGTCGTGCTGGTGGCCTCCGGCACCGCGACGCTCGAGGCCGCATTGTCAAAACGCCCAATGGTCGTCGCCTACAAGCTGGGCGCGATCACCGCTTTCTTGCTGCGGCGGTTTGGCATCATCAAGGTGAAGCATTTCTCGCAGCCGAATCTGCTGGCGGGAACGGAACTGGTACCCGAATTCTTCCAGGAGGCCGCAAATGCCGCCAATCTCGCGGCGGCGCTCGCACGCTGGCTCACGCGCCCCGATGCCGTCGCGCAGCTCCAGCAGCAATACTCCGCCCTTCACGAGCGCCTGCGGTGCAATGGAGCCGAGCGCGCGGCCAACGAAATCGCCGAGTTGCTGGCGGCGTGGACGGCCGAGGTATGAGCCACCCATGAACGCGCCATGAGCATCAAGCTGCAAGTCCGACTGCGCGTCGCGGGCGTCGACGAAGCCGGGCGGGGCCCGTTGGCGGGGCCGGTGGTCGCCGCAGCGGTGATCCTGAATCACGCGCGTCCGATCCGCGGCCTGGCCGATTCGAAGGTGCTGGAGCCCGCAGAGCGCGAGCGGCTGGCGCTGCTGATCCGCGCGCGCGCCTTGTGCTATTCGGTGGCCTGGGCCGATGCCGAGGAGATCGACAGCATCAACATCCTGCAGGCCACGATGCTCGCGATGCGGCGCGCGTTGTTAGGACTGCGGGTGCCGCCGCAACAGGTTTTTGTCGATGGCAACCGGTGTCCCTGCGTGGACGGGCTCGGTTTCGAATGCCTGTTCGAAGCGATCATCAAGGGTGACGCGACCGTGCCGTCGATCAGCGCTGCATCCATACTTGCCAAGACCACGCGCGACGCGCTGATGCGCGACCTCGATGGGCGCTATCCGGGGTTTTCCCTTTCGGGCCACAAGGGCTATCCGACGCCCTCGCACGTCGCGGCATTGAATTCGCTGGGCCCGAGCCCGCTGCATCGACGCAGCTTCGCGCCCGTGCGCGTCAGCGATCTGTCGATCTTCGACGACTGATCAACGCGCCTGCGCGCCCAACACGCGGTTCGTGCCGGTCGCGGCCGCCGGACAATCGAACGTGCCGTGATTCGCGCGGATCCAGCTGGCAAGCGCGGCCGGCTCGAGCGGCCTGCTCATGAAGTAGCCCTGCGCATCGTCGCAGCCCAGGGTTCGCAGCATGTTCCACACCGCGGCATCCTCCACCCCTTCCGCCACGACCTGCAGGCCGAGGTTGTGCCCGAGGTCGATGGTCGAGCGCACGATGGTGGAAATCTCCGCATCGGTCGCCATGCGCGAGATGAAGGATTGATCGATCTTCAGCTCCTGCACCGGCAGCTTCATGATGTACGACAGCGACGAGTATCCCGTGCCGTAGTCGTCGATCGAAAGCTTCACACCGAGCTCGGCCAGGCGATCGAGCACCTTCTGCGCGTGCACGGGGTCTTCCATGAAGCCGCTTTCGGTGATCTCCAGGCACAGCAGGCCCGGCGTCACGTCGTGTTCGGCGAGTAGTTCGGCCACGAGTTCCGGCAGATCGCGGTTCATGAGATCGCGGGCCGAGATGTTGACCGACACCTGCAGCGTGAGTCCCTCGCGCAGCCAGGCGCCGCACTGGCGCACCGCCTCGCGGATCACCCAGCGCGTGAGCAGTTTGATGTAGCCGGTGTGTTCGGCGAACGGAATGAACAGCGCGGGCGGCACCAGGCCGCGCGTCGGGTGCTCCCAGCGGATCAACGCCTCCACAGCGGTGACGTGCGCAGAATGCAGCGACACCTTGGGCTGGTAGTACAGCCGCAACTCGTTGCGCTCGACGGCGCGGCGCAGTTCGCCGAGCAACGACAGGTGTTCCTGCTGGCTGGTGTCGTAGTGCGGGTCGTACACCGCGAAGCCGGTCTTGTTGCGCTTGGCCGCATACATCGCGATGTCGGCGTTGCGTACCAGGGTCTGCGCGTCGTTGCCGTGTTCGGGAAAGTGCGCGATGCCGATGCTGGTGCCGACGTCGAGCGGCTGGCCCTCGTAGAGGATCGGCGTGTCGAGCGCGCTGATGATCCGGCGTGCGGTATCGGTGAGATCGGTCTCGCCCGCGTGTTTCACGAGAATGGCGAACTCATCGCCTCCCAGGCGCGCGATGCACTCGGCCCCGAGCACGGTGTGCTGCAGGCGCAGGCTGACCTCGCGCAGCACGTGATCGCCCACGCCGTGCCCGAGCGTGTCGTTGACGTACTTGAAGCGATCCAGGTCCATCATGAGGATGGTGAGCCTGGCTGTGCCCTGTGCCGCTTGCGCGATCGCCTGCTCGAGCGCGTTGTTGAAGCGCGAGCGATTGGCGAGATCGGTGAGCGGATCTTCGTAGGCCAGCTTGAGAATGCGTCGCTCGCGGTCGGCGATGCCGCTGCGCATGTGATTCAGGCTCGACGCCAGCACGCCGATCTCGTCCGCGCGCTGCAGGTTGACCGGTTCCACGTAGTCGCCGTGTTCGATGCGCGCGGCGGCGCTCGCCAGCGTCTCGAGCGGCCGCGTGATACTGCGCGCAACCGCCACGCTGCCGACGATCGACAGCACGAGGCTGAAACCCGCCAGCACGATCAACGTGAAGCGCAGGCGCTCGAAGGCGGCGAGGGCGCTGTCGAGCGAACGATGCAGCACAGCAACGATACGCGCGTTGTTGTTGTCATCGAGCGGGATCACCAGCGCCTGGTGGTCGACGCCCTCGATGTTCATCACCAGCCGCGTGACCTTGGCAGAACGCGCCGGCATGTCGGCGAGCAGCGCCTTCTGTTCGTCGCCGTTCAGGGTGGAGGCGAGCACGTGCCAGCCCGAGGGAGCATCCAACGCGAACGACACCTCGAGTTCGGTCAACTGGCGCAGATCGCGCGCCAGCGAATCGTCCACCGCGAAGCCCATGACCACCCAGCCGATCGGTAGCGGTGCGAGCACCGGCACCGCGACCAACTGGAATGCGCGGCCGTCGAGCACTTCCATGCTGGCGCTGGCGCCGTTCTTGTTGGCCTTGATGAGAGCGGGGTACTCGAACGGCCGCGCTTCACTTTGGGGGCGCAGCGTGTCGGAGATGACGGTGCCATCGAGTTCGACGAAAACCATCGCGTCGGCGCCGATGCGCGCGCCGTGATTGGCGAGCACGGAGGCGATCGTGCCGGTGTCGTGCGTCGCGATGGCTTCGCGGAAGGCGAAGTCGGCGGCCAGGACGCGCGCGGATAGTTTGAGCTTCTCGGCGTTCTGTTCGAGCTGGCGCGCGAACACGCGCTGGCCCACGTTGAGTTCTTCTTCGACCTTGGTCTGGGCGTTGCGCGAGTTGGCCGCATTCACGAACGTGAACGCCAGGACCTGCACCAGCACGAGCAGCGCCACGAAGAAGATGATGATTCGTGTCTGCAGCCGCTGGATGCGCATCACTGCCCCGCACCCATCGAGATCGTGCTGTGCATCGGCGCGCTGCCATCGACGTGCAGGTTGAGCACCTGCGGCGGCAGGTTCAGCGCGGGCGCCGCGGCGGTGATCTTGTATTCTCCGCTCGGCAGTCCCTGGAGCGTGCCGATGCCGTCCGCGCCGCTCTTTGCGAACCAGGGCGTGTCGACGATGAAGACCCAGGCGACCATCGAGTCGTGGATGTTGCAGCCGAGAACGACGAGGCCGGTCTGGTCGAACGTGATCGGCGCCGCTTCGCGACCCGAATACAGCTTGGTCGTGAAAACCTTCGCCGGCGAAAAAGAGTAGATGGAGTGGCGGATGTTGTCGCTGTTCGGGAAGAACACCGAGGTGCCCGCCTGCACGATACTGACGTGCGGCACGAATTCCTTGTTCACCTGGTCGATGAGCGCGCGCGTGTTCGGCTTCACTACGGGCGCGGCGCCTGCCACCGGCTCGGCGAACACGACCGCATCGGGAATCGGCCGGCCGCTGCCGTCGCGCAGCTCGAGAGTGACGTCGGTGGCGGCCGCGCACGAGAGGCCGCTGGCGAATATCGCCAACGCGAATCCCGTCTTGAGGGCACCGGCCAAGTTACCGCTTGACCACGTCCCGCTTCATCGGGGCGAGGATTTCCAGTAGTTCGTTGCGTGCCGACAGCGGCACGTACTGCGCGCGCATGGCAGCGCGCAGTACTTCGACGAGGTCGAAGAATTCCGCGTTGCTGATGTGGTGGCCCGCGTGTACATCGCGCATGGTGTCGCCCGTGTACTGGCAGCCGCCGCCGCTCAGCGAGCAGATCTGTTCGATCAGCCTGTCCTTCACCTGCTGCAGGTTCACCTTGTCGAACGACTGATTCAATTGCGGGTTGTTCGCGACGACGTCGATGGTCTGATTGACGAAGGCCGTGACTTTCGGCGTGCCGCCGAGGCGCTCGTACAACGAGCCGGCCGGAGCCTGCGCAATCGTCACCGCACAAAACGCCGACGCGGCGACAGCCAGCGCTGCCGTGAATAACGGATTGCGAGACGCCATTTGGGGGACCCCGGAGCGAATGCGTAACAGGCCAGAAGTATCGTTCCCGGCCCGCTTCAGGCCGTTGAAACGACTCACAACTTCACAGAATTCCGGCGGCGATTTCGGGAGAATTCGCGCCCTGGACTTGCGACGCCTGCAAGGGCGAATGGCCGAATGTGATGCCCATCGCATTTCGGGGAGGATTCACTGTCATGAACGTCTCGCAAGCTGCACCCGGCCGCCGAGTCGCAACGGTCTTTCCGGTGGTGCTGCTCGCATGTTTTGTGGCGAGCGCATTCGCGGGCAGCAATCGACTGCTCGCGACGGGCGGCGTCATGGAAATCGAGGGCAGTGCCGGTGGTGGCGCGGTGCCGTGGGCACTGATCGCAGGGCTCGGAACAGATGCGCAGATCGGCGGCAGTGCCTTCTGCACCGATGCGCGCCAGCAGAAATTCGAGCTGCGCAGCTGCGGCCTTGCGGTCGGCTTCTACGATCGGGTCGAAGTCTCGTACGCGCAGCAGCGCTTCGATCTCGATGAAATCATTCCGGGCGAGTCCATCTCGGTGGATGTGATCGGCGCCAAGCTGCGCCTGCTCGGCGATGCCATATACGACCAGGATCTTTGGTATCCGCAAGTGTCGCTCGGACTGCAGTACAAGAGAAACAAGGATTTCGATTTCGTGCCCGCGCTGCTCGGCGGCCGCGACGATGCGGACGTCGACTTGTACGTCGCCGCCACCAAGGTTTACCTCGCCGGTCCGTTCTCGCGCACCTGGTTGGTGAACGCCACGCTGCGCGCCACGCGCGGCAATCAGTTCGGCATTCTCGGCTTCGGCGGCGATCGCAAGGACAGCCGCAGCATCAACGGCGAATTCAGCGTCGCCATGTTCGTCGCGGACAGCGTGGTCGTGGGCGCCGAGTTCCGCCAGAAGCCGGACAACTTGAGCTCGTTCGAAGAGCAGGACTACTGGGATGCGTTCGCGGCCTATTTTCCGAGTAAGCATTTCTCGGTCACGGCGGCCTACACCGATCTCGGCCGCATCGCGATGATGCCCGGCCAGCACGGGTGGTACCTGTCGCTGCAAGGCAGCCTGTAGCCAGGCCTGACGACCACGACGGAAAACGTCGGCGAAGCGCCGCCATCCGGGAAAAAATTGGCAGGTCCCGTTTTCATTGACGCCGCAAGTCGCTGAAAGATTTGCAAGCCGTCTTATGCGCGCGTTCGTGTGTAAACTCGCGCGCCATGTCGTCCAGCTTTATCCACCTGCGCCTGCATACCGAATTCTCGTTGCAGGACAGTGTGGTGCGCATCCCGGAGCTGATCGAAAAGATCGCACAGCTCGGCATGCCGGCCATTGCTGTGACCGACCAGAACAACCTGTTCGCGATGGTCAAGTTCTACCGCGAGGGTCTGAAGCACGGCGTCAAGCCCATCATAGGCGCGGACGTGCTGCTGCGCGGGCGCGCTGAGCGCGCAGCGCCAACACGGCTCACGCTGCTGTGCAAGGATCCGGGCGGCTACCAGAACCTCACCAATCTGATCACGCGCGCGTATCTCGAGGGCCAGGATCGCGGCGTGCCGCTCATCGAACGCAGCTGGCTGGACCGGCAATCCACGGAAGGGTTGATCGCGCTGTCGGGCGGCCCCGAGGGCGATGTCGGCCGCGCCATCGCCAATGGCCGTGAGCCTGACGCACTCAAACTGGCGCGCGAATGGCAGCAGCTGTTCGGTGACCGGTACTACCTCGAGCTGCAGCGCCTCGGTCGCACAGAAGATGACGCCCAGGTCGCGGCGGCCGTGCGCATCAGCCAGAAGACGCAGGTTCCGGTCGTTGCCACCAACGACGTGCGCTTTCTGTCGCGCGACGATTTCGAATCGCACGAGGCGCGCGTGTGCATCGCAGAAGGCGCGCAGCTCACGGATCCGAACCGGGCGCGCAAGTACACCGAGACGCAATACCTGCGCTCGGCGCAGGAGATGGCGGAATTGTTCGCGGACATTCCGGAAGCGCTCAGCAATTCCGTGGAGATCGCGCGCCGCTGCTCACTGCCGCTCAAGCTCGGCGAATCGCGCCTGCCCAACTATCCACTGCCGGACGGCGTCACGGTCGAGGCGTTCATTCGCGCCGAGTCCGAGCGCGGCTTCGGGGAGCGCGAGCGGGTCTTCGACGCAACGCAGCGCGCCCGCCTCACCGAATACCGCGAGCGCCTGCAGCGTGAGCTGGGCGTCATCACCCAGATGGGATTCGCCGGCTACTTCCTGATCGTCGCGGACTTCATCCGCTGGGCGCGCGCGAATGGTGTACCGGTGGGGCCGGGCCGCGGTTCGGGCGCCGGATCGCTGGTGGCGTACAGCCTCGGTATCACCGACATCGACCCGCTCAAGTACGACCTGCTGTTCGAACGCTTCCTCAATCCGGAACGCGTATCGATGCCCGACTTCGATATCGACTTCTGCATGGACGGCCGCGATCGCGTCATCGAGTACGTGTCGCAGAAGTATGGCAAGGAGCGCGTCTCGCAGATCATCACCTACGGCACCATGGCTGCGAAGGCGGTGGTGCGCGACGTCGGCCGCGTGCTCGGCATGGGTTACGGCTACGTCGACAAGATCGCCAAGCTCATTCCCTTCGAGCTCGGCATCACGCTCGACGATGCGATCGAGAAAGAGCCCGAGCTCAAACGCCTCTACAAGGAAGACGAGGAGGTCAAGAATCTCATCGACCTCGCGCGCTCGCTCGAAGGCCTGACGCGCAACGCCGGCATGCATGCCGGTGGCGTCGTCATCGCACCCTCGAAGCTCACCGAGTTCGCACCGCTGTATGCCGACGACAAGGGCGGCAGCGTCGTTACGCAGTTCGACAAGGACGACGTCGAAGCCGCCGGTCTCGTCAAGTTCGATTTCCTCGGGCTGCGCACGCTCACGGTGATCGACCGCGCGGTGAAGATCATCAATGCACGGCGAGCGGCGAGCGGTGAGGCACTGCTCGACATCAGCCTGCTGCCGATGGACGACAAGGCCACCTACGCTCTCATGGCGGAGGCGAAGACCACCGCGGTGTTCCAGCTGGAATCGCGCGGCATGAAGGATCTCATCCGGCGCCTGCAGCCGGACCGGTTCGAAGACATCGTGGCGCTGGTCGCGCTGTTCCGTCCGGGTCCGCTCGAATCCGGCATGGTCGGCGACTTCATCGACCGCAAGCACAGCCGCAACGACCCGCACGCGCCGCCGATCGACTATCTATATCCGTCGCTGCAGCCGTCGCTGGCGCCGACCTACGGCGTCATCCTGTACCAGGAGCAGGTGATGCAGATCGCGCAGGTGCTCGCCGGCTACTCGCTTGGCAGCGCCGACCTGCTGCGCCGAGCCATGGGCAAGAAGAAGCCCGAGGAGATGGCCCAGCAACGCAGCATCTTCGTCGCGGGCGCGATAAAGAACGGGGTGCCCGAGGCGCAGGCCGCGCACATCTTCGACCTCATGGAAAAATTCGCGGGTTACGGCTTCAACAAGTCGCACTCCGCCGCCTATGCGCTGTTGTCGTACCAGACCGGCTGGCTGAAGACACACGAGCCCGCCTCGTACATGGCCGCTGTGCTGTCGGCCGACATGGATCACACCGACAAGGTCGTCGGGATGCTGTACGACTGCCGCAAGGAAGTCGGCCTCACCATTCTGCCGCCGCACGTCAACCTGTCCGCGTACGGATTCGCGGTGGTCGACGACAAGACCATTCGCTATGGCCTGGGCGCGATCAAGGGCGTGGGCGAGGGCGCGGTCGACGCGATCGTCAGCGAGCGCAAGGCGCATGGCGACTACGCCAGTCTCGAAGATCTGTGCCGGCGTCTCGACCTGTCGCGTATCAATCGTCGCGTGCTGGAAGCGCTCATCAAGTCCGGCAGCCTCGACGGGCTCGCCGCGAACCGCGCCACGCTGATGCACCGCCTCGATGCGGCGCTCGCGCTCGGCGAACAGAACAGCAAGGCGAACGAAACCGGTCAGCACGATATTTTCGGATTGAGCGCCGCGCATGTGCCCGAGGTAGTGCGCGCGCGCACGCCCGATCGACCCGAATGGACCGACACGGTGCGGCTGCGCTCCGAGCGCGAGTCGCTCGGCCGCGCCATCAGCGGCCATCCAATCGACCGCTTCGTGAACGATCTGCCGCGCTTCATCACCGGCCGGATTGCCGATTATCTCGAGCAGGAAAAGCCCCAGTCGAGCGGCGAGGGTGGGCGCGCCTTCTTCGGTGGCAAGCCCGTGGCCATCGCCGGTGTGGTCGAGGAGCTGCGCAAACGCGGCACGCGCACGGAGATATTGTTAGACGACGATTCCGGCCGCATTGCGGTCGGCTTCTACGACGAGACCTTTCAGCAATACCGCGAGCTCCTGGTGAAGGACGCGCTGCTGCTCATCGAAGGCAAGCTGCGCTTCGACGAGTTCGCCAACACCTGGGTGCTGCGCGCGAGCAAGGTCAGCGAGCTCGAGCGGCTGCGTGAGAAGGAAGCCCGCCGCATCGTGCTCAAGGTGAAGTCCACGGATGCGCTGCCGCTCGATCGCCTGCAGACCATCCTCAGCGGGTACCGTGGTGGCAGCTGCCACGTGGCCGTGCAGTTTTTCGGCACTGGCGTGCGCGGCACGTTTTCCTTCGGAGCGGACTGGAACGTGCGGCCAACGCCGCCCCTGCTCGAGGAGCTGGAGAAGCTGCTGGGCCGCGGCCGCATCGCCGTCCTGTACAGCCCTCCGCCGGTGAGCGCCGGAGTTACTTCTATCGGCTCCACCTAGTATCCTTCCGCGCCTATGGCAGTGAATTTCCTCGATTTCGAGCAGCCGATCGCCGAGCTTGAAGCCAAGATCGAAGAGCTGAAGCACGTCCCGTCGGGAACCGCGGTCAACATCCAGGAAGAGATCACGCGTCTGCAGGCCAAGAGCGAGCAGCTGACGCAGACCATTTTCGCGAACCTCTCGCCCTGGCAGATCACCCAGCTTGCGCGGCATCCGCAGCGTCCGTACACGCTCGACTACGCCGGACTCATCTTCAAGGACTTCCACGAGTTGCACGGCGATCGCATGTATGGCGACGACCTCGCCATCGTCGGCGGTCCCGCGCGGCTCGACGACACGCCGGTGATGTTGATCGGTCACCAGAAGGGCCGCGATACCAAGGAGCGGGTGCGCCGCAATTACGGCATGCCCAAGCCCGAGGGCTATCGCAAGGCGCTGCGGCTGATGCGGCTCGCGGAACGATTTCGCCTGCCGCTCATCACGTTCATCGACACGCCCGGCGCGTATCCGGGTGTGGGCTCCGAGGAGCGCAATCAATCCGAAGCGATCGCGCGCAACCTGTTCGAGATGTCCGTGATGGGCATTCCCATCATCAGCTGCGTGATCGGCGAGGGCGGCTCGGGTGGCGCATTGGCAATCGGCGTGTGCGACCGGCTGCTCATGCTGCAGTTCTCCACCTATTCAGTGATCTCGCCCGAAGGCTGCGCGTCCATCCTGTGGAAGAGCGCGGACAAGAAGGAAGTGGCGGCCGACGCGATGAATCTCACCGCAGAGCGGCTCAGCAAGCTCAAGCTCGTGGATGAAGTACTGCCCGAACCGGTCGGCGGCGCACATCGCAACCCGCAGGCGGTCGCCGACACCATCAAGACCGCGCTGCTCAAGCATCTCGGCGACCTCGACCAGCTGCCGCCGGAACAACTGCGCGCGCAGCGCAACACGCGCATCGACGGCTTCGGCATCTACAGCGAAGTCGCGAACTAGCAAATGGGGTCAGACCCCATTTGCTAGCAAAAGGGGCCAGACCTCGATGGTTGACGTGATCGGTAAGCTGCTCGCGCTGACCGGCCCCAAGCCGCGCGTTGTCATCGCGTTCAGCGGTGGTATCGATTCCACCGTGCTCGCGCACGCGTTGATGAAGCGGCGCCGGAAGTTGGGTGCACTGCGCCTGATTCACGTCGACCACGGTCTGCAGCCGGCGAGCGCGCAGTGGAGCAGGCACTGCGCGCGGCTCGCCCGATCATGGCGTGTGCCGTTCGCGAGCTTGCGGGCCGACATCCAGCGACGTCGTGGCGAATCGCCGGAGGCGGCGGCGCGCGTGGCCCGCTACTCGCTGCTGGCGCAGGTGATGGAGCCGGGCGAAGTGCTGGTCACCGCGCAGCATCGCGACGATCAGGTAGAGACGCTGTTGCTGCAGCTGTTTCGCGGCGCCGGGGTGGCGGGCCTCGCCGCGATGCCGTCGATCGCGACGTTTGGCCCCGGCCGCATCGCCCGACCGCTGCTCGACAGCGCGCGCGCGCGGATTCAAGAGTACGCGCGGGCGAACGATCTGCGCTGGGTCGAGGACCCGACGAACGAACAGACAGCGTTCGGCCGTAATTTCCTCCGGCATCGCGTCTTGCCGGCGATTCGCGAGCGCTGGCCTGGAGCCGATCAGGCCATCGCGCGCAGCGCCGTCCACATGGCCGATGCGCGGCAGCTCCTCGATGCGCAGGCGCGCGCCGATCTCGCCGTGGGCGCCGACGGAGCCGGTCTGAACGTGGCGGCATTGCGGGCGCTGTCGGCGGCGCGGCGTCGCAATCTCGTGCGTGCGTTCATCGTGCGTGCCGGGTTCGAGCCGCCGCAGGCCAACTGGCTGCGCGAAATTCTCGGGCCGATGCTGGCCGCGAGCTCCGATGCCCAGCCCGAGCTGAAACTGCAGGGCGGCACCCTGCGGCGGCGCGCCGGCCGCCTCGAACTTGAAGTGATTTCTGAAGAGCGACATGCGACGCGCGGCGATTCTGCATCGAAATCATGGCGCTGGAGGCATCAGCGCGAGTTGATTCTGAACGCCGTCGGGGATTCCCTGGCGCTCGTCGCCGATCCGGTCGGTCCCATCGATCTCGACAAGCTGCCGTCCGTCGTAACGCTCGCGCCGCGGCGCGGCGGCGAGAAGCTGCGGCCCGGCGTTCGCGCTCGCATGCAGGCGCTCAAGACACTGATGCAGTCCGCGAAGATTCCGGTCGATCAGCGGGCGCGGATGCCGTTGCTGTTCATCGGGGATCGCCTGGTCGCCGCGGGTGATCGCTGGATCGACGCGTCCGTCGCCGCGACGGTCAAATCCCGGCGCCGCGCGCGGCTCCGGTGGAAGCGCACGCCCTGAACCGTCAGGTCCGGCCCCTTTTGCCAGCAAATGGGGTCTGACCCCATTTTCAGTTTCGGAACTATTGCCGTTTTGTTAACCTGCCGGCCCGTCGACACGCGCATCTTGCGTTTCCGGTCTCACCAGCGGCGGGCCCCCTCATGACCAGATTTGTATTCGTCACCGGTGGCGTCGTTTCCTCATTGGGAAAAGGAATCGCAGCCGCATCGCTCGGCGCCATTCTCGAAGGTCGCGGGCTCAAGATCTCCATGGTCAAGCTCGATCCTTACATCAACGTGGATCCGGGCACCATGAGCCCGTTCCAGCACGGCGAAGTGTTCGTCACCAATGACGGCACCGAATCCGACCTCGATCTCGGCCACTACGAGCGGTTCGTGCGCACGACGACCGGGCGGCACAGCAATTTCACCACCGGGCGCATCTATGAACGCGTGATCGCGAAGGAACGCCGCGGCGATTACCTCGGCGCCACCGTCCAGGTCATTCCGCACATCACCGATGAGATCAAGCGCTCCATCCAGATGGGCGCCGGCGACGCCGATGTGTGCATGGTGGAAATCGGCGGCACGGTTGGCGACATCGAGTCCTTGCCGTTCCTCGAGGCGATTCGTCAGCTCGGTGTAGAACTCGGTCGCAACAACTGCGTGTTCCTGCATCTGACGCTCGTGCCAATTGTTGGAGGCTCAGGCGAGATCAAGACCAAGCCCACGCAGCACTCCGTCAAGGAACTGCGCGGCATCGGTATCCAGCCCGACGTGCTGCTGTGCCGCTGCAAGAATCCCTTGCCCGACGAACAGCGCCGCAAGATCGCGCTGTTCACCAACGTCGAGGAGCGCGCGGTCATCTCCGGCGTCGACGCCGACGACATCTACAAGATTCCGATGCTGCTGCACGAGCAGGGTCTCGATGAAATCGTGGTCGACAAGCTGCGCCTCAACGTGCCACCAGCAGATCTGGCCGACTGGAAGCAGGTTGTGACGGCGAAGGCCAACCCCGACGGCCAGGTCGACATCGCCATGGTCGGCAAATACGTGCAGGTGAAGGACAGCTATATCTCGCTGAACGAGGCACTGACCCACGCCGGCGTGAAGACGCGCACGCGCGTCAACGTGCACTACATCGAATCGACCGACATCGAGAAGCACGGTACGCACGCGCTGACGGGCATGGACGCCATCCTCGTGCCCGGCGGCTTCGGCGAACGCGGCATAGAAGGCAAGATCGCCGCGGTCCGCTTCGCGCGCGAGAACAAGATTCCGTATCTCGGCATCTGCCTCGGGATGCAGCTGGCGTGCATCGAGTTCGGGCGAAATGCGCTCGGGCTCGAGAATGCGAACAGCACCGAATTCAACCGCGCGAGCGCGCACCCGGTGATCGCGTTGATCACGGAATGGCAGGACGCCGCGAAGGGCGAGCAGAAGCGCGACGACGCAACCGGCAAGGGCGGCTCCATGCGTCTCGGGGCACAGGATGTATTCGTCGGCTCGAACACGCTGGCGCGAGCTATCTACGGAGACGAGACCGTTCGGGAGCGCCATCGTCATCGCTACGAGTTCAATAACAAGTACCGTGATCGCTACACGCAGGCGGGCTTCCGTTTCTCGGGGCTTTCGAAGGACGATCTGGTCGAGATCATCGAACTACCCGGGCATCCGTGGTTCGTGGCCACGCAGTTCCATCCGGAGTTCACCTCGACACCGCGCGACGGGCACCCGCTGTTCACGGGGTTCGTACGCGCAGCGCGCGCGGCGCGCGCCGCGCAATTGCCGGAAGCCGCCAGCGCGTAGCAGTTAGCGCGGCGGGCTCATGGAGGAAGCATGCGAACGATCACCTTGCTCTGCTGCCTTTGTGCGTCTCTGCTTGCCGGATCTGCGGGCGCGCGAATCGGCTCTGTGCGCTTCGAAGAGCTCGTGGCGAACAGTGCGGCGATCGTGGTCGCCACCGTCAGCGAAGTCGAGGAACCAACCGCCGAGCGGCACCTGATCTACGCAACGGCCGTCGTCCAGCGAACCATCAAGGGCTCGCTCTCCGGCGCATTTCGTTTTCTCGCGAAGTCGGATTTCATGTGCGACACCGGGAAAGGAGTGCCGGGCGAGACCGCACTGTTCTTCCTTTATCCGCAAGGTGACGGCAATTTCGGCATTGCGGTTGCCGGTCGCGGACGCATGCCGTTCCGCATCATCGACGGCAGAACTTACGTCACCGTGTGGAACGGCGACGTCATCCTTCCAAAGGACCTGCCGACCGTCGACGGGCCAGATCCGCGGTATTCGTTCATTCGCTCCGTCGAACTCGAGAATCTCGAGGCACTGATCCGGAAGAACCTGTCAGCTGGTTGACGCGGGCGTTGCGCGCAGCAGCAGGAATTTCTCGAACTTCGCGTCGAGCGTGTTCGCGCGCGCATCCACCATGCCGAGCTCCACGTCGTTGAACAGGTCGCGCACGCGATAGCTTCCCGGCCCGAGTCCGCGCAATTGCAGTAGCCCCTTCCATTGATCGGCATAGAACGCGTAGTACATCGCGCCGTCCTTCGCGATCGCATGCGCCTCGGGCCTGTCGAAGCCAATGTCGTAAAGCGCGCCGCGATACTCGCCCTGCGACAGCATGTGCTGCTGATAGATTCCCACCCACTTGCGCCACAGCGCTTCACGCTCCGCGGTCAGCGCGAAACCGCCGGGCGGTAGTTTGTCGGTCGGGTTGTCCGTATCGCGCGGCCACGTGAACTTGGTCGAGATCACGGCGCCCACGCCAACGCTCGACGCGAAGTCGTTGCCACCGTCGCTCAACTCCACATGATCGCCCGCATAGCTGCTGCCGCGGCCCATCAGCGCCTTCACGGACTTGCCCTTGCTGCGCACCTGCCACGACGACAGCGGATCGGACGAGGGGTACTGGTCGGTCGCCGGCAGATTGTGGAATGCGAACGCGGTGCCGCAGGGGCACAGTTCGATGACCGCGTTCGGATTGATGTCGTGCGCGGCCTTGTGGATCGCCATCCAGAAATCGGCCAGCTTTTCGACGGATTCGGTCGGGCGGGCGTGCTTGTGCGCGGGATTGAAGCACGGCGCGACGGAGTTGAGGTGCTGGCCATCGAGCTTGAGTCCCTCGAAGCCCCACTCGCCGATGATCTTGCGGGTCAGCGCCACGTAGTAATCGACCGTCGGCTGGTAAGCCGGGCACTGCGTGAACGCGTTCCACCAGCTCACTTTCTGCACCGCGCCATCCTGGTCGAGCAGCAGCATGTCGGCGTGATCGTGCAGCACGTCGCTGCCCGGATCGGCCGCGAGCGGCGCGAGCCACAGGCGCGGGCGCATGCCTTGAGCGCGCACCGCATCGGCGAACGCTTTCATGTCGGCATCGCCACGCGGGAATTTGCTCTTGTCGAGGCGCCAGTCGCCTTCGTTGTTTTGCCAGCCGTCGTCGAGCACCGCCCACTCGAAACCCATGTCGCGCACTTTCGGCAGCGTCGCGAGCACTTGTTCGGTGGTGAAATTGCGTTCGTAGCCCCACGCGCACCAGATCGCTCCGAACGCCGACTGCGGCACCGGCCGTGCCGCTATGCCGCCGTCCTGCATGTAGCGCTGGTACAGCGCAAGCGGCGCGAAGTGGTCGCCAGTATGTGCGCACAGGAAGGTGAGATCCGTCTTCAGCGTCTCGCCGGATTTGAGCGTGGACTCCGTCGCGCACTCGACGGCAATGCGCGCGCCCCTGGCTGTCTTGCGCACGGGTAGCGAGAGCAGTCGCGGAACCGTTTCGACGTGGCCCACGGCAAGGCCCGCATCGCGCCGCCAAAGGTTTGCCACCGGCGTACCGCCGCCATAGTCCGACTCAACCATGGCGAGCGAATTGGGTTGCTCGAAGCCGTCCTTGACCGGTTGCACCCAGTCACGGCGATCCTCGTGCGTCGTGCCCGAGAAGCTCCAGAAGCCGCCAGGCGCATCACCGATCTCGTGGGCGGCATTGCGCCAACCCTTCACGTCGAGCGCCTGCGTACCCGCGTTGCGATACGTAACCTGCAGCAGCGCGAACCCGGCGTAGCGTTCGAAGAAGTCGACACGCACCTCTTTCTCGAGGCCCAGGTTCGAGCGCCCTGTGACGATCGTGCGCCTTCCTGCGCCATGTGCTGCGTCGGAGAGCGTCTCCGTGCGCTGCTCGAGGAAGGCGAAGATGTCCACCGGGCCTGCGGCCAGCAAGAGATTCTCGCTCGCCTGCCAGGGTGCCAGAAGCTTGCTCCCGGCGCGGATCGAGGTGCGCAGCGAGGAGTCGAACCCGATAGATAGGCGCGCGTCCTCCGCGATCGCGCGGGCGGCCTTGTCTGCTGTGTCGGCGGCGCGCGCCGCGGGCAGCAGGCCTAACGCTGCGGTGCTCGAGGCAACCTGCAGGACAGTGCGGCGTTTGATCGTTTTCATGAGGGCTCCGATGTTGCGGCATGTTCGTCACTGACGCCAGTCGTCGCCGTGCTCCTACCGCCAATGCCGCCCCACGAAACAGAGCCGGATTCTGACAGCGTCGTGACAGGACGCTCGCTACCATGGCGTTCGAACATTCCAACCCTCCCTACATCAACACAGGAGTCTCGACATGCCCGGAACCGTCCGCTTACATCGTGTGCTCAGCGCGCCGCCGGCGCGCGTCTTCAAGGCCTTCACCGACGCGGAAGCCATGGTGAAATGGCTGCCGCCGAACGGCTTCACCGGCAAGGTGCACTCGATCGACGCCAAGGTCGGCGGCAAGTACCGCATGTCGTTCACGAACTTCTCGTCGGGCAAGAGCCACAGCTTCGGCGGCGAGTACCTCGAGATCGTCCCGGGTGAGAAGCTGCGTTACGTCGACCGGTTCGAGGATCCGAATCTGCCGGGCGCGATGGAGGTTTCGATCACGTTCAAGAAGGTTTCGGTGGGTACGGAGCTGCAGATCGTACAGACCGGCATCCCCGATGTGATCCCGGTAGAGGCCTGCTATCTCGGTTGGCAGGAGTCACTCGCGCTGCTCAAGATGGTCGTCGAGCCGGAAATTCCCGACTGAGCGGCTAACCACCGGCATGGAACCTCTCTGCGGCGCGCACCTATCGCCGGATTCAGAGCGAAAGGGTCGGCCTCAGGATCGCCTCGGTCGAGTCCGTGGCGCGAGTGAAAGCGGACGGCAAACTCGCCGACTACGGCAAAAAGGTCACAGAAAAGCGCAATTAGCGAAGTGCAATCAGGCACTTTTCCGCGGGGCTGCGCCGCGCCGCCGGGACCTGTATCCTTCGCACCTTCCTTTCGAGACCGGGTGCCCGTGCAACTCGCCAATTTCCAGGTCGGCATTGACCGGCCGATGTTTCTCATCGCCGGACCCTGCGTCATCGAGGGCGACACCCTCACGCAGCAGATCGCCGGTACGCTCAAAGAGATAACGACGCGCCTCGGCGTGCCGTTCATTTTCAAGGCGTCTTACGACAAGGCCAACCGTTCGTCGACCAAGAGCTTCCGTGGCCCGGGCATCGACGCCGGGCTGAAAGTGTTGCAAGGAGTCCGCGAGAAGATCGGGGTGCCCGTGCTCACCGACGTCCACGAGGACACGCCGTTCGCCGAAGTCGCGAGCGTGGTCGACGTGATGCAGACACCCGCGTTCCTGTGCCGTCAGACCAATTTCATCATCAACGTGTCGAGCCAGGGCAAGCCCGTCAACATCAAGAAGGGCCAGTTCCTCTCCCCCTGGGAAATGCAGAACGTCGTCGACAAGGCGCGCTCCACCGGCAACGAGCAGATCATGGTGTGCGAGCGCGGATTTTCGTTCGGCTACAACAATCTCGTCTCCGACATGCGCTCGCTCGCCATCATGCGCGCCACCGGCGCGCCGGTGGTGTTCGACGCCACGCACTCGGTCCAACTACCGGGCGGGCAGGGATCGAGCTCCGGCGGGCAGCGCGAACACATTCCCGTGCTCGCGCGCGCGGCCGTCGCATCCGGCATCGCGGGACTGTTCATGGAAACGCATCCGGATCCGTCCAAGGCGCTGAGCGATGGCCCCAACGCGTGGCCGCTCGGGCGCATGGAACAATTACTGTCGACGCTCAAGGCGCTCGACACCGCAGTCAAACAACAACCCTTCGAGGAATCGCTTCTATGAGTCGTATCGTTGAAATCGTTGGCCGCGAAGTAATCGATTCACGCGGCAATCCCACGGTTGAAGCCGATGTGATTCTCGATTCCGGCGTCATGGGTCGCGCGGCCGTGCCCTCGGGCGCGTCGACCGGTACGCGCGAAGCGGTCGAGCTGCGCGATGGCGACAAGAAGCGATATGCCGGCAAGGGCGTGCTCAAGGCCGTCAAGAACGTGAACACCGTGTTGAAGGCCGCGTTGTTAGGCAAGGACACCGCCGACCAAGAAGGGCTTGATCACACGATGATCCAGCTCGACGGAACCGACAACAAAGGCAACCTCGGCGCGAATTCACTGCTGGCAATTTCGCTCGCGAACGCGAAAGCCGCGGCAGCCGATTCGAAGCAGTCGTTGTGGAAGTATCTGGCGAAGGGCCGCGAGCCCGTGATGCCCGTGCCGATGATGAACGTCATCAACGGCGGCGCGCATGCCGACAATTCTCTCGACGTGCAGGAATTCATGATCATCCCCGTCGGCGCGCCTTCGTTCAGCGAAGCGCTGCGTTACGGCGCCGAGATCTTCCACACGCTCAAGGGCATCCTCAAAGCCAAGAAGCTCACCACCGCCGTGGGAGACGAGGGCGGCTTCGCGCCCAGCCTCTCGTCGAACGAGGCCGCCATCAAGGTGATCATCCAGGCCGTCGAGAAGGCCGGCTACAAGCTCGGCAAGCAGATTTATCTCGGCATGGATGTCGCGAGTTCGGAGTTCTTCAGACAAGGCAAGTACGACCTGCACGGCGAAGGCCGCAAGTTCACGCCCAACGATTTCGGCAAGTACCTCGCCAAGCTCGCCGCCAAGTACCCGATCATCAGCATCGAGGACGGCATGGCCGAGGGAGATTGGGACGGTTGGGCGAACCTGACCAGGTTGTTAGGCAAGACCACCCAGCTCGTGGGCGACGACTTGTTCGTCACGAACACCAAGATCCTGCAGGAAGGCATCGACAAGAAGATCGCCAATTCCATCCTGATCAAGGTGAACCAGATCGGCACGCTGACCGAGACATTGGCCGCGATCAAGATGGCTGCGGACGCGGGCTATTCGTCGATCGTGTCGCATCGTTCGGGCGAGACCGAGGATTCGACCATTGCGGACATCGCGGTCGCGACCAGCGCGTCGCAGATCAAGACCGGATCCATGTCGCGTTCGGATCGCATAGCGAAGTACAACCAGTTGCTGCGCATCGAAGGCGAGCTCGGCGGCAAGGTGAAGTACGCCGGCAAGGGTGCGTTTCCGGTCAAGATCTAGCCGCGGTTCACTACGCGCGGTCCGCGTGGTCGAGAGGACCGCGCACGGCTGCCGTTCCTTGCGCCATGACGTGGGTGCACATCTGCGTTGTCGTCACGCTTCCGTGACCCCTAAGTTTCCGCACGGAATGCCGTAGAGCAACCCTCACGTTCCCCAGCTGCGCGCTGTCACGATTCTTGAAGTGGCAGCAGATCTGCATTGAATAACCAGGGAACAACCAGGCAATGAGATGCAAGAGATGGAGTTTGAGTGTTTCCGCCGTCGTGCTGTGCCTGTTGGCAGCCTGCGCCGGCGCCGTCGAACCGGGTTTTTATTTGGCCGCATCGCTGGGAATGGGCGATGAGAATCCGACGAGTGCCGGCACCAATGTCGGCAACTCGCAGGGCATTTTTCACGTCGATTTGATCCGGCTCGACGCCCTGCTCAGCCGCTAGTCCGATGTTGAAAGCCCTGCGCCCTTTCCTCGCTGCTGCAATAGCGATGTCCTTGTTCGGATGCGCATCGAGCTTCGCTCCAGATTTTCGGGGAGAATGCGCAAGTTCCGATCGACGGCCGTGGGTGTTGGCGCAGATCCCACATGGTGAGGAGATGTCGAACGTCCGTTCCGTCTTGGACGCGCCACAAGACAAGGAGGAAATGCAGTGCGACCACTACTCAGTTGAGTCTTGGTTCAAGTTGCCAGCGGGCGACTTGATGCTCTGCCAAAGCGCCGGACCACTGAGGCGGGCTCCCTCGGGCAGCTGGCGGCAGTTCGTACGTGCCGGACAGCAGTGGCGCATTGTGGGCTCAGGTTCCTGGGGTTGTATTCTCGTCACGAGCTGAGTTTCTGTCGATGTGTATCATCGGGCTAGCAAATCGCTGGAGCGGACGCGTGAAAGATAGAGAGCCAAGCTCTAACCACAGCGGTCGCGGCGCTCAGCTCAAGCGTCAGGGTCCAAAGGAGTTCACATGTCCTCACGTTTCTACTCGACACTGGCTATCGTGGCGGCGAATCTTGCCATCTTTGTGGCAGCACATGCCGAAACCGACGCCGAGCTGCGAAAGCGCATCCTGACAGAGACAAAGATGAATGTGGTCATGGAGCTGGCTGTTCCTGCGGCCGAATTCAAAGGTGATGGTGACCCCACGACCATCGAAATCGTGTTTCTTACGAAGAAAGCGGATGGGCCGAGCAGGGTCTCGGACGATGGCGAAGTGATCTTCCTCTATAAGGCGTCTGACAAGACTCAGCAGAAGCTGATAACGCGTGCATTTGAGATTCGCATCGCGCGCGCAACCAGTGGAACCTGACAAATCGCTGGAGCGCACGCGTGGAGAATAAAGTGCAAAGCCCAGCGCGCTGCAGTCGCGGCGCTCCACTCAACCGTTAGGCGCCACTCAGTGCCGACAATTTCTCCCAGTGCCGATGTATTGGTGGCCATCAACGTGTTCACAGTTGCGCCAGAAAACCAATCGCGGCTAATAGAGTTGCTGACTCGCGCTACCGAATCGGACGTGAGTCGTGCGCCAGGATTCATTTCCGCCTCTTTGCATCGCAGCCGGGATGGCAGGAAAGTCACCATGTACGCGCAATGGCGCAGTTGGGAACACTATGAGCGGATGCGCGCAAATCCCACCTCTAGTCCATTTCTCGCCGAAGCTCTAACGTTCGCCTCATTCGAGCCAGGGTTCTACCATGTCGTGCGGGTGTTTTCTCCAGGTGGCGGAAGTGATGCCTAACAAATCGCCGGAGCGCAAGCGTGCGGATTAAAGTGACAGGTCCAAACCGTCGGAGCCGCGTCGCTCCGCTCAACCGCTAGGCGAACGCAGCCATGCAGACTATCTACGAAGCGGTAGGGGGTCCCGAAGCGCTGCTGAGGTTGGCCAGCGCATGGCACACCCGGGTGTTGGAGGACGAAGTGGTCAGCCATGCGTTCAGCCACGGTTACCACCCGCAGCACACCGAGCGCCTTGCCGCGTACTGGGCGGAAGCACTCGGCGGGCCAACTACGTACTCCGAACGGCATGGTGATGAGACCTCTGTCGTCCGGATTCACAGCGGCAATGGCCCGCACGAGGAGATGGATCAGCGGGCGATCGCATGTTTCGATCGGGCGCTGGAAGATGTCGGGCTCGCGCGCGATGAGCGTCTCCGGGGCGTCCTGCACGACTACTTCGCCTGGGCTACGACCTCCACGATGGCTCGTTACCACCGCTCGGCAGAGGATGTGCCGGATGGCTTGCACATACCGAAGTGGTCCTGGCACGGACTCGTCAGCGGAGAAGCGGTGCCGCCTGACCCTTCGCTGGAGCGCACGCGTGGAGAATAAAGTGCCATTGCGGTGTCGGTGCGGAACATTGATTGGCAACGTCAGCCACCCTGAAAAAGTGAGCCGCGGCGTTTGCTACTGCAAAGACTGTCAGGCCTATGCGCACTTCCTGGGCACGCCCAGCAACATCTTGGACGAAATGGGAGGAACCGACGTTGTCGCGACTCTACCCAAGTACGTTGCCTTTACCCAGGGCATTGAAGCCCTTGCCTGCATGTCGCTGACAGAGAGCGGAATGCTGCGTTGGTATGCGAGCTGTTGCAACACGCCCATTGGCAACACCCCGCGTGACTTCAAGTCTTCCCATGTCGGGCTTATCCACACATGCTTGGAAGATCCCGCGAAGACTTTGGAAAATTCCTTTGGACCCGTCCGAATGCGGGTGAATACAAAGCACGCCAAGGGCAAGCCTAAGTTGATGCCGATGAGCACCATCGCATCAATTGCTCGGTTCTTGGGTTCACTGATCCGCGCACGCCTGGATGGCAGCTACAGGCACACGCCGTTCTTTGACTCGGATCGGGGAATTCCTGTCGTAGCGCCGAAGGTACTCACCAGCAGTGAGCGAGAGCGGGTGATGAATGCCGTCTAACAAATATACGACCACCCCGATTTCCGGCAACGTTGCCGAAGCGTCCAAGGACACGCGCGGTTGGATTCTTGGACACTTCATGCCGGGTAATGACAACCCGCTTCGAAGCTCGGAGCTAGAGCTCAAGTGGTACACCCATGCAAAGGGAGAGACGCGCAGTGAGTGGGCGCCTGGCAACCCCGTCAAGACGCTCAATATCCTTGTCCGCGGTCACTTTGTGCTGCTTTTTCCGGATCGAGAAATTGCTCTGGAGAAGGAAGGAGACTTTGTACTCTTTGGTCCGGACGTGCCGCACTCGTTTCGTTCGGTGCAGGAATCTCTTGTCCTGACGGTACGCTGGCCTTCGCTGCCTCCTGGCAACCGATAGGGCTCAGGTACCTCGACCGTAGGGCCATTCATGACGACCAAGGTCTCTCAAAGAAAGATATGACGACGGTTTCAAACTTGAGGACGAACAAAACGATCGCGCGAGTTGCCGGCCTGCTTTACCTGATCGTTGCGGTGACCGGCTTCTTCAGCATTGTGTACGTCCCATCCCAGATCATCGTCCACGGTGACGTCGCGTCAGCGACCGTGAGCAAGATCGTGGCGTCCAGGGCGCTGTTCCAATGGGGCATCGTGTCCGGGTTGACCTGCTATGCAACCTTCGTGCTGCTGCCTCTCGCCTTGTACAAGCTGCTCAGCCCGGTCCATAGGGGCGCCGCCGTGCTCATGGTGGCCCTCGCCATAGTCAGCGTTCCCATCTCCTTCATCAATCTACTCAACAAGCTCGACATTCTGTCGCTCTTGAGTGGAGCCAACTATCTACAGGCGTTTACGACAGCGGAGTTGAATGCCAGGGTCATGCTGCTGCTTGCGGCGTACGAAAACGGGCTTGTCGTGACCGAGATCTTCTGGGGCCTGTGGTTACTTCCGTTCGGGTACCTCGTGTTCAAGTCCGGATTCTTTCCTCGCGCTCTGGGAGTCTTCCTGATGATGGGTTGCTTCGGCTACCTGATCCACAGCTTCGGAAGCATGTTTTCCGCCAGCTTTCCGGGAACCACGATCGCAAGTCTCATCTCGGTGCCCGGCGCCCTCGGAGAGATCGGGACTTGCCTGTGGCTCTTGATCCTGGGCGTTCGCGCGCCGAAGGTCCCAGTCGTCCAGGCCCGTGATTCGGCCTGAGTCGTGCGTCGCCTCCTGGCATTCTGGTGGGTCGGATTCCTTCTGTCGTTTGCCGTCATACTTTTCATTCCGATGTTTTCGTCCATAGTCGATTTGAAGATCGACAAGGCGTTCTCCGACCTCACTGCTCTGCGTGCGAGTCTCAGCCAGTTTCAGGCCAGGCATCAACGCTATCCGACGACCACGGAAGGCCTCGGTATCCTCGTGCCAGACTTCGTGCCCCGCATTTCGCGAGACCCGTGGGGAAACGCCTACGTCTATCGGGCGGAGCAGCAGAAGTCCTACCTTCTTTACTCCGTTGGTGTGGACGCTCGAGACGAGGGCGGGGCGGGTGACGATGTCACCACGCCAAGGAAGAAATACGACCGCGCTACCTATGGTGTAACGAGTGCTACGGACCTTTTGCACATCATCGGCTACACGTCTTTCGCGTTGCTGGTGGCTAGCTCCCTGGTAGGCCTGGCGAGGGGAGCTGCGAGTGTCCGCAAGATGGTGAGGAAGAAGCGCGCATGACCCCGAATAATGTTGTCGACCTCAAGTTGATCCAAGGATCATGTCATTGCGGTTCAGTCAGATGGCATCTCCAGGGTGTCCCAGAGTCGGCAACGGCTTGCAACTGCACCGCCTGTCGCCGGTACGGCGTACTTTGGGCGTACGACTTCGAGGGTGAAGGCATCCACGTATTCGGTGCGGCCAAGGCCTATATTCGCGGCGACTCGCTCGGGTTTCACTTCTGCCCGGAGTGCGGTTGCGTCGCCTACTGGCGCTCGCTGCATCCGAATGAAGAAGGGCGTCGCCGGATCGCAGTCAATCTGCGACTCACGGAACTCGAGCCGGTCGCGCACGTTGCCATCGATCGCTTCGACGGGTTGGACAAGTTCGAGGATCTGCCACGCGACGGTCGCTGTGTCCGCGACTATTGGTGGTAGGGTGCGCGAAGCCATGGCTTCCAATCAAGTCACCCCGTTTCTGCATGTCCCTGACATGAATGCAGCTCTCGACTTCTTCTGTGAAACGCTGTCGTTCACGTTGAGGTTCAAGGAGAGCAACTATGCCTACATCGGGTTTGGTAACGCCGCCATTCGATTACTCGAAGAACCGGGGCGCGTACTGACACCAGATGGCAAAGCGCGCGTTTCGGTATACATCGACGTTCCCAGCGTGGACCAGCTGCATGCGCAACTACGGGAGCGATTGGAAAAGCTGTCGCCAGATCGAGTCGAGCCCGTCATGGACAAGCCGTGGGGGCAGCGGGAGTTTCAAGTTCGCATTCCTGACGGCGACTGGCTCACGTTCGGGCAACCGGCGACGGTCAGTTAGATTGTCAGGCAACACCGCGATCGAAGAAGTTACGGCCACTTCTCTAGAAATCTCAGGGGTGAATGCATGAAAAAGTCAGCGGCGAGCGCAGGCGAGTCAGCATCGAAACTCATTTCGCAAAGAATCGCCGAACTCGGAGACTGGCGCGGCAAAGCGCTCGGCAGAATGCGCAAGCTCATCAAGGATGCAGACCCGGAAGTCGTCGAGGAGTGGAAATGGATGGGTACGCCGGTCTGGTCGCATGACGGCATCATCTGTACTGGTGAGTCCTACAAGGACAAAGTGAAGCTCACCTTCGCCAAGGGCGTGCATTTGAAGGATCCGTCCCGGCTCTTCAACTCGAGTCTCGACGGAAACTTGCGTCGCGCAATCGACATCCTCGAAGGAGGAGAAGTCGACGGGTCCGCCTTCAAGGCACTCGTTCGCGAGGCGATTGCTCTCAACAGTTCTGGAAAGAAACCTGGCAAGTCGAAACCGAAGAAGAAGGCCAAGGCCTGATTCGAATGTTCGATCAGGTTGGGAGCGCTTCGAACCGGTAGACTCCTGAACTCCGCAACTTACCGCGCTCAGGGCCGATGGCCGCGCCCATGAATCCGCCGGATCCCGTCCCCGATTTCTCGCTCGATGCCTGCCTGCGCCGCGACCAGCACCGCCTGCGTCGCGAGCGCGATCGGCTGCGCGCCGAAAAGCTGCGCGGCAACGACGTCACCGCCGGCGAGGCGGCACTTGCCGCCAAATTCGCCGCATCGATTGCCGCGCGCGCCGCGCGTGCAGCCAGCAAACCTGCGATCTCGTACCCCGAAGAATTGCCGATCTCGGCGAACCGCGAGGACATCCGTCGCGCGATCGAACAGCACCCGGTCGTCATCCTTTGCGGCGAAACGGGATCGGGCAAGACGACGCAGCTGCCGAAGATCTGCCTGGAGGCCGGTCGCGGTGTTGCCGGTACCATCGGTCACACGCAGCCGCGCCGCATCGCCGCGCGCGCAGTCGCAGCGCGCATTGCCGAAGAGCTCGGGACGCCGCTCGGTCAGCTGGTCGGTTACAAGCTGCGCTTCCAGGATCACAGCCGTCCGGAAGGGCTGATCAAGGTGATGACCGACGGCATTCTGCTGGCCGAAACGCAGGGCGATCGCTTCTTCGATGCCTATGACACCATCATCGTCGACGAGGCGCACGAGCGCTCGCTCAACATCGATTTCCTGCTCGGGTATCTCAAGTGGCTGCTGCCGCGGCGGCCCGACCTCAAACTGGTCATCACGTCGGCGACCATCGATCCAGAGCGCTTCTCGCGGCATTTCCGCGATGCACCGATCATCAATGTCTCAGGTCGCAGCTATCCGGTTGAGATGCGTTATCGCCCGGTCGAGCTCGACGAGGAAGACGACGAAACTGCGGCGGACGAACAGGCCGCGATCCTCACGGCGGTCGACGAGCTGTGGCGCGAACAGGCCGGCGACATCCTCGTGTTCCTGAGCGGGGAACGCGAGATCCGCGAGACCGCGGAATCGCTGCGCAAGCATCATCCGCACGGTTGTGAGGTGCTGCCGCTGTATTCGCGCCTGTCGCAGGATGAGCAACAGCGCGTCTTCCGACCGGCGGGACGTCGGCGCATCGTGCTGGCGACGAACGTCGCGGAGACTTCCCTGACCGTGCCCGGCATTCGCGCGGTCATCGATACCGGCGTGGCGCGCATCAGCCGCTACAGTCACCGCAGCCGGTTGCAGCGACTGCCGATCGAAAAGATCTCGCAGGCTTCGGCTAATCAACGCTCGGGCCGCTGCGGCCGCGTCGCGCCCGGTATTGCGGTTCGCCTGTATTCGGAGCAGGACTTTCTCGCGCGGCCCGAGTTCACGGAGCCGGAGATCCAGCGCACGAACCTTGCCGCGGTCATCCTGCAGATGCACGCATTGAAGCTCGGCGACATCGAAGCCTTCCCCTTCGTCGAGCCGCCGGACGGCCGCATGGTGCGCGACGGACATCGCACGTTGACCGAACTCAACGCGCTATCGGACGAAGGAAGGCTCACGGACATCGGGCGGCAGCTGGCGCGCCTGCCGCTCGACCCGCGGCTCGGACGAATGTTGTTGGCCGGTGCGACTGAGCACTGCCTCGAGGAAGTCGCGATCATTGCGTCGGCGCTGTCGGTACCGGACCCGCGCGACCGCCCTGCCGACAAACAAACACAGGCGGATCAGAAACACGCCTTGTGGCGTGACGAGCAGTCCGATTTCCTGTCGCTGCTGAAGCTGTGGCGCGCCTGGATCGAGCAAAAGAATCTGCTGTCGCGCGCGAAGCTGCGCGGCTGGTGCAAGGAGCATTTTCTCTCCTACTTGCGGCTTACCGAATGGCAGGACGTACACGGCCAGGTCATGGATGTCGTAAAGGGCGAGCTCGCCCTTAAGCTGAATCCGCAGCCGGCGCAATACGAGTCGATTCACCGCGCCTTGCTTGCGGGCCTCTTGTTGCAAGTCGCTGAACGCAAGGAGCAGGGCGAGTATTTGAGTGCCAGCGGCACGAAAGTTTTCATCCACCCCGGATCGGGCCAGTTCAAGTCGCGGCCCGCGTGGATAGTCAGTGCCGAGCAGGTGCAGACCACCAAGGTGTACGCGCGAACCGTCGCCCGTATCGAAACGGCCTGGGTCGAACAGGTCGGCGCGCACCTGGTCAAGCGGCATCACTACGATCCGCATTGGGAACGGCGCGCCGCACGCGCCGCGGTATACGAGCGCACGACGCTGTTCGGGCTCACGCTCTCGTCGGATCGTCGCGTGCCTTACGAAAACATCGACCGCAAGGCCGCGCGCGAGCTGTTCATCCGCCACGCGCTGGTGCTGATGGAGTACGACTCGCGCGCACCTTTCTTCACGCACAACCGCAAGCTGCTCCAGGACACGGAGTACCTGCAGCAGAAGGGACGCCGCGTCGACCTGTTAGGGGACGAAGAGCAGCTGTACTCGTTCTTCGACGGACGAGTGCCGGAAGGCATCTCGACTGGCGCTACCTTCGAGCGGTGGCGGCGGGAAGCCGAGGCGAAGGACCCGAAGCTCCTGTGGCTCTCCGAGCGTGACATCGCGGGTAGTGAGGCGGCGCTCGAGGCGGAGCGTTTCCCCGACCACATGTCCGCAGGACCGATCGTCATTCAGCTGCGATATCGATTCGAGCCCGGCCACGAGGACGACGGCGTTTCGGCGCTGCTGCCACTGCACGTGCTGAATCAGTTGCCCGAGGAGCCGTTCGCGTGGCTGGTGCCGGGCCTGTTCGATGAAAAGATTACCGCGCTGGTGCGTTCGCTGCCGAAGCAGTTGCGCGTGCATTTCGTGCCGGTGCCGGAAGCAGTCGCGCGCGTCATGCCGTTGCTCGAGTACGGCCGCAGTTCGCTGTACGCGCAACTCGCCGATGCGCTGTTGCGCACCGGCGGCGTGCCGGTGCCGCGCGATGCGTTTCGCGAGGATCTTCTGCCACCGCACCTGCGCATGAACTTCCTGCTGCTCGATGACGCGGACAAGGTGGTCGCACGTTCGCGCAGCCTTGCGGAACTTCGCGGGAGACACGCTGGCGTGTCGCAACAGGTCTATGCGCAGCAGTCGCAGCTGACGACGGGCGCGCGTACCTGGGTATTCGGCGAACTGCCGGAGCGGCAGGAGGTCGCGCCGGATGGGCGCCGGCAGGTTGGATTTCCAGCGCTCGTCGACGAGGGCGACACCGTCGGGCTGCGCGTGTTCGCAACGCCGCCCGAGGCGCGAATGAGCCAGGAGCGCGGCTGCGCGCGGCTCATCCGGCTCGTGATGGCGCGCGATTTCAAGCCTTTGCGCCGCGACCTTGCCGTCAACGTGCAGGGTGAAATGGCGTACCGGGCGCTCGCCGCGCACCCGCTGCTGAATCCGGAGTTCGTCGCCGGCCGCGATCTGCGCGACGATCTGCTCGATCGCATCGTCATGACCGTCTTTCTCGCGGGCCGCGAACCCCTTCGCAATGAGGCCGCGTTCGATGAGCGCGTCGCGAGCTGGCGCGGCGGCATGGGCCTGCCGGCGCTGGAGATTTCAAAGGCCGTCCAGGCTGCGCTGGAACGTGTGTTCCGGATCCAGGCGGCGCTGCCAAAGACGGATCCGGCGGCCGCGGCCGACATTCGCTCACAACTTGCGTGGCTGGTGCCGTCGGGGTTCTTGCTGGTGACCCCGTGGCACCGGCTGCAGGAATACGCGCGCTATCTACTGGCGATCGAGCAGCGGCTCGAGAAGGTCGGTAGCAATCCGCGGCGCGATGCGCAGCTGGCGGCGGAGATTGCGCCGCTCGAAGCCCGCTACCGCGCGCGGGTGAAAGCCGAGCGTGGCCTGCGATCTCCCGGCGCCGATGAATACCGCTGGATGCTGGAGGAATTCCGGGTGTCGCTGTTCGCGCAGCAGCTCAAGACGCGCATGCCCATTTCGGCGCGGCGCCTCGATGACGCCTGGGCGGAACGCGAGCGCACACCGCAGTGAAATCACGTGCCAGCGAGGCGCGCTGATCTCAGCGCTCGCTCCACGGCGCGTCCGCGTCGATCTCGCGCCATTCGCCGAGAGGCATATCTGTCACGCTGACATTGCCAACTCCCGCGCGCACCAGCCGCAGAGTCGGGAATCCGACGTGCGCCGTCATGCGGCGGACCTGGCGGTTCTTGCCTTCGCGCAGGGTCAGCTCGATCCATGCCGTTGGAATTTTCGCGCGATAACGAATCGGGGGATCGCGCGGCCAGAGATTGTGAGGTTCATCGATGAGCCTGGCGCCGGCGGGGCTGGTCGTGAAGTCGTTCAGTGCAACGCCGTTGCGCAACGCGACCAATGCCGCCTCGGTGGGCGCGCCTTCCACCTGCGCCCAGTAGACCTTCGCGAGCTTGTGACCTGGATCGGCGATGCGCGTTTGCAGGACGCCGTCGTCCGTCAGCAGCAGCAATCCTTCGCTGTCGGTGTCGAGCCGGCCGGCCGGGTAGACGTTCGGAACGTCGATGAAATCCGCGAGGGAGCGGCGATCCGGTTCAGGGCGAAATTTGCAGATGACGCCGAACGGCTTGTTGAAGGCGATGAGCACACTAACCGATCGAACGCTCGATCAAGTCCGCCGGCACCGTCGTGCGCGGTACGGAATGCTCCGCGCGGCGGCGGCGATTCCGACCGCCGTGGGGCCGGGCCGGTTTGCGCGGCTCGAACCACGTGCGCACGTCTTCATCGAGGCCGAAGCCGTGCATGTAGTTGTACAAAGCCTTGCGCAGGCCCAGCCCCAGGAAGTCGTGGTCCGTGCCGACCGGGTCGTCGAATTCGATATCGTTGTGCGCAAAGCGAATGTCTTGCGGCGGCCGCAGCGTGATGCCGTATTTGTCGGGATGCAGTCCGATCGGCGAGTGCGCCGTCGCCGCGAAACGATGCCAGTACGCCGATTGTATGCAGCCAGCCGCGAACAGCTGGCGCACGCGCTCGAGCGCGTCGACCGTGTCCTGCGTGGTTTCCGTCGGGAAGCCATACATCAGGTAGGCATGCACCATGATCCCGGCGTCCGTGAATGCGCGGGTCACGCGCGCCACTTGTTCGACGGTGACGCCCTTTTTCATGAGGTCTAACAACCGATTCGACGCCACCTCGAGTCCGCCGCTCACGGCCACGCAGCCGGCTTGCGCGAGCAGTGTGCACAGCTCGGGGGTGAAGGTTTTCTCGAAGCGGATGTTGCCCCACCAGGTGATGCTCAGGCGTTCGTCGATCAGGCTCCTGGCGAGCGAGCGCATTCCCGCCGGCGGCGCAGCTTCGTCCACCAGGTGGAAGCCGGTCTCGCCGGTTTCCGCAATCAACGCGCGGATGCGCGCCATGACGATGTCGGTGCCGGGTTTGTCGTAGCGGCCGATGTAGTCGAGCGAAACGTCGCAGAACGCGCACTTCTTCCAGTAGCAACCGTGCGCCAACGTGATCTTGTTCCAGCGGCCGTCCGACCAGAACCGATGCATCGGGTTGAGCATTTCCATGACGGACACGTATTGGTCGAGCGGCAAGCCGTCGTAGGTCGGAATGCCCGTGTCTTTTTGCGGAATGTCGTGCTGCATCGTATCGGTCTCGAGCACAACGGCAGCGTCGCGCCGCACGTAGGTGCGCACCAGCGGTGCCGCGCCGCCGCCCAATCGCGTCAGCAGATTCAACAGGGGCCGCTCGCCGTCATCGAGCGTCACGTAGTCGAAATAGTCGAACACGCGCGGTTCGCGCAAGCTGCGCAGCTCCGTATTCACCCAGCCGCCACCCAACACCAGTTTCGTTTGCGGCGCGAGCGCGCGGATCGCGCGCGCCATGCGAAAGGCACCGTACACATTGCCGGGGAAGGGCGCGGTCACGGCGACGACGTCGGGGCGCTGCGCCGCGATGAGTTCTCGCGAGATCTCGTCGAGCGTTGCGTCGACGAGCGTGGGTTCACCGTTGAGCGCGGCGTGCAGCGGATCGAATGACGCCGAGCTTGCGGCGAGGCGTTCGCCATAGCGCGCGAGCTCGAAGCGCGGATCAATGCCGTCGCGCCACGCGTCGGCAAGATCGTCCACATATAAGCTCGCGAGATGACGAGCCTGCTCGGTGGTGCCGAGCGTGCCGAATGCGGATAGCAGGTGCTCGTCGAGTTGTGAGTGCTCGGCCGAAGGAGGCGGACTCAGATGTCCGAAGCGCGGGCCTTCGGGCAGGAAGGCGCGCCCGACAATGCGGAATGCCAGGCTCGGGTCGCGGCGTTGCAGGAAGTGAATCGCCGGCTCCACGGTCTCGATGTAACGCTCGGCGTGGGCCAGGAAGTGGGCCACCGACGGCGGCATGGAAACACGCTTCCCGACAGTCCTGGCGCGCGCACGCAGTTCGTCGGCCATCCGTGCGACGAGCGGGGCCGAAAAAAGCCGTAAGAACAATGTGATCGACGCGTCTGTTTGGGATACCTCGAGCCCGAGGCCGGCGGCGTGCAGGCGCAAGAAACCCGTCAGGTAAGCCGTCGCCGGGTACGGCGTATTCAGCTGGATCATCGGCGGGGTAACGAGTAAAACGCGCATGGCGGGCGCAGGGTAACGCATCACCGGAAGCGGTGATACGGACGCGTTTCGCCGGTCTCGCGAATTGCGCAGTTGCGCTCTGCGAGAGGGGTCAACCTAACAACTTGCGGAGGCCGCTGTGAGCAATGAGACCAATCCTTACGCACCGCCGACCGCGCCGGTTGGCGATGTCGGGCAGTTCGACGAGGGAGATGTCGAGTACGCCGGATTCTGGAAGCGCGTGCTTGCGTCGATCATCGATTCAATCCTCATCCTGTGCGTGACGATGCCGCTGATCGGCGCGGTCTACGGCTGGGGTTACTTCACCGACGACTCCCGCTCGATATTCCCGACGGGCGCTGATTTCTTCATCTCTTACGTGCTGCCCGCGGTTGCGACGATCATCTTCTGGAAAACCAGGCAGGCAACGCCGGGAAAGATGGCGCTGTCGTTGAAGATCGTCGATGCGCAAACGGGTCAGCCGATGTCTACCGGCCAGGCGATTGGCCGCTACTTCGCGTATTTCATTTCGGCAATCGGTTTGATGCTCGGCTACCTGTGGGTGGCGTTCGATCGACGCAAGCAGGGCTGGCACGACAAGCTCGCCGGCACGGTGGTCGTGCGCGCGCGTCGCTGATCGGGGAAGTCTGCTCATGAAGTCCATGTTCGCTTACCTCTGTCTCGGGTCCAACGACCTCGAGCGCTCCGCCCGATTCTATGATGCGACGCTTGCGTCACTGGGTTATCGGCGCTGCGACACGTCCGGCGAAAGCGAAACGAGCTGGAACGGGTGGATAGGCTGGGGAATGTACGAACAGGAAGGAGCAGTGCAGGACGCGCTCTGGGTCTGCAAGCCGTTCAACGGCGACCGCGCCAGCGTCGGCAATGGCAGCATGGTTGCGTTGTGGGCGAAGAACTGGCGTGCGGTCAACGAGTTTCATACCGCGGCGCTGGCCAACGGCGGAACTTCCGAAGGTGTGCCCGGTCTGCGGCTGCTGTACAACCCGGATTTCTACGCAGCCTACGTGCGCGATCCCGACGGCAACAAGTTGGCGATAGTCTGCCGCGGCTTCACCTCCGCACAGGGGCAATGACAAGAACGCCGAATCGCCCTGGCGCGGGTCGCACTCATTTCGTCGTACCCCCTGCACGGCTCACGCGCTTGCATATAGCATTCGTCAACCGAGCCGCCCCCGCAACGGGATAAACAAGCGCGGCCATCAAAGGAAAGTCATGAAAACTCTGCGTCTTTGCGCTTCGATGGCGATGTTGGCGGCGTCGGCCCTCCTGTCGACGCTGGCCGTCGGCCAGACCGCGGCATTGCCCATCGTGGACATCCCGTATCAGAAATTCGTGCTCGACAACGGGCTCACGCTCATCGTGCACGAGGACCACAAGGCGCCCGTGGTGGCCGTCAATGTCTGGTACCACGTCGGCAGCAAAGATGAGCGTCCGGGTCGCACTGGCTTCGCGCACCTGTTCGAACACCTGATGTTCAACGGGTCCGAGAACTACAAGGACGACTGGTTCAAGGTGATGGAGGCGGCCGGTGCCAGCAAGCTCAATGGCAGCACCTGGTTCGACCGTACTAACTACTTCCAGAACGTCCCGACGTCGGCTGTCGATCTGACGCTGTGGATGGAGTCCGACCGCATGGGCCATCTGCTCGGCGCGATCGACCAGAAGGTGCTCGACGAACAACGCGGCGTCGTGCAGAACGAAAAGCGCGAGGGTGAGAACCGGCCGTACGGCAAGGTCGATGAATTGATCACCGCCAGCACCTATCCCGTCGGGCACCCGTATTCCTGGTCTCCCATCGGTTCGATGGAAGACCTCAACGCCGCCTCGCTCGATGACGTGAAAGAATGGTTCCGCACGTACTACGGCGCAGCGAACGCGGTGCTGGTCGTCGCCGGTGACATCACCACGGCAGAGGCGAAGGCGAAGGTCGAGAAGTATTTCGGCGACATTCCGTCCGGTCCGGTGATCAAGCGCCAGGAAGAGTGGATCGCGAAGATGAGCGGCACGCGCCGCGCGATGATCCAGGACAACGTGCCCCAGGCACGTATATATAAGGTGTGGAACATCCCCGGCTACAAGCAGCGGGATTTCACGCTGCTCGACATGACCTGCGACCTGATCGGCAACGGCAAGAACAGCCGTTTGTACAAGAGGCTGGTCTACACGGACCGCACTGCGACCGCGGTCGCCGCCGACATTGGACCGTTCGAAATCGGCTCGCAGATCCAGCTCTACGTAACCGTGAAGCCGGGCGCCGATCCGGCCGCAGTGGAAAAAGCCATCGACGAGGAGCTGGCGAAGTTCCTGGCCACGGGCCCGACGGCCGCCGAGATCGACCGCATTCGCACATCTAACTACGCCAACTTCGTGCGCGGCATCGAACGCATCGACGGCTTCGGCGGCAAGTCGCAGATCCTCGCCGAGAGCATGGTGTACGGAGACTCCCCGGATTTCTACAAGACGCGGCTTGGCTGGGTCGGTAGTGCGACTGTCGCCGACGTGCAGGGCGCGGCCAAGCGCTGGCTGTCCGACGGCGTGTTCATCGTCAACGTGGTGCCCGTCCCGGAGTACAAGACGGCGGCCTCCACCGTCGATCGCTCCAAGCGTCCCGAGACCGGCACGCCGCCATCGCTGTCGCTGCCCGGGCCCGCACGCGCCAAACTCTCCAACGGTTTGCAGCTGGTCGTGGTCGAACGGCACAACGCGCCGGTGGTCAACTTCACCATGATTTCGGATGTCGGCTTTGCGGCCGACAGCCAGGCCAAGCCCGGCACCGCGCGCCTGGCAATGCTCATGCTGCAGGAGGGCACGAAGACCCGAAATTCAGTTGCGATCGCCGAGCGCGCCGAGTCGCTCGGCGCCACGCTCGGAGTTGGTTCGTCGCTCGACCGCTCGTTCCTGCGCATGAATGCGCTCAGCAACAAGCTCGGTGAGTCGCTCGATCTGTACACCGATCTGTTGTTGAACCCGACGTTCCCCTCGAAGGAGCTCGACCGCCTGCGTGGCCAGACGCTGGCGACGATTCAGCAGGAGAAGGTGCAGCCGCAAGCGGCGATCACTCGCGTACTGCCGCGGCTGATCTACGGCGACGGCCATCCGTACGCGAATCCCGCGTCGGGAACGGGCAACGCCGAGGCGGTCGAAGGCTTGAAGAGCGCGGATCTGGCGACGTTCTACCGGCGCTGGGTCCGGCCCGACACTTCGGTGTTGCTGGTCGTGGGTGACACGACGCTCGCGAAGATCCAGCCGGTGCTCGAGCAGCGCCTGGCGGCGTGGCGCGCCCCGGCGGAAGCGAAACCCGTGAAGAACATCGCGAGCGTGCAGCTGCCCGCGAAGCCGCGCGTGTTCCTCATCAATCGCACGGGCGCAGAACAGTCGCAGATCGTCGCTGGAAGCGTAGGCCCCACGCGCGGCGATTCCGAGCACATCAAGTTCGTCGCCATCGAGACACTGCTCGGCGGGAATTTCAACTCACGTCTCAACATGAACCTGCGCGAAGACAAGCACTGGTCGTACGGCGCGGGTGCGGGCGTCACTGATGCGGTCGGGCAGGGTATGTTCCGCGCCGGCGCCGGCGTGCAGACCGACAAAACCGCCGAGTCACTGGTCGAAATCCGCAAGGAGTTGCGCGACCTGCTCGGCTCCAAGCCGACCAACGATGCGGAACTCAAATTCACCAAGGACAGCATCGCGATCTCGCTGCCGGGCAACAACGAGACGTCGACCGAGATCGCGGGATCCTGGGGCGAAATCGTGATCTTCGGACTCAAGGATTCGTACTGGAACGACTTCGTCGGCGACCTCATCGCGCTGACGCCCGCGCAGGTCAATGCTTCCGCCGGGAAACTGATTCACCCCGATGCGCTGACGTGGGTCGTGGTGGGCGACGTGGCCAAGATCGAGAAGAGCGTACGCGCGCTGAACTTCGGCGAGGTCACGGTCATCGATCCGGACGGCAAGCCCGCCAGCAAGTAACGAGCGACGCGAAGAAACACGCCCGGTGACGCAAGTCACCGGGCGTTTCGTTCTTAAGGGCGCTGCAGAAACTGCTTTTCGGCCTTCTTCGCCTTCTTGGCGGCGCGCTTCTCGTCGAAAGACTTCGCAGCTTTCTTCTTGAGGCTCTTTTTCTGGTCCATGCCTTTGCTCATGACATCGCTCCTCGTGGGTTGAGGCGCGAGACTAGCATCCCGCGCGCAATTGCGTTCTCAGGCGACTTCGACCAGTTCGGAGTACTGCGCCAGCGCCGGGTTGGCAGTGAGAAACCTAAGCGGCTCGCTCATGGCCTGCGCCACGAGCAAGCGATCGAAGAAATCGCTGCCCGCGACGGGCTTGAGCGTCGCCGCCGCCGCCGCGGGGCGCGCGCGCACGGGCAGCTCGGTGAAGCCGCTCGCCTTGATCCCGCGTACCAGTTCTTCCGGATCGCCCTCGAGCAATCCGGCGGCGATCTTCTGCTCGCACTCGACGATGGAAGCGGCGCTCACGAAAACTTCATCGGCGCCCTCGATGCGCTCGCGCACGGCGGGCTTGAGCTTGCGCGAGTCCGCGAGCCACCAAAGATAGATCTGCGTGTCGAGTAGCAGGCGCATGAAATAGCGGGGTAGGGGAGGGCGCTTAGGTAACGGGCGCGAATTCGACCCACGGCCGTTCGAAGTCGTCGGCGATGCGCAGCTTGCCCTTGAGCAAGCCGGGCCGGCGTGGGGTTTCATCGCGGCGCAACGGCACGAGCCGCGCCATCGCCCGGCCGCCTTTGGCGATCAGAACTTCACTTCCCCCCGCGACGTCTTCGACCAGACGCGACAGGTGCGTCTTGGCCTGGTGAATGTTTATCTTCGAGGTCTTCACAGTGAACTTAGTTTAGTTTAGTCTACTCGTCATGGGGAAACTCTTTTTCAGGTGCCTCCGATGAAGTGGCTCGCAACCGCATTGATCGCCATCGTGCTGATGCTTCAGCACCGGCTCTGGCTGTCCGCGGACGGCGTGCGCGAGGTCTCGCGCCTGTCGGATGCGGTCAATACGCAGGCGGCAGAAAACGATGAGCTCGCAGCGCGCAATCAGCAGCTTGTCGCGGAAGTGGCGGACCTCAAGGCCGGCATGTCGGCCATCGAAGAGCGTGCACGCAGCGAGCTCGGCATGATCGGTCGCAACGAAACCTTCTACCAGGTGGTTCCGGTGCTGCCGCGGCGCGCCGCGCCGGCGCGTCCCGAGCAACGCAGGCAGACCGCCGCGCGCTAGCGTCACGCGCTAATCTTCGCCCCTGATGCGTTACTTCCTCGTCATCCCGGCCGCGGGCAGCGGCCGGCGGTTCTCTGCGCATGTGCCCAAGCAGTACGCCGTGCTCGGCGCATCGACGGTCATCGAACACGCGCTCGCGCCGTTCGAATCCGATCCGGATTGCGCCGGCATCGCGGTGGCTATCGCGGCGGATGACACCCTCTGGCCATCCGTCGCCGCCCGTCGCACTCGCCTGGTCGAGACGGCCGAAGGGGGCGAGCAGCGCGCGCACTCGGTGCGCAACGTATTGCGCGCGCTCGTTGCGCGCGTGCGGGACGACGACTGGATCATGGTGCACGACGCCGCCCGTCCCTGTTTTTCCGCCGGGGACCTGGCGTTGCTGAAGAAGGAACTCGCGCCGCACGAAGTCGGCGGGTTGTTAGCGGTGCCGTTGGCGGACACGCTGAAACGCGCCGCTGAAGCGAATGCCGCCGAAGTGGCCGCCACCATCGATCGATCCGGACTGTGGCGCGCGGCGACACCGCAGGTATTCCGCTTCGGTGTACTGCTGCGCGCGCTCGACGCGGCGCTCGCGGCGGATCGCATTCCCACTGACGAGGCGCAGGCGGTCGAATGGGCAGGATTCAGGCCGCGACTCATCGCGGGCCGGGCGGATAACATCAAGGTCACGACGACTGACGACCTCGAGCTCGCCACCGCGATTCTGGCACTGCGCCTGGAGCACAGCTGATGCGTATTGGTTCAGGTTTTGACGTCCATGCCTTCGGCCCGGGAGATTCCATCGTGCTCGGCGGAGTGCGCATCCCGCACACGCGTGGCGTCGTGGCGCACAGCGATGGCGACGTGGTGCTGCATGCATTGTGCGATGCCTTGTTGGGCGCCGCGGGCCTGGGGGATATCGGCATGCACTTTCCGGATACCGATCCGCTTTGGAAGGGCGCCGAAAGCCGGCGCTTCGTCGCCGCCTGCCTCGAGATGCTCAGCGTGCGCAAACTCAAAGTGGGAAACGTGGACATCACGCTGCTGGCCCAGGCCCCGAAAGTCTCGCCCTATCGGCTCGAGATCCGCCGCTCGCTGGCGCAGATGCTGGGAGTCACCGAGAACCAGGTGAACATCAAGGCCACTACCACTGAGCACTTGGGGTTCGTCGGGCGCAATGAAGGCCTCGCGGCGCAAGCTGTCGTGTTGTTAGAGACGGCGCCAGCAAAACCCCCAGAAAATAGTTGATGATCCCCGAGCACTGGCGCCACGCGGCGCTCACGCCGCCGACCGCCTGGGGTGAGCCGCTCGGCACCGGCGTGTTGCGCGCATCCCCTGAAGACTTCGAGGTCGAGGAGATGCTGGGATTCTCCGCGGCCGGCGAGGGCCCACACGCCCTGCTACGCGTGCGCAAACGCGGCGCCAACACAGAATGGGTGGCGCGCGAGCTGGCGCGCGCCGCCGGCTGCAAACCCTTCGAAGTAGGTTTCGCCGGTCTCAAGGATCGCCATGCGGTCACGACGCAGCACTTCACCGTGCCGCGCGGCCAGCGCGCCGCGGAAGAATTCTCCGGGTTGAGCGGCGAGGGATTCGAAGTGCTGACCGCCGCGCCGCACCAGCGAAAGCTGCCGCGCGGCGCGCTCGAGGGCAATCGATTCGTCATCACGGTGCGCGGCCTCGCCTGCGACCTCAACGCGTTACGCGAGCGTTTGGCGGCTATCGGTGCGGGCGGCACTCCCAACTATTTTGGCGCGCAGCGATTCGGCCGCGACGCGGGCAACCTCGCCCAGGTCGTCGCGACCGCCGCGCTGCTCGCGCGCGGCGAGCGGCCTAGATCGCGTGACCGCTCCGCGCAGGGTTTCATGTTGTCTGCGGCGCGCAGTGTCGTCTTCAACGCCATCCTGGCCGAGCGCATCGAGCAACGCACCTGGAACACCCTGCGTGCCGGCGACGTCGCGAATCTGGACGGGCGTGGAAGTGTGTTTGCCGTGCCAGCCGTGGACGCGGAGCTCGAACGGCGCTGTGCGGCGCTCGACGTGCATCCCACGGCGCTGCTGTGGGGCGAGGGCGCATCGCTCGCGAGCGCCGAGGTACTCCTGCTCGAGGAACGGATTGCCGCCGGCTTCCCCGAGGCGCTGGCGGTCATTGCGCAGGAGCGCATGAAATCCGAACGACGCGCGCTGCGCATCCGGGTACGCGATCTCGAGCATGAATACCAGGGCGACGTACTGCGCCTGAAATTCGCGCTGTCCGCGGGAAGCTTTGCGACCACGGTGCTTCGCGAGATCATCGCGCAAGCCGACTCGGGGGAATGAACATGCTCGAAATCACCGACCACTCCGCGACCGCCGACGCTGCGCCTGGCGCTGCGTTCATACGCGAGATCCGGCTGGCGCGTCCGCCGGTGAATGCGCTCAATGTCGACTTGCTGCGCGCGATCAATGCGGCGTTGCCAGCCGCCAAGAGTGCCGCCGCCGTGATCATGACGGGCCAGGCAGGCATCTTCTCCGCCGGACTCGACGTGCGCGGCATGCTCGCGCTCGATCGCGACGCCGTGACGGCGACGTTCGTCGAGTTGTGGCGCGCCGCGCGCGTCCTCGCGATGGCGCCGATGCCGGTGATCTTCGGCCTCACCGGGCATTCACCCGCCGGCGGCACGGTGCTCGCGGTGCAAGGCGATTATCGGGTGATGGCGCAGGGAAATTTTCGTCTCGGCCTCAATGAAGTGCAGGTCGGGCTTTTTCCCGGAGCGCTGATCCACGGTGCGTTCCAGCGCCTCGCGGGTGGTCACGCGGCGCAATTCCTGACGCGCGGTACGCTCATGGATCCCGCGACTGCATTCCGTATCGGCCTGGTCGACGAGCTGTGCGAACCGGCCGAAGTCGTGGCGCGCGCGCTCGCCATGGCGCGCGAGTTCTGCGCGCTGCCGCGCGATGCCATGTTGCGCACGCGCGAGCTCACGCGCCGAGATCTCATCGACCTGTACGGCAAGCCGGGCCAGGACCTGCTGCAGGAGCGTGAGTTCGGCGCGATGGCGACCGAGAAATGGTTCGTGCCGGCGACGCAAGAGCGCCTCAAGCTGGCGTTCACCAAGAAGGGCTAATCGCGCTGCGGCTTTCCACCCGGCTGGTTAGACAGCAACACGTTGATGGCGCCAGTGCCGCCATCCACGCGCCGCGCGGAGGTGAATGCCAGCACGGGCGCGGTCTTGCGCAGGATCATGTTGACGGCAACCTTCAGCACCGGGCCCTTCGGGCCCGAACGCATTCCCTTGCCGTGAATGATGCGCACGCAGCGCAGGTGGTGCGCCAGCGAGTCGGCGAGAAACTCGCGCAATGCTGCCTTGGCCTCATCGACGCGCAGTCCGTGCAGATCGCAGATCTCTTCGACCCGATATTCGCCACGCTTCAGTTTCCTGAGCACATCGTCCTGGACGCCGGCGCGGCGAAACGAAATCTCATCGCCCGTGTCGTTGATCTCGCCTTCCAGGCCCTGCAGGCTTTCCACCAGCACCAGCGCGCGATCGGCGGCCGTGAAGCGTGCGCGCGCCGGCGGTTTGCGCGGCACGGCCGGCACGCGCACGCGTGCCTTGATCGGCTTGACGTCGCGCATGGCCTCACGAAACAGATCCGTGTCCGGATCGGTGCGTTTGCCGCTCAAGCTACCTCCGCGTTGACGCATTGAGTATATTGCGCGCCGGTGCGAATCCTCATATCCAACGACGATGGTTACCGCGCGCGCGGCATCCTCGCACTGCGCGAAGCGCTGCGGGGCCTGGGGGATCTGACGGTCGTCGCGCCGGACCGCAACCGCAGCGGCGCCAGCAATTCACTCACGCTCGAAATGCCGCTGCGTGTGGAAAAAGCCGAAGACGATGTCTATTTCGTCCAGGGCACGCCCACCGATTGCGTGCACCTTGCCATCTCGGGATTGTTTCCTTTCGAGCCGGATATGGTTGCTTCGGGCATCAACGACGGCTCGAACCTGGGCGATGACGTGTTGTATTCCGGAACCGTGGCGGCGGCCACGGAGGGACGGCACCTTGGCAAGCCAGCGGTGGCGTTCTCGCTCCATACCGATGGCCTGCGCGGCGACGCGACGCGTCACTTCGCGACCGGTGCGCATTTCGCCCGGCTAATCGTCGAACGACTGGTCGCAGCACCCCTGGGACGCGCCACCATCCTTAATGTGAATATTCCCAACCTCCCGATCGCCGACGTCAAAGGAATCAAGGTCACGCGGCTCGGCAATCGCCATCGTTCGGAGGCCGTGATCCGGGCGGAAGATCCGCGCGGTCGTCCGGTGTACTGGGTGGGGCCGTCGGGCAAGAGTCAGGACGCAGGGCCCGGCACTGACTTTCATGCCGTGGCGGAGGGCTACGTTTCGGTCACGCCGCTCACGGTCGATCTGACGAACCACGCGGAACTCGAAACCTTGCGCAGCTGGGTCGGCGCGTGATCGGAAACCGCACCGCGGGCATCGGCATGACCTCCGCGCGGACGCGCGACCGCCTCATCCAGCGCCTGCAGGAGCAGGGCATCGCCAATCTCGCCGTGCTCGATCGCATCCGCAATGTGCCGCGCCATATCTTCGTCGACGAGGCGCTTGCGAGCCGCGCGTACGAAGACACGGCGCTGCCGATCGGCTTTCGCCAGACGATCTCGCAGCCCTACATCGTGGCGCGCATGACCGAAGCGCTGCTCGAAGGCGGGCGCAAAGTCGGCAAGGTGCTCGAAGTCGGCACGGGCTGCGGCTACCAGACCGCCGTGCTGTCGCCGCTGGTGAAGAAGATCTATTCCATCGAGCGCATTGCGCCGCTTGCCAAACGCGCCAAGGCCACGCTCAAGGAGCTCGGCATCAAGAACGTGAAGCTCAAGCATGGCGACGGCACCGTCGGCTGGAAATCGCAGAAGCCCTTCGATGGCATTCTCGTCGCCGCGGCACCGCTCGCGGTACCCGAGGCGCTGTTCGCGCAACTGGCTAACAAGGGCAGGTTGATCGTTCCGGTGGGGCCCGAGGGGTCCCAGCAATTGATACGCTTCACCCGCCGCGACGAGATCATCGAGAAAGAAATGCTGGGGCCCGTCGCCTTCGTTCCCATGCTCGGCGGCCTCGCCTGAAATCCTCGCTGCGCCACAGTATTCGAGTAAATTCTCGAATGCGGAATGCTCTCTAAGTATTTGTTTTTGTTAGCGCCCCGCACCGGTATTCTCTAACGAGTTGTGAGCCCATTAGGGTTAAGCCTTGTCAGTCCGCATTTAACATGATTACATGTCGCCGCTTACCGACACCCACGCAGGTTGTGAGGGGTTCCGGATGAAGGCACAGGGGAGAACGGGGAAGTCGCGGCAATAAGAAGAACTCGCCGAATAGAAGAAAAAAAAACTTGCCAGTAATTCGAGTCTGTCAGCTTCGAACCATTGGCCTCGCTAAACAACTTTCTCCCCCTGTGCTTTCACTCGGGTCCCTTCACGGACCCCGTGGATGACAGCAGAATCGCCGCCAGCACCCGACGCTCCTCGCTCACCAGCACGTTGAAGGTGCGGCAGGCCGCGCCGATTTCCATCACCTCGAGACCAATCCTGCGGGTCGCGAATTCGGCGCGCAGCGCGGCGCGCGGAAATTTCTGTCGGGAGCCCGTGGCGAGCACCACGACTTCGGGCGCGAGTTCGAACAGGGGCGACAGATGTTCGACCGTCAGCTCCTCGATCGTACGCGGCGGCCAATCCCGGGTGAGGGTGGCCGCGGTCACGATGCAGCTCACGCGAATGTCTTCTTCTCCAATGGTGACGAAGTCGGCGCCGTAGCGCCGGATCAGGTTGATGCCGGACGTTGGTTGCTGAGTGAATTTCATCGGTCCGTTACGATACCGCCATGCGCAGGCTGACGCTGATTCTCTCCGACCTGTATCTGCCGGAGGAAGCCGGGCGCGATGCCGCTATCCCTGCCGCCCTCGCATTGCCGCATCTCGACTGGCTGTTGCGCTTCGCGCAGGCGCACCGCATCGCCGACTGGCGCCGTTCCCTCGCAGCGGATCTCGGCCGCGCGGATCTGGCGAGGTTGCCGGCCGCGACGTTGGCCGCGCGCGGGATTCTCGACCCGACACAGGGCGAATCCGTATGGCTCGCCACCCCGGTGCGCCTCGAGGCACGTCTCGATCACGTCCGCATGCTCGAACGCGGCTTGCCGCGCCTCGCCGCGGCCGAGCGTGCGGAATGGTGCGAGGAGTTTGCGCGCGCATTCGCGCCCTATGCGTTGCACGACGCCGGTCCGCGCGGGTTTCTGCTGACCGGAATCGCGCCGGCGCAGATCGCGACGGTCGACCCCGCGCGCCTGCTCGATGCGGATATTGCGCCGGCGCTTCCCGCGGGTGTGGCGGCGCGCGAACTGCGGCGGCTCAGCGCGGAAATCGAAATGTGGATGCATGCCGCGCCCATCAATCTCGCGCGGGAACGGGCAAGCCTGCCGCGTTTGTCGTCATTGTGGTTGTGGGGCGGCGGACCGGACGCACCCGCACCGCCCGAAGCCTCACCACCGCCCGCGGCACATTCGCTGCTCAAATTTCACGGTGACGATCCCGCGATCGCCGGTATTGCGCGAGCCGTGAGCGGCGCGTTGCCCGCCGCTGTGCCGGCCCGATTCGATGCCGTGCGCGAGCTACCCGATCGGGTCATCGTCGAACTGACGCCGATGAACGGCGCCAGCAGCGAATCGTTGTCGGCACTCGACGTTGCTTGGTTCGCCCCGGCGCGCGCTGCGTTGAGCAAGGGCACGTTGCCCGTGCTGGACATCGTCGCCAACGATCGATGGTTCCGCACCGTGGCACGGTCCGGATGGCGCTTCTGGCGCCGGCGGATCTCGTGGCTCGCGCGGCTCGGGCAACCGCACCGTCAATCAAAGGCATAATCGCGCTTCATGCAACTGGTCATCGAACGCCGCGCGGCCAATCAAAACGAAATCGCCGATGCGAAACTGCATCCGGTGCTGCGTCGTGCCTACGCGGCGCGGGGCGTGCGCGATTCGGCCGACCTGTCGCTCACGCTGGATCGATTGGTGCCGGTGGGGTCGCTCGAGAGCATCGATGCCGCGGTGGCGCTGATCCTCGAACATCGCGAGCGGCGCATCCTGGTGATTGGCGATTTCGATGCCGATGGCGCCACCAGCACGGCATTGATCGTGCGTTCCTTGCGCGCCTGGGGTTTTGCCAGCGTCGAGTTCCTGGTTCCCAACCGGTTCGAGTTTGGTTATGGGCTCACGCCCGAGATCGTCGGTATCGCCGCCGAGCGCGCGCCCTCACTCATTATTACTGTCGACAACGGCATCTCCAGCAACGCGGGCGTTACGGCCGCGCGCGCGCGCGGCATCCAGGTCCTGATCACCGACCATCATCTGCCGGGCGCCGAATTGCCCGCCGCGGATGTGATCGTGAATCCCAACGTACCGGGCAGCCGCTTCGGGTCGCGCGCGCTGGCGGGCGTGGGCGTGGCGTTCTACGTCATGGCGGCGGTGCGCCGCGAGCTCGACGCGCGCGGCACGATCGTCATGCCTCCGGTCACCGATTTCCTGGACCTCGTTGCGCTCGGCACGGTCGCGGATCTCGTGCCGCTCGACGTCAACAATCGCGTGCTCGTGTCGCAGGGTATTCGCCGCATTCGCGCCGGTCGCGCGGTGGCCGGAATCCGTGCGTTGCTGGCGATCGGCAATCGCAGCGTGCCGGCGCTCACCGCCGCGGATCTGGGATTCACGATCGGTCCGCGACTGAATGCCGCCGGACGCCTCGATGACATGTCGATCGGCATTCGCTGCCTGCTGGCGGATACCGAGACGGAAGCGCTGGCGCTGGCGACGCGCCTCGACCAGCTCAACACCGAGCGGCGCGAGATCGAAGCGACGATGCAGGGCGCGGCGCTCGCCGCCGTCAACGGGATGCGCGAGCCGGGCGATGGCGCGCGCCACGGTGTTTGTCTGTTCGATCCGAGCTGGCACCAGGGCGTGGTGGGGTTGGTGGCGAGCCGCATCAAGGATCGCGTCCGCCGTCCCGTGATTGCGTTCGCACGCAATGCCGACGGTAGTCTGCGAGGCTCGGCGCGTTCGGTGCAGGGGATTCACATCCGCGACGTGCTCGACGGCGTCGCGACGCGTCACCCGGATCTCATCAGCCGTTTCGGCGGGCATGCGATGGCGGCCGGGTTGTCGATCGACGAGAAACACCTCGATGCGTTCGCGCAGGCGTTCGATGAAGAAGTGGCGCGTTGGCGCGACCCGTCCATCCCATCGAACCGCGTCGAGACCGACGGCGAGTTGTCGAGCGACCAGATCGCGCTCGAAACGGCCCAGGCGCTGCGCGAAGGCGGCCCGTGGGGCCAGGCGTTTCCGGAACCCTGCTTCGATGGCGTGTTCGCGGTCAAGAACGCGCGCGTCATCGGCGACAAGCACCTGAAGATGTGGCTCACCACGGCCGACCAGGCGCGCAGCTTCGATGCCATCGCGTTCAATTTCAAAGGCGCGGACGAGAACCCGCCGCTGCCCGATGGCGACGTCCGGCTGGTGTACCGGCTCGACATCAACGAATACAAGGGCGAGCGCCGCCTGCAACTGCTCGTGGACCATCTACTGCGATGAATTCGCCGACCGCTAACTACACCATCCGACCGGGCAATCCGCTCGATGCGGCGGTGCGCACCCTGATCGCCGAGCTCGACGCCTTCAACAGCGCGCTGTATCCGTCGGAGAGCAATCATTTCGACCCGCCGGAGGCCCTGGCGGGCGCCAAGAGCGTATTCCTGGTGGTCGAGCAGGAAGGCGAACTGGTCGGCTGCGGCGCGGCCAAGAACTGCGGCGGCTGGGCGGAATTGAAGCGCATGTACCTCAAACCGAAAGTGCGGGGCGGCGGCATTGCGCTGGCAATGCTGGTCAAGCTGCTCGACTGGGCACGCGCGGAAGGGTTGCCATTGGCGCGGCTGGAAACCGGCAATGTCAGCGTGGGCGCGCTCAAGCTCTATCGGCGCGCGGGATTCAAGGAGATCCAGGCATTTCCCCCGTACAAACCCGACCCGTTGTCGATATTCATGGAGCGGCCGCTCAAGTAGACTCCGCGCCCATGGAAATCAACATGCTGAAACGGCAGCTCAAAGATCTCGAGGAACGTATGTTTTCCTTGAGGGGGTTTCTTTGAGTACGACCATAAGAAAGAGCGGCTAGAAGAAGTCAGCCGCGAACTCGAAGACCCCGCAATCTGGAACAAGCCGGAGCGCGCCCAGGAACTGGGCAAGGAACGCGCCCGTCTCACCACCGAGCTCGCCGACATGGACAAGGCGACCGGCGCAGTCACATCCGCCTCCGAACTGCTGGAACTCGCGGAAGGCGAGAACGACGAGTCCATGGCGCGCGAGATCGAGCGCGACACTGCCAAACTCGAGACCGACGTGCGCAAGCTCGAATTCAAGCGCATGTTTCGCGGCGAGATGGATTCGCACAACGCTTTTCTCGATATTCAAGCCGGCGCCGGCGGTACCGAAGCGCAGGACTGGGCGCAGATGCTGCTGCGCATGTATCTGAAATGGGCGGCGGCGCGCGGCTTCGACGCCGAAGTCATCGACTCGCAGCCAGGTGAAGTCGCCGGCATGAAGAGCGCCACGATCGAGATCAAGGGTGAATACGCCTACGGCTGGCTGCGCACCGAGATCGGCGTGCATCGCCTCGTGCGCAAGTCGCCGTTCGATTCGGGCAACCGTCGCCACACCTCATTCGCGTCGGTATTCGTGTCACCCGAAGTCGATGACGACATCAAGGTCGATCTGAACCCGGCCGACATCAGGATGGATGTGTATCGCTCGAGCGGTGCCGGCGGTCAGCACGTCAACAAGACGGAATCCGCGGTACGGTTGACGCACGAACCCACCGGTCTGGTCGTGGCCTGTCAGAACGAACGCAGCCAGCACAAGAATCGCGCGACGGCAATGAAGATGCTGAAAGCCAAGTTGTACGAACTGGAATTCAACAAGCGCAATGCGGCTGCCAAGGTCCTGGAAGATTCGAAGAGCGACGTGAGCTGGGGCAACCAGATCCGCTCCTACGTGCTCGACCAGTCGCGCATCAAGGATCTGCGCACCGACGTCGAGATCGGCGACACCAACAAGGTGCTCGACGGGCACCTCGATCCATTCCTCGAAGCATCGCTGAAGGCGGGACTGTGAGCGAAGACCCCAAGCGGCCTGAAGAAGGCAAACCCGATGAGAACAAACTGATCGCCGAGCGCCGCGCGAAGCTCACCGCATGGCGCGAAACCGCGAAGGCTGCCGGCATTCCGGCGTTCCCAAACGACTATCGACGCGACGTGCTCGCAACACTGCTGGCGGCCGAATATGGCTCTCGGCCGCCCGAGTGGTTCCAGGCGAACCCGGTACGCGTACACGTTGCGGGCCGCATGATGTTCCAGCGCATCATGGGCAAGGCGAGTTTCGCCAAGCTGCAGGACCGCACCGGCCAGATCCAGATTTTCCTGCAGCGGGATCTGCTCGGGGAATCGTACGAGGCGTTCAAGAAGTACGACGTCGGCGACATCCTCGCGGCCACCGGCACGTTGTTCAAGACGAAAACCGGTGAGTTGTCGGTGCGCGTCGACGAGTTGCGGCTGCTCACGAAGAGCCTGCGGCCGCTGCCCGACAAATGGCATGGCATGGCCGATGTCGACACGCGTTACCGCCAGCGCTACGTCGATCTCATCGTCAACGAACAGAGCCGCAATGTTTTCATCACGCGCAACCGCATCCTGCGGTACCTGCGCGATTTCCTCGACTCGATGGATTTCCTCGAAGTCGAGACGCCGATGCTGCAGACCATCCCGGGCGGCGCGGCCGCGCGGCCGTTCAAGACGCACCACAACGCGCTCGACATGGACATGTTCCTGCGCATCGCGCCGGAGCTGTTCCTCAAGCGCCTGACGGTCGGCGGTCTCGAACGCGTGTACGAGATCAATCGCAATTTCCGCAACGAGGGTGTGTCGACGCGGCACAACCCCGAATTCACGATGCTCGAGTTGTACGTGGCCTATGCCGACTACAACGACCTGATCGTGATGATCGAGCGCGCGATGCAGGGTCTCGCAGACGTCCTCTATGGCAGCCGCAAGCTCACCTATCAGGGAAGGGCATACGACCTCGACCGGCCGTTCCGGCGCGTGACGGTCATCGACGCAGTGGCGGAGCACGTCGCGGGCTTCGACCTGAACCGCGCGCGCGACGTCGACTATCTACGGCAGATGTGCACGCACAGCGGCATCACGTTCAAGCCCGGCGATGGCGCCGGCAAGCTGCAGACCGCGCTGTTCGAAAAACATGCCGAAGACACGTTCCTCGACCCCACCTTCGTCTATGCCTATCCGACCGAGGTGAGCCCGCTGTCGCGGGCGAATGACAGCGATCCGTTCCTCACCGACCGCTTCGAGTTTTTCATCGCCGGACGCGAGATCGCCAACGGCTTCTCGGAGTTGAACGACGCCGAAGACCAGGCCGCGCGTTTCCGCGCGCAGGTCGAGCGCAAGGACGCCGGCGACGACGAGGCCATGTACTACGACGCCGACTACGTGCGCGCGCTCGAGTACGGCATGCCGCCGACCGCGGGCCTGGGCGTGGGCATCGATCGCCTCGTGATGTTCTTCACCGACACTCCATCGATCCGCGATGTGCTGTTGTTCCCGCACATGCGGCCCGAGTCCGACTAGTGGATACACCGCGAACCGAGGCGCCCATTGGCGTGTTCGATTCGGGCGTCGGTGGACTCACCGTGCTGCGCGCATTGATCGCCGAATTGCCGCACGAGGATTTTCTCTATCTCGGCGATACCGCGCGGCTGCCCTACGGCACCAAGAGTCCCGCGACCGTGGCACGTTATTCGGTGCGCGCGGCCGAGGTCCTGGTGGAGCGCGAGATCAAGGCGCTGGTCGTGGCCTGCAATACCGCGTCGGCCAGCGCGCTGCCGCCGCTGCGCGAACGCTTTCCGACCCTGCCCGTGATCGGCGTGATCGAGCCCGGCGCGCGCGCTGCCTGTGAAGCCTCGCAAAGTGGCCGCATCGCCATCCTGGCGACGGAAGGAACGGTGCAGGGCGGCGCCTACAAACGCGCGATCGAAGCGCTGCGTCCCGAAGCGCAGGTCACGCAGATCGCCTGCCAGATCTTCGTCGCACTGGCGGAAGAAGGCTGGAGCGAGGGCTCGGCCGTCGATGCGACCGCCGAGCGATATCTTGCGCACCTCGATGCGCGGGTCGATACCGTGGTGCTCGGATGCACGCATTTTCCCTTGCTCGCCGACGCGATCGCGCGGCAATTGGGACCGGCGCGGCGCATCGTCGATTCGGCGGCGACCACGGCGCGTGCCGCACAACGTACTCTCGCGACACGCCAGCTGACGCGCGGCACTCGCGGTGGATTGCTGCGCCTGCTGGCCACCGATAGTCCAGAACGGTTCGCGCGCGTGGGCGCGCGCTTCCTGGGCTCGTCGATCGCCGCCAAGAGCGTCGAAGCAATCGACCTTTAGATACTTTCCATAAGACGGTTACACTTGGCGCCCCGGCACGCGGGCGTCCGGACAAGAAAAAGGGAAGGCCTGGATGAGAGAAAGATCAGGAGTCGCACACGACCGCGCCGTCATGCCGCTGCGCGTGGGTTTCGCGGACACACTTTCGGGCCAGATGCACTTTCGTGCCTGCGGCGCCGGACCGGACATCGTGCTGCTGCCCTGGCCGCCCTCGAGCGGCCGCATGTACGAGCAGATCATGCCGCACCTGGCGCGCGCGGGTTTTCGCGCCATCGCCTTCGATCTCGCCGGCACCGGGCGTTCGCACAAGAACTGCCGCGGCTGGACCGTGCAGCAATACGCCGCCGATGTGCTCGAGGCCTGCGGTTCGCTGCACACGGTTCCTTACACGGTGATCGGCGGACGCTTCGGCGCCGCGGTGGCCGTCGAGATGTTGTTGACCTCGCCGACGCAGGTGACCGGCGCCGTGCTCGACGGCGTGCCCGGGCTCGCGCCCGAAGAGCTGCGCAAGATGAACGCGCCCACCACAGGGCTCTCGCCGAAACTCGCGGACGATGCCGGCTATCGCAGTTTCGCGTTCGATGTCAGTGTGCGCACGCTCAAGGATTGGGATCCGAGCTTCGAGCTCACGCAGGAATCGCTGCCACTGGTTTATGAACTGATGCGCGATTACCTCGAGCTCGGCTACGAGGCGATCGCCGCCGGCGCCGAGGCCGATGCCCGCGGTGGCAAACCCACCTATGACGTGCTGGCGCGTCTCGGTGAGGTGTCGCAGCGCGTGCTGGTGATGACCTCGGATACCGACACCTTCGCACCGGCGTATCAGCGCGCGCTCGAACGCGCGCGCAATTCGCGCGGTCACAAGTTCGAAGGCAATCACCCGATGTTCAATCCGGCGCGCACCGCCGAATACGCGCAAGTCCTGGTGACGTTCGCGCGCCGCTGAAGATTCAGGCGGGCAGAGGGTAGGGCAGCGGCAGCGGTCCTTCCACCAGCGCGCCCGCATCGGCAGAGGTCACCCGATCGACGGCACCGCCTTCCGCTTCCTGGCTGACCGCATACGGTCCCACCGCCAGCAATTCCTGCCCCGTCGCCACGGCTGCGACGCGCACGATCGAAAGCGTGCGCCCGTCGGCGCTGCGCGCCGGGTCGCCCGCGCGCAATGGCACGGCGGCAGCGGTGAACCAGCGCTGCAGGCGGCGCTTCACGCGGCCGCGGTAGTGAGAGCGGGCGATGACTTCCTGTCCCGTGTAGCAACCCTTGTCGAAATCGATCGCGCCTAACAGGTCGAGGTTCAGCATCTGCGCGACGAACGCTTCGGTGGTTGCCGCGTACACCTGCGGCAATCCTTCTGCCACGTCCGCCGCCTGCCAGCTCCCGGCGGCCGCGTCGGCAAAATTGAATTCGTCGAGCCGCGGCGCGGGCACTAACAACAGCCGGCGCGTGCCCCATTCGATCGACGGAAAGCCGGGCGACGTAGATCCGGCGACCTCCGCAGTGGCACCGACGACGCTCAGCGCATCGCCGACTTCTTCGATCCTGAGCTTCGCGCGCAGCACGTACTTGCGCAGGCGCTGCGCGACCGCGGCGGCCAATTCCGCCGGCAGCACCGCGAACAGTTCGTCGCTCGCGGCGCGCGCGACGGCCAGCAGCGCGACCACGCGCCCCTGCGGGTTGTGCAGCCCCGCGAGCGTCGATGCACCCACGGGCAACTTCTCGATGTCCGCGGACAGTTGTCCCTGCAGAAAGCGCGCGGCCTCGGGACCGCGGAACGCGAGCACGCCCAAGAACACGGGCGAACGCGACAGGTTCACGCCTTCCAGCTTGCTCATCTTTGTTTTTGCAGGGGTTTCATGTGGTCGTCACGGGCCGATTCTGGCAGAATTCGCGCCCGTGCCGAATGCCCCTTCCGACGTAGATGCCTCGAGTCCCGCGGTCGCGGGCGCCGCACCTGCGCCGCAGGCCATACCGGGCACTCCTGTTCCCGCCACTGGCGAACTGGGCGGCCCACAGGGCCCCGAGCCGACGCGCTTCGGCGACTGGGAAAGAAATGGCCGCTGCATCGACTTCTGAGGGCCAGGGATGAACCGCCCTCTGTCACCGCATCTCGGCGTGTACAAATTCATGTACACGATGTCGCTGTCGATCCTGCATCGCATTACCGGTGTCGCGGCGACCTTCGGCTTTCTCGGATTCGTCTGGTGGCTGATGGCGCTGGCGAGCGGACCGGAAAGCTATGCGCGGGCCATGCACCTGCTTTCGACGCCGCTCGCCCGACTACTGCTGGTGGGCTTCACCTTTTCGTTCGTCTATCACTTCTGCAATGGCATTCGGCACCTGGTCTGGGATACGGGCCGGGGCCTCGAGCGCGTCCATGCGCGCCGCAGTGGCCTGGCGGTGGTCATCGCGGCGCTGCTGCTGACGGCGCTCCTCGTGTGGCTCGGTTGCGCTGCGCTGGCGCCGGGCAGCACGCCATGAGCCTGCGTACGCCGCTCGGCAAAGTCCTCGGACGCGGTTCCGCGGGCGTGGGCGTGAGCCACTGGTGGGCGCAGCGCGTGACCGCCGTGGCATTGCTGCCATTGACGGCGTGGTTTGCCATCTCGCTGGTCACGCATGCACTGCAGTCTTACGAAGTCATGCGCGGGTGGTTAGGTCAGCCATACGTCGCCGTGCTCGCCATCCTGCTCGTGCTCACGCTCGCGCTGCATTCGAAGCTGGGCGTGGAAGTCGTGGTCGAGGATTACGTCCACGGCACGGGCGCAAAAACCACGCTGCTGTTGCTGTCCACCTTCGTGCACGTGGCAGCCGCGGTCGCCGCGGTGTTCGCCATCCTGGTGCTGGCGCTGTCCTGAACGACCCCAGTCCGATAGGAAAAATGAGCAACAAAGAATACGAATTCATCGATCACACCTACGACGTCGTCGTCGTGGGCGCGGGTGGCGCGGGTCTGCGCGCGACGCTCGGGCTCGCCGAGGCCGGACTATCTACCGCCTGCATCACCAAGGTGTTTCCGACGCGCAGCCACACCGTGGCGGCGCAGGGTGGCATCTCCGCCGCGCTCGGCAACATGGGCGAAGACGACTGGCGCTTCCACTTCTACGACACCATCAAGGGCTCCGACTGGCTCGGCGACCAGGACGCCATCGAGTTCATGTGCAAGGAGGCGCCGGCGGCGGTCATCGAGCTCGAGCACTACGGCGTGCCGTTCTCGCGCACCAACGACGGCCGTATCTACCAGCGCCCGTTCGGCGGCATGACGACCCACTACGGCAAGGGCACGGCGCATCGTACCTGCGCGGCGGCCGATCGCACCGGTCACGCGATGCTGCACACGCTGTACCAGCAGTCGATCAAGCACAACGCCGAGTTCTTCGTCGAATACTTTGCGCTCGACCTCATCATGCAGGACGGCGCCTGCCGCGGCGTGGTCGCGCTGGACCTGGCCACCGGCTCGCTGCACCGCTACCGTGCCCACACGGTGATCCTCGCCACGGGCGGCTACGGTCGCGCCTATTTCTCCTGCACCTCCGCGCATACCTGCACGGGTGACGGTGGCGGCATGGCGCTGCGCGCCGGCCTTCCGATGCAGGACATGGAATTCGTGCAGTTCCATCCGACCGGTATCTACGGCTCGGGATGTCTCATCACCGAAGGTTCGCGCGGCGAGGGTGGTTACCTCACCAACTCCGACGGCGAGCGTTTCATGGAGCGCTACGCACCGAATGCCAAGGACCTGGCTTCGCGCGACGTGGTCTCACGCTCGATGACGATCGAGATTCGCGAAGGCCGCGGCGTCGGCAAACACAAAGACCACATTCATCTGCATCTCGAGCATCTCGGGCCCGAGGTGATTCACGCGCGTCTTCCGGGCATCGCCGAGACCGCGCGCATCTTCGCGGGCGTCGACGTCAACAAGGATCCGATCCCGGTGCTGCCGACGGTCCACTACAACATGGGTGGCATTCCCTGCAACGTGCACGGCGAAGCGGTCACGTTCAAGAACGGAGATCCCGACACCGTGGTACCGGGATTGATGGCCGTCGGCGAAGGCGCCTGCGTGTCCGTGCACGGTGCGAATCGACTGGGTTCAAATTCGCTGCTCGACCTCGTGGTGTTTGGTCGCGAGGCGGGGCGCCACGCCGCCACCGTGATCAAGCCTGGCCAGGCGCATCAGCCGCTCGCGAAGGACGCGGGCGACTTCGCGGTCTCGCGGCTGGACCGGTTCCGCAATGCCAAGGGCGCGCGCGGCACTGCCGAGATCCGCCTCGAGATGCAGAAGATCATGCAGCGCGACGCCGCCGTGTTCCGCACCGGCACGACGCTCGCGGATGGCGTGCGCGATCTTGCGAAGACGCGCGCATCGTTTACTGATGTGAAAGTCGCGGATCACGGTCTCATCTGGAATACCGATCTCGTCGAAACCATCGAACTCGACAACCTGTTGGGGCAGGCGACCGCGACTATTGTTTCGGCGGAAAATCGCAAGGAAAGCCGCGGCGCTCACGCGCGCGAAGACTTCAAGGAACGCGACGACGTGAACTGGCAGAAGCACACACTGTGCTGGGTGGACGACGCCGGCAAGACGCGGATCGAATACCGCCCGGTGCACATGAACACGCTGACTACGGATGTCGAGCCGATTCCTCCGAAAACGAGGACGTATTAATGGTTGAGCTCACACTGCCCGCGAATTCGAAGATCGACAAGGCCGCCGGGATCACGCACCGGGCGCCGGCCGGTGCCAAGCACGTTCGCAAGTTCGTCATCTATCGCTTCGATCCGGATTCGGGCAAGAACCCGCGCATGGACACCTATGAAGTGGACATGGACTCATGCGGGCCGATGGTTCTCGACGCGCTGCTCAAGATCAAGAACGAGGTCGACTCCACGCTCACCTTCCGCCGCTCCTGCCGCGAGGGAATCTGCGGCAGTTGCGCCATGAACATCGGCGGCACCAACACGCTCGCCTGCACCAAGGCCTGCGACGAAGTGAAGGGCGACGTGAAGATCTATCCACTGCCGCACATGCCGGTGGTGAAGGATCTCGTGCCCGACCTCACCAATTTTTACGCGCAGTACGCGGCGGTGAAGCCCTGGCTGCAGGCGCGCACGCCCGCACCGCCCGATCGCGAACGTCCGCAGTCGAAGGAAGACCAAGAAAAGATCGACCGTCCCTCGGCCTGCATCCTGTGCGCCTGTTGTTCGACCGCCTGCCCGAGTTACTGGTGGAACAGCGATCGCTTTCTCGGACCCGCCGCGCTGCTCGCGGCCTACCGCTGGATCATCGACTCGCGCGACGAAGCCACCGGCGAGCGCCTCGACGAACTGGAAGATTCGTTCCGCCTGTACCGCTGCCACACGATCATGAACTGCACGGAAGCCTGCCCGAAGGATCTGAACCCGGCGAAGGCCATCGCCGAGATCAAGAAAATGATGATCGAGCGACAACATTAGCCAAATGCGTAGGCTCTCAGATGTCATGGACGGCGCCGCTTCGGCGACGTTTTCCGACGTGGCGCGTGAGCGCCTGGGAATGCTCCAATGGCGCTGCCGCCGCGGCATGAAGGAGCTGGATTTTCTGCTGCTCCGGTATCTACGTGATCGACACGCGCTCGCCGCAAGCGAAGAACGCGCAGCCTTCGCGGAGTTTCTCGAATTGCCCGACCCCGACCTCGCGCGCTATCTCATCGCGGGCGATGTCCCCGAAGACCCCCGCCACGCGGCGCTGTGCCGCGCCATGCAGACGAATTGACCTCGTTGCCTCGCCACGGCTCGCCGTGGCGTGGCTCCTGTGGCTCGCAGCCGCTTGCGCGGTCGTGCTGTTCGCGGTCGCGTTGCCATTGCTCGCGCGCATCGCGATCTGCTTCGCGCTGGCCGCGGCCAATCTGCGCAGCGTCGACGCCTGCGTTCTGCTGCGCGGTCGCAAGGCCGTCCGCGCGATCAGTTGGGAGCAGGGCGAGTTCACGGTGCTGCTCGGCGCGACACGTACACCGGTTCCCGCGCTGCTCGCGCCCGGCTCGTTCCGTCTCGGCTGGCTCGTGGTCTTGCGGCTTCAGACATCCGGCGGCCTGCGAGCCGTTCTCATCGATGGAGCACGGCAGGAGAAATCGGCCTTCCGGCTCCTCTGCCGGCGCCTCAAGGGTGCCAAAACCGCGGTTCCGGGCGCTCCCGGGAGCGCAACTGTTACCATCGGGCCCGAGGTTTGAAGTGCGTCACGTACCGTTAAAAATCATTCAACTAGATAAGGCGGGAAAGGAAACTTTCGAACGCGTTCAGGGTCTATTCAGCTTGCAAGGAGCTCAGGGGCTCCTGTGACGTCGGAAGACAGCGAAAGTGATCTGGTTCTCGTCAAGCGCGTGCAGCGTGGCGACAAGAGCGCGTTCGATCTGCTGGTGCGCAAGTACCAGCACAAAGTGGTGAAGCTGGTATTGCGTTACGTGCGCAATCCGGCGGAAGCGGAAGACATTACGCAGGAAGCCTTCATCAAAGCTTATCGGGCATTGCCTCAGTTTCGCGGCGACAGCGCCTTCTACACCTGGATGTACCGCATCGCTATCAACACGGCCAAGAACAGTCTCGCTTCGCGCGATCGCAGCCCGATCGCGTACGACCTGGACCTGACCGACCCTGAGGAATCGCACAGCGTGCAAACCAAGCTTCAGGATCCCGATACGCCCGAGGGCATGGCCCTCACGGAAGAAATTCGCGGCATCGTGAACTCTGCGATCGAAGCACTGCCTGAAGAACTCAAGACGGCCATTGTTCTGCGCGAGCTGGATGGTTTGAGTTACGAGGAGATCGCCGCCGCCATGGAATGTCCGGTCGGCACGGTTCGTTCACGAATCTTTCGAGCACGCGAGGCCATCGACAAGCGCCTGCGTGAAGTTTTTGAAGGCGGCCTGGGCCGCACCGAGGAAATGGTATGAGCGATGAGAGCCACAGCGAGAGTCTTCACGAAAGAGTGAGCCAACTCTCCGCGATGTTCGACAACGAACTGCCGGGAGCCGAGTGCGAGTTGCTCGCCCGCCGCCTGACTCGCGACGAGGCGCTGCGCTCCCAATGGTCACGTTTCGCCATGATCGGTGCCGCGCTGCGGGCCGAACGCGGCGTCGCCTTGCACGATCGCGTGGCTTGGCGCGTGCAGGCATCGATCAACCAGGAAGTCACCTACGGCGACGGCGCCGCGGTCGATTCGATCGCAACCGGTAACCGTTCCTCGTCCGTCGTCGCGGCCGAACGCAAAGTTGGCTACAGCGAACGCTGGCTGCGCTTCGCGCGCCCGGTGCTCGGTGCCAGCATCGCTGCCGGCGTCGCGGCCACGTCGATTTTCTGGCTGCGCAATTCGGAACCCACCGATCAGATGCTCGCCGCCAATCCGGTGCCGCAGAGCATCGTGCTCGCACCCGAGACCGTTGGCACCACCGTGGCGCTCAACCAGTCGCCATCGATCAGCTCGACCGTGCAGGAGCCCGTCTCGAACGGCGAGCCCGATCGCTACGTCACTCCCGCGCCGAGTTCACAGTCGAATTTCGCGCCACCCGCGCGGCTCGCCAATTACGTCGTGGCGCACAGCGAATACTCGGGCCCCCTGTCGCGCCGCATGGCGCTGCTCGGACTCGTATCGACCGACAGTCCGGTGGACAACTCGGCCGGCGTGACCGTGGTTACTGCGCCGCCGGCCGCGAGGGCCAACGATGCACCTTGACCGCGCCGCTACTGCTCGTCTGGCGGCGCTGACGCTGCTGATCGGCGTTGGTATCGCATTCGGTGCCGAACCGAAAGAATGGCTGGAGCGCATGAACCACGCGCTCACCACGCGCAACTACATCGGCGTGTTCACCCACAATCACGGCGGCCGCGTCGAAACGCTGCGCATCATCCATCGCGTACGCGGCGGGGATGTGTCGGAGCGGTTGTTGTCGCTCGATGGCCCGGGACGCGAATTCATTCGCCAGGGCAATGAACTCACCTGTTATTTCCCCGACACGCGCACCGTGCTGGTCGAGCGTCGTGCGCCCGATGGGGCGTTGCTCGGCGCGATTCCATCCATCGACGAGGGCGACGCACTCGTCTACGAAATCCGCGGTGGCGAGCGCGAACGGCTGCTCGGCCGCACCACGCGCGTGGTCGCGCTGCATCCGCGCGACGAATACCGCTACGGCTACCGGCTGTGGATCGACGAGCAGACTTCGATGCCGCTCAAGACCCAGCTGTGCGACCGGTCCGGTCAGGTCATAGAACAGATCGTGTTCTCGAACATCGATTTGCCGGAACGCATTCCCGATTCCATGTTCAAGCCGCAGGTCGACGCTTCCACCTACCGTTGGTTGCGCGCCGAGCGGGCAGTGGTGGCGAGCAATGCGACGCCCGCATTGTGGGAAGCCATGGGGTTGCCGCCCGGCTTCCGCATGGCCACGCGTTCGGCACAGGCCATGCCGGGTTCGAGTGAGCCGGTAGCCCATCTCGTGTACACCGACGGCATCGCCTCGGTTTCCGTGTTCGTCGAACCGCGCAAGCCGAATTCAGCCGGCGCCGAAGGTCCGGCGCGGGTCGGTTCTTCGTCCGCGTACTCCACCGTCGTCGATGGCCACCAGGTCACCGCGGTGGGCGAAGTGCCGCCGAGCACCGTCGAGCTCATCGCCAAGCAGGTCAAGGCTTCGAAGTCGGTGCCCACCGAGGGGCTGGGACTGGCTCCGGCGACGGCGCCTCGCCGCAAATAGATGACGCTTTCCCGGGGCCTCGTGGTGTTGAGCCGCGAGGGCTGCGGGCTCTGTGAGGGCATGCTGCGTGAGCTTGCCGAGCTCGAACGCGCGCAATCCATACCGCCGGTATCCATCGTCGATGTCGACTCGGACCCCGAGCTCGCGCGGCAGTTTGGCCTCAAGGTGCCGGTGCTGCTGCTCGATGGCAGCGTCATTTGTCATTACACGCTGAATTCCAACGAACTTTTAAGGCTCGTCCGCCGCCCTGCGGCTATACTCCCGCGCTAGTTTTTGCCGGCGCCCGGGTGGAGCAATCGTTTCACAAGGGTTCGGCGGCAGGCCGACCTCACCCCTGATGCACCGGACACGAAACTTCTCGATCATTGCCCATGTCGACCACGGCAAATCCACGCTGGCCGATCGTCTCATCCAGCTCTGTGGTGGCCTCGAAGCCCGCGAGATGCAGGACCAGGTGCTCGACTCCCTCGAACTCGAGCGCGAGCGCGGCATCACCATCAAGGCGCAGGCAGTCACTCTTTATTACAACGCCCGCGACGGCGAGCGTTACCAGCTGAACCTCATCGACACTCCGGGGCACGTCGACTTCTCTTATGAAGTATCGCGGTCGCTCGCGGCCTGTGACGGCGCGTTGCTGGTGGTCGATGCCTCGCAGGGTGTCGAAGCGCAGAGCGTCGCCAACTGCAACACGGCGATCGATCAGGGGCTCGAAGTCGTGCCGGTGATCAACAAGATCGACCTGCCGTCGGCCGACCCCCAGCGCGTCATCAAGGAAATCGAAGAGATCATCGGCATCTCGGCCACCGATGCCCGCCTCGTGTCGGCCAAGACCGGGGAGGGCGTGCCCGAACTCCTGGAAACCCTCGTCGCGCGGATCCCGCCGCCGAAGGGCGATGCGAATGCACCGTTGCAGGCATTGATAGTCGACTCTTGGTTCGACAACTACGTCGGCGTCGTCACGCTGGTGCGCATCTTCAACGGCAGCATCAAAGTGAATGACAAGATTCGCGTGATGTCGACCGGCCGCACGCACCAGGTCGACAAGCTCGGCCGATTCACGCCGAAGTCGGTGCCGGCAACCGTTCTCGGACCGGGCGACGTGGGCTTCGTCATCGCGGGCATCAAGGAAATCGACGGCGCTCCGGTCGGCGACACCATCACGCTCGAACACAAGCCGGCCACCGAACCGGTGCCCGGCTTCAAGCAAGTCCAGCCGCGTGTGTTCGCCGGCATGTTCCCCATCGTCTCGGACGACTACGAAAAATTTCGCGATGCGCTGTCGAAACTGCGCTTGAACGATTCCGCGCTGCATTACGAGCCGGAAGTGTCCGGTGCGCTCGGCTTCGGCTTCCGCGTGGGATTCCTCGGCCTGCTGCACATGGACATCGTGCAGGAACGTCTCGAGCGCGAGTATCAGATCGAGCTGATCACCTCCGCGCCGACGGTGATTTACGAGGTCAAGACCACGGACGGCAAAGTGTCGTCCGTCGACAACCCGACCAAACTGCCGCCGGTCGATCGCATCGACGAGTTGCGCGAACCCATCATCATCGCCAACATTCTGGTCCCGCCCGACCATGTCGGTGGCGTGCTCAAGCTCTGCAACGACAAGCGCGGCCGCCAGCGGAAGATGCTGTACGTCGGCAACCAGGTGTCGCTGCAATACGAGATGCCGTTGGCCGAGGTGGTGCTCGATTTCTTCGACCGCCTGAAATCCACCAGCCGCGGCTATGCGTCGTTCGACTACGACTTCAGTCATTTCGAAGCGGCGCCGCTGGTCAAGCTGGACATCCTCATCAACGACGACAAGATCGACGCCCTGGCGATGATCGTGCACAAGGACAGCGCGTATCAGCGCGGCCGCGAGCTGGTCGACAAGATGCAGGAACTCATTCCGCGCCAGATGTTCGAGGTGGCGGTGCAGGCGGCCATCGGCAGCCATGTCATCGCCCGTTCCACGGTCAAGGCGCTGCGCAAGAACGTGCTGGCCAAGTGCTACGGCGGCGACATCTCGCGCAAGAAGAAGCTGCTGGAGAAGCAGAAAGAGGGCAAGAAGCGCATGAAGAACATTGGCCAGGTGGAAATCCCGCAGGAAGCGTTTCTCGCCGTGTTGAAAGTCGGAAAGAAGTAGGGCGCCATCGTGAAAGACCTCCTGGGCTTGTTAGTCATGTTGCTGAGCTGGCTGGCCGTGCCGGTGCTGCTGTTGGCCGCCTACGATCATTTCCTGCTCGAACCCAAGCGGCCGCGTTCTGCCGAAGGCGTGCCCGCTGCGGCACCCGTGTACATCCGCGTGGCCAATTTCCTGGTGCCGTTCGTGATTCTCGCCGTGGTATTCCAGATCGGCATACGCGTCGTGTTCGACTGGCTGAAGGACGTGGCGGTGCCGCTCAGCTGGTTCGCGGCGCCCGTCGGGCTGTGGTGCGCGATCGACAGCTGGTGGCTGGCGCCGCGGCGCGTGGCGGCCGCAGGCACGGCCGACGTGAAAGATCCGCCGTTGATGCGCGCCGCGTATGCGGTGCTGCCCGTGCTGGTGGTCGCGGTGGTCATCCGCATGATCAGCGCCGAGTCGCTCGATTTCAGCCTGGTGCTGCTGTTGTTGTCGCTCGCCACCGGCGTGGTGTGGGCCGTCGATCACTTCGTGTTCCGCAAGCGCCGTGCCCCGAACTCACCCGAGCCCGGCACCGTCGACTACGCGCGCAGCTTCTTTCCGGTGGCATTCATCGTGCTGATCGTGCGCGCCTTCATCTTCGAGCCGTTTCGCATCCCTTCCGACTCCATGATGCCCACCCTGCTCGACGGCGATTTCATCGTCGTGAACAAATACGCGTACGGCCTGCGCCTGCCGGTGCTCAACGAGAAGTTCATCAGCACCGGCTCGCCGCAGCGCGGTGACGTGGTGGTGTTCCGTTATCCGCCCGATCCGGACGTCAATTACATCAAGCGCCTCGTGGGCCTGCCCGGCGACCGCATCGAAGTCCGCGATGACCATCTCATCGTGAACGGCGAGACGATTCAGCAGGCGCCGAAGGGCACTTTCGTCGACGGTTGCTACGCGGGCCTGCGTCTATCCACCGAAACCCTGGGATTGCATACGCATGAGGTCATGTCCTGCAGCTCGCCCATCGGTCTGCAGGGCGCGCACAACTACGTGATGTCCGGCAACCCCGACCCGCACCTGGCCTGCGACCGCAAGCACATCGCCCAGGAGATCGGCGGATGGGTCTGCCAGGAATCGGCCGCGCCGGGCGCCAACGACAGCAATGACCACGTATTCGACGTCGTGCCACCCGGGCACTACCTGATGATCGGCGACAATCGCGACAACAGCGCGGACAGCCGCGTGTGGGGACTGGTCCCAGACCAGAATCTGGTCGGCAAAGCGACCCGAATCTGGTTCAATTTCGATACGCAGCGCCCCGGCCTGGTCAACTGGAGCCGCATCGGCGATGGCATTCAATGATCGACACTTGGGAGGGCACATGATGCGCAAACAACGTGGAGTGACGATGATCGGCTGGATCTTCCTGCTGGTCCCCGTGGCCATAGTCCTGTACGCGGGTATCCGCGTCGGACCTGAATACCTCAATTACTACAAAGTAGTCACCGCGATGAAGGAGACGGCCACTCAACTCAAGAGCGACGACTCGCTGGCGGCTTCCTCGATCACCACTGCGCTCGATAAGCGCTTCGACATCGGTTACATCGATAAACCGAGCGCGAAGGAGATCATCATCACCAAGGTCGACAATGGCTGGCAGATGGCCGCGGACTACGAGACCACGGTGCCGCTGTTCGGCAATCTCTATCTGCTGATGACGTTCAAGAAAGCGGTGGTCGTCGGCAAATCGGCGGTCGGCAACTGAATGCCGCCGCGCTCATGGGGCTGACGCCAGCCAGCCAGGCGGATGTGCTCACCGCGCGGCTGAGCCATGAGCCGCGCGACCGTGCGCTGTTCGTCCTCGCGCTCACGCATCGCAGCGCCGAAGGGCCTAACAATGAGCGGCTCGAGTTCCTCGGCGACTCGGTGCTCAACCTGCTGCTGTCGGAGCGTTTGTACCGTGAATTTCCCACCGCCTCGGAAGGCGACCTGTCGCGCCTGCGCGCCCGACTCGTGAGCGAAGAGCCGCTCGCGGAGATCGCGCAATCCATGCAATTGGGCGAACTGTTGCTGCTCGGCTCGGGCGAGCTGAAGACCGGCGGCTTCCGGCGCCAGTCGATTCTCGCCGACGCGTTCGAGGCGCTGTGCGGCGCGCTGTATCTCGACGGTGGCCTTGCGGTCGTGCGCGCCCGGATCGGTCCGATGTTCGAGGCGCGCATCGCGGCGCTGCCCGAGCCATCCACGCTCAAGGATGCCAAGACCCGGCTACAGGAGCATCTGCAGGCCAATGGGCGCGCGCTGCCGCTGTACACCGTGAAGAACACCAGCGGCGAACCGCATGCGCAGACTTTCCTCGTGTCCTGTTCCATCCCGCACGCCTCGCTCGAAACACTGGGCGAAGGCCCGAGCCGCCGGCGCGCCGAGCAAGTCGCGGCGCAGGCGGCATTGACCGCCCTGGGTCTCAATGTCTGACACACCCGCATTTCGCGCTGGCTTCGCCGCACTGGTCGGCCGTCCCAATGTCGGCAAGTCGACACTGCTGAACGCGCTGGTCGGCGAGAAATTGTCGATCGTCACCTCGCGCCCGCAGACCACGCGCCACCGCGTGCTGGGTGTGCTCAATCGTCCCGGCGTTCAGCTCGCCTTCGTCGACACGCCCGGTTTGCACCTGGGCGAGAAGCGCGCGCTCAACCGCGCGATGAACCGCACCGCCGCTTCTGCGCTGGCCGATGCCGATCTCGTCGTGTTCGTGGTCGAGGCGCTGCGCTTCTACGACGAAGACGAAGCTGTCCTGCAGCGCATCCGCGATTCGGGCCGAGAATCCATCGCTGTCATCAACAAGGTCGACCTGATCTATCCCAAGGACCAGTTGCTGCCGTTCACCGCGCAGCTCGCGGGAAAACACCGCTTTCTCGACGTCGTGCCGGTGTCCGCGGAGAAAAACGTCAATCTCGATCGGCTGATCGAGGTCATCGGCCAGCGATTGCCCGAGTCGCCTGTGTTGTTTCCCCCCGAGCAGCGCACCGATCGCAGCGTGGAATTCCAGATCTCGGAAACAATCCGCGAAAAACTCACCATGGAACTGGTGGAAGAGGTGCCGTATGGCATCGCGGTGGAAATCGAGAAGCAGAGCGAAGAAGACGGGCAGCTCATCATCGATGCGGTGATCTGGGTGGATCGCGCCGGCCAGAAACCCATCGTCATCGGCGCCAAGGGCGAGCGGTTGAAGCGCGTCGGCCAGAAGGCACGCCAGGAATTGAACGCGCGACTCGGCCGCCGCCTGCATCTGAATCTGTGGGTCAAGGTGCGCGAGGACTGGGCGGACGACGCCCGCGCGCTCGCGCAGCTCGGCATGGAGTGAACGTGCAGGCGCGCGAACGCATCACTCTGGAGCCGGCTTACATCCTGCACAGCCGGGCCTACCGCGATACCAGCCGCATTCTCGATGTGTTCAGCGAGCGGCACGGCCGGCTCACGTTGTTTGCGCGCGGCGCGCGCGGACCGAAATCGAAGCTCGCCTCGCTGCTGATGCCGTTCCGGCCCCTGTTGCTGTCCTGGTCGGGCCGTGGGGATGCGGCGCAGATGACCGCCGCGGAATCCGGCGGGGAGGCGCTGCCGCTGCCGGCGCGGCTGGTCATGAGCGGCTTTTATCTGAACGAATTGATCATCAACCTCACGACGCGGCACGATCCGCAGACTCGGCTGTTCGCGGACTACAGCGAGGCGTTACGGCGCCTGTGCGTCGACGACAAACCGGAGCCGGGTCTGCGCGTGTTCGAGAAGCGCCTGCTGACCTCCATTGGCTATGGTCTCGAGTTCACGATCGAGGCGACCCGCTACTACAAGTTTCACGTGGGCGAGGGCCTGGCCGAAGTGCGCGACGCACCCGGTGCGTATTCGGGACGCTGCCTGCTCGCCCTGCAGGAAGAAGCGCTCGAGGACGGTGAGTCGCTCGACGTGGCCCGCCGAGTGCTGCGCCAGGCACTCGATCACTGTCTCGAAGGCCGCGAGATGCGCACGCGCACGGTGGCGCGTTCGATGGCGCGGCGAGGTGCTTCATGAACTCCTCGGGCATAGAACTCGGCATCAACATCGACCACGTGGCGACGGTGCGCCAGGCGCGACGCGTCGCGTATCCCGATCCGGTGCATGCCGCATTGCTGGCGGAGCAGGCCGGCGCCGACAACATCACGCTGCACCTGCGTGAAGACCGGCGCCACATCCAGGACCGCGATGTGCACGCGCTGCGGCCGCTGCTCCAGACGCGCATGAATCTCGAGATGGGCCTCACGAACGAGATGGTCGACATCGCGCTCAAGGTCGGCCCGCATGACTGCTGCCTGGTGCCAGAGAAGCGCGAGGAGATCACCACCGAAGGCGGGCTCGATGTGGCCGCCGACGTCGAACGCGTGGCCGTGGGCGTACGCAAACTCGCGGCCGCCGGCATTCGCGTGGCGTTGTTCATCGCGCCGGACATGGCGCAGATCGAAGCGGCCAAGCGTTCCGGCGCGCCCGTCATCGAGCTGCACACCGGCAGCTACGCGGATGCTTCAGGATCGGCGCAGGCGCGTGAGTTGGAACGCCTGTCGACCGCCGCGAAGCGGGCGGCCAACCTTGGCCTCGAAGTGCACGCGGGCCACGGTCTCACTTACAACAATGTGACGCCGGTAGCCGCCATCGGCGAGATCGTCGAGCTCAATATCGGCCATTGCATCATCGCGCGCGCCCTGTTCTCGGGCCTCGAAGCCGCGGTGCGTGACATGAAGACCCTCATGGCCGGAGCGCGGCGATGATTTTCGGAATCGGCGTCGACGTCCTCGAAGCCGCCCGCGTCAAGAGACTGTTCGACAAGTACGGCGACCACTTCGTCGAGCGCCTGCTGATGCCTGGCGAGCGTGCGCAGCTCGACAAAACGAAGCGAAAGGAACGCTTTCTCGCCATGCGTTTCGCCGCCAAGGAAGCCATCGTCAAGGCCATGGGTACGGGCTTCGCGCATGGCATCTGGATCCGCGACGTGGGCGTGGTACAGAACCATTGGGGCCGGCCCGAGGTGGTGTATTCACCGCGCGGCGAGAAAGTGCGGCGCAAGCTCGGGATAGGTAATGGGCACGTCACCCTCACGGATGAAGCCGGGCTCATCGTGGCCGTGGCGGTGCTCGAGACCGCGGCGCGTGCGCGGCTGGCGCGCGGCGTGGCGAAGCTCAAGAAACGCGTGCGGAAGTCACGATGAACACATTGGTGTTCGACATCGAAACGGTTCCGGACGTGGAATTCGGGCGCAAGTTGTTTGGGCTCGACGACCTCTCGGACGATGAAGTCGGCAAGGCCATGCAGGCCAAGGCGCGGCAGGATTCCGGCAGCGATTTCCTGCCGCACGACCAGCACCGCATCGTCGCGATCTCGTGCGCGTTCCGCTCGCGCGAGGGTTTTCGCGTCTGGAGCCTCGGCGACGAAAGCGGGACCGAGCGCGAACTGGTGCTGCGGTTCTTCGACGGCATCGAAAAATTTTCACCCGAGATCGTGAGCTGGAATGGCGGCGGCTTCGATCTGCCCGTGCTGCACTACCGTGCCCTGCGATTCAAGGTGCAGGCGCCGCGTTACTGGGAAACCGGCGACGAAGACAATGCGTTTCGCTACAACAATTATCTCGGCCGCTTCCACTGGCGGCACATCGATGTCATGGACGTTTTGTCGGGTTACCAGGCACGCGCGCGCGCTTCACTGTCGGACGCCGCGATGCTGCTGGGTTACCCGGGCAAGCTGGGCTTCGACGGCTCGCAGGTCTGGGATGCCTACCAGCGCGGCGAGTTGACGCGCATCCGGCACTACTGCGAGACGGACGTCGTCAACACCTGGCTGGTTTTCCTGCGCTTCCAGCACATGCGCGGCCGGTTGAGCGATGCGGGCCTGGCGGAAGAACTGGCACGCACGCGCACCTGGCTCACCGAGGCCAAACAAGCTCATTTCGACGAGTTCCTCGCCGCATGGGCACCCGAGTGATGCCACGCGCGGCCGGCGTGACGAATGCCGCGCTCGAAACCGGCCTGGTCACCGACCTCACGCACGAAGGCGAGGGTGTCGTGCGCGGTGGCGAGGTCAGTGGAAAAACGGCATTCATCGCCGGCGCGCTGCCCGGCGAGCGTGTGAGTTTTCGGCGGCGCGGATTTCATCGGCAACACGACGTGGCCGAACTCGTCGAAGTGCTGGAACCTTCGCCGCATCGGGTCGCGCCGCGGTGCGCACATTTCGGCGTATGTGGCGGCTGCGCGCTGCAGCACCTCGCCCCCGATGCGCAGCTGGCCGCCAAGCAGAAAGAGCTGGCGGAAAATCTCGCCCGCATCGGCAACGTCCAGCCTGCCGAATGGTTGTCGCCGTTGTTGGGTCCGCACTGGAACTACCGGCGGCGCGCGCGACTGTCGTCGCGCTATGTAGCCAAGAAGGAACGCAGCCTGGTCGGCTTTCGCGAGAAGCAGGGCAAGTACGTGGCCGACGTCCAGCGTTGTGAGGTACTGGCCGAGCCCGTGGGCTCACTGGTCGGTGAGCTCGGCCAATTGCTGACCGGCATGCAGCGGCGCGCCAGCATCCCGCAGATCGAAGTGGCGCTGTCGGATGGGGAACGCGTGCTGGTGCTGCGCGTGCTGGAACAATTACCGGAAGCCGACCTCGCCCGGCTGCGTGAGTTCGAGGCTGCGCAGGGCCTGCGTATCCTGCTGCAGCCCGGCGGACTCGACACGATCCATCCGCTCGTGCCAGGGCCACTCGATCTGCACTACCGGCTCGAAGCCTTCGAGCTGCGCCTCGAGTTCGGGCCGTCGGACTTCGTCCAGGTCAATGCCGCGATCAACCAGGACATGGTGGGGCGCGCCATCGAACTACTTGGGGTCGCCCCTAGCGACCGCGTACTCGACCTGTACTGCGGACTGGGCAATTTCACGCTGCCGCTGGCCCGCCATGCGCGTTCGGTAGTTGGGGTGGAAGGTGACGCAGGTCTCATCGCGCGGGCGCGTTCCAATGCGCGTATCAACGACATTGCCAACGCCGAATTCCACGTGGGCGACCTGTCTGTGGCTCCCGACCGGACCATTCCCTGGATGCGGGGAGGGTACGACCTCGTGCTGTTAGACCCGCCGCGGGTCGGCGCCCGTGAGGTTTTGAGCGCCGTGGCACATCTCGCCCCGCGCTCCGTGGTGTATATCTCCTGTCACACGGGGTCTTTGGCGCGTGATCTGGGTATCCTGACCCAGGAACACGGCTTCCGGCTGCGCGCCGCCGGTGTACTTGATATGTTTCCGCACACGACACACGTGGAGTCCGTGGCGTTGCTCGACCGGGCATCGTAGAGGGGGCTCCTGAGATTAGGAATGTTCCGGTGACCCTGGGCCCACTGATGGTCGACGTCGCAGGTCTCGAGCTGACGCCCGAGGACCGCGATGTGCTGCGCCATCCGCTCGTGGGTTCCGTCATTCTCTTTGCCCGCAACTTTGCGAGTTCCGAGCAGCTCGTGCGCCTGGTCGCGGAAATCCATGCCGTGCGCCAGCCCGCCCTCATCGTGGGCGTCGATCAGGAAGGCGGCCGCGTGCAGCGGTTCCGCCAGGGGTTCTCTGCGCTGCCGGCGCTGCGACGCATCGGCCACGAATTCGACCTCGATCCCAAACATGGACTCACGTTGGCGCGCTCGATGGGCTGGTTGATGGCCGCCGAACTGCGCGCGCATGGCGTCGATCTTTCGTTCGCGCCCTGCGTCGATCTCGATTACGGCGTGAGCGAAGTCATCGGCGATCGCGCATTCCATGGAAGGCCCGAGGCGGTCGCGCAGCTGGCGCTCGCCTACATGGCCGGCATGAAGGACGCCGGCATGGCGGCCACCGCCAAACACTTCCCCGGTCATGGCGCCGTGGTCGCGGACTCGCACCACTCGCTGCCGGTAGATAGACGCGACTGGACCGCGCTCGCCGACGACGTCATGCCGTATCGCCGTCTCATCGCGAACGCATTGCCCGGCGTCATGGTCGCGCACGTGCTGTTCCCGGCGGTCGACCCCGCACCCGCGAGCCTGTCGCACCGCTGGATCCAGAATGCCTTGCGCGAAGAGCTGCGTTTCGAAGGCGCGGTGTTCACCGACGACCTTTCGATGGGCGGCGCCGCCGAGTTCGGCGACATCGTCGCGCGCGCCACTGCGGCGCTGTCCGCCGGCTGCGACGTATTGCCGGTGTGCAACGACCGCCCCTCGGTCGCCAAACTACTCGACGAGCTCGAATTCGAGATCCAGCCGAGCTCGCACCTGCGCCTGGTGCGCATGCGCGGCAAGGCCGCGCCCAATCCGGACGAGCTGTACGCAGGCGAATCCTGGCGTGCGAGCCGCGAGCTGCTGGCGCGTTCCGCCGCGCCACCGGCACTCAAGCTCACGGCGGGCAGCGCATGAACGCGTTCCAGAACGATTTCCTGCGCGGCGCGCTCGACGTATCGCCCGAAGGCGTGGTGGTCTGCGACGCCACCGGCGATCGGAATGTCGTGTACGTCAACAGTGCGTTCTGCCGGCTCACCGGCTACGAGCCCGCCGACCTTTTGGGCAAGAACCTGCGCATGCTGCAGGGCGCGGACCGGGAACAGCCCGAGCTCGAAGCGCTGCGCGAATCGTTGCGTCACACCGAGCCCGCACGCGCGTTATTGCGCAACGTGCGCAAGGACGGCACGGTCTTCGTCAACGAAATGCAGATCTTTCCGTTGAAGAACGCCGAGGGGCAGGTCACGCATTTTGTCGGATATCACCGGGAGGGCGGCGCGCGCCAGCGCACCAGCGAATCCGGCATCCGCGGACTGCCGAACTGGGTGCGCGAGGACCGCCTGACCGGCCTCGCATCGCGCTACTACTTCGAAGACGTCCTCAAGCGCGATTTCGCGCTGGCCCAGCGCGACAAGACCGAGATCGCGCTGCTGCTGTTCGACATCGACCAGTTAGGGCCTTACAACGAGATCTTCGACCGCACCGGCGGCGATGCCATGGTCAAACGCGTGGCGCGCGCCATTGCGAGCGCGTTCCGCCGCGGCACCGACATCGTCGGCCGCTGGGAAGGCGCGAGCGTCATCGTGTTGATGCACGGTACGCAGGCCGATCACGTGATCCAGCATGCCACCACGGTTGCGCATCGCGTGCGCGAGCAGCAGATCCATCACCCGCGCTCCACGCAGAAGTACGTGACGGTGAGCGGCGGCGTCGCCATTCACACCGCGCGGGCGGATGACACTGCGGAGAAATTCCTGCGCGCGGCGGAAGGCGCCGTGGCGCGTGCGAAAGAGCAGGGCCGCAATCGCATCATCGTCGCGGAAGAGTCGGATTTCGTCTGAGCGCAGCGGGGCGCGCGGGCGCCCGCGCTTGAGCTCTCTCGACCCCTTCGAAGCGCGCCGGACGCTTCCCCGGTGACGCCCTATCTTCCGCCCGTAGAGGCAGTCCCCGGCGTCACCAGCGCGATCACCCCATAGGCGGGATGGTCGTAATAGCTCAGCGTCCGAAACCGCACGCGATGCGATTCGGTGAGGTTGAACACCGTGCCCGGTGCCGCCGCGAGGCCGGCCGGTGGATTCGATGACTGGTAGTTGAGCGACATGCCGAGGTGCAGGTACGAGCCGCGTTCCAGGAAGATGATGCCGGAGAGGCCGGGCACCTGGCCGGCGAGCTTCGCGACCGTGAAGCCGGCGCGCGAGCCCCAGGTACTCGCGGTCTGCTGCCAGGCGAAGTGCGCGAGCGGCTGATAGTTAGTCGAGCTCTGCAGCCTGGCGGCGACATCGTTGAGCTGGAACTGCGAGGCGGGAATGGACTGCACGAAGCGGCCCGTGACCACGGGCTGCTCGGGCGCTTCGGGGCCGCGCGCGACGGCCTTGGCGCCCCAGTCTTCGGCGCCGCCGGCACCGCTCATGTTGCGAAACACGATGAGTTCGACGGTGTAGACCGTCGGTGCCGCGGTGGCTTGCGCCTGTGCGGTCGGCAGCGGTGCGCCCGCGCCGATCGCGGCGAGCACGAGGATGGCGAGGGCGATGCGCTGGCGGCCGGTAGATGGCATGGGTGCAAAGTATAACGGCTCGTTGATCATCCATTGGCCTTGGGCGGCTTGGCCCTGGGCGCCGGCGCGTTGCCGCCCGCCGGAGGGCCCCGCAGATCGGTGAGGAATTTCTCGGCGAACTCGAAGCGTTCGACGCCTTCGTCGGTTTCGCGCGATATGCGGAGCTTGAGCGCGCCATCGAGCCGGTAATCGCGGTCGGGGTGCTGCACCAGGCGTATGACCGCGCGTGGGTCCACCTGGTTCTGCTCTTCGAACAAGGCGTAGCCTCCCTCGGGCCCCAGATCGAGTCGGCGGATTCCGAGTGCACGTGCCGTAAGTTTGAGTCTTGCAACGCGCAACAGGTTCGTGGCAGGCGGTGGCAGGGGTCCGAACCGGTCGACGATCTCCTCGGTCAATTCGTCGATGGCCGCGTTGTCGGGCGCCGCCGCGAGGCGCTTGTAGAGCGCGAGGCGCACCGGCACCTCCGCCACGTAGCTCTCGGGCAGCAGCGCCGGCAGCCGCAGCTCCACTTCGGCCGTGGCCGCCAGCGGACGGTCGAGCATGGGCTCGCGGCCTTCCTTCAGGGCCTTGACGGCCTGCTCGAGCATGTCGAGGTACAGCGTGAGGCCGATCTCGGTGAGCTCCCCGCTCTGCGACTCGCCTAACAGTTCGCCGGCGCCGCGGATCTCGAGGTCGTGGGTTGCGAGCGTAAAGCCGGCGCCGAGTTCCTCCAGCGATTCGATCGCCTCGAGCCGCTTGACCGCATCCAGCGACAGCGCCTTGCGCGGCGGCGTCAGTAGATAGGCATAGGCGCGGTGATGCGAACGGCCGACGCGGCCGCGCAGCTGGTGCAGCTGCGCGAGCCCCAGCTTGTCGGCGCGGTCGATCATGATGGTATTCGCCGTCGGCACGTCGATGCCGCTCTCGATAATAGTCGTGCAGACCAGCATGTTGAATCGGCGGTGATAGAAATCGACCATGAGCGACTCGAGATCGCGCTCACGCATCTGTCCGTGTCCGACCCGCACCTGCGCCTCGGGGACGAGTCTCGCGAGTTCCTGCGCGGTCTTCTCGATGGTCTCGACCACGTTGTGCACGAAGTAGACCTGCCCGCCGCGGCGAAACTCGCGCAAGGCCGCTTCCCGCAAGGTCGGCGCGTGCCATTCGGTGACGAAGGTCTTGATCGCCAGGCGCTCGGCCGGCGGCGTGGTGATCAGCGACAGGTCGCGCAGGCCCCCGAGCGCCATGTTCAGCGTGCGCGGGATCGGCGTGGCGGTGAGCGTCAGCACGTGCACTTCGGCGCGCAGCGTCTTGAGTTTTTCCTTGTCACGCACACCGAAGCGATGCTCCTCGTCGACGATGATGAGGCCGAGATCCTTGAAGCGCACGTTCGCGTGCAACAGCCGGTGCGTGGCGATGACGATGTCGACGGTGCCTTTCTCGATGCCCTCGAGCACGGCGTTAGATTCCTTGCCGGTGCGGAAGCGCGACAGCGACTCGATGCGCACCGGCCAATCGGCAAAGCGGTCACGGAAATTCGCGGTGTGCTGCTCGGCGAGCAGCGTCGTGGGCACCAGCACGGCCACCTGCTTGCCGGCCTGGGCGGCGACGAACGCGGCGCGCATGGCGACTTCGGTCTTGCCGAAACCCACGTCGCCGCACACCACGCGGTCCATGGGCTTCTCGCTGTCGAGATCCTGCAGCACCTGGCGGATCGCTTCGGCCTGGTCGGCGGTCTCCTCGAACGGAAAGCTGTTCGCGAACGCCTGGTATTCCAGTTCCTTCGACGGCAGCGCCGGACCGCGTTTGGCCTGGCGCTGCGCGTACAGGTCGAGCAATTCCGCCGCCACGTCGCGAATCCGATCGGCGGCGCGTTTGCGCGCCTTCGCCCATTGATCGGTGCCGAGCTTGTGCAACGGCGCGCTCTCGGGTGCCGCGCCCGAGTACCGCGACACGAGGTGCAGCTGTTGCACCGGCACGTACAGCTTGTCGCCACCGGCGTACTCGAGCACGACGAATTCACCGTCCTGCCCCGCGACCTGCATGATCTGCAGACCGAGATAGCGGCCGACGCCGTACTCCTCGTGCACCACCGGCGAGCCGGGTCCGAGCGCGGTCAGGTCGCGCAGGATCGCCTGCGGATCCGACGCGGCACGGCGACGCCGGCGTTCCTGGCGCGCGCGCTGCCCGAACAACTGCGCCTCGCCGAGGACCGCGATGGGCGGCGTGACGATGTTGAGCCCGGCCATCTCGGGCGCGATGCCGATCGCGAAGCGCGCGTCGCTGTCGACGAACTCGTGCCAGCCGGCGACGGTCTTCGGCTTCAAAGCGTGCGCGCGCAGCATCTCGAGCAGCACTTCGCGCCGCCCGGCGGAATCCGCGGCCAGCAATACGCGGCCCGGGTAGGTGGCGAGGAAATTCTCGAGCGGCGCGAGCGGCCGTTCAGCGCGCAGATCGATGCGCCACTCCTGCGGCGCCGCGGTCGGGAAATTGTGTCCGGCGCTCACGTCCTCGATCTTGAAGCTGTCGTAGTCGAGGCGGGTGAAGCCGCCGAGCCGCGACTCGAGTTCCGCGGGCGATAGATAGAGCTCTTCCGGCGCGAGCACCGGGCGCTCCACGTCGTGGCGGCGTTCTTCGTAGCGCTCGGCGATGTTGCGCGCGGCGCTCTCGACCGCGCCGGATAGTTCGACGCCGGCGCACACGACCGTGTCAGCCGGCAGATAGTCGAGCAGTGTGTCGGTTGCGTCGAAGAACAGCGGCAGGTAGAACTCGATGCCGGGCGGCGCAATACCGTCGCTCACCCCGCGATAGATCACGCTCTTCGTGGGGTCGCCCTCGAAGCGTGTGCGGTAACGGCGGCGGAAGGCCCTGACCGAATCCGCATCGAGCGGCATCTCGCGTCCGGGCAGCAGGCGCACCTGCTCGAGGGTCGCGCCGGAGCGCTGGGTGTCGGGATCGAATTCGCGAATCGCGTCGATCTCATCGTCGAACAGATCCACGCGCAGCGGAGTCTGCGCGCCCATCGGGAATACATCGAACAGCGAGCCGCGCAGCGCGAACTCGCCCGGCGCCGTGACCTGCGCCACCGAGGCGTAACCGCTTTCGACCAGCCGCGCGCGCAACGGCTCGATGGGCAGTCGATCGCCGACCGCGACGTTGAAGGTGCGGCCATCCACATACCCGCGCGGCGCCAGGCGCTGGCCGATGGTGTCGGCCGCGGCCAGCAGCACCGCGGATTTCACGCGCGGCAGTTCGGCGAGTGCGGCCAGTCGTTCGGAGATGATGTCGGGGTGCGGCGAGAAGACGTCGTACGGCAGCACTTCCCAGTCGGGCAGTACGTGGATCTGGCGTGAACCGCCGAGGAAGAATGCGAGTTCCGCGCGCAGCTGATCCAGCTCGCGGGCGTCGCGCGCGATGACCAGGTACGGCCGCGCATCGGACTCGACGGCTTCGGCCAGCGCCAGGCTGCGCGCGGAGCCGTACAGCTGATGCCAGCGCTGACGCGCCTTCGGCGCGGGAATGGGAGGGTGGAGCAGGGACGGCATTGCGGGAGCGCGGCAGCTTACCGGCAGACGTGTGTGCTGCCTATGGTCGTACCGATAATGAAGCCTCGCGCGATCGAGTGTGCGCGGGCGAAGCCGGGCGGCGAGGCCGCCCGGTCGTAGACGTCAGCCGCCGACGACGACGGTATGGATGACTTTGTCGTTCTCGAACACGACCACGAAGTTCGGATAAAACCACTTCGTGATCGGCGGATTCTTGGCGGAGGTGCCGACGGGCCCGCTCTTGTTGGCCGGTGCACCGAACTTCTGTTCGACCACCGCCATGGAAAGGCCCCGCTGCGGGGTTTCGACGCCCGAGGGCTTGACGGCGACCTGGCCATCGATGGACAGCGTCTCAGCGAACGCGGGCACCGTGAGGCCCAGGGCCAGCGCAACCACTGACATCTTCATCGTACGAGCAAGCATGGCGTTTCTCCTGACGGCCGGCGACTCGACCGTGGCGGCAATATACCCCCCGCTGTGGCAAAGTCAGCCGCTGTCGCCATGCGCCGACTCCGTCTAACAGCACTTTTGTGAACCCAGTCCGGTTTTTGCGCGAGAATTCGGCCCCGTGCTGAATTCCCTGCCCCTATTCGTCGGCCTGCGCTACGTGCGGGCCCGCTCTCACAAGTTCTTCGTCTCCTTCATCACCTGGGTATCGCTGCTGTGCGTGTGCCTGGGTGTCATGGCCCTGATCGTGGTCCTGTCGGTGATGAACGGGCTGGAAGGGGAGCTGCGCGAGCGCCTGTTGCTGCTGTCGTCGCACGCGCGCATCTACGTGCCCGCCGATTCTCATGCGACCGCCGACTGGAGGGCGCTGGCCGAGCGCGTGCGCCGCGCGCCGAACGTCGTCGGTGCGGCGCCCTTTATCGAGATCGAGGCGCTGGCGCTGCGCAAGCCCGAGATGTTGCCGGTGCGCCTGCGTGGCATCGATCCGGCGCACGAGGGCGAGGTCGAGCGCGTCACCAGGACCGTGGTCCAAGGCAAGCTCGCCGACCTCACGCCGGGCAGCGACCGCGTCATCGTCGGCCACGCGATTGCGCAGATGCTGGCCTTGAGCCTGGGCGATCCGATCACGCTGCTGATTCCGACCGCCGACGCCAGTGGCGCACCGCAGCCGCGCCTGCGCGAATTCACGGTAGCCGGTGTATTCGATGTGGCGGTGCAGGACTACGACAGCGCGCTCATGATCGCCGCGCTCGATGACGTGCGCGCGCTCATGCCCGATCCCGATGCGCGCATGTCGCTGCACGTCAACTTCAGCGACGCGCTCGGCGCGCCGCAATTCTCGGCGGCGCTCGCGCGCCAACTGCCCGCCGGCGTGCAGATCGAGGACTGGACGGTCGAGCACGCCAGCTACTTCCGCGCAATCCGCATCGAAAAGACCATGGTGGCGATCATTCTCATGTTGATCGTCGCGGTGGCGGCGTTCTACCTCGTGGCAATGCTGGCCATGGTGGTCACGGACAAGCGCACCGATATTGCAATTCTGCGCACGCTCGGCACATCGCCGCGGCGCGTGATGGCGGTGTTCCTGATCCAGGGCAGCGTCATCGCCTGGCTCGGTGTTGCGCTCGGTGTGTTGTTCGGCGTGTGGATCGGACACGACGCTGGCGCCGTGGCGGCGTTCTTCGAGCGCCTGTTCCGCTTCGAGATCTTCAACTCGGAGGTGTACGTCTACACGCGCCTGCCGTCCGAGCTGCGGGTCGAGCAGATCCTGTGGATCGCGGGCATCGCGATGGCGATCACGCTGCTCGCCACGATTTACCCGGCGTATCGGGCGTCGCGGATTCCGCCGGCCGACGCGTTGAGATACGAATAGATGGGCTACGAATGGCTCGTCGGCATCCGTTACCTGCGCTCCACGCATCGCAGCGGGTTCGTGTCGTTCGTCGCATCGATGTCGGTGATGGGCCTCGCGCTCGGTGTGGCCGTGTTGATCGTGACGCTGTCGGTGCTCAACGGCTTCGAGACGGAGCTGCGCAGCCGCATGCTGGCGGTGACCTCGCATGCCACCATCACCGGCCTCGAGGGGACGTTTCCCAACTGGCGCGCCGCTCAAACTACCGCCGCCGCCGAGCCCGGCGTCAAGGCCGTCGTGCCGTTCATCGAGTCGCGCGGCCTGCTGGCCAATGGCCAGCGCGTCGCGGGCGCGACGGTGCGTGGCATCCTGCCCGAAGAAGAAGGTCGCGCGGTGGGACTGGGGTCGCGCCTTGCGTCCGGCTCGTTGAACGATCTGCAGGCCGGGAAGTACCGCATGATTCTCGGCGCGGCGCTGGCCGCCGAGCTCGGCGTCAAGGTCGGGCAGAGCGTGGTGTTGATGACGCCCGAGGGCAGTGTGACACCGGCGGGATTCCAGCCGCGCCAGCGCCGCTTCGTGGTCGCGGGCACGTTCGAATCCGGCATGTACGAGTTCGATCGCGGCCTCGCGCTCACGCACATGAGCGATGCCGCCACGCTCTATCGGATGGGCGACAGCGTGACCGGCCTGCGCCTGGCGCTCGATGATCCTTTTCTCGCGCGCAACCTGGTGGTCACCGTGGCGCACGCCATCGATACCAGCGGCGCCGGTTTCTACGTGAGCGACTGGACGCGGGATCACGCGGTTCTGTTCCGCTCCATCGAGCTGACCAAATCCATGATGTTCTTCATTCTGCTGTTGCTGGTGTTCGTGGCCGCCATCAACCTGGTGGCAACCCTGGTGATGATCGTGAAGGAAAAGCAAACCGATATTGCCATCCTGCGCACCATCGGCGCCGCGCCCACCAACGTGCTGAAGATGTTCCTCATCCAGGGCGCGTTGATTGGCCTGGTGGGCACCGCCGCCGGGGTCGCCCTGGGGTGGGTGCTGTCGATCTATTTCCCCACCATCGTGCAAGGCATCGAAAGCGCCATCGGCACGAAATTCCTCGATGCGAGCGTGTATTCCATGAGCGATCTGCCGAGCGAGGTGCGCATCGGCGACGTACTGCAGGTATCCGGCGTGACCCTGCTGTTGTCTGCGCTCGCGACTATCTACCCCGCGTGGCGCGCCTCGCGCACGTTGCCGGCTGAGGCACTAAGACATGAGTAAGGGACATGACTGATCTGGTACTCGAAGCAGCAGGAGTCAAACGCGCGTTCCGCCAGGGACCGATCGACCTCGAAGTCCTGCAGGGCGTGAATCTGACCGTGCGCGCCGGCGAACGCATCGCCATCATCGGTGCTTCCGGGTCGGGCAAGACCACGCTGCTGCAGATCCTGGGCGGACTCGACCAACCCACCGCAGGGGTCGTACGCATCGCCGGCAGCGACATCCATGCGCTGGCCGAGAAGCCGCGCGGGGAGCTGCGCAACCGCACGTTGGGTTTCATCTACCAGTTCCACCATCTGCTGCCGGAATTCTCGGCGCTCGAAAACGTCGCGATGCCCCTGCTGGTACGGCGCGAACCGAAGGCCGAGGCCGAGCGCCGCGCGCGCGCCATTCTCGAACGCGTGGGCCTGAGCGAACGGCTCATTCACCGTCCGAACGAGTTGTCCGGCGGTGAGCGTCAGCGTGCGGCAGTGGCGCGCGCACTGGTGACCGGTCCGCGCATCGTGCTCGCCGATGAACCGACTGGAAATCTCGACGGGGGCAATGCGGAAGCGGTATTCGCGCTCATGCTCGAGCTCAATCGTGAGCTCGGCACCAGCCTCGTCGTCGTGACGCACGATCGCCGCCTGGCGGCGCGCATGGACCGCGTGCTCGAGCTCGAGCGCGGAAATCTACTCGAAAAGAGTTGATTGTTTGCTGGCGGCGCCGGCGCGCTCGCGGTATCTCTTGCGCACCCGGTAACGCCACAGGATGTCGAGCAGGGCGTAACTGATGAGTCCCACCAGCGTGCCCGTCAATCCACAACCCACGAGAAACGGCTTCCACATGGGGCCGAGTCCGTGCTGCACCCAGTCCCAGCTCATGTTGAATTTGAAGGCGCGCTCGTGCGCGCCCGTGACAATCACGCCGACCTTGTACGCGAGCAGATAGGCCGGAACGATGGTCAGGGGATTCACCGCCACCAGCGCCAGCATGATGGTCGGAATGTTGATGCGGCAGAAGATCGCCACCATCGCCGCGACCGGAATGTGAATGGGCAGCGGTATGAAACATATCGCGAGGCCGGCGCCGAACGCCGGTGTCACCGTGCGCCGCTGCAGCGACCACAGGCGCGGATCGCCGAAAAAACGGCCGAATGGTTTCAACGCCCAGTGCGTGCGCAGCGTTTCGCTGCGCGGCGTGATCTTGCGGAAGAACCCCCGTGGCATCGGCGCGGACTTTAGCACCGGGACCGATCAGGCGTGACCGGCGCGCTGGCATTGTTCGCGGGTGTCCTTGCGGGCCTCTGCGCGGTCGATTTGCCGGGCAAGCCCTGGATGGTGGCTGCGGCATTCGGCAGCGTCTGCATGCTGCTGACGCCTCTGCGCCATTCCACCCGCGGTCGTCTGCTGGCATTCGCCCTGGCCGGCATGTGGCTGGCATTTTTTTCAACCGCCCGGTGGATCGACCTGTGCGTACGGCCACAGGCTGCCGACACGCGCGTGTTGCTCGAGGGGCGTGTGCTCAGCGTACCGGAGCGCGATGGCGCGGAGTTGCGCTTCGATGCGCAAGTGCAGATACGCGCCGGTGCCGGACTGGATCCGCGCACCCGACGCGCGCGACTCGGCTGGCGCGACGCACCGTACGCCCCTCGTGTTGGTGAGCGCTGGCGCTGGATCGTGCGGCTCGAGACTTTCGCGCCCACGCAGAATTTCGTCGGCGCGGACCTGGCGCGCATCGCATTCCGCGATCGCATGCATCTCGCCGGCCGTGTAGTGCCCGCCGCGCTCAACGGTCGTCTCCTACTCGCCGACGCGTCCATCGATGGTGCGCGCGCCCGCGTTGCCGCGCGCATTGCGGACAGCGTGTCCGATCCCGATGCGGCCGCGCTGCTGACGGCACTGGCTGTTGGACTCACGGCGGGCATGAGCACGGATCAGTGGCGCGTGTTCAACGCCACCGGTACCACCCACCTCGTCGCAATCTCGGGTTTGCACGTCACGCTGTTCGCGGTGCTGGCGTTTTTTTGTGCGCGCCGTGCGTGGCGCTGGCTGCCGTTTGCCACGCGTATCGAGCGCGAGCCGTTCGCGTTGGTGTCAGGCATGGGCGCGGCGGGTGTCTACTCGTTGCTGGCTGGCTTCTCGGTGCCGACCCAACGCACCTGGCTCATGCTCGGCGTGTTCTCGCTCGCGCGGCTCACGGCGCGGCATCTCAGTGCTGCGCACGGTTGGGCGCTGGCACTGATCGCGGTACTGGTGTTCGATCCGTTCGCACCGCTCACCGCGGGCTTCTGGCTGTCGTTCGCGGCCGTGGGCGTCATCCTGCTGCTCGAAACATCCAGCCTGGTGCCGCTGCGGCGCGGCTTCGGCCTGGTGCGTTTGCAGCTGGCAGTGATGCTGGCGCTGGCACCTTTGACCTTTGCGGTCTTCGACTCGGTTTCGCTGGCGGGTTTGTGGGTCAACCTGCTGGCAATCCCGCTGATGTCATTCGTGCTGGTGCCGCTGGTGTTGCTTGGAGCGGTGACGGCGCTGGTGTGGCCCGGAATCTGTGCGCCGATCTTCGGTGCCGCAGCCACTCTTTATGAATGGTTCTGGCCCGGCCTCGCGTGGGCAGCCGACGCCAACCTGGCGCGCTGGCAGATGACGCCGTCGCCGTGGTGGTTCGTGTTCGGTTTCTGCGGCGCGTTGATCCTGCTCCTGCGCTGGCCATGGCCCCTGCGGCTCACCACTGGTGCGCTGCTGTTGCCACTGCTCGCCGCCCCATCGCGCCTGCCGGAAGAGGGCAGCGCCCGGTTGACAGTGTTCGATACGCGCGGCGCTTCGATCCTGGTTGCCACGCGCGCGCACGTGCTGCTGTTCGACACGGGTGACGGCTGGAACACACACGGCTCGCCCGTGAAGCAACTCGCGCTGCCCGCGTTGTCGGCGCTCGGCCGCCGCCGCGTCGATCTGCTGGTCATCCCGGGTCTCGATGAAGACCGCGCGCAGGGCGCCGCCTTGTTAGCGGACGAGAGCGACCTGGCGCGCATACTCGTCGGGGGCGGCTGGCCGGCGACCTCATTGCCCACGGCCCACTGTCGGGATGCCCGTTTTCGCTGGGACGGTGTGGACTTCGAAACCTTGGTTGCAGGAGCCGGGCGGCGCTACTGCCTGCTGCGAGTTTCGGTGGGCGCGCATCGCGTGTTGCTGGCGGGTGATATCGACGCCGCCGCGGAGCGCGCGCTGCTGCGACGTCTGCCCGCAGGCGCGCTCGCGAGCGATGCGGTGGTCATGAGCCGGCAGGCGAGCTCACTCGCGTCCAGTGCCGAGTGGATAGAGGCAACCGCACCGGGATTGGCAATCGCGACCGGCGGTATCGCCGGATCGGACTCGCGCGCGCAGACGCTTGCGCGCTGGCGCGAGTCCGGCGCCAGGATCGAAGACACGCGCCGCGCTGGCGCGCTGGAGCTCGGCTTGGGGACGAACGGCGTCGAGTTGCGCCAGGTTGCGCGCCGTGCGCGTTACCCGTTTCACTGGCGGCGCACGGAGTCTCGTCCCTTGCAAGGTCCGTCGCAGGGCCCCGAGGAGCGCACAAAGTAACGGCCGGCGGCGCGCTCCGGTATGATCCTCGGCCATGTGGGAACTCGTTCGGGCCGGCGGCCCATTCATGTGGCCGATCATCGCTTGCTCGATCGCGGCCGTTGGCATCCTTCTCGAACGATTGTGGACGCTCCAGCGCAAGCGCGTGCTTCCCCAGGAGCTCATCAAGAAGGTCTCGGACCTGGCCGAAAACAACCAGGTAACGCCGAAGGTCATCGAGGCGCTCGAAAAGAACTCACCGCTCGGCCGGGTACTCGCGGCAGCGCTCGCCAACAGGCACCGTGGTCGCGGAATCATGATGGAGCGCGTGCAGGACACTGGCCGCCACATCGTGCACGAGCTCGAGCGCTTCCTCAATTCGCTCGGCACCATTGCCAGCATCTCGCCCTTGTTAGGGCTGCTGGGAACCGTCGCCGGCATCATTCGCGCGTTCAATGCCGTGATGCTGGGCGGCATGGGCGATCCGAGCAAGCTGGCCGGCGGCATCTCCGAAGCGCTGGTCACCACGGCCGGCGGTCTCGCGGTCGCCATTCCCTCGTTCATCGCGTATCGGTACCTGCGTGGCAAGGTCGAACGCATCGTGATCGAGATGGAGAAGATCGCCGTGACGTTCGCCGATTCACTCGGCGCGGAAGAGCAAGTCGACCAGACCGGGGAAGTGCGCGTCGCATGAAGATGCAGACCCGCCGTCCGAAGGAGGATCCCGAGATCAATCTGATCTCGCTGATCGACATCGCGCTGCTGCTGGTGATCTTCTTCATGCTGTCGTCGACCTTCATGCAGGAAGGCCGGATCAAGATCGAATTGCCGCAGGCGAGCCTGGCGCCCACCGGCAAGCAGAAGAGCGATCCGATCGTCGTCACGGTCACCCAGGCGGGTGTTTACCGGGTCAACGATCGCGAACTCATCAACTCCAGCACCGACACGCTGCGCGCGGCCATCCTGGCAGTGGCAGGCGCGGATCGCAGTAAGCCCGTGACCGTGCGCGCCGACGCGCGTTCCACGCATCAGTCGGTGGTCACGGCCATGGATGTGCTCGGCAAGCTCGGTTTCGTGCGCATCAACATTGCGACGGTCGAAGATCCCAAGCCTGCGAAATGAACTGCTTGCAGTGAACCCCTTTCCGTGAGTTCAGCGCCGCCACCACCGGTCGCCGATTCTTCCAAGGTCTATCGCCGGCTCCTCTCCTACGCGCGCCCCCACCTGGGCATGTTCATGCTGGGTGTGCTCGGCATGGCGTTGTTCGCCGCGACCGATACCGCGATGGCCTGGTTCATCCAGAAATTCGTCAAAGGTACGTTTGTCGAACGAGATCCGGAAATACTCTGGCTGATTCCGATCGGCGCGCCGGTATTGTTCCTGCTGCGCGGCATCGGCGATTACATGTCGGTGTATTTCCCCGGCTACGTGGGCCGCCAGGTCATCAAGTCGATTCGCGGCGCGCTGTTCCGCCACTATCTCGATCTGCCGGCGAGTTATTACGATCGCTCCTCCTCGGGCACGCTGTTGTCGCGTCTCACGTTCAACATCGAGCAGGTGGCCGAGGCCACCACGACCTCGATCACCTCGCTGATCCGCGATTCACTGACCATCGTGGGATTGATCGGCTGGCTGTTTCACCTCAACTGGCAGCTCGCGGCGTTCGTGCTGGTGATCGCGCCCCCGATGTCGTGGCTGATCCGCAAGATCACGCGTTCGTTCCGGCGCTACAGCGCCCGCATCCAGGCGTCGATGGGCGACGTCACGCGGGTGGTCAAGGAAGCGCTGGACGGCCATCGCGTGATCAAGGTGTTCAACGCGCAGGAACAGGAAGCGCGCGATTTCGAAAACGTCAACGAACACAACCGGCGCAGCAACATGAAGCTGATCGCCGGGCGCGCCACCAGCAACCCTGTGGTGCAGTTCATCGCGTCGCTCGCGCTCGGCGGAGTGTTGTGGATGGCACTGCGGCAGGTCGCCGCGGGTACGATGACGGTCGACATCTTCTGGTCCTTCCTCACCGCAATGTTGCTGGTGACCGCGCCGCTGCGCCGCCTGGTGCAGGCGTTCGCGCCCATGCAGCAGGGACTGGCCGCGGGGGCGAGCGTGTTCGAAGTGCTCGACGAGCAGCCCGAGCAATACACCGGCGGCCGTGCGTTGACGCGCCTCACTGGCAGTCTCGAATTTCGCGACGTGAGTTTCGAATACACGAGCGAGAAGGGCGGAGTGCTGCACTCGGTGTCGCTGAGCGTGCCGGCGGGCAGGAACATCGCAATTGTCGGCCGCTCGGGCAGCGGCAAGTCCACTCTGGTCGGCCTCGTGGCACGGTTCTATGACGTCACGTCCGGCGCGGTGCTGGTCGACGGCATCGACGTGCGAGAGTGCAACCTGCGCGATCTGCGGCGCAATGTCGCGCTGGTGAGCCAGGACGTGCTGCTGTTCAACGACTCCATACGCAACAACATCGCGTTCGGCTTCGACTCGCCGGATCCCAAGGCGGTGGAAGCCGCCGCGCGCGCCGCGTACGTGGACGAATTCGCGCAGGAACTGCCGCAGGGCCTCGACACGCCGGTGGGAGATCGCGGCGCATTGCTGTCGGGCGGTCAGCGGCAACGCATTGCGATTGCGCGCGCGCTGCTCAAGGATGCGCCCATACTGATCCTCGACGAGGCCATGTCGGCGCTCGACAACGAATCCGAGCGACGCATCCAGCAGGCGCTGGTCGAGCTTATGCGTAACCGGACCACGCTCGTGATTGCACACCGGCTAACTACCATCGAACATGCCGACGAGATCATCGTGATGGAAGACGGTCGCATCGTCGAGCGTGGCACTCACGCGCAGCTGGTTGCGGGCAGCGGTGCGTACGCCAGCCTCAAGCGCGCGGAGTTCCGCAGTTAACGCGTCGTCCACACTGCGCTCGCGCGTCGAGCGCATGTGGTACGGCCCTGCGGGCCCGATCTGGCTCGCGCCGCTTTCTTTCCTGTATGGCGCTATCATGGCGGTGCGCAGCCTGCTGTATCGGCTCGGGCTGCGGCACCGCGTAAAGGTCGGCGTGCCGGCCGTGGTGGTTGGCAACCTGACGGTCGGCGGCACCGGCAAGACGCCGCTGGTCGCCTGGCTCTCGAACAAGCTGTCCGCCGTGGGGTTGCGCGTGGCCATCGTGTCGCGCGGCTATGGCGGGCGCGCGCGCGGAGTGACGCGGGTCACCGTGCACAGCCGCGCCTCGGAAGTCGGCGATGAACCGCTGATGTTGGCGCGGAAGGCACAGGCCACGGTTTTTGTCGGGCGCGACCGGGTCGCCGCGGCGAAACAGGCGGTGGCGGACGGCGCCGACATCGTGATCTGCGACGATGGCCTGCAACACTTGGCGCTCGTGCGCCATTGCGAGATGGTGGTCATCGATGGCCAGCGCGGATTCGGCAACGGCTGCCTGTTGCCGCGCGGGCCGCTGCGCGAGCGTCCGCGCCGTCTGCGGCGCGTGAACGCCGTCATCGTGAACGGTCCGGTCACCGCACCGAAGTTTCAGCTGCCACGGCTGGTCACGCGCACGCAGTTCGCGATGAACATGCGGCCGGGCGATGCCCGTCCGGTGACCGGCGGCGGTTCGCTGCGGTCGCTCGCGAGCTTTCGCGGCAATCGCGTGCATGCGGTGGCCGCGATCGGCAATCCGCAGCGCTTCTTCGACACGTTGCGCGAAGCGGGGCTCACGCTGTACGAGCATCCCATGCCCGACCACCATCCGTTCAAGCCGGGCGATCTCAATTTCGGCGACCACCTGCCGATCCTCATGACCGAGAAAGATGCCGTAAAATGCGCGTCCTTCGCGGACGAGCGCGCCTGGTTTGTGCCGGTCACCGCTGATTTCACCGAGAAAGAGGCGGAAGAGCTGGTCGACCTGGTCCTGGCGCGCGC
>Ga0193752_1000101_pt1 | contig 116390 bp, 95 predicted proteins | sample H1c1metaG_FD_144924 | JGI IMG/M metagenome (GOLD analysis project Ga0193752, IMG submission 144924) | Soil microbial communities from a riparian zone of the East river system, Colorado, United States - H1c1 | ecosystem: Environmental > Terrestrial > Soil > Riparian zone | place: USA: East...
GGATTGGGACTTTACATCGCGCGATGTAAAGTCCCAATCCTGTTCCTTTCGTGCTGCGGGTTTCTTCATTACCGGTGCGGTAGAAACGTTCGAACACGGTTTGTTTTTCTGAATTCGGAATTCCCTGCCCGTGGTCGGCCACGGAAAAAACAATCGCTCCTGATTTTTTCTCCAGCGAAACTTCAATCGCACTTCCGGCCGGGGAATACTTCACGGCATTTTCAAGAAGATTGGCAAATACGGAATGCGCGGCCACGTCGTCGAAATTGATCGTAATGCCCGGTGCAATTCGGTATTCAAAAACATGCTGGTGTCCTACGCCGGCTGCGATTTTTTTGGCAAGCTGCTCCACGAAATCCGACATGTTGCGCTCATTTTTTTGCAAAGAAAAAGAGTGGTTGTCGATGCGTGCAGCCAGCAGGATGTTTCCAATGAGCACGTTCAGGCGTTCCGTGTCTTCGAGTACATGCGTGAGTATCTGCGACTGTTTTTCTTTGGGCAGATCACGCTTGAGCAATGTTTCTGCCTGCAGCCCGATAGAGGCAAGCGGCGAACGTAATTCATGCGTTACCGAAAGCAGGAAATTTTTCTGTCGTTCCGCCATCAGCTCTTCCCGTTTGAATCCATTCCGGGTACGCACAATGGCCCAGGAAAGCAGCACAACGAACACGGCACCTTCGCCAACGATCATCATCCATCGTTTGTGAAGATCGCTGTTGAGCTTTCGTTGTTTTTCGAGAAGCAGCGAAGTGGTAACCAGGTCCGGCGCAGCGCCAACGCGTTCGTTCAGGATTTCTGCCTGCGATTCTGCGAGCTGGTTATTCGTCCGGATCAGCAGGTATGCCCACCACGAGAACTGCAGGAGAACGTAAACCACGAGTACATAAAAGAGGACAAGTGGCCGGGAAGCTCTTTTGGCTTTCATCCGATAAAGGTAGGAAATGAAAAAGTCCGCCGAAGCGGACTTTTGGGGGGAATACTGTAGTGAACAAACCCATGAAAACTACACCCGTTCCCCTTACTCTTATTTGGTTACACGTGTATTTACGTTGCCCCCAAAGCCGGTACGGATAATCTCGCCATCGGCTTTCAATTTTACAATGTCTTCTGAAATTTCTTTCAGCTGCAATTCATTTCTTGTTTCGTTGGTTGTATCCGCCTGGATCAACTGCAAACGATGGTATTCAAGGCGGAGACGCAGGTTCTCCATAATTTCGTTCTGCTTACTGATCTGCTCGAGAGCGGTGCTATTGCTGGTAACACCCATTTCTTCGCTGTAAGCCGATACATTCGTCTCCTGCACTTTTTTCAACTCGTTGTACATCTGCTCGAATTGTACAATTTCCTGGCGGATCTTGCTTGCGGTTCCCGCAGATTTGGTGTCTGCTTTACTCTCCTGGCACGCACTGTAACTGATTCCAAATAAAGCCAGCATAACAGCGGCAATCGGAAGAAGTATGTTTTTCATTTTCGCTTTTGAAATAGACAGCGCAAATTTAACCAGAGATTTGGGGCGCGATTCACTATTTAGACGACGCGCGAGACAGGCAGCACGAAAGTGCCGCAGCGTGCGATGAGTAAAATCCGCAGTGCTACAAAACCGCTGGAGGATGTAAGATTTCGGGCAAAAATGTGTTAAAAAAGAAAGCCCGTCCCGGTTAAACCAGGACGGGCTTTTTAATCTTACAGAGAATTACTTCTTCACGAAAGTGTAAGAAGATTTTTCTGATGCACCTTCAAGAGCAACAGAGTATGTTCCTGCAGGAAGTGAAGAGATGTTCAATTGCTTCGTGTTGCCGTTAGCAACGTTTTCAGTCATTACAACGCGACCGGTTACATCCATGATTTTGATACTGGAAACCTGTGTAGTTGAATTCCATGAAACGTTGAGTACGTCAGACGCCGGGTTTGGAGATACGCTGATTCCGTTGGTTACAACCTGTGCAATTCCAAGACATGGATCAACCATGATGGAATCTGATGCCCAGTTGCTGCACCCGAGTGTATCTGTGTACATGTAGGTGATCAGGTAGTTACCAACTCCCGCTGTTGACGGAGAGAAAGAGTTACCAGTAACAGCAGTGCCGCTGAATGTACCACCAGCAGGGCTTCCTGTCAATGCAACGTTGTCGTCATCAAGACATACAACCGGCATAGGACTGGTGTAAGTAACAGTTGGCAATGCGTTTACGGTGATCATCACTGTGTCGGGAGTGCCGCTGAATGAGCAGGTTCCGTTCACAGCCCAAGCCGTTACCATGTAAGTTCCTGGAGTAGTACCAGCTGCAAGCACGATTGAAGTTGTGTTCTGTCCGCTTACGAAATCCAAAGCTGTGTCAACAGCCCAGGTATAGAATGTTGCCAGTGGATCTGCAGAAATTGAAAGTGTCACAGAGTCGCCTGCACAAAATGCAGTTGTACCAGTGATTACTGCCGGAGCAGGGATTGGATCGTTCCATGTGATCATTATCATTCCGTCGCCGGAGTGAACACCAAGACTGTCGATACCATTGAGTACGCCGGCTGTGTAGTTTGTTCCACCTGCACCGCCGCCGCCAGCTCCTTTGTCGTTACCGGAGCAACCAGTAGTTCCTGCAGAACCACCACCGCCTCCACCACCACCAAGCTGACCGCCACCACCGCCGCCGCCGCCAGGTACACTAGGGAAGGAGAAGCAGCAACAAGCCTGACCTGCACCGCCATTACCACCGGTTCCATTAGATCCGGAATTTCCTGCTACTCCAAGGAAGCCACCGCAGCCGATTCCGGCTCCGCCGCCATTTACACCAACACCACCGAATCCACCACCTGCGTCACCGCCTGAAGTCTGAGAAAGAACTCCGTCTTGTCCATTACCGCCACCGCCGGCTCCGCCATTACCGCCTGCACCGGCAGGTCCGGCAGATCCTTCGCAACCACCACGGCCACCACCACCACCGCCACCAGCAGTGATTACGCGATCTGATTCAGCTGTACCGTTTACACGTACATCAGAAGCTCCACCGCCACCACCGGCATTGTCGGCGCCAGACGTACCACCACCGTTGAAACCGGCAGTTGGAGTTGAACCTTGTCCGCCAACCATAATGTTGAGCGTCTGACCAGGAGTCACCATTAACCAGCCTCCGGCATAGCCTCCAAATCCACCTGACCCACCGTTTGTTGGTCCGGATGAGGAGTTTCCTTGGTTACCTGCACCGCCTTGCGCGCCCCAGGTTTCGATAAATACGGAATCAACTCCACAAGGAACGGTAAACGTCTGAAGACTGCCTGTGAAGTTTAATGTTGTGTCGTGTTGTGCAGATAATACACCTGCAGATAACGTCAACAACGTTAATACTGAGTAAAATTTTCTTTTCATGTTTTATGATTTTGGGTTGGATTCCGGATGGTGATTCTTTAGGACTGTGGAATTACTTCCCCGGAGTTGCCGCGAAAGTAGTCAAATCATGCCTAACGGGGAGAATGAAAGGGCATGTTTTAATCACAAAGGCTTGTTATTAACCGAAAATGGCCGAATATGGATTAAAACGCATCCTGAAAGAGTAAACCGGCGCAAACGGGACTGGTTGTAATCCTGAACAGCTGAAAATCAAACTCTGTTAAAACTGGCCGTCGCGGAGAATATCTGCTTCATTCTTCGATCGATCGGGTGTAAATTTGAAAGGATCGAAATCCCGGGTTAATAACAGCAGTAACAACGTAATTTTCCCTGCGTAAAACAGGTACTATGGTGCGGAACTTTATTCTTTGTGTGATGGCGTTGATGGTAGTGCGCGGTGCGGCACAAACTCCGGGATTTTATTTCGGGCCACGTTTTGCTGTAGGTGCAGCACAGTTTACCGGCAGACCGGGATTTACCAATGGAGTGGCCTTGCAGGTTGGCGTTCATTCGAGCAAGCAGCTCACCGAACATTTCGCAGTTCAGTTTTCCCCGCACGTGGCCATGTACAATGCGCAACGGCAGAGTGGGGAAGGAGACGGCGTGTATCCCAACGGTCAGCGGAAAATCCTGGTGTATTGGGACAAGTACAACATTTACAGTGTTGAATTTCCGCTGATGGTGAAATTCGGCGCCGGGTTCCGGAAAGTTTATTTTTCATTGTACGCAGGACCTTCACTGGGTTATATCATGGGCGGCACACGTTCCAAAAAATACGAAGACGCGAAGTACGACGCAGAGAATGGTTATTCCGGTCACGCGATGGACGACCTCAAACGCGGCATGTATTCGGTACTGGTTGGCGCATCTGCGGAGATGAAAATTCCACGCGGACTTTTGTCCATTGATTTTCGGGTGCATCACAACTTATCGCCAATGGGAAGACTCGAGGGAATTTACTTCTCGGCCGGCACCCGCACGGTGGGTGTTGCGTGGATGTTCAATGCTACACCGGAACCGGATTTTCATGGGACGAGCGCGGCGATTACCAGGCATGGCCGGTCGGATTAAATTTCAAACAGGATTTTTGGTTTTAGGGATGATCACTTTGTGATTGTGTTGCTCATGCGTTGCTTAATAGGAACGCGGACCTCTCGCTACGGCGCGCACAGAAAAACGGATTTTCACGGATTTGAATCGCTGCGCGATTTGTGTTGCTCATGCGTTGCTTAATAGGAACGCGGACCTCTCGCTACGCTCGTGGCGCGGATTGAGCGGATTGCTGCGGATGATCGCTGCGCGATCGCGAGGCTTAATGGTACGCGGATGCGTCCGCCGCGGCGGACGCTCACAGAAAAAACGGATTTTCACGGATTTGAATCGCTGCGCGATTTGTGTTGCTCAAGCATGGCCCTGAAGGGGTCAAACATCATTAACCCCGGATGCAATCCGGGGTTAATGACTGCCAGGCAGGACCTCTCAACCTTGAAGGGGTTGAACACCAACCTCTCTTCATTGTTTTTCCACCCCGGGCTTTTTTTTTGTAAGAATCTGATCAGATTTTGCGGATGTGAAAGAACCTATTATATTTGCAGCCCCTTACACAAAGGTACATGGGAGCTTAGCTCAGCTGGTTCAGAGCATCTGCCTTACAAGCAGAGGGTCACAGGTTCGAATCCTGTAGCTCCCACACTAAAGATCAAAGGGTTGCAAACATAACGGTTTGCAGCCCTTTTTTCATTTGCACGTAACCTGCACGTATTTTTGGCGGTTTTCTTGGAGGAACCGCGCTTTAAGACTGTCTATCCGTTTACAAAATGCCAGTAAAACTGACTCGACCGCATGAGAATTAAGCACTCCAAAGCACAACATGAGCCTTGTTTGCGTTGTACGCCGAAACCTCAAATTCATTCCGGGAATATTGTCTGTAGTTCTCGGTGTCGAAAATCTGCTGGTACTCATAAACAAATTTGATGTTTTCAGACAGGTCCAGGTTGGTCCGGTTTAAGCTGAGCATCATAATGAAACCAGCATGTGGATTCCAAATGGCATTTTTTGTTTCGGATTCAGATCTGTGGGCTGGCTGAAAAAACAAGAGCAAGAACCGGGAGCAGTAATTTTTTTTTCATAGCGCGAACATTAGAGAGGTTAACTTCGAAAAGTTATATCCTTTTGTTCGCGCTAGTCGGTAACAAGCGTTTGTAAACGGATAAATAGTTCAACGAAGAGGGATCCGTGTTCTCCGCGTCCTAACCAGGCTCACCCCTGAGGCTCCGTCGAAGCAAGACGCGTCTTGATATTCCCTTATTGATCATCCGCCTGATTTTATTTGCTCAATCCCTCAAACTACTATCTTAGGTTAGCAAACAACAATCACATTCAAATCCGTTTTAATGAAAAAGCAGTTACCCCTGTTGCTTTCGATGCTGCTTGTGTGCAGTCTCCACCTGGCATCGCAAAACATTTATACCATTGCCGGAGGGACAAGTTCTGGTTTTTCAGGTGATGGCGGACAAGGTAACGTTGCCGCTGTGCGTACTCCGCACGGAGTGGCGGCAGATGCAGCAGGAAATTTGTACATCGCCGACTTTAGTAATAACAGGATCCGCAAGGTTGATGCGGTGACAGGAATAATTACAACTTTTGCGGGAACAGGCGCGGGTGGATTTAACGGCGATAATATTTCTGCATTAACGGCTAATCTTGGAGGTCCCGCAGATATCTTTTTCGATAACGCCGGTGACATGTACATCGCTGTTCAGTACCAGCATCGCATTCGTAAAATTACCATGTCCACCGGAATCATTACAACCGTCGCAGGTTCCGGTACCAGCGGGTACAACGGCGATGGAATTTCGGCAACAACGGCACAGCTGAGTTCTCCCCGCGGAGTGTTTGTGGATGGATCAGGAAATATTTTTATTGCCGATCAGAATAATCACCGCGTAAGAAAAGTTTCATTTGCAACCGGGCTGATCTCAACAATTGCAGGCACAACATTTTCCGGGTATAATGGCGACAACATAGCAGCAACTACAGCGCGACTGAATTTTCCTTCCGGGGTAGCTCTCGATGCGTCGGGTCACATCTATATCGCGGATGTGTCAAACAACCGGCTGCGCAGGGTCAACGCCTCCACAGGAGTGATCACCACCGTTGCAGGAACCGGAGTAAATGGTTATAACGGAGATGGCATTGCTGCAACAACTGCGCAGGTCAGACCAATCCATGTTGAGTTTGATGCCGCAGGGAATATTTATATCGCAGACAATAACCGTATCCGAAAAATAACCATCGCCACAGGACTGATCAGCACAATTGCAGGCAACGGCATGCAGGGATACAATGGAGAAGGACTGCCCGCAACTTCGGCATGGATCAATACGCCACTGGGTTTTTGTTTTGATCCGGCGGGAAATTTTTATTTCCCCGAAAACTACAACCATCGCGTACGGAAAGTCAACATAGCCACAGGTATTATTTCTACTGTGGCAGGGAATGGCGTCGCAGATGGATTGCTGGCTACGGCAGTTCCAATAAGTCATACATCCGGTTCGGCGGTGGACCAGTACGGAAATGTATACATCGCCGATGAGCTGCATTGCCGTGTACGCAAAGTAGATTACGCGACAGGCATTATTACCACAGTCGCAGGAAACGGAAGTCTTTCATACAATGGCGATGGGATCCCTGCCGTTGCAGCGGGAGTTTCCCTTCCCACCGATGTTGCCGTTGACCCTGCAGGAAACCTGTACATCACCGACTACGGCAATCACCGCATCCGGAAAGTGGACGCTGCCACAGGTCTTATTTCCACCATAGTCGGTACCGGAATTATTATCTACAATGGAGATAACATTCCTGCAACGTCAGCCACCATTTACGCGCCTTACGGCATTGAACTCGATGCTGCAGGCAATGTTTATTTCGCAGAATACAGTGGCCACCGCGTACGAAAGATCACGGTCTCCACCGGAATTATTACGACCGTTGCAGGAACCGGAACCGCAGGATACAACGGCGATAATATTGCCGCATCAACCGCACAGATCAATGCCCCATGGGGACTAGGTGTCGATGCATCGGGCAATGTGTACATCGGAGAAGGTGCGGGCCACCGTGTGCGTAAAGTAACTGTCTCCACAGGAATAATTACGACGATTGCCGGAACAGGTGTCGCCGCCATCAGTCCCAATGGAATTCCCGCAACTTCAGCAGAAGTCGTTGGGCCCGGCAGCATTTGTTTTGATCCGGCAGGCAATATTTATTTCACTGATCGAGGAAGTCAGCGCGTGAGAAAAATCGCATATCCATCAGGAATCATTTCAACCATTGCCGGCACGGGGAACCAGGGATACAACGGCGATGGAATTCCTGCGACAACCGCCTGGCTTCATTCGGAAATTGATGTTGATATGGACGCCTCGGGTAATTTCATTATCGCCGATCAATACAATAACCGCATGAGGTTTATCCAGGCTTCTGTGATCACCGCGCAACCGGTTTCGGTTTCAATTTGCCCGGCGAACAACACCACATTCGGTATCACAGCCAGCGGTACCAATTATCAGTGGCAGGTGAATACGGGTGCAGGTTTCGTTGGTCTCGTAAACAATGCAACGTACGCGGGTACAACCACAACAACGTTGCAGATCACCAATGCAACCGCAGGCATGAACGGATACCAATATCGTTGCCGCGTCGACGGTGTATACTACTCGTATGTAGCTACGCTGAACGTTACGGCATTGCCATCGATCGTTGCAACCGCATCGCCATCTGCAACAGTTTGCAGTGGGTCACCACTCACGCTCACCGGAAGCGGCGCAATAAGTTATTCCTGGTCCGGTGGTGTAACCGATGGTGTGCCGTTCACTCCCGGATCAAGCGGAGGATATACCGTTACAGGAACAGGACCGGGTGGCTGTACCGGCACTGCAACCATTGCGGTTACGGTAAACAATAGTCCCGTAGTAGCAGTAACCGGCAATTCCACGATCTGTGATGGAGAAAGTACTTTGCTCACAGCAAGCGGCGCCTCTTCGTATGCGTGGAGCTCCGGCGGAAATGCTTCGAATGAAACAGTGAGTCCGTCATCCTCCACAACGTATTCCGTTGTCGGAACCACAGCGGGTTGCATGGACACTGCCACCATCAGCATTACGGTGAATCTGCTGCCCACGATTTCGGTCAGTGGAAATACAACATTGTGCGCCGGCGATGCAACGACATTAACGGCTTCAGGCGCTGATACGTATTCGTGGAGTTCCGGAGGAACCGGAACAAGCGAAGTGATCGCGCCGGTTTCAACTACAACCATTACCGTGACCGGAATTTCGCTGGCCGGTTGCGTGGATTCTGCAACAGTGACGATTACTGTTGTGCCGCTTCCTGTTGTATCGGTGAGCGGAAACTCAGCGTTGTGCACCGGCGACTCAGTTACACTGACCGCTTCAGGTGCAGCCACGTATTCGTGGAGCTCAGGAGGAAACGGAACCAATGAAGTAGTGGCGCCGGTATCTGCAACAACGTATACCGTAACAGGAATGAACGGAAGCTGCAGCGATACCGCAACCCTGACCGTCTCCGTAAACGCATTGCCGGTTGTTTCATTAACCGGAAATACCACAGTGTGTGCAGGCGATTCAACAACGATCACCGCTTCGGGAGCATCCGGTTATGCATGGAGTTCCGGAGGAAACGGAGCCAGTGAAATTCTCGCTCCGGCAACGACAACTTCTTACACAGTAAGCGCAACCGATGTAAACGGGTGCGTCGATACAGCTACCATCACGGTGAACGTGAATCTCCTGCCGAACCTTTCGGTGAGTGGAGACACGTTGCTGTGCGCGGGTGAGTCGACAACGCTCACTGTGTCCGGTGCGATTTCGTATGCGTGGAGTACCGGCGGAAATTCTTCGCTGGAAACAATTACACCACCGATCAGCACGACGATCACAGTAACCGGAACAGACCTGAATAGTTGCAGCGTATCGCAAACGATCAGTGTTACGGTAAACGTATTGCCGTCCATCGCTGTTACAGGACAGGACACCACGTGCAGCGGGAACCCGGTTGTACTCACGGCCACTGGGGGAACAACGTACCTGTGGAGTAGTGGAGGAACAAATCCGACTGAAACAGTTTCTCCACCTGGCACAACTACGTACACGGTTATGGGAACAGACGGCAATCAATGTTCCTCTTCGGATTCATTCACGGTTTACGTGCACGCATTACCTGTGATCACGTTCAGTGTTCCGATGGACACGGCTTGTGTAAACGGCGGACAACTCAGCCTCAGTTCAAATCCTGCAGGTGGAATATTTTCCGGTACCGGTGTAAACGGAACACAATTTGATCCGTTCATTGCAGGTGCGGGGTGGCACGTGATTACCTGCATGTACACTGATTCGAACAATTGTTCCGCAGCAGTGAGCGATTCTGTTTTTGTAGATCCGTGCATGGGAATCAACACGGCGGGCAGCGGAAGTTTTGTTGTTTCTCCGAATCCATCATCCGGCGTACTGAACCTGGCGTTTGGAAATCCGCTTCCCGGAAATTCATCCGCGGAAATTTTTGATGCAAGCGGGCGGATCGTATTTGTTCAGTCGCTCACCGCGGGAACAACGCAGGTGCAGCTGAATACGGAAACGCTCGAAAGCGGATTGTATGTGCTGCGTATAAATGGCGTGGGTTACCATGTTCAACAGCGCATTCTTGTGCAACGCTAGAACACCGGAGAAATTTCAGATCGCTTCGGCAACAACGAATGTGCTTCCGCCAATAAAAATCAAATCGTTCTTATTCGCTTGATTTTTGGCCGCTTTAATCGCCGTTTTCACATTGGAAAAAGATTCTCCCTGCAACTTGAATTCTCCGGCCATAACCTGCAATTCTTCCGCTTTCATCGCTCGTGGCAAATTAAACGAGCAGAAATAATACCGCGCATTCTTTGGCAACAGCGACAGAATTTTGCCGGGATCCTTATCATTTACCACCCCAATAATCATGTGCAGCTTTTTGAACGGCGTGTGTTTGAGTTGGTATACAATCTCACGGATTCCGCCTTCGTTGTGGCCTGTATCGGCAATCATCACCGGCGATTTTCCGATCACCTGCCAGCGGCCGAGCAAACCGGTTGTTTCGGTCACGTCACGGAAACCTTTGCGCATCGCGAGATCATCGATGTTCCATCCGAGATGTTTCATCTCATCGAGCGCTGCGACAACCGTCACGAAATTCCGTTTCTGGTAATTGCCAATGAGCGATGAACGCAGTGTAGTGCGGTAACCGTTTGTGCCGCCTACATCGCACACCACGTGCGGCGAAGGAACAGCGGCCACATCCCATTTGCGTACAGCGAAATGCTGGTCGGCAAAAACAAGCGGGGCCTTGAGCGATTTTGCTTTCGCGGAAAATACCTGCGCAATTTCCGGTTGTGTTTCTCCAACAATCACCGGGATGCCGGGCTTAATGATTCCTGCTTTTTCCTTCGCGATTTTCTCCAGCGTATTCCCGAGCAGGTTCATGTGATCGTAACTGATGTTCGTGATCACAGAAACTTCGGGTGTAATTATGTTGGTGGAATCAAGTCTTCCACCCAAACCGGTTTCGATGATGGCGATATCCACTTTCTTCTTGCGGAAATAATAAAACGCAAGTCCAACCGTCCACTCGAAAAACGAGAGATCAATTTTTTCGAATTGCGTTTTGTATTTCTCTACGAAAGAAATGACTTCGTCTTTCGGGATCATTTTTCCGTTGACACGAATGCGCTCGCGAAAATCTTTCAGGTGTGGCGAAGTGTACAGCGCAGTTTTATATCCGGCAGCCTGGAACACGGAAGCAAGCAAATGGGACGTTGATCCCTTCCCATTTGTGCCTGCTACGTGAATGCTTCTGAAACCGCCCTCGGGATTATCAAGAATTTTGCAGAGGGCAATGGTATTCGAGAGATCGGGTTTGTAAGCCGCCGGACCGATGCGTTGAAACATCGGAAGACGACTGTACAGGTAATCCAGCGTCTCCGCGTACGTCACTTGTTTAAGGTGAAGTTGATGTTGATGGTGAGCAACAACAGTTCCGGTCCGTTTGGATCTTCATCGAAAAGGATTTTGTACGCGGACTGAGTGGCTGTCGAATGCAAAAGTGAATTGCCTGTTGTCGTTCCTTTCGGTGTGTACTCGGCATGCGCTACAGTTCCGTCACGACGAACACGCACAATTACGGCAACAACTGCTTCTTCCTGTGTTGGGTTGGCAATGTCCGGTTTGAAAACAATCTTCCGGAAATGTTTGGTAGGACCGCCTGTGCCTCCCTGACCGGGAATTCCACCGTCGCCGGGTCCAACTCCGATTCCGTTATCATCACCTTTTCCGCTGGAGTAAGGTGAACCGCTTCCATCGCCACCGATTTTTATGCTGGTGTTGTTCTTTTTGTTCTTCTGCTTTTCCATGAGCGCTTTGGTTTCATCGCTCACTGAAGCTTCGTCGCTTCCCGGTGTTGGTTTGGCCGGAGAATAGGCCGCATCTGAATTGGAATTGGTAATTGCTCCGGGATTCGAAGGATCTGCCTGGTTCGGATTTGCGTCCGAATTCTGTGAACCGGGATCGCCTGTATTTCCCTGCGAACCTCCGCCCATTTCCATGTTGTTTCCTCCGGCTGCACCTGCAACGTACAATTCAATAGTTGGTGGTTCCTTGTCCGGTGGAATAGGTGGAATGGGTGTGTAAATTTTAATGAACCACAATAGCAGTAAAAGCACAATAGCCAATACTGTGGTAACGATACTTGCCGTAGTGTGGGCTTGTGTATCCACCGGCTCTCTCAAATCAACAGCTGCACTTGTCATGGTATGTCTATTTAGATGGGTTTACCGACAACGCAAATTTTATTTCCAATTTTGAACCAATCTGCATGACGTCTGCCACGTCCTGAACAGTCAATGACTTGTCCATGAACAAAATTACGCTTTTTGTTTCCTTAGCGTTGGTTTCTGCCAGGATTACTGGCTCAAGCATGTCAAACGGAACCGGAAGATTGTTCACGTAAAAATTGTGCTGTGCATCAACAGCAAGCGTTACTTCACCTTTTGAAGCCGTGCTGGTTTGCTCTGAACTCGGTGGATCGAGTTTGATCACGTTCGGATTCACCAGGGTTGAAATGATGATGAAGAACAACAACAGGAAGAACATGATATCGTTCAACGAGTCAGTGAATACTTCAGCGCCCTCTTTATTTTTTCTGCGGAGATTCATGGGAATGTCGCGTTAGATTATTTAGACGGCTCGTTGATCACGTCCAGGAATTCTAAACTGGTACGTTCAATCTTTTTGGCAATTCCATCCACGGCAGTGTTCAGAAAGTGGTAGAATATAAAGGCGATTACACCAATCACAAGTCCTGCGCCGGACGAAACCATTTTCTGGTACAGACCACCCGAAATGGATTTGATACTGATATCACCCGAAAGTGAAATGTGATAAAAGATCGTTACAACACCCGCAATGGTACCAATGAATCCAAGCATCGGAGCAATACGTGCAGTCATGCTCAGGATGTGCATGTTTTTTTCCACGCGCGAGATTTCCAGTCGGCCCTGTGATTCCATAGCCTCGATGATTTCACGTGTTGGTTTTCCAAGACGTGAAATTCCTTTTTCAATCGTACGTGAAACGGGTGTATTTGTTGCGCGACACAATTCGCGTGCAGAATCAATTTTTCCGCTGAGCAAATAATCTTTGATGTTGTGCATGAAATGCCGGTCAAGTTTTCCTGCTTTGGAAATAACAATCATCCGTTCGATCGCAAAGTAAACCGCGAGCAGGAGAAGGATAATGAGCGGGATCATAATCCATCCACCTTTCATCACCAGTTCCATGGGCGTGATTGCAACTTCTGCGACACCCGGCTTATCTGATGGCGGAGGTGCGTTATTTACTGCATTGGCCACTGAATCTGCCGTTGCCTGTATTTGTAGGAGAATGTGGTTTAACATAAGAACTGCGTTTTCTTAAGTATATAACGTGGATTATCCTCCGAAATTATCTTAAAGAAAAAGGCTCCCGGGTCCGACCCTGAGCCGATTGTCAACACTTGCGTGTTGATTCCCGGGAGCTTACTCGGTGCAGTGTGTCCGCCGCGGCGGATGCACCGGTCGCGCGCGCGACTTCTTTCAGGCGTTAGTTCAGCTGAAACTTGATCGGTTTCCGCATAATGAACTCAACCAATCGCCCTTTGTCATCTTTCGCCGGGGTCCACGCAGGCATGTTTTGCATCACGCGAAGTGCTTCTGCATTCATAGCCGGGTGAGCACCTTTCACCACGTGCACTTCACGGTAATTTCCTTTGGTATCCACAATAAACTCCATGTACACCGTTCCTTCGATTCCATTCTCACGGCAAATGTTCGGGTAGCGGATGTTTTTCGTGAGATACGCGTCCAAACCTTCGTTCGTAGGAGGAAATGGTGACCAGTCTACCGGACCAGCTGGAGGAAGAACTTCCACGCTGTCTTTCGGAATGCAACCGGGACAAGGATCTTTTACCGGTGTTCCGGTTCCGATTCCACCGGTAACACCGAGTGGATCTTTACCAGCCTCAAGATTTCCCGGAGGTGGGGTAACGTCTTCCAGAACCACTTCGATGTCCGTTGTCAGGTCTGGCGTTTTTGGCCCCAGGTCGGCAACAGAAGTTTCTACAACAGGTTCCGGCTCTTTCGGTTCATCTTCCTTGGGCTGCTCGGTGTCAATGGTTGGGATACCGTCGCCCATGTCTATGACTACCGAACGATATCGGTCAGCATCTTCGCCATTGGCAACGTACGCCCACGTGAGTGAACCGCAAGTGAAAAATAAAACTGCTGCTGAAACTGCAACGAGTGCATACCGCGTATATGTTCTGCGGATTTGATACGCTCCATACTTCTTGTGTCTTTTCTCAAACACAATATCGTTGAAGCTTTGTGAGAGGACAAATTTGTTATCCATAACGATCTGTTTTTATCAGGTTAAACATTTAACTGTTTCGCAACTACGATCGGGGAATCTTAGTTGTCCTGTTACTCGATCCAGGGTGTGCGTTGCTGTGTGGGATGCATTCAACAACTCGGGGAAGAACCAGGCCAGGAGTAAATTTCAGATCATAGTTACGTTTAGAGGATGCGTGTGTTACTTGTTTTCCATAAAGTCCGAAAGAACAGATTCCAAAAACTCAAATCATTCAGCACAGTAACTTGGGGTTAACTTCTATCAGCTTGTTTCTTGAGTTTTGGAATCTGTCTTTGCTTTCTTTAACGCAATGTTATAGCAGGAGTTTCACGTACACCAGCAGTGTTTGACAAGTGGCACAGACGAAGAAGCAAGTGGAAATGCGATGAAAAGAATTTATTCACCACTTATTCGGAAGAATGAACCAGTGATCAGACCAGTTTGCGCAAAGCAATACCAAATCCAGCCTGCGCGATCCCGGTTTTTGAAGAATGCACCTGATGTGTTTCTTCCAGCGCTTTTTTGATTACGAGCGAGACATCTGAAAAAATAGCGTCGTCGGTAAGCGTTGGATTCTCACTCATGAGATAAGCAAACACGCGGGCCATGCCGCAATTGGAAATAAAGTCGGGAACAACACTCACCTTATTATCGGTGTATTCACCAATCGGCCCGAAGAAAATTTCCTTGTCGGCAAACGGAACATTGGCGCCACAGGCGATCACTTCAAGTCCGTGCGCGATCATTGCATCTACCTGTTCGCGCGTAACCAGGCGCGACGCAGCAGCCGGGATAAAAATTTCAGCGCCAACGCTCCACACTTCTTTGGAAATTTTTTCCGCTGAAATCATTTTATCGGAACGAAGGGCATTGCCGTCTTTGTTCACGAAAAGATTTTTGATTTCTTCGAACGTCAATCCTTCCGCAGAAACAATTCCGCCGTTGCGGTCAATAATTCCGGTAACGGTTGCGCCCATCTGCCCGAGATAATACGCTGCTGCTGAAGCTACATTGCCCCATCCTTGAATGATGGCGCGTTTTCCTTTTACATCTCCGCCCCAGATCGTATAATAATGACGTACAGATTCCGCCACGCCATAACCGGTGATCATATCGGAAACGGTATATCCTTGCGCGGGTACGTACACGAGGTCTTCCACCAGTTTCGTAACTCCCTGCTGGAGATTGGAAATTCTTTTCGCTGCGCCCGAATCGTCAGTTCCGAAATGTCCGCGCACCACACCTTCCTGTGGATGAAGCAGTCCGTAATTTTTTGTGATCGCAATAACGTCGTGAATTTCATCCACGTTCATGTCGCCGCCTGTTCCGTAATACGATTTCAGGATCGGTAACACCGCTTTGAACCAGCGTTCAAGCACGCCGCGTTTGCGCGGATCAGCCGGATCGAAATTGATTCCCGACTTTGCTCCGCCAATCGCCGGGCCTGCCACCGTGAATTTTATTTCCATGGTTTTCGCCAGTGATTCTACTTCACGCCGGTCGAGACCTTTTCTCATTCGGGTGCCGCCACCAGCCGCGCCGCCGCGCAGGGAGTTAATCACAATCCATCCTTCGGCCTCTGTTTCAGAATCTTTCCATTCGAAAACAATTTCCGGCCGTTTATTTTCGTACGTGTTAAGTAGTTGTTTCATTTGCGTCAAAGCTGGCGCAAAAGTACTAAATGAAAACGAAGTGCGGGTATAATGAAATTCCGGAAAACCGCGACGAAAAAACTGAAAAAAAATTTTTGCCCGGGTTTGCGTAAATAGAAAAATATCATTCTAACTTTAGGCAAAGAAATCATCCGTAGATGAAAAAGGTAAGTAAGACAATCAAAGCAACTGCAGCGCCGGCGAAAGCCGAATCATCAGCGAAGGCTGCATCGAAGAAGAACAGCGAGGAAGACTTCGATGACGAAACCGAAGTTCCCGAAACTGAAGACGACAGCGATCTCCCTGAAGAAGATGATGATTATGAAAAACCAGATCCTGAAGATTCATCGGATGAACCCGATGAAAAAGGTGTGAAGATCGATCCCGACCTGGACCTGGATTTGGATCTCGACGACGATGACGAGGATGAAGACAAGTATTACAACGAAGACAATTTCTGATTCATAGAAACACCAGTGAAAAGCCTTTCGAAAGAGAGGCTTTTTTTATGCGAGGTAAATTGATCCGGTACAGCTGTCGCGCATAGCACCGGTGACAGAAGCCAGCGCATTCACAGAACCATTCGCCCGGAGAAAACCGAGAAAAGCAAACACGAGTGCTTCTTTGAACTGGATCGTGCAGTCATCCGGAATGCAGATTTCCGGCGCAGATATTTTCGTTAATTCTCCAATGAAAAATGCGTTGTAAGCGCCGCCACCGGTAACGAGCATTTTTCCCTCGCGCGGACAATTCTTTGCAACCTGTTTTGCAACGTGAACAGAGAATGTATGCAAGAGATCGGCGGATGAGTATTCGGATTTCATCAGTGGAAGAACAAATTTTTCTGTCCATTCTCTTCCCAACGATTTGGGTGGCGCGGCAGAATAATAATCCAGGCTGTCGAGCGCAGCGCCGAGTTCCGGAATATATTTTCCTGCAGCAGCAAGGGAACCGTTTTCATCGAAAGACATTCCTTCCCGTTTCGCGATACGATTCATCACGTAATTCATCGGCGCAATATCAAATGCAATCCGTTTATCGTTTTCACCGGAGGAAACATTCACGAACCCGCCGAGGTTCAGGCAATACGTGTATTCGCCAAACAGGAGTGCGTCGCCAATGGGAACCAGCGGAGCGCCTTGTCCGCCCCGCGCCACATCCGTACTTCTGAAATCAGAAATTGTATCGGCACCCGATGCAACAGCGAGTTCAGCCCCGCACCCTAACTGGAACGTGAGGCCATTGTGCGGTTCATGAAAAATTGTGTGACCGTGCGAAGCAATAAAATCAGGTTTCACAGAATTGCCCGTAAATTCTTTGCACAATTCTCCCAGGAATTGTCCGTATTCCCGGTGCAGAAGAATCAATTCACGTCCGCCACATTTTTCTGCGGACACGAGTTTATTCACCCAATTTTCGCTGTAGGAAATGGTCTTTGCGTCTTCAATCGTATAGCGACCGTTTTTGTCAAACGTGCACAGCGCCAGGTCAACGCCATCCAGCGAGGTTCCTGACATTACGCCTAAAATCGTAAGCGGTTTATTCATGGGATGAAGGTCGGAAAAAGTTATGAGTTGAGTAGGCAAGTAGGGGGCGGTAGCCCTACTGCCTACTTGCCTACTACCTACTTGCTTACTACCTACTTGCCTACTCCGAAACTCCGCACTTTTTTCCGATATTTGTCATCCTTCATTATTAACACTAAACCAACCTACCATGTTTTTTGAATTGAGCGAAGAACACCTGATGATCCAGAAAGCGGCACGCGATTTTGCGCAGAACGAATTGAAGCCCGGCGTAATTGAACGTGATGAGCACCAGAAATTCCCTGTGGAACAGGTGAAGAAAATGGGCGAGCTCGGTTTCCTGGGTATGATGGTTGATCCGAAATACGGCGGCGGCGGAATGGATGCCATTTCGTACGTAGTAGCGATGGAAGAAATTTCCAAAGTAGATGCATCGTGTTCGGTCGTGATGTCGGTGAACAATTCTTTGGTGTGCTGGGGACTTGAAACTTTTGGTACTGAAGAACAGAAACAGAAATATCTTGTTCCGCTCGCGAAAGGTGAAATCATCGGAGCATTTTGTTTGTCGGAACCAGAAGCCGGATCGGATGCAACTTCACAGCGTACTACTGCGGTAGAACACGACGATCATTATTTGCTGAACGGCACAAAGAACTGGATCACCAATGGAAACAGTGCTTCGGTTTACCTGGTGATCGCGCAAACGTATCCTGACAAAGGGCACAAAGGCATCAACGCATTTATCGTAGAAAAAGGAATGCCCGGATTCGTGGTAGGTCCGAAAGAAAATAAAATGGGTATCCGCGCATCCGATACACACTCGCTCATGTTTACCGATGTAAAAGTTCCGAAGGAAAACCGAATTGGCGAAGATGGATTCGGATTCAAGTTCGCGATGAAAACATTGACCGGCGGAAGAATCGGTATCGCTTCACAGGCGTTAGGCATTGCGTCAGGCGCTTACGAAATGGCATTGGCGTATTCGAAAGAACGTAAAGCATTTGGCAAGACAATCAACCAGCACCAGGCGATTGCATTCAAGCTCGCCGACATGGCTACCGAAATCGAAGCATCGCGTTTGCTGTGTTACCGCGCAGCGTGGCTGAAAGATAATCACATGGATTACGGAACGGCCAGCGCAATGGCGAAACTGTTTTCATCGCGTGTGGCAATGTGGGTAACCACAGAAGCAGTGCAGGTGCATGGCGGTTACGGTTACGTGAAGGAGTACCACGTAGAGCGTTTGATGCGCGATGCGAAGATCACACAGATCTACGAAGGAACGAGCGAGGTGCAGAAGATTGTGATCTCACGCGGGATCCTTGGGTAATGTGATTTGCTGAAGGCAGTCAGACTTCGGCTCCGCTCAGTCTGACAAGCGAACTCTATTCAGAGTCGTGTTGCGAGAGGTGGAGAATCGTTCTATCTGGAAAATTCGTCTTTTTGAAACTACTTGTCAGACCGAACCCTTCGGCTTCGGTCTGACAAATGGCCTCTATCCAGAGTCGTGTTACAAGTGGTGGAGAATTGTTCTATATAGAAAATTCATTTTTGAAACCACTTGTCAGACCAAGCGGAGCCGAGGTGACAAGCGCGGAGCCGAGGGAGACAAGCACGCATCAGCATATTAATTCTTCGGTGTCAGGTGCACTTCCCACTCGTCATTATTATCATCGTGGAAACGCATCCAAAGTTCTTTTTCTTTCAAACGAAGAATAGTGTAATCCTGGGATTCGCCATCGGAGTTCGTAAACACCACATGCGTTTTGTCGCCGTTCCATTCCCACGTTCCATTGTCGGTTATGGTTCCTGTGCTACCCGGGCTGAATTGCAACGTGTACGTATTGTCTTTGCGAATGTCCAACTGGTAACCAGCAAACACGACATTAAACTCGGAAGTTTTGTCCACTCCGTTTTGATAGGCTGAACTCATTTGCCAGTTGTTTGACAATCGCATTGTCTTTGTCCGCAAACTCATCATTGGTCCTTCTTCGTATTTGTTGCACGAAGCAAAGATCAGTATTGGAAGCGCAATCAGAAGGATCTTTTTCATTTTAGTTTGATTTAGTCTGCATCAAACAATGCGAATCGTGTGCCCGCTTACAATATTTTAGTAATCAACTGCTTAGCGTTTCTCATTGATTGCGTCCCGGGCAATGTTTTCTACAAACAACCACACTTGCGGCAGTGTATTGTTATTTCTAGCTCTTCGGTACGAGGTGTACTTCCCACGTGGTGGCATTGTTGTCTGTAATCAGAATCCACAGTTCATGCTCCTTCAAACGTAGAATGGCATAGTCGTGCACTTCTCCGTTTGCATCGGTGAAGAGAACATGTTTCTTGTCATCGCTGAAGGCCCAGGTTCCTTTCTCGACGTATGAAGGTGCCGCAACCGGGTGGTAGGTGAGTGTATAGAGTTTATCCTTTCCGATGCTCAACAGGTAATCCGGAAACTGCGCGTTGAAATCGGATGTTCCATCTGTTTCGTCGCGGTAGGCTGAACTGACGATCCAATTGTTGGAGAGCCGTTCGATTTTTGAACGGAAACTGAGGGGAGGGCCGTCTTCATATTTGCTGCATCCAACAAGCATCGCAACCAGCGTCACGCAAATTATCTTTTTCATGGCAGTGTATTTAGCCATGAAAGACAATTCGCGTGCCCTTGATTAAACCGGTGATACTGGAATGATTACTGCGGCTGCATAAAAAAGTGTGTGGAATATTCTGCCCGGTTGTGCCGCAATTTTTTACGAAGGCAGGAAATGATCAGAGTGCTGAAATTACCGTTTCCATTTTCATCCCGCGCGATCCCTTGATCAGTATCAGGCTTTCTGCCGGTGGATTTTCAGTGAGCCAGGTGATCACAGTCTGCGTATCGTTCATGCGCAGAAAATCTGCAGTGTCTTTTGTTTCTGCAAAATGTCTTCCGACGAGTATAACAGTTGCAGCCGGCATTTTTTCTCCGATGTAATCCACTATACGCTGGTGTTCTGCCGGCGATGATTCACCGAGCTCAAACATGTCGCCGAGGATGAGGATTTTATTTTTCGCCGGCGTAACCGCCATATTTTCAATGGCAGCAATCATGCTCGACGGATTGGCATTGTAGCAATCGAGGATCAGCGTATTGCTTCCGTGTTTCTCGAGTTGCGAACGGTTGTTCTCCGGGATGTAGGAAGCGATTGCAGCGTCAATGTCTCCGGCAGGAATTCCAAAGTACACGCCGCATGCTGTTGCACCGAGCATGTTCGGTAAATTGTACGAACCGATCATTTGTGTGTGCACCTGCCGCGATGGAATTTCCGCAGCGTGCCATTCGTAATTCACAAACGGAGTGCTTTCGAGCAACGTGCCTTGCACAGCCGCCGTAACTGAAGTTCCGTACGTAAGATGTTTCAGTTTCGATTTGAAATGATGCAGGCGCACTTCATCTTCGAGCAGGAATGCAAACCCTTTTTTCTCTTCGAGATAAACCAGCATTTCGGTTTTGCCTTTGAAAACACCTTCTTCGCCACCGAAACCTTCGAGGTGCGCGAGGCCAATATTGGTAATGAGGCCAAAGTCAGGATCGGCGATACGGCAGAGATCTGCAATTTCTCCCTGGTGATTGGCACCCATTTCCACGATGGCTATCTGATGATCCGTTTTCAACCGCAACAACGTCAGCGGGACTCCAATGTGGTTATTGAGATTTCCGTGCGTGTACAGCACCGAAAAACGTTCGGCGAGTACGCGGGCGAGTAATTCCTTGGTCGTTGTTTTTCCGTTGCTGCCGGTGAGTGCAATTATTTTCAGTCCGTTTTGACCAAGTGTTTTCCGGTGCAGGGAAGAAAGGTCCTGGAGGGCTTTTAAAACATCGCTGACCAGCAGAAACCGGTCTGACTTCACCACGGCCGCTTCGTCAACTACAACGTACGCAGCGCCTTTTCCGAGGGCATCAGCAGCAAATAAATTACCGTTGAAGTTTTCGCCTTTCAATGCGAAAAAAATACAACCCGCAGGGATCGTCCGGCTGTCGGTGCTGACAACCGGGTGTTTCAGGAAAATCTTGTAGAGCGCTTCGGTCGTTGCCATCATCGAAGTTACAAAGAGTTCATCGAGACGTAAGGTTATTCGCGTTTGTAAATTTTTGAATCTCCGTGTTTTTTCTTGATTGGTACGCGAAGCTGTACGGTCATCGTGCCGTTTTCCTGTTTGATGATCTCGTAAAATTGCTCTTCGCGTGGATCATCCCAATAAATCACGTGCAATGTATTCCCATTGATGATTGTGTAGCGACCAGAATAAGAAACGGTATCCCAGATATCAGTTGAACCATACCGCAAGCTTTGTCCAACGACGGTGACGCTATCGATCGTAATAACCAGTTTCTGTGCCCTGCCTTGGTCATCCACGTGAACCCACGTTCCCACAATGCTGTCCTTGTCCACCTGTGCGTTAAGCGAAACGGTGAGAAGAACCCCAAATAAGAATAGAAGTTTTTTCATGATACAACTATAACGCGCGACAGGCGAAAAGTTAAATAGCCACCGACTCGTCCTGGAAAATAAAAACGCCCCAAGTTACGAAGAACCTGGGGCGTCGGAATATTTTGCGGCCGGCGATTTATTTTCCGCCAAGTCCAACCGGTGATCCTACACGATCCATGCAGCAACGGAATCCGAGGAATGCCGTTGATTGCTGCTGGTCGAGGAAGCGACGTGTTCCCGGAACCATCCAGTATGCACGGTCTTTCCATGAACCTCCTTTGTACACACGGGCTTTATCATTCACAAGTGAAGTGATACCGTATTCGTACATGAGTTTGTTGGATGCAACACTCGTCGGTTCTGTGTAGTACACGGAAGACAATCCATCACCATCATGGTAATTGATGTTATCAGCATACTTGTAGTTACGACGCTTGTCGAGTTTATCTTCTTTGTAAGAGATGTCTACGTTACGGTAACGGATCGCACCAGGAATTGAAACGATCACGGAGCTGTCATTCAATCCGTTTGCGTCTTTCGCGTAACGAACAGAATCTTCTACATACATCAATGTAGGATCTGTTGGGTCCATCATCTGTGTCTGGAACACGTTACCACGGAATGCGCGGAAGTCATCGTTATCTGTCAATGAAAGCGGGCGATATACGTCCATTACCCACTCAGATACGTTACCTGCCATGTTGTACAGACCATAATCATTTGGCCAGTATGAATACACAGGAGTCGTGATATCACCAGCATCATTCAGGTAACCTGCAGTTCCCATGTTATCACCGTTTGAACGCTTGTAGTTTGCCATCATCTGGCCGATGTATTCCTCGTTCGGGTTACGTACTGCGTGACCATTCCAAGGATAAAGACGACGATCTGTGATACGTTCACCAATTGTATTTCCGATCAATCCAAATGCTGCGTATTCCCACTCAGCTTCGGTCGGGAGGCGGTACTTCGGAAGAAGGATACCGTCTTCCATGCGTACACGACGCTCTTCAGGGCCTGTTGGGTTCAGCGTTGGGATATTCGAAATTACATTTCCAACAAAAGGGTTGTTTGCCTTGTCACCAGCGAGGTAGTGATCCGTATTAAACGCCTGGTCATTCAATGCTTCAGGAGCCCAGTCCAGAACGCCTTCGCGGATCAGGATGAATTCGTTTACACGGTCAGTACGCCAGCTGCAGAAGTTAGAAGCCTGCAACCAGTTGATACCTACTACCGGGTAGTCGCGGTAAGAAGGGTGACGAAGGTAATAAAGCACGTAAGGTTCGTTGTACGCGAGTTTTTCGCGCCACACCAGCGTGTCAGGAAGTGCATTCGTATAGATTTCCGGGTAATCTGTTCCGTAAACGCGACTGGTCCAGTACAGGTACTCCAGGTAATCCAGGTTGCGGACTTCGGTTTCGTCCATATAGAACGAAGAAACCGTAACACGACGCGGAACGTTGTTCCAGTCGTAATTCACGTCCTGTTCTACACGACCCATGGTGAATGTTCCACCTTCGATAAACACGAGACCGGGACCGGTTTCCTGTTCTTCGTAAGGTACAACTTCAAAGCCTCCGTTGTCGGGGTTGTTGTAGTCCCAGCCGGTAACGTTAGAACGCTCTTTCTGGCAACTGCCCAGAAGAAGTGCGGCTCCCGCTAACAGCATCATCGGCATCACTGATTTTTTCATGGTGAGAGATGTTGGTTGTAGTAGTTTCCCTTTTATTGATTAAGTATATAACGGCGTTTTCCCCCGTCGTTACATACGACATTGAAAATAAATATTTAAAAAGACGGACAGCTAACGGTTCTGAACTTCTTTTTCTTCGGACGGCACTCAAATTGCATCTGAAACGACAATTCGTGTGATCCGGCCGTAGCGTTGGTCAGTTTAGAAACGGTAACGTCATAGCTATATCCAAACTTGAACAGGTCCTGCTGGAACCCTAAGAGCAGGATAAACGAATCCTGGTTACGGTACCACGCTCCACCTACAATAGGTCCTTTGGTGAAGTAAATTCCAAGGTTAAGTTGCTGGAAATCACCCTGTTTCTGGTAAAGAATGTTTGGAGAGATGTTTGAGTCACCGTAACGGCCGCCCAATGGAATTACCGCACCTGCGTGACCGGTAAATTTCATTGGAAGTTTAGACTGTCCGAGGAATCCTTCATCAGGCTCAGTAATGTGGTGAACCGCGAATCCGAAGAAATAACGACGGCTGTAACCCAAAAGTCCGGCCGAAAAGTCAACGTTTGTACGGCTGGTTACGTTTGGAACTTCGCTTGTGTTGTAAACGAAACCACGGCGTGGGTCGATCATATCACCGAAGTTGAGCTTGCTCCAGTCAACCGATTTCTGGGCGTATGTTGCCTGGAGACCAACTTTCATGGAGAACTCACGCGTGATGTTCAGCTGGTAAGAATACATACCGCTGATGTTGGTCGTATTGATCGTGGCCTGTCCGGCACGGTCATTTGTGAAAAGGAAACCTACACCGCCTTGAATTGCATCAATGTGCTGATCGTATGAAGCGCTGTACGTAACGAATGTTCCTGTAATACCAGGCCATTGGTTACGATAGTTCAGGCAAATGCGCGGACAACGTGCTGTTCCTGCAAAAGCGGGGTTCAGGTACAGCGGATTTGCATAGAACTGGGTAAATTCCGGGTCCTGTGCAAAAAGATCGCCCATGCCTACAGTCAATAGCGCAAGGGCAATAACCAGACGTTTCATCATTGGTTATGATGTTAGGTTAAGATACAATGATACGGATTTTACCCGAACGAGCCGATGGAATCGGAAAATTCCATGCTGTCAGACAATAAACCGTGTTTGCCACCGTTTTTCTTCCGGTTAATTTCTTAACTCCGGGAGATCAACTTAAAACAAAGTAGCGTAATTTCCGGGAGAAATCAAAGCGAACAGGCGGCAAACCTGTTTTTTTGTCGGAGAGATTAACTGAAATTTGGCCCGCACGCCAGCTGAACATTGAGAAGAACACTTATGCACATGAGGATCAAGCCTAACGTAACTCGTTTATTTACAGTAATCTGTATATTGTTTTCTGGTCAAATGACCTGGGCCCAGCAATTCATGCGGCTCAATCTTGATCACCGTGAATTGCGTTGGACAACTCCGCTTTACAACCGCTTTACTGAAACCGAATCCAAGAGTTTTCTCTGGTTTGATGAGGCTCAATACGATCCTTCCAGAAATTTCCTGCCGTATTTTTTCGAGCGCAAAGAAGTTTACTCCAATGCGCCGGTAACTGCACGACTCGAAAATGCAGTGTACGAAACGCTTGATCCGAATTCAGTAGCTGTAATTGGTTCGCAGGCTTCGCAAATCGGAAGTGACCCGGAAATCAATGCATACGTAACCAACTCACGCGAACATTTTTATTCCAATGTCAGAATTGTTCCGTTGCGCAGAAACCCGGCAACAGGAAGTCTTGAACGTCTCGTAAGTTTTGATCTGAAGTATACAGCACTTCCGCTTCGCCAGGGTCCGCAGATGCAGGTGTCAAACGCTACTACATCGGTGCTTGCATCAGGAACGTGGTACCGCATTGGTGTTGTAGCTAATGGTGTTCACAAGCTGGATTACAACTTCCTGAATTCAATGGGCATTGACATGGCCACACTTGATCCGCGCAATATCCGGATTTACGGAAACGGCCGCGGACAGATTTCATTCAGCAATTACGTGCAGCATGCCGATGATCTTCGCGAAAGCTCCATACAGGTTGGCGGCGAAAGCGATGGTGTGTTCGACGAGGCTGATTACGTTTTGTTCTACGGCGTTGCACCACACACGTGGGCATATGATACCACCGATGATAATTTTCACCACCACGTTCACGATTACTGCGACACCACGTACTATTTCCTGAACACGGATCTCGGCCCAGGCATGCGTATCCAGGGGCAACCAACAACGGGGCTCGCACCGACTCACACGGTAAATTCATTTGACGATTACGGTTACCACGAATACGACAATGAAAACCTCATCAAGTCGGGACGCACCTGGTACGGTGAAAAATTTGACATCGTCAGCTCATTCAGTTTCGCATTCAGCTTTCCGAATATAGAAACGGGTTCACTGGCGTGGTGCGACGTTGACATGGTTTCGCGTCTCGATAGCCAGCATCCTTACGACGTCACCTGTCAGTCGGCAAACACAACACTTTGGGTTGGAGCAGCCCAAACCAATACGTACTACGCGCCTTATGCGATCAGGGGCAGCCAGGATATTTCGTTTATGCCAACCGGCCCGGTTTTGACTGTGACGGTGACCCGTCCCGCAGTAAGTTCCAATGCAACGGGATGGCTGAACTGGATTGAAGTGAACGTGCGTCGTCAATTGCGCATGAGCGGATCACAAATGGGATTCCGCGATGTGAATTCGGTGGGCGTAGGAAATGTTGCCGAATATCATCTGAGCAACTATACCGGGAATACAGTGATCTGGGATGTGACTGATTATGTACATCCGGCAGTGCAACAGGTTACACCAAGTTCAGGTGACCTGGTGTGGTCGCTTCCGGCTGATTCGATGCGCGAATTCCAGGCTTTCGAAGGAGCGCAATTTCTGACACCGGTTAATTACGGAGCTGTTCCTAACCAGAACCTGCATGCGCTTGAGCCGGTTGATTACATCATTGTTGCGCATCCATTGTTCCTCGAGCAGGCACAGGAACTCGCGCAGCTGCACGCAGATCACGATACACTTACGAGTGTAATTGTAACACCGCAGCAGATCTACAACGAATTCTCTTCCGGTGCACAGGATGTTACCGCCATTCGTGATTTCGTGAAAATGCTTTACGACCGGGCAACAACTGCGGAAGAACTTCCGAAATACCTTCTCCTGCTCGGTGATGGTTCATACGATCACAAATACCGTTTGCCAAACAACACGAATTTCATTCCGACTTTCCAGAACATCAATGCGCTTGGTTTGACGGAGTCGTATGTGTCCGATGAATTCTTTGGCTTGCTGAATGATTCCGGTGAGTGGGACAGCGGCAACGACGTTGGCGATTGTGATATCGGAATCGGACGTTTCCCGGTACAGTCTGCCGGTGAAGCGCAGGAAATCGTTGATAAAATCCGTTTCTACATGACGCGCCAGCAACCTATTGCGAATGCGGCGGCGTGTAGCGATAATCAGTGCGGCGCTGGTGGTGAATGGAGAAATACCGTGGTGTTCATTGGCGATGATGAAGACTCGAACATTCACATGAGCCAGGCCGACCAGATGGCGACGATGATTGATACCGGTTACAACAATTACAACATCGACAAGATTTATCTCGACGCGTACCAGCAGGAGCAAACTCCCGGGGGCGAGCGTTACCCGACCGTGAATGAAGCGATCACGAAGAAAGTGAACCGCGGCTGCCTGATCATGAACTACACCGGTCACGGAGGAGAAGTTGGACTCGGACACGAACGCGTGGTTGAAGTGCAGCAGATCAACTCGTGGGATAACCTGTGCAACATGCCGTTGTTTGTTACTGCAACCTGCGAGTTTGCGCGTTACGATGATCCTGGCCGCACATCAGCAGGCGAGTATGTTATTCTCAATGAGAACGGGGGTGGAATTGCCTTGTTCACTACAGTGCGTCTCGTGTATTCAACACCAAACTTTATCCTGAACAGGAATTTCTACCGCACCGTTTTCGAACCAATCAACGGCGAGATGCCGCACATTGGTGATGTATACCGTATCACGAAAGACATCAGCGGAAACAGCATCAACAACCGCAACTTTACACTGCTGGGTGATCCGGCACTGAAACTGAATTACCCGGTGAACAAAGTTGTTACTACCGAGATAAACAGTCAGCCGGTAAACTTAAGTCAGCCGGATACGCTGAGCGCACTGAGCCGCGTAACGATCAAAGGATACGTTGCTGATACAGCAGGAAATCAGCTGGGTGGATTCAACGGAATTCTTTACCCGACGGTATTCGACAAGCCAGCGACGATCACCACGTTGCAGAATGATCCTCCGAACGCTCCGTTCGTTTACAGACTGCAGCGGAATGTTCTGTATCACGGAAAAGTAAGTGTGATCAATGGAAACTTTGAGTTCTCTTTTGTGGTGCCGCGTGATATCTCTTACCAGTATGGAATCGGGCGGATCAGTTATTACGCCGAAGACGGAATCACAGACGCTACCGGTTATTACGAAAATCTCGTCATTGGCGGATCAAACATAAATGCGCCAGTGGATAACATCGGGCCGGGTGTGCGCCTCTTCATGAACGACAGTTTATTTGTAGCCGGTGGAATTACCGACGAAAGCCCTAAACTTTTTGCGATGATCATCGACAGCAACGGTGTGAATACGGTAGGGAATGGAATCGGTCACGATATTGTTGCCGTGCTTGATGAAGAAACGGATCACGCGATCGTACTGAACGATTATTACCAGTCGAACATCAACAGTTACCAGAGCGGAACGATCATTTACCCGTTTGCTGATCTCGCGGAAGGCACGCATACGCTTTCACTGAAAGTGTGGGACGTTTACAACAATTCGACAACGGTAAGTACTGAATTTGTGGTGCAGGCCGCAGCCGGATTGAAACTGGATCACGTGCTCAACTACCCGAATCCGTTTACGACAACCACATCATTTTTCTTCGAGCACAACCAGTGCTGTACAGATTTTGATGTGATGGTGCAGGTATTCACTGTTTCGGGTAAACTCGTGAAAACGATTAACGAACACGTATATTCGGAAGGATATCGTTCGGACCCGATTACCTGGGACGGAACTGACGATTACGGTGATAAAATCGGTCGTGGCGTGTATATCTACCGCATGTACGTGCGCACGGCAGATGGAATGGTTGCCGAACATTACGAGAAACTGGTGATTCTCTAGAAGAATCCTGAAAGGAATTTCATATTTTTGCTCACTAACACTGAATTTGAATGAGAACACAGGCGTATAAAACAGCATTCGTAGCCGGATCACTGGCAATGCTGTGTGCCGTGCCGTCGACTGCGCAAACCCAAAACAATCTTACCACAAGTGAATTGTTGGGTCAGTTGAACACGATTACCACTGCAGTACCTTTCCTGCTCATTACCCCTGACTCACGTGCAGGAGGAATGGGAGAAACCGGCGTTGCCACCACTCCTGATGTGAATTCAATTCACTGGAACGCGGCAAAGCTTGCATTTGCACCGAAGAAAATGGGTATGGGAATTTCCTATACACCGTGGCTGCGTGCACTGGTTCCGGACATCAACCTCGCTTACATTTCGTTTTACACCAAGCCGGATAAGAATTCTGCATTTGGTGCATCGCTGCGCTATTTCTCATTGGGAAATATCACATTTACGGACGTGGTTGGAAATACGATCGGCCAGTTCCGTCCGAATGAATTTGCGCTGGATGTTGCCTATTCACGCAAGCTGAGCGAATATTTTTCAGCGGCGATGACTGTGCGCGTTATCCGTTCCAACCTCACTAACGGAATTACAGTGGGTGGGCAGGATACCAAGCCAGGCAGTGCCGTAGCGGTTGACCTGAGCGGGTATTACATGAACGATGATTTGAAGATCAGCGATAAGCCTACAACGTTCATGGCCGGAATCGCGATCACGAACATTGGAAATAAAATCTCTTACTCCACAAGTGTGAACAAAGATTTTATTCCGATCAACCTGCGTTTGGGTGCAGGAATCAGTGTGAAGGCCGATGATTACAACCGCATTGGTTTCCAGCTGGAGTTCAATAAACTGCTGGTGCCAACACCACCGGTGTATGAAATTGATCCTGCAACAGGAAGTCCAAAAATTGTAAACGGACAGTATGTTATCCAGGCCGGAAAAGATCCAAACCGCAGTGTTCCGGAAGGAATGTTCGGTTCATTCAGCGATGCTCCGGGTGGTTTCCGCGAAGAGTTGAAAGAGATCAACATCTGCGTGGGCACTGAATACTGGTACAACGAAACATTTGCTATTCGTCTCGGGTATTTCTACGAAGCGCCAACCAAAGGCAACCGCCAGTTCTTTACACTCGGTGCGGGAATCAAGTACAATGTATTCGGACTTGACTTCGCTTACCTTATTCCAACTAATGCGCAACGCAGCCCGCTGCAGAATACATTGCGCTTCACGCTTACGTTTGACTTTGATGCGTTCAAATCGCAGAATAACGAAGGCGGGGATACGAACTAGTTGTCCTGCTTCGGCATCCTTCGACTCCGCTCAGGATGACAAAGGGGTTCGCTCAGGATGACAAACGGCTTCGAATAGGGATTTCCGAAAAAAATTATGATGAATGCCGTTGCAATTTGCAGCGGCATTTTTCGTTAATGAACAGGCCAAATCCCTGAGTCATGAAACCACTTGTTTACACGGCAAACATTGCAGTATTACTCTTGTTGTCGGGCGTTCCCGCCGTTGCGCAGAATACTATCTCGCCCAGCCAAATGCTGGGACAGCTCAACACCATAACGCCCGCAGTTCCTTTCCTGCTTATTACGCCCGACACCCGTGCGGCAGGAATGGGTGACGGTGGAGTTGCTGTTTCACCCGATGCAAACGCAGCAAACTGGAACCTGTCGCATCTTGCTTTCGCAGAAAAGAAATTCGGGATCAGCGTATCGTATACACCGTGGTTGCGCGCACTGGTTCCGGATATCAATCTCGCGTATGGATCATTTTATTTCAAACCCGATTCGATTTCTGCGATCAGCGCATCGGTACGCTATTTTTCATTGGGCTCCGTTACGATGACGTCAAGCATAGGTACAATTGGCCAGTACCGGCCTTTTGAATTGGCTGTCGATATTGGTTACGCCCGAAAACTTGGAAAGCGATTCAGTGCAGGCATTGGATTCCGCTATATTCATTCGGACCCATACGATTCCAATATGCCGGGCGCATCGCGGTATATGAGAGGCAGAGCTTACGCAGGAGATTTGAGCGCTACGTATCGAACGGAAGAGTTTAACCTGGGAAGCTGGCGCTGCAGATCAACAACGGGCTTAACCGTTTCGAACATGGGCAGCAAAATCTGGTATTATCATCCTGACACAGCAGATTTTCTTCCGGCCAATCTTCGTTTAGGTTCCGGGGTGCATGTCGAGGCTGATGAGTACAACAGTTTTTTGATTCACCTCGAGTTTAATAAACTGCTTGTTCCCACTCAACCGATCTATGAACTGGACCCGGCGACAGGAAGTCCGAAAGTGGTTAACGGCCAATACGTAATCCTTGACGGAAAAGATCCGAACCGTCCGGTGATGAAAGGCATGTTCGGCTCGTTCACTGATGCGCCTGGCGGATTTCGTGAAGAACTCCGGGAGATCAGTATCGGTGCAGGTGTAGAGTATTGGTACAACAAGATATTTGCGGTGCGTGCGGGATATTTTTACGAGAACAAATTAAAAGGCAACCGGCAGTTTTTTACTTTGGGTGCCGGCATCCGGTACAATGTTTTCGGACTTGATTTTGCTTATCTCATTCCGGCCAATGATCAGCGCAGTCCGTTGGGGAACACGTTGCGTTTTACATTGATGTGTAATTTTGACGGAGCGAAGGTGAGTCCGCGGCCGAGGGGTTAAAAGTTTCGGGTTAAAAAGTTCCGTGTTGAAAAAAGTTTCAGGTTTCGGGTTAGACTCCGGCTAAAATTCTTTGATGAAAAGGTCGTCGTTCTTAACCCGAAACTTTTTAACCCGAAACTATTTACCCCCGAAACTGTACATTTGAGTATGATTCCTGATATCAGAATTGGAATGGGATACGATGTACATCGTTTATCCGCCGACAGACCGCTTTGGCTGGGCGGTATTCTCATTCCGGCAGAAAAAGGTTGTGACGGGCACTCCGACGCTGATGTACTCCTGCACGCGATCTGTGATGCTTTGCTCGGTGCGGCGTCATTGCGCGATATCGGATTTCATTTTCCAAATACAAGTGCGGAATATAAAAACGCCGACAGTAAAAAATTGCTTGCCGAAGTCATGCGACTGGTTGCGGAAAAAGGCTGGAGTGTTGTGAACATTGATGCAACGCTGGCCATGGAAGCGCCGAAAATCAATCCGCATATTCCGGCAATGATTGAAGTGATTGCGCCGATCCTGGGTGTCGACAAAGACCGTGTTTCGATCAAGGCCACGACCAATGAAAAATTGGGGTATGTGGGGCGTGAGGATGGGGTGAATGCGTGGGCGGTGGCCCTCATTGCGAGATAGACGCAAAGGCGCAGAGAACGCAAAGTAAGGCGCAAAGGAAAAACGTGGGAATTTGTCTCTGCGTTTTTCCTTTGCGTGCTTAGCGCCTTTGCGTCTATTCTGTATCGCTAAAGATTGATGGTGTACTCCAGCCCCCAGATGTAGAGCGATTGCCGGTCATTCACGTTCACTTCTTTCTGAACGAGGAAATACGTACCGATCACATTCCTCTTGTTGATCTCGTAATTCACGCCAGCGAAAAAGCGGCCGCGGTCAATGGTATGGTGATATGGAATCCGTGGATTTTGTATTTGCCAACGGACTTCAACTCCCGCATACGGTTCGAAATCTCCGGCCTCTTTGTATGCTGCCTTGATCATGTTGCGCATGAAAATTTCAGGAACGTTTCCGTACGTTGCATCGTAACCTGCGCCGCGCCACTCGGCCTGGAAACGCGCGCGGTAGGACAGTGTAAAATCGCCGGGTTTTACTTTGAAAACAAAATCGGCAAAAACGCGGTGACGGATTCCCCAGGAAAGATCTTCTTTGTGTTTATCAATGAAACGGTACACCAGCGAGATTTTCAGAAAGTCGGTTGGCTTATAACTCACCCCGAAGTTGGTGTATAAAAGATTGACCGTTGAAAGATTGTCGCGCAGACGAAATTCCTGGTCAATGCCCAGGCTGAATTTGTCGTTGATCTTTTTGTTGATGCTGAGTGTATTCCACATGCCAAAATCGCTGTTCTGGGCATGAACACCGGCGCACGTGAAAATCACAAACAGAAGGGCGAAAAACTGTCTCACTACGTTTCCTGATTTTTAGCTTCGAAGTAATATATTTTTATGACTGCGGTATCGCGGAGAAAATCCACTTTTCCAATGCTGATCTTGTGAATTTTCAGTCCCATGCGCCGTTCAAGATCTTCGATGAGTTCCGTGTGCCGTTCGGGTTTGATCAATTCGATATTTTCATACTGGATTGATTTTACAAATTCTGTTTTCATCAGGATGTTGCCATCCAGCAGGAATGCAGCGATGAGGATAATGCTATTGATCAGCAGAATTTCCATCACGTTGCCCCTGTTTGCAGAAGTCATCAGGCCGAGCGCGATAACCGTAAACAGGTAAGTCATGTCGCGTGCGGAAATATCTTCTGTGCGATATCTCAGCAACGAAAAAACAGCGAACAACCCGAACGCAGCGCCGGTGGAAAATCCTGATTTTCCATTGAGCAGGAACGTGATGACGAAGATCGTGATGTTGAACATGTAGAACGTGAAGAGCTGGTCGCGCCGTTTGTATACCGGGTAGTAAATAAACCGGATCAGGATGAGTACTGATAAAACATCAATGAGTAACCGGACAAAGAATGCGGCGTTGAACCGGTCGAAATTGAATGCGAAAAACGGGGTCTCGGCTTCTTCTTTGTCTTTGTTCTTCTTTTTCTTTTTTCCGGAATCATCCGTGTCATCTTCAGTTGACGAGATTGATGTCTGATCAGCCGCGTCTGTCTGTGCCACGAGATGTTGTGCCGGAGTAAGAAGGAAAAGAATGGGCAGAACCCATTTAAGCAACATTATTCTCATTGAGGATTTTATCTACGTTAAGCAATTTCGGTTTAAAGTTATTCGATTTCATTCCGGGTACAAGCTTACTGACAGCCATGCAGTATTTACTTACACCCCCCTGGCGGATGTGCCGGTCTTTCAGCAGTTTCACAAAAGGTGTATTCTGAAGTTTCGACATTTTCGCTTCTACGATCACGAGACCGTCAAAACTGAATGATGATTCATCGTTGATCACCTGCAGGTCGAGGTCGATCGTCAGTCGTTCTTCTTCGAAGCGGTTGACCAAGGTAATGCGTGTGTAGTTCACCCAGAGTTTCGGTTCGAGCCCGGCGGACTGCAAGTCTGTTTTTTCATTGAGCAATTGCAGCGCGTTACCGGTAATTTCGTTACCCGCCACCTTTTTTTTCACGCGCGATTTGATCGTACGGCCTTTGTTGTTTTTGTGTTTGACCTCGAAAAAGTTCAGGTCAGACTCCACGTATTTCCGGACGCGGATTTTGAACCGACCGGGTTTACCATTGTGATGCACCTTGTACAGATCGTATGCGGGTGTGTCGTAATACAATGTTTCATACCGGCTCATGCGCGTTCCTGAAACTTCCAGTGAACGGTAATGATCGCGAACGTTGTGCAGCAATTCCGGCAGGTGATGGATGTTGAAATTGAATTTGACATCGGTGCGGTCCATGAGTTTCACGCTGTCCATTTCGGCCAGCGTGATTGGATCATACAGTTTCAACTGATCCCGGACCTTATCGATGTAATTCTCAGCGGCCATAAGTGTATTTCACCATTTTGATCAGTACATCTCCCGCACCGTAAGTGCTTTTGGAGATTTTCAATCCTTTGGTATCGTACCCAAAAGCTGTTTTCTTGATGAGTTTGCCTGAAGCATCGTAGACGATCTCAAACAGCTTGTCTTTATTCTTGTTATACGCGAAAGTTGTTTTTTTGATCACGGCCCCATTCGCGTCGTAATCTATTTCTTCAATTTTATCACCGTCCTTATCGTACTTGTACGTGGTCCTTTTGTACGTCTTCGGTATATTCGGTTCTGCATCGCCGCGCGTATCCACTACTTCTTCGATCTTGTTCTTGCCGGAATATTTCGTGGTTTCTTTTCGCTTTACGGTGCCATTGGCATTGTATTCCGTGTCTTCGGTGGTGTTTCCTTCTTTGTCGAACGTGCGGAATCCTGATTTGTATGTAGACGTTTCTTTCCCGCCTTCATACAGTACAGTAGTTTCCGTACAATTTTTGATCTTCTGTTCCTTGATCAGTTTTTTGGATTGAGCAGAAACAGAACAAAGAATCAAACAGAATAAAAGCGAAAAGACTGTTCTCATTTTTCGATACGTAAAGTGTCTGTAACCAGCGCCTGATTCTTATCGGTAATTTCTACTTCCATGATTACTGCCTGGCGTTCTGCAACGGTACAGGTTGTTGAGTACGCGTAAATGGTGTATTTACCGGGACGCAGGTATTTAAAATAAAACACGCCGCCCGGACCCGTTCTCACACGATCGCCATAGGAAGGATCATCACCGTAAATGATGTATACATCTTCATCTTCTGCAAGAAATGAGCCAGCATTTGTTGTGCAATTGTTCACGTAACGGGTTGCTTTCAGCACACCTTCAATAGTGGCTTTTCCTCCCGGTCCCGGCCCGTTTGAGCAGGCACCAAAGAACACGGAAACAGTAATTGCGATGAACGCAATAGCGAATACTGATTTTTTCATAAAATGGAGAATGGCTACGTTAAGTAAAGATTAACGTAAAGTTATCGGTTTTTTACTGCCGGGAAAATAATTTAGGTGGACCTGCAGAATCTGGAGGAAAGCACTGTACCCCGGCTGTTTGTAACTCTCAAGATGTAAACTCCTCCGGCAATTTCCGAAACGTCGAGCGATGACTGTTCACCATTCGGAGAAATTGTACCTGTTTCAATCACGCGACCGGTTACATCCAGTATTTCATACGTGAACAATTCGTTGTTGCTCCATTCCGGAATTTCAATGAACAGCACATCAGCCACCGGGTTGGGAAACAACGACAACGCTGCTGATTCTGTTTTCGGTTCTTCCACGGCGAGATAACATCCAAACGATGCCAGTTGTGTTTCAAGACTTGCTCTTCGCGATGTGATAAAATTTTTCAAACCGAGAATATTGAATCCACCGGGACCACCCGATACCACGATATCCATCGTGAGATTGTCTTCGAAATTCTGGTCCGTGTAAAATTTATTTGTATCGGCATACACGTCGGTGCGGATTACATTCGCCAGGCTATCGATGTACGGATCGAGATACGCGTTGTTGAAATCCTGCATGAGATAACAATACGTGTAGATGTACGTTTGGTGATACGTTGGGTCGGCAAGCATTTTCACAGCGAGCGGACGACTGTTTGGCTGATCAATGAAATCGTAGGCCAGGTCTTTCAGTTGTACCGGGGTCATTCCCATATTGAAATTGCCAAACGTTTCGTTCACGTCCCAGGGAATCCAGCGGAATTTTCCAATGAGCGAATCGTGGTACACGTAATAGTTGTGCCCGCTGCCGCAATACGAATCGAGGTTCACAAACATATTGTTGATGACCATGTTGTTTATGGCGTCCTGTCCGAACAGAATTTCTTCGAGCGTGTTGTAGTAATTTGATGAGCCGGTATTGTTGATCGTATCAATGAGGTTCACCAGGTCGCTCCAGTCGTTTGTGGAACTCTGGTCGAGCTCATAGCGCGACGTGTATGATGAAAGCGTTGAACCGTACCACCTCAGGTCGCCCTGCGGATCGCCTTTGAACAAATTTCCATTGTTGTTTCCGTAATGCTGCGAAAGAAATTTGCTGTTCACGTCTTCAACGAGCATGTACAGACCCCAGTACACGTTGTTGAAATACACGCGCGCATACGTACAGCGCGGAGCATGTATGCCGTGCCTGCGCATGTAATCGAGCGTGAGTTTTTCGCGGATAAACGTGGGATCTTTGAAACCGTTGTTGAGATTGAACTTTTTGATTCCGTCGTAATCCTGCCCGGAAACAAATTCGTTGAGATCTACTTTCAACGATTTTTTCTGACTCGGATTGTTGTACGATGAATTTCCTTTGAAGCGAACCGCTGTGGAAGAAAGTACGGTGCCGTCGAAAATCATTTCACACGATGTGTAGGTATCGGTGTTGTGATTGGCAACGAGCGTATCCCAATACGAAGTCTGTGAAAAGTTGAAATGAATATCATGAATGAAATTCACTCCCCAGATGCTGTCGCCATCAGCAGCATGAGTTTTTTCGCAGGAGAAAAAAACAAACAGGCAGAAAAGTATGCGCTTCATCGTAGGGGAGATTTGTATTCAGACTCAATACTATCAAAAACGTTTAAGGGATACAATGTGAATGTCCAGTTAACATTGGATTCCGGTCAACCACTGATTGGGCTGAATAATTTGATTATCAATATTTTAAATTTAAATCTCCCTTAAGTCCCAATAGACCTGAATTAGCTTGTTCCATTGCTTCTGGAAACCGCTGAAGCGGTTGAGAGATTCAGGGTTTTCCATTGCCGGGAACTTAAGCCCCCGGCAATGGAACTGGGGCACTTGCGAAACGGTTTCAACCGTTTCTCCATCATTACAGGCTAAGTTGTAGTCGGAAATGCTCACCGTTTTCGAAGCTCCGAGACGCCCCTTTCCACCTCGTAATTCGGTTATCTTTGTCGCTAGCGCTAACGCCATGAAAGTAATTACAATTACGAGTACGATTGAGGAGTATGCCAGCGAGAGCGAGCTTTTGCCCGATGATCTTGCATTGCTGGTTCAATCGCGTGCAGCAGGTAAACAGGCTTACGCACCATATTCTGCATTTCATGTAGGCGCTGCGTTGCGGCTGGCGAACGGAATAATTGTCAGTGGTAATAACCAGGAAAACGTGGCGTATCCATCGGGACTTTGCGCCGAGCGTGTTGCTATTTTTCACGCAGGAGCTGTTTATCCGGATGTTGCCGTTACTGCAATTGCGGTTACGTGTTCTTCAGAACGATTTGCTGTAAACCGTCCCTTGTCGCCGTGCGGTGCATGCCGGCAGGTGATGGCGGAATACGAAAAACGTCACAACACAAACATCCGGATTATTCTTGCCGGTGAAAGCGGTGCAGTTTACATCGTGGGAAGTATCCGCGAATTGTTGCCGCTTTCGTTTGAAGCCGACGAGTTAAAAGCACTATAAAGCGCTGATTTTCACAAGGCGACAAAGTCGCTTTTCATTGTATCTTTGGTATCCAAACATTAAAAATGTCCGTTCACAATGGCGACGAAGACCACGAAAGCAGGAGCAAAAAATAAAGTGAAGTTCGAGAGAGAAACGTACGCGTACTGGTACGAATCCATGCTGCTCATGCGCAGGTTCGAAGAGAAGTGCGGTGAAATGTATATCCAGCAAAAGATCCGCGGATTTTGTCACCTCTACATTGGCCAGGAAGCCCTTGTTGCCGGAGCAGAATCAGCAATCAAACGTGAAGACCGTGTGATCACTGCATATCGTGACCACGCTCACCCGATTGGCCGTGGCATGCATCCGAAATTTATTCTTGCCGAGTTGTTGGGGAAAATCACCGGCTGCTCGAAAGGAAAAGGCGGATCGATGCACCTGTTCTCGAAAGAATTTAATTTTTACGGCGGACACGGAATTGTTGGCGGACAAATTCCGCTGGGTGCAGGAATTGCATTCGCAGACATGTACAACAAAAACGGCCGTGTGACTTTGTGTTACATGGGCGATGGCGCGGTTCGCCAGGGTGCATTGCATGAAACATTCAACATGGCGATGCTGTGGAAGATCCCGGTGATTTTTATCATCGAAAACAACAATTACGCGATGGGAACTTCTGTGCAGCGCACATCGAACGTTCATGACGCGCACGTCACGCGGAAGGCCCGACGTTGCTTGAAATGAAAACATACCGGTACCGCGGTCATTCAATGTCCGATCCTGCGAAATACAGAACGAAAGACGAGCTTGAAGAATACAAAGGCAAAGATCCGATCGTGCAGGTGATTGCGACGATGAAGGAAAACGGGTGGCTGGACGATGCAGGCATTGATGCGATGGAGAAAAAAATCGATGACATCGTGAATGAGTGTGTGAAGTTTGCGGAAGAGTCTCCTTATCCTGAACCGGAAGAATTATACAAAGACGTTTACGCGGAGCCGAACTATCCGTTCATCATGGACTAATCGATTATCGATTTCCAATTATCAATTTCCGATTGTCAATTTCAATTCAAGAATTTCTATGGCAGAAGTAGTAAAAATGCCCAAGCTCAGCGACACGATGACAGATGGTGTTGTTGCAGAATGGCACAAAAAAGTTGGCGATACAGTTAAGAAGGGCGACCTCCTGGCTGAAATTGAAACCGATAAAGCCACGATGGAATTTGAATCGTTCTACAATGGAACGCTTTTGTACATCGGTGTGGAAAAAGGAAAAGGTGCGCCGGTTGATGCTGTGCTTGCGGTGATCGGAAACAAGGATGAAGATGTAAAAGCTATTCTTGCGGCCGCTGAAACTGCTGCACCGAAAAAAGAAGAAGAGAAAGCACCGGCGAAGGAAGAGAAAAAGGCGGAGCCAGTGAAGCAGGCTGAGCCTGTTAAGGCTTCGGCTCCGCTCAGCCTGGCAACGTCTGTCGCAACAACGTCTGCGAATGGCGATTCACGCATCAAGGCTTCTCCGCTGGCGAAGAAACTCGCAGCAGAAAAAGGACTTGATCTCAGCGGAGTTTCCGGCACCGGCGATTATGGCCGTGTGGTGAAACGCGACATTGCCACCTGGCATCCCGGCAAAATGGGCGGACTTGCATTTGGCAGCCCGGTTATCAATACCACCGAAGGATTTACCGAAGAACCTGTTTCGCAAATGCGTAAAACCATTGCGCGCCGTTTGTCGGAAAGCAAATATGCCGCACCGCATTTCTATCTCACGATGGAAATCGACATGGACCAGGCTGTAAAATCGCGTGAAGCCATCAATGCGCTTTCACCCGTGAAAGTTTCATTCAACGACATGGTGATCCGTGCCTGTGCAGCTTCGTTGCGCCAGCACCCGAAAGTGAATTCATCGTGGCTCGGAGATAAGATCCGTTACAACCAGCATATTCACATTGGTGTTGCGGTGGCCGTTGAAGACGGACTGCTCGTGCCTGTGGTGCGTTTCGCCGACCAGAAATCGTTTGTGCAGATCGGAAATGAGGTTCGTGATCTTGCGAAGAAAGCCAAAGAGAAAAAACTCCAGCCTTCCGAATGGGAAGGAAACACATTCACGATTTCCAATCTCGGGATGTTTGGAATAGACGAATTCACAGCCATCATTAATCCACCGGATGCATGCATTCTCGCTGTAGGCGGAATTAAAGACACACCGGTAATTCGCAACGGACAAGTTGTTCCGGGCAAAGTGATGAAAGTTACTTTAAGCTGCGATCACCGCGTGGTGGATGGAGCAACAGGCGCAGCGTTTTTGCAGACGCTGAAGATGATGTTGGAGAACCCGGTGACGATACTCATTTAATTTAACCGCAGAGGCGCGGAGGCGCAGAGAAATTGGTTTGGCGCAGCCTGCAATGGTCGCTGAGCCTTTCATTGGTGCATACCGTAAACTCTGCGAACATTGCTGACTCTTTAAGTAATGTGCTCTGCGACTCCGCGACTCCGCGGTAAAAATTTCATCCCTGGCTTATCATGAAAAAAAAGTACCAGGAGGGGAACTGCCTGGCACCATGCGGTCGGATTGATGGGGGCATCAATCTGTATATTTCAGATATAGGGAATGCGGTTTACAGGTCGGCTGTTTCTTTTTCGCTCGGATTGATCCGGACATTACGGTGATACTGCCTGTTGTATTCAAAGTCTTTCGTTTTCTCGTGGTAGTTGATGTGCGCTACAGGAAAATCATCAAACGTGTTGGGCTCAGCATTATTGGGGATAAATGTGATGAGGTAACGGAACGTGTAGCTTTTAGAAAGACCTTCTTCAGGAACGTGCGTATCAATAAGCAGCACGCGTTCTTTATATCCTTCTTTCACGAATTTGATCGCATAGTTCCGGTTCAGGTCGAGATCGAAGAACACTTCTTTTCTCGCATCCACGAAGAATGTATCGGTCGGCGCACCATTCTCGAAAACATAGACCCAGTAATTACTCACTACTTTTCCACCTACGGCCATGTTGCCAGAAAGGAGTACAATGTGCTCAGCCGGCTTCTCTTTGGCTTCGTCGGCGTTAACGGTTAATCCTGCAAGGAGGAAGGTGAGTGTGATTAATGCAGTTTTCATCAGTTGTTGTTTTTGATGAAGCAAACCTACTGCGGCCGGGGCGGCGGTTAAAACCAGTGCTGGTCAAATCTTTGCGGATGTAAGATTCTGCCGGAAATTGTATAAAAAACGACAGTGTCTCAGTTTGAACATTTGCTATTTGACACGGCGACACGGCGCATTTTTACGGTATTTCTTATTCTAAGCCCGGGCGCTCACGGCGAGATAACGGTAACTTCACTATAGAATGAAAGATTTCCGCTTGGCGGAAATACAATTGGTCTCGCCGTGAACGCGCGGGCTTAGAACGGGTTTTGTGCTTCTTTTAGCGCCGTGTCGCCGTGTCAAAAAGCAAAGTGAGACACTACCAAAAAAACCGTCCCCTCCTGGTTCCGAAGTTTCGGGAGGGAGGGGATGGTGGGTCCTGTATCTGTCATCGGGGGACTGATGACAAGTGTTCAGGATTTGAAAATGAGGTGCCTGTGCTTCCGGTTGACGGTGGCAAACATACAAAACGGTCGCCGGATTTTAAATTCAAATTCGACGTAGTGCAGAATTAGTGGTTACATAAGACAACATTGAGTCAAAAATTGTGTAAATTTTTGTAGGATATGGGCTACAAACCAGATCCTACGAAGAAATTTTTAGAAGCCGTTGGCGATAACATCCGTTATTATCGCAAGAAGCGCGGATTTACACTTGAGGCTCTCGGTGAAGATATCGGTGTCGACAAAGCAAGGATGCACAAAATCGAGCGTGGTCAGAACCTTACATTACTCACGTTGCTCCGGCTTTCAGCCTTTCTTGAAGTCACCATCGCGAAACTGATCGATACCGACATCTACGTTTCCTGTGAGGATACGGAGCGTTACGTGAAGGGCAAACAGACCCGTCGCGCACGGCCAAAGAAGGCAAAGAAAGTTGTGAAGAAAAAATAACGGATTATTCCTTCGCTTTCTTCTTTCGTTTTTTAGGTATCACCACCTTCACTTCCGAAGTCTGAGGCCCGAGCCGTTTGGGCCACCACGTTATTCCGGCTGAGAACGACATGGCCAATGGCGCTCCCGGCGTGAATCCTGCATTGACGTCAAATTCCTCCGACACTTTCCAATGCCAGGCAAATTCTCCGCCAATCGGAAAGATCTTCCATTGAACATCGCCGATGTTGCGCGAATGATAACGGTTGAAAAAGCCTTTGTCTTCGTATTCATCAAAGCGATTCCAGTCCTCGCGGTAGTACAACAGCGGACCAAGTCCCAGCATGAAGCGGTGTTTCTTTTTCTCGAATACCAGCGCGCGGACTCCGATGTGCGTAAAGCCACCCCATCCACCTGAGCAATCGGTAAAGAATCCCTGCATGCCGGTTACGCAGATAAGATCTTTGTACACGTAGTGATCAACAGACGCGAATCCCCCAAAGTTGAGAACGAATCGCGCCTGTTTGTCGAGCTTATACGGCTGTATACTCGCAGTCTGGTCACCAAACGGATGAATCGTCATTCCAAAATACCGGAATGAAAAACTCGTTTGCCCGCTTGCTTCCAGTACGAATACCAGGAAGAAAAAACAGAAGAGCTTTTTCATTATTTCTTCAATAACCAGATGAGTGGTTCCAGGGCGGATTTCGCCAGGCGATGAATCACATTGTACTTGCCGTATTTTTGCACAAACCCCGGCGACCAGCTGTAATACCAGCGCACAAACCATCTGCCCGCTCCTGATTTTTGCAACGTGTTATCGCGGAAACGACGGAGCACCCAAACTTCCGGCGCATCGTAACTTCCATACACCATCGTAGCGATGTAACAACCGCTGTCGCTGCCTGAACTGCCTGAATCACTACCGGAACTGCCTGAATCGCTGCTTGAACTATCGCTGCTGTTGCCGGAACTGGTATTGCTGCTGTCTGCACTTTCTGCAGAAGCCCACACCGATACACCGATCAAACCGATCGTGAGAACGAGACCGATAAGGATCATGAGCAAAAGCGAAAGCGCCGACATGGATTGAATGAACGAAGCGCGGCCATCAAATCCCATCAAGGCAACCTGCTTGATGTTGTTTTTCGGAATGGCAACGAGCGTTGAATCCGACAGCGGAATATTTTCGTCCTGCATGTAGATGTTCATGTCGTTTTTGTGATGCTTGCTTTTTCCAGTGGTCAGCGCCGAAGAATCAACACGTACTGCGTAACCATACATTGTATCACCGGATGTGTACACATTGTTCACGCGGAATATACCGTCGGAGTTGTGCATATACACGTTGTACCCGGAGAGGTAATCTGCAATCTCATTATCACTGAAAAGAACTTCCGTAGGTTGTTCAACCGGTTTGTAAACGCGGCAGGCACCCATTAACAAAACAAAAAACGTAATCGCGACAAATCGTAGCGTTGTTTTCATAGCATGTTGTTTAGTGAATAGCTGAAAGATAGATAGTGATCCACAAATGCCGCGCCATATTCAGGCACATTTCAGGCGATTTTCTCTTGTTCATTTGTTGGTACAAGTTAAATTTACCGGTTGTCGAAAATCAACAACAGGTTATCGACGATCATGTTGTAACCCGATTCAAACTATTGAATAAGTAAATTCGCACGTGGCAGACAGTTTTCTCGATACGCCGGTAGAATTTTTGAAAGGAGTTGGTCCTGAACGTGCGCGTGTACTTAAAACTGAATTCGATATTCAAACGTTTGGCGACCTGCTGAAGTGGTATCCGTACCGGCATGTTGACCGCACAAAATTTTACTCCACGTCGGAAATTCACGCAGACCTTCCATACGTGCAGTTGAAAGGACAAATCCTGAACCTGCAGATTATCGGCAAGCAAAAAGGTCAGCGTGCAGTTGCACAACTGGTCGATGGAAAAGGAAGTCTTGAACTCGTTTGGTTCCAGGGATTGAAATGGTTGCAGGGAAAATATGTTCCGGGAAAAGAGTACATCGTTTTCGGGAAGCCAACAGTGTACGGTGGAAAAATAAATATTGCACATCCCGATATCGAAGAAGTCAAAGAAGAAAATGCTCCGCGTGCGAATGTTCTTCAGCCCATGTATTCTTCATCAGAGAAAGCCAAATTCAAGGGCCTTGATTCCAAAGGAATTTTGAAACTGATGAAAGTGCTTGTGCCAATGGCTGAAGGCAAGGTGCCGGAAATTCTACCCGCGTCGGTGATTGAAAAACTGAAAATGCTCCCGCGTTCTGAAGCACTGAAGCAGATTCATTTTCCTTCGGATGCAGCGATTCTTCGCCGGGCAGAAGCACGGATCAAGTTCGAGGAATTCCTGATGATCCAGTTGCGTTTGCTGCGCGTGAAGAACCTGCGGAAAACAAATTTCAAAGGATTTGATTTTGGAACCGTTGGTGAAAAGTTCAACAGCTTTTACAAAGACAATCTTCCGTTCCCGCTTACGAATGCACAGAAGCGTGTGATTAAAGAAATCCGCGCCGACATGGGAAGCGGTAAACAAATGAATCGTTTGCTGCAGGGAGACGTGGGCAGCGGGAAAACCGTTGTTGCACTCATGTGCATGCTCATTGCAAACGATAACGGTTTCCAGGCCTGTCTCATGGCGCCAACGGAAATTCTGGCGAACCAGCATTTTCATTCCATCAGCGAATTGCTGCATGGACTTCCGGTGCGGATTGCGATGCTTACCGGAAGTTCGAAGCGATCGGAACGAAAAGTATTGCATGAAGCGTTGCGCAATGGCGAAATCGATATTCTGATTGGTACTCACGCGCTCATCGAAGATGAAGTGAAGTTCCGCAACCTTGGCTTTGTGGTGATCGACGAGCAGCATCGTTTTGGTGTAGAGCAGCGGTCGAAACTCTGGAAGAAGAATACGAATCCACCGCACATTCTCGTCATGACTGCAACGCCTATTCCGCGTACGCTCGCAATGACGTTGTACGGCGATCTTGATACTTCGGTAATCGATGAACTACCGCCGGGACGCAAGCCGATTAAAACCGTTCATTATTTCGACTCGCAACGTTTGCGTGTGTTTGGTTTTATGAAAGAGCAGATCGAACTGGGAAGACAGGTCTACGTGGTGTATCCATTGATCCAGGAATCGGAGAAGATGGATTACAAAGATCTCATGGATGGATACGAGAGCATATCGCGTGCGTTTGCACCACCGGAATTTCGCGTGAGTATTGTTCACGGAAAAATGAAACACGCCGACAAAGATTTCGAAATGCAGCGGTTTGTGAAACGCGAAACGCACATCATGGTTGCCACAACGGTGATTGAAGTGGGCGTGAATATTCCGAACGCCAGCGTGATGGTGATTGAGAGTGCAGAACGTTTCGGCTTGTCGCAACTTCACCAGCTGCGCGGAAGGGTGGGGCGTGGTGCGGAACAATCTTTCTGCATCCTGATGACCGGAAGTAAACTGAGCAAAGATTCGAAACTGCGCATGGACACCATGGTGCGTACAAACGATGGGTTCGAAATTGCGGAAGTCGACCTGAAGCTCCGTGGCCCCGGTGATCTCGAAGGAACACAACAGAGCGGACTAACCGGTTTGCGGCTTGCCGACATTACTAAAGACGTAAGCATTTTGAAGCACGCGCGCGGAGTAGCTGCGGAAATTCTCGATGCTGATCCGGCGCTGGAGAAAAAAGAGAATGCGCCGCTGTATGCGGAACTGGCGCGGGAGCAGAGTAGTTCGGTGAATTGGGGACGAATCAGTTAATGTGCTGATGTGAAAATGTGCTAATTGATCCTTCGGCAAGCTCAGGACGCGCCTGCGGCAGCAAGGAATTTTTTCTTTTGTGTTATTAACCCCGGGTTACGATCCTTCGGATCTCACCCGGGGTTAATAACATTCGACCCCTTCAGGGTCGTGCAATTCACAAAGAAGCAAATGCCGGGACTTTCAAAGTTGCGCGACCGTGAAGGGGGCGAATGTCCCTTGAACGAAGTGAAAGGGAAAAATGATTTGCTAAAATCTTTGTCGACTTCGATACAATTAACTGTTGTCACTTCGAGTGTCCGACGAAGGAGGAGGTATCGAGAAGCGACAACAGTTAATCACTCAGTCTGACAAAGATTTTAGCAAATCATTCCATCGGAATCTTCAACGCATCCATCTCTTTCTTCCACTGCGTAGTGAGCGCGGTTTGTCCGTACAGATCAGCGAGGCTGTAGAGCAATTGAATCTGCCCGATCTTATTGCCCTGGTCGCCGGAAGGACGCGGAAGTGTGTCGTACCATTTCACACATTGTATAAAATGCGTGAATGCTTCGTTCGCAATTTTGTTGGCGAGTACATTATCGCCGCTCATCCATGCCGCATCGGTGAGACTGATCCAATAATCGTCGGGCAGAATTTGCGAAGCAGGAATACGTTCCGTGCAGATGCGTACAAGATCAGCCGCTTCATCGTTCATTCCTGCTTCTGCGAGTGCATGTGCAGTAACTGCGCATGAATACCTGTACGGATCGCTGAACATGCGTTGCGTGGTTTCATCGGCATACACATCCGGATTTTCAAGTCCGCCCCAGCTGAATTTCTCTGTGAAAAGCCGGTAGCATTTTTCAAGATTCACCAAAGGACGCTCGGTGAGATCAGGATCTTCGCGGTGATTGAACGTTGGTACAAAACGGTACGTTAATCCTTCGAGCTGCAGGTAATTTCCAAGACCACCGTAGCAGCTCATAGGCATATTCACAGCGAAATGAATCGGACGTTTCCATTCGTTGTGTGCAAGAATATCCAGGATGATGATCTGATCTTTCAAAAGATAACTTCCCGGAATCGTCCAGACTACTTCACCCGAATCATTGTCCGCCGCAATTTTCACGAAGCGTGTGGGAATATAATTCACCGTATCGCCCGACATGGTTTCATACTTGTACTGAAAATCTTCCTGCGTAAAAAATGTAACCACATTTTCCAGGAGCATGGTGTCCTTACCGGCATCAATGCTCAGCCAGTCGCGGGTTCCTTCGCGGTATTGCCACGGATCGAGGGAAATAGGCAAAGGCTCGGATGTGTATTGTTTTTTCTTGGCCTGGTCGATGTACCAATCGCTGCGGAACAGGGAAAGACAAACAATACGCACATCGCGACGAATGCCTAAAACTTCCTGGGCGTACCACAAAGGGAAAGTATCATTGTCGGCGTACGTAAACAGGATTGCATTTTTCTCGCACGATTCCAGCATACTTACGGCCAGGTCGCGCGCTACGGTACGGTGTGAGCGATTGTGATCGTCCCAGTTCTGCACGAGCACAATAGTGGGAACAATTCCGCTTACGGCAACTGCAGCAACGAGCGTGAGTGTTCTGCCCACGCTTTTTTTCAGATCATAAAGAACCATCACACCGAGCCCGATCCAGATGGCGAATGCGTAGAACGAACCCACATAGGCATAATCACGCTCACGTGGTTGCCACGGCGTTTGATTGAGATAAACAACAACACAGAGACCCGTGAATAAAAACAAGAGCGTTGTAACCAGCGCATCGCGCTTTGCCCACATGAAGTGATAAATGATCCCGATGATTCCCAGTATGAGCGGAAGAAACCAATACCCGTTGCGCGCTTTGTTGTTTTTTAAAAGTGTGGGTTCAATATCGTGATCACCGATACGGAAATCATCGAGGAATGAAATGCCCGATCGCCAGTTACCTTCTGCATCACCGCCATAGCCGGCGAAATCGTTTTGTCGTCCAACAAAATTCCACATGAAGTAACGGAGATACATCCAGCCTACCTGGTACGTAGTGAAGAACCGCATGTTTTCGCTGAACGTTGGAATATTGACAACGGCGCTCTTCCCATCTTCATTCGCGAAATCAACTTCGTTGCCTTTGATCTCTACCCAGTTGGTGTACGCACTTTTGTGGCCGGAGCTGTACATGCGCGGGAAAAATACGCAACCGCGGCTGTCGTAATTCAGAACGGTTCCTTTGCGTGAATCACTCACGATGTAGCGACCCGATTTTTCATCTTTCACGTAAACCGGGTTTCCATCGGCCCACGGTTCTTTTGCATCCTGCGGCGAATTGAACTGCGGCCCGTACAGCAAAGGCCAGTCGCCATACTGTTCGCGATTGAGGTACGACAACAAACTCACCGGATCGGAAGGATTGTTTTCATTGATCGGAGTTCCTGCATTGGCGCGAATCACGATCACGAGAAAACTGGAATAGCCAAGCAGCAATACCGTGAAAGCGAGAACAGATGTATTGAGCCAGCGGATTTTATTTTTGATGGACCACCACAATCCGAACACAATCAGTGCGGCCAGCAAAACAAAAAAGGCGATGATCCCGGAATTGAACCGCATGCCCATTTCGTTCACAAAAAATAATTCACTCTTCCCGGCAAGTTTTACAATTCCCGGAATGAGTATGTCTTGTATGCCACCAAGCAGCACGAGTGCAGTAACAAATGTGATGAGGAATCCGCGCCACGTGATGCGTTGTGTTTTCCGGAAGTACCAGATGAAAACGAGTGCGGGAATTGCAAGAAGGTTCAACAGATGCACTCCGATGGACATTCCGATGAGTGCCGCAATCAATACAATCCAGCGGTCGCTGCGCGGATCGTCGGCCTGGTCTTCCCAGCGCAACATCGCCCAGAAAACAATGGCGGTGAAAAGTGATGACAACGCGTACACTTCGCCTTCCACTGCCGAAAACCAAAACGAATCGGTGAATGCATACGTGAGCGATCCGCACATGCCGGCAAGCATCACGAGTACCAGTCGTCCCTGCGAGAAAGGTTGCTGGTAACGGAGAATAATTTTCTTCGCGAGATGCGTGATGGTCCAGAACAAAAACATGACGGTTGCAGCGCTCGCCAGTCCCGACATGCAATTCACCAGCCAGGCTACGTTTTCATTATTTCCGAATGACAGTAATCCAAAAGCGCGACCGAGAATCATGAAGAACGGCGCTCCCGGAGGGTGACCGCTTTCGAGTCCCCAGGCGCAGGCAATGTATTCGCCGCAATCCCAGAAACTGGCTGTTGGTTCGAGTGTGAGCAGGTAAACAATTGCCGCGATGGCAAAGACGATCCAACCGGTAATAATGTTGAGAAGACGGTATTGTGGAGGAAGGTTCATGAGGGGCAAAGATATTCTTTACCTGTGACTTTAAGCACCGATGCAGGGGGGCAGTGTCTCACTTTGCTTTTTGACACGGTCCGATAGCAATCGGGAGCGCATTTTTACGGCATTTCTTATTCTAAGCCCAGGCGCTCACGGTGAGATAACGGTAACGCGCCGTGAGCGCCCGGGCTTAGAACGGGTTTCGTGCTTCTTTTAGCGCCGTGTCACCGTGTCAAAATTATCAAATGTTCAAACTGAGACACTACCGGGGAGGGAATACACTCTTTTCGGGAGCCGGCTTTTATTTACCTTTGTCCTCTATGAAAATATCGCTGAATTGGCTGAAGGAATACTATCAAACCGGATTGTCTGCGGAGGAAATTGCTGCGGCATTAACCGGGTCGGGACTTGAAGTAGAAAGCATCGAATCGTTTGAAAGTCTTCCGGGCGGATTGCGTGGCGTGGTAATTGGTGAGGTGAAGGAAAAAGAGAAACATCCGAACGCCGATAAATTATCGCTCACCAAAGTGGATGTGGGTGGCGACCAATTGCTGAGTATTGTGTGTGGCGCGCCGAATGTGGAAGCAGGACAGAAAGTTGTTGTTGCTACGGTTGGTGCCATGCTGTACCCAACCGAGGGTGAAGCGTTCGAAATAAAAAAATCAAAAATCCGGGGCGAACTTTCCGAAGGAATGATCTGCGCGGAAGATGAAATAGGTTTGGGAAAATCGCACGCCGGCATTATGGTTCTTGATGCCGATGTGAAGGTGGGAACGCCCGCTGCAGAATATTTCAATGTTTCTTCAGACACCGTTCTGGAAATTGGTCTTACACCGAACCGCGCCGATGCGGCTTCGCATTTTGGTGTAGCGCGTGACCTTGCCGCTGTTGTTTTGGCGCAGGCACTGATCAACGACATTCACGCAGAATCACCCGGGCCATCTTTCCCCGCGGTATCTGCATTGACGGAAGAACTTCCGGCCTGTGACATCACCGTGGAAATCGAAGATGCGAATGCCTGCAAACGTTACTCCGGGTTAATCCTGAACAACGTGCAGGTTGGCCCTTCGCCGTCGTGGCTGCAGGATCGCTTGAAAGCCATTGGACTTCGCCCGATCAACAACATCGTGGACATCACCAATTACGTGATGCACGAAACAGGTCAGCCTTTGCATGCATTCGACGCAGCAAAAATTGAGGGCGGAAAAATAATCGTGAAGAAAGTGGTTGAAGGAACAAAGTTCACCACGCTCGACGGAACGGAACGCACGCTTACTGCAAACGACCTCCTGATTTGTGATGCAACAAAACCGATGTGCATTGCCGGTGTGTTCGGCGGACTCGATTCCGGTGTAACAGAAAACACCAAACGTGTATTTCTCGAGAGTGCGGCGTTTGACGCTGTGCACGTGCGTAAGACCGGGAAACATCACCAGTTGAAAACCGATTCATCGTTTCGCTTTGAACGCGGATCAGACCCGGAAATAACTGTGCAGGCTTTGTTGCGTGCAACATTTCTTGTGGAGGAGACAGGGGCCGGTGAAATTGCATCACAGGTCACAGATATTTATCCTGGCAAAACAGAACAAATCGAAATTGCTTTTTCATTCGATTACTGCGACCAGCTCGTTGGAAAAACAATTGACCGGCAGATCATCCGTAAAATCCTGACGGCGCTGGGCATCCAGATTATTTCCGATGGAAAAGATGCGTTGCTGCTTTCGGTTCCGCATTACAAAGTAGATGTAACACGCCCGGCCGATGTGGTGGAAGAAATTCTCCGCGTGTACGGATACAACAATATCGGTTTCCCGGAGAAGCTGCAGATCTCTGCATCGCCAATGAAACATCCGGATCCGGAAAATGTCCGCGAAACGGTGGCGAATACACTTGCAGCACGCGGCTTCCGTGAGTTGCTGAATAATTCGCTGACAAAAACTTCGTACTACGAACAGCTGCAAGGCTATGAAGCAGAATACGCAGTGAAATTGATCAACCCGTTGAGCTCCGATCTCGGTATGATGCGCATGAGTTTACTTTTCGGCGCGTTGGAATCTGTAACGTATAACCAGAACCGAAAAAATCCGGATCAGCGTGTGTTTGAATTCGGGAAAGTGTACGGGACAAAAGCGGAAGCGGATAAGGAAGGCTGGATGTGGGACGAGCAGGAGCAATTGATTTTGCTGATGACCGGCCGCAAAAGTCCGGAGAGCTGGTCGGCCGATTCAACACCGATTTCCTTTGGCGATTTGCGCCGTGAAACAGAAACGATCCTTCAGCGCCTGCGTTTGCAGGGAGTCAAATGGCAGCCGCTTGAAAATGCATTGTACACCGAAGGACTTGCCGGATTTGTGGGCAAGCATGAAGTGGCGCGCATGGGAATGGTTGCCGGGAAAGTCCTGAAGCAGACCGATACGCAATCGGCTGTTTATGCGGCAGAGTTTGAATGGAGTACTATTCTTCGCGTGCTGAATAAAATGAAAGACACACGCTTTGAAGAAGTTTCCAAATTCCCTGCAGTACGTCGCGATCTTGCGCTGGTCATCGACAAAGTCGTGAAGTACCAGCAGCTCGAAGAAATTGCCTGGAACACCGAACGGAAATTGTTGCGCGGCATCAACCTGTTCGACGTGTACGAAGGTGACAAGCTGGGCTCCGGAAAAAAATCATACGCGTTGAGTTTCACCTTGCAGGATAACGATGCCACGCTGACCGATAAGCAGATTGATAAGACGATGGAAAGGTTGCAGAAGGCGTTTGAAGAACAGGTGGGCGCCAGCATCAGGAGTTAATTCACCGCAGAGGCGCAGAGTCCATTGTTGGAAGTGAGCAAAGGTCGCGGAGGTTTTGAGATAGTGTAAAATAAAAAATGGCAGCGAATTTTCGCTGCCATTTTTTATTTCTCTGCGTCTCCGCGGTGAAATTATTTTATTAGCTGCGTTTCGATATACGTCTTAATCCGCGCCCGGTTTCCTTCCGCATCGCGGAATGCTTTGTACTGGTTCCAGAACGAAATGTGGAACATGCTTACCATTGCGAAGCAATCAAGGTAACCTTGTTCCTGCATCTTGCGTGCAAAACCGATTTCTTTGTCTTCGGTGTCTGATTTCTTCAGCATGTATTCCCAGCTGTACACTTCCAGGTATTTCTGTTCGGTAACGGTTTGCGATTTGGTAACTACACCGTCATCATCGCAATAATCATACAGTTTGTCTTTTGCGTTGCGGTAGAAATTCCATGGCTCCTCGTCTGGTGTTGACTGGGAAGTTACGCTCATCATGTTCGGGAAATAATCGCGCGACATCCAGTGACGTTTAAACGTTTTGTCTTTCTTATCGCAGGCTTCTTCGAGTGAAGTGAAATATCCCACGTGAGGATACTGGATAATTGCTTCAATACACGCACTGTATACCTCGTCCCACTTCTTGTCTGATTTGAGACATTCGATCATGTAGTAACGCGGGGTGAGCATTTCCGGCTGCAGGGCGCTTGCTTTTGCAAACCAGGTAACGGCTTTGTCCCATTTCTCGTCTTTGTAGTAGCAGAAGCCAATGTCCAAAGTTGCCGAATAGTAATTCGGTTCTTCGTCGATTGCTTTCTGGTACTGGCGGATTGCCGCAGTGTAATTCTGCTTGGAATATTCTTCATCACCTTTCGAGCGGAGTTCTTTCGCATCATCGCTGATGGTTGTATCCACTGTAGGCTCAATGATCATATCGTGCAGGATCGACGACGCCAGGATCTGGTTATTGGCATAGTTGGTAGCCATGTAGCACGCAACGAGCAATTCGCCGCGGTACTGTGTTGATTTGAGTTTGTCAAAATCAACGTTCACAGTTCCGCTCTTTCCGGCTTTCTTAATGAGTCCGGCAATGTCTTTCGAAAACTGAACATTGTACCGTGTGTTCTCATAAATGATGCGGAGGGTCCACAATTCTTCATCGTAAATGTGTGCCATCTGCACTTTGGTAATGGTGCTGATGGCTTTGTCGTACTTTCCTTTATTGTAAAGGACTTTCGACTTCTCTACAGATTTTGTTTCGGCTGCAGTGTAATTCTGGGCGAATGCAGGAGCAGCAATCAGAAAGGCGATCAGGGCAGTGAACAGGCCTTTCACTAGCGTGTTTTTTGACATAGGTGTTATTTGCTTGTTTATTGACGGGTCAGCGTTGCAGTACATGTATCAATTGAACTTCCGTCGTTAACGGTGTAGCTCATATTGATACTGTTGTTTCCGTTCATACTTCCGCTTCCCTGCAACTGGCTGGCGTTGTACGTTTGATTGGCCAACGTCAGATTAGATCCCGAAACAGTAGCTACTGCTTTGAAGCCGAAACCAACATTGTAAAAATTTTCCATCAGAACCTGCGTCGTGCTTGTGGTCGACAGGTTAATGTGTACGTCGTATGGAGTTTGTCCGATCTGTGAACTCTGCTCTACGCAGTGCCACACATCAACAAACTTGTCGCGGTCATCGGTCGGCTCTGCTTCGTCGGGCTGACAGGAAACTGCAAAAAAAGCAACCGGCACGAGGGCCAGAATGAGCTTTTTGAATGGGATTGATTTCAACATTTTCATAGCAAATATGGCATTTTTAGAGGTATATGGCAAATGGAATGCCACAAACTATCCCAAAACGGATGCTTGAAATCTGGCTGGAACGACCCTATAAGTGGTTAAATCAGTGCTGTGGGGAAATTTTCTGCTCCAGTTCATGCCGCAAACTGCGGTCATATTTCACAAAAATATTGAGCCAGATGTTGCGTGCCAGCCTGAAGAACAGGGGGAATGCGAGGATATACACGGTAAGCACAAACCCGAGGAGCACGACAAAACTCACGTCAAAAAGCAGGTAGAGGAGATAACCGGGAATAAACATGGCACCCACCGATAGGGCATAACTCACGTACATGGCGCCGTAGTAAAATCCGGTTTCAGGTTCGTAAGCCTGGCCGCATTTTTCGCATTTCGTTTTCATTTGTCCGAGTTTGGACAGGTGATACGGGTTGTTGTCGACGTACAGGTTATCGAGATTGCAGCGGGGACATTTGGAGTTGATGACACTGTTGAGGAAGCCTTCCATAGGTCATGTATTTGGTTGTATAAAATTACAAAGGAAGGCAGGAAAAAAGAATGATTTTCGTCAGGTAAACGGGATTAATCGGTGAATGAACGGCTGTCGCTAATGGCTCACCGGAAATCAAATTCCAGACCTGTCATTACTTGTATGCCTGGATTAAAACTTCGGTTGGAATTTTCAAACTATCGTGTAGCAATCGAATCATTTCCAAAGTCAACTTTCGCTTACGGCTCAGTATTTCACTTGCACGACTTTTCAGGCCGACAATATTTGCCAGGTCACTTTGAGTATATCCCATTTGTTCCATGCGGAATTTTATAGCCTCGATGGGATCCGGAAATCCTATTGGAAAGTGCTCATCTTCGTATTTCTCAATCAGGATTGCAAGGATTTCGAGTTCATCGCCCTCACGCGAACCTTTTTTTGCATCAAAAATGACTTCCAGCCGTGCAAGTGCATTTTGATAATCCTTTTTGTTTTTAATGGGTTTTATTGTCATGGTTTCTAAATATTATTTGCGGCCACTTTGTCGTACTCGGCGAAGTTATTTCAAATGGTCAATCCATCAATTTTCTTCGGATGAACATTTTCCGGATGGAGTTCGTAAACCGCTTGTCGGTCGGGTATTTACGGTCCGTGGTGATGTTGTTAAAAATCAGCGCGACAACGAAAAGTATGAGCGTGCCGGTCAACACCGGTGACAGTACATACCAGTAACCGAGCGCTTTGATTTTTTCCGAACCGATCACCGCAATCAATGCCGTAGCACCGCCGGGAGGATGCAGGGTTTTGGTGATCTGCATGAATACAATGGAAAGTGCAACTGCCAGCGGAGCGGTAATCCAGATAATGTCAGGCAGAAATTTGTAGATTGTTACGCCGATCAATGCAGAAATGACGTGACCGCCGATTAAGTTCCGCGGCTGCGCCAGTGGACTTTGAATGGCACCGTAAACCAAAACGCTCGATGCTCCAAAAGAACCGATCAGGAAAATGTTTTCATCCCGGCTCAATAAACTTCCCTGGAAAAAAGCAATTAATCCGATGCCGATGAATGCTCCGATGAACGACCAGAAGTGTTCTTTGTAGTCGACTAAAGTTTCTTTGTAAATGACGTATCGTGAAACGCGCAGTCCACGCTTTATCCCTTTTTTAACCATTCACTTAAAGTTCTGTTTTGCAATACTTATTGAATTCTGTTTTTTTATTGAAACCGCTTAAGCGGTTGAACCTCCAGTTGTATTCATTGCCGGGGGCTTAAGCCCCCGGCAATAGAAAAGGGCGGGTTGCCAAAACGGTTTTTAACCGTTTTTTCGAATACATTTTTATGCCCCTCGAATTTCTTTAAAAACAAAAAAAACATGCCTTACAGCATGTTTTAATAATTCCAAAATGGAATTGGGATTGGGAATTAAGCCAATTGAACGCGTACTGCGTTTGGTCCTTTTTTCCCCTGCTCAACTTCAAATTTTACTTTGTCGTTTTCGCGAACCTCGTCGATTAATCCTGTAACGTGTACGAAGATTTCTTCTTGTGAATCGTCGCTTACAATAAATCCAAATCCTTTGGAATTATTAAAAAATTTTACTGTACCTGTTCTCATTAGATTGATTAATTAATTGAATAATGGTGTAGAGGGTAAATTTACGACTATATCGCCAATAAATTGCACTGCATGCGATATTAGCCAATTTTGGCAGGTTTATGCCTGTTTTCCGATGCGAAAGAAGAGCGGAAAGTCCAATTCGAACTTTTTGAGGCCCGTTGCCGCCAAACGGGTTTTGAGCTCAGGCAACGGATTATGCGACGTTTTTTTCAGGTAATGCTGCAACGCAGACCAGGTTGAAAAGTATCCCATGAACTGATCGATGTCCCAGGAATAGGTCATGTGATATTTTTTTAATTCAATTTCCCGGAACGGAAAAGGGATCGTTGTGTATGCTTCATCAATCAGTTTACGTTCCCGGTCCCAGTACGGTCCTACGATGTTGTGGTAAAAATCCTGGATGATCGCATCAGTCACCGGATCTGATCGCATAACGCCGTACCCGATCAGTGCAACGATTCCGTTTTTTTTGAGCACGCGTTTTACTTCGGCATAGAACGCGTCGAAATCAAACCAGTGCACGGCCTGCGCAACGGTAACAAGATCAACACTGTGATTTGAGAACGCCGTAGTTCCTGAATCGCTGATGCTGTAATCGACGTTTGATTTTTTCGCGGCGTTGGCCAGTTGCTTTTCGCTGATATCCGTTCCGGTAACGCGCGTAAAATGTTCAGCGAGCATCACGGCCAGTTGTCCATTTCCGGTTCCGGCATCCCAGGCGAGATCGTGTGATGCGCACAACGAAGAAATTTCTTCAACCAGTTCCGCAGGGTATGTCGGACGAAATTTTGCGTACTCGGAAGATTGGGTGGAGAAGAGATCTTTCAAGTGACAAATTTAGCAATTGGTCGCTTGTACTGCGTCATCGCGAGGCACGAAGCGATCCCATCTCTTAAAGAAGGGACTGCTTCGTGCCTCGCAGTGACGTTACCGCGGTCTTGGAGAACGAGGCACTGGTCGTGGCTGCGGACGCGGTGCCGGAGTTGGCCGTGGAGCCGGTGCAGGATTTACACGTGGCCTTGGCGCAGGTGCCGGTTGTGGTTTCACATCTGGTCGTGGTGCAGGCGCAGGCGGTGGTTGCACATTATCCTTGCGTTGCGGTGCCGGTGCGGGTTGTGCATTGTCTTTTCGTTGCGGCGGTGACGGATCACCACGCTGTTGTGGTGCATTCGACGGAGTTGCGGTTGATTTACGCGGCGGATCGTTTGCACGTGGTTTTCCACCGGTTGCATCTGCGTAACGCGTGCGTGCTCCTTCAGTACGCTGCTCGACACTGGTTGAAGTTACGCGTCGCGGTTGGTACACGGAGTGCGCGTCGTGCATGTGATACGCCGGTGCGCAGCAATAGTAGTAATCGTGATAGACGTAGACCCAACCATAGTACGTGTAATAAGGATAGGGTGCCCACGGATCGTACCAGTATGGATAATACGCCCAGTAGTACGGCGAAACCCAGATTACATAACCGGGATAGTATACGTATTGCACACAAGGCCAGTACCAGACATTCACAAACACCCATTGCGGCGCTGCGAATTCCTGCCAGTGTGCATCGTCTGTCGCAGTTGAATCTTCATTGCGCGGTTCCACGATGTAATTTTTTCCGTAGAGCAATTCATCACCGATGATCTGCACCTGCGCGGAATTATCATCGCGTTTTTCCAATTCGATCACGGCAACGTCCTGCGATTCTTTATCGTTGACCGGAACGCGCAACACGAAGGCATGCGCATTGTCTTTTTTCAGATCGTGCACGGTGATGTAATCGACGTTGCCGTCGCCGTTCAGGTCCAGGTTGTTGACTTTCGAATCTTTGGAGTTGAGGCGCTTCTCAAAATTTTCCGGCGAACTTGATTTTTTGAAAAGATCAAGTGTTGCGCGAAGATCAAGGTGATCTCCGGGCAGGCCAGTAGAATCAGGATTGTCTGCCAATGCTGGTGTAAAAAAACCAAGCGATGCAGAAGCGACGATACATACAATGAACTTTTTCATAACGCACAGGATTTGCTTTCTATACAAAACATGCGGCAAGAACTATTCCATGTGGAAATTGGGTTGTTTTGATCGGTTGGGTGAAATGGGGTGGGGAAGTACGTACACAGTATTACGCAAATTCCAAAATCTTTGTCGACTTCGATACAATTAACTGTTGTCACTTCGAGTGTCCGACGAAGGAGGACGTATCGAGAACGACAACGGTTAATCACTCAATCTGACAAAGATTTTGGAATTTGACTCAGGAAAGTCCGTCGAGCAACGAATCATCCACCAAATTCGGCATCGTCACTTTCAACCCCGGCGTACGTTTCATTTCGCGTTCCGCAGTGAACATCGCTTCTTTATTCCGCGCCCAGCTTCTGCGTGCAATTCCGTTGTTCACATCCCAGAACAACATCGATTGCAAACGACGTTCAGAATCGTCACTGCCATCGAGCACCATTCCGAATCCTCCGTTGATCACTTCGCCCCAGCCAACACCGCCACCGTTGTGCAGTGAAATCCATGTGGCGCCGCGGAAGCCGTCACCGACAAAATTCTGCACCGCCATATCGGCAGTGAACTGTGAGCCGTCATAAATATTCGACGTTTCGCGGTACGGCGAATCTGTTCCGGAAACGTCGTGGTGATCGCGGCCGAGAACAACGGGTGCGGAAACTTTTCCGGATGCAATAGCTGTATTCATGGCTGAAGCAATACGAATGCGTGCTTCTGCATCGGCGTACAAGATGCGCGCCTGCGATCCGACAACAAGATTATTTTTCATCGCGTCCTGGATCCAGATGATATTATCGCTCAGCTGCTGCTTGATTTCTGCAGGAGCATGTTTGTACATGTCTTCGAGAACTTCGATCGCAATCGCATCGGTTACTGCAAGGTCTTTCGCATCGCCGGAAGTACACACCCAGCGGAACGGACCGAATCCGTAATCGAAACACATCGGGCCGAGAATATCCTGAACGTATGATGGATATTTAAACGTACCGTCTTCGTTCTTGATATTGGCACCCGCGCGCGAAGCTTCCAGCAGAAACGCATTTCCGTAATCGAAGAAATACATGCCCTCTGCAGCAAGTTTGTTTATCGCTTCGGCATGACGGCGCAGCGAAGAACGCACTGCGTCGCCAAATTTCATTGGGTTTTCCGACATGAGCTGATTGGATTCCTCCAGCGAATATCCAACCGGGTAATATCCTCCGGCCCATGGATTGTGCAGCGAAGTCTGATCGGTACCCAAATCAACTTTGATTTTTTCTTCCACGAGTTTTTCCCAGAGATCAACTACGTTGCCCTGGTAAGCGAGCGAAACAGCTTCTTTTCCGGCACGCGCTTTTTTGATCCGCGCAACCAGTTCGTTGAGATCGCTGTACGATTCATCAACCCATCCTTGCGAATGACGTGTTTGCGTTGCTTTCGGATTGATCTCCGCAACAACTGCAACCAGCCCGGCAATTTTTCCGGCCTTCGGCTGAGCGCCACTCATTCCGCCTAACCCACACGTCACAAATAATTTTCCACGGCGATCTTCTTCGCTCGTCGAAATTTTTCGTGCGGCATTCATCACTGTAATTGTTGTGCCGTGCACAATTCCCTGCGGACCGATGTACATGAACGAGCCCGCGGTCATTTGTCCGTATTGTGTTACGCCAAGCGCATTGAATTTTTCCCAATCATCAGGTTTGGAATAATTCGGGATCATCATACCGTTGGTGATCACCACGCGTGGAGAATCTTTGTGCGAAGGAAATAATCCAAGCGGGTGACCGGAATACATCACGAGTGTTTGCCCGTCGGTCATTGTGGCGAGATACTGCATCGTGAGCAGGTACTGCGCCCAGTTCTGAAAAACCGCGCCGTTACCACCGTACGTAATCAATTCATCCGGGTGCTGTGCTACTGCGTGATCGAGATTGTTCGACAGCATGTGCATGATTGCAGCGGCCTGTATGCATTGGTACGGGTAATCGTGAATCGGTCGTGCGTAAATTTTATACCCGGGACGAAACCGGTACATGTAGATCCGGCCGAAAGTTTTTAGTTCTGCTGCGAATTCTTTGGCGAGGACTGGATGATGTTCCGCAGGAAAATAACGCAGGGCATTGCGGATGGCCAATTTCTTTTCAGCTGCGGAAAGAATATCTTTTCGTTTGGGCGCATGATTGAGCGCAGGATCAAACGACTTTGCAGCAGGAAGTTTTTCCGGGATCCCGGAGAGGATATGTTTACGAAACTCGTCGCGATGCATAATTATTCAGGTGTGCGGTTGTTGTTCACGTCCTTATCGAAACGGCCGGTTTTTTTATTGTACCCGTACGGACAATGTTTACATCCATTCTGGCAACAATATCCTCTTTTCAGGAGGTACTTCGCAGTGAAGACTACATATCCTTCCGGTGAAAAATAGTAATCGTCTTTGTCCAGTTCGCTCAATAACGACATCAGGGGTAAAGTTACTCGAAGAAGCCCGTCTGCGGCATTTGAAAACTGAGATTTCGACGTTTTTTTTCTGTTATTGGTCGAATGGTTAATTGATGCAATGCTTTTGCTATTTTTCCACTATGAAAACCAAAGTGGTTCTTGCGTTGCTTTGCATGGCGGTAATCGTTGTGAATTGCCGTAAAGATCCGGCGCTGGAACCTACGTCGGCTAGCGGACCGGTTTTACCAGCGGTTCCTTACGATTACGTGGGCGATGTTGCCGGCATTCCGCAATGGATGTTGAGCGCGCCGCTGAATTTTCTGAATACAGAACCGTCTTCGAATCCCGTAACGAATTGGGGAGTAACGCTGGGACGGGTTTTATTCTACGACAAAAATTTATCGGCAAACAATACGGTTGCGTGCGGATCATGTCACCATCAGGATCACGCGTTTGCTGATACAGGTGCAGTAAGCACCGGGTTCCAGGGCGGACATACTTCGAGAAGTTCGATGGCGATTGTCAACCTGCGTTTTTCCAGAACGTTCTTCTGGGATTTACGCGCAAACGGTCTCGAACAACAATCGATCATGCCGATTCTGAACGCTCTCGAAATGGGTATGGACTCCGTTTCGCTGGTGAACAAAGTGACAGCGCTCAGTTATTATCCGGGCTTATTCGAAAAAGCATTCGGAACGCCGGATGTAACGCTACAGCGCATCCAGTTTGCGATCGCACAATTTTTGCGTGCAATGGTTTCGTACCGGTCTAAGTACGATGAAGGCGTAGTCAACGGTTTCGTGAACTTTACGCCACTGGAAAACGATGGAATGAATTTATTTTTCAGTGGAACGTTCAGCTGCAACCATTGTCATTCGACACAGAATTTTTACGAACGCGATGCACGAAACAACGGATTGGATTCTGTGCATACGGATATCGGCCGTGCGGAAATTACCGGCGACCCGAATGACATTGGTAAATTCCGGGTACCCACCTTGCGTAACATTGCGTTGACTGCACCATACATGCACGACGGACGGTTGCGCACGCTCGAAGAAGTGGTGGAGCACTACAACAGCGGAATTCTCCCAAGTCCAACACTCGATGATCGCATTACAGTGAACCAGACAACGGGTGGCCCGCCTGTGCAGATGAACATGACCGCGTATGAGAAAACCGCGCTGGTTGCATTCATGCATACGCTCACGGATCAAACGTTCATCACTGATCCGAAATTTTCTGATCCATTCCAACGGTAATATGATTCAGCTTGCATCCGAAGAGTTAATCACGAACTACTTTCCCGGGATAAAATTACTGGGATTTTTGCGGCTCGATCTTCCCGATCCCGTTGCAGGCGGTAACAAAAGTTACAAGCTGAAATACCATCTCGAAATTTTCAGGCAAACGGGTTGCGACTACCTGCTTTCTTTTGGCGGTGCATGGTCTAACCACATTGCAGCGCTGGCATACGCTGGAAAAATTGGCTCGTTCCAAACAATCGGAGTGATCCGTGGAGATGAACTCAATGAAAATTCGAATCCGATGTTGAAGTTCGTTGCAGCATGCGGAATGAAACTCGAATTTATTTCGCGCGAGAATTACAGGAAGAAAGAAGACACTTCGTTTGTTCTCGACATGATCGACCGGTACGGAACGGTATTTTTTGTTCCGGAAGGCGGAGCCGGAGAACAGGGTGTAATTGGTTGCATGGAAATTCTGGATGCAAGCTGCGATCCGTTTGATGAAATCATTGTTCCGGTGGGTACAGGTGCAACACTGGCAGGACTGGTACGATCAGCGAAAGCACATCAGCGTCTCACGGGCATTGCGGTTCTTGAAGGACAAGGTTACCTGGAGGATCGCGTGACAGAACAGCTCGGCGAAGAAACTCCGGCGGCTGCATGGAACCTGATTCATGATTTTACGCTGGGCGGTTACGCAAACAAGTCGGAGGAACTGAAGAATTTTATCAGCATCATGCAACAACGTTTTGATCTGCCGCTTGATCACGTGTATTCCGGAAAATCGCTTTTTGCTTTGCATAAAATGGCAGCGGCAGGATCGTTCCGGGGAAGGAATGTGCTGTTCGTGCATACGGGCGGATACGCGTTTGCGGAGTAGTCCGGAGTAGGGAGTTCGGTAGTGTCTCAGTTTGGCCATTGGGGATTTTTGAAAACCGCTTAAGCGGTTGAATGTTTAGGACTGTTCATTGCCGGGGGGCAATGAACCCGGTAAACCAGCTCAACGGTTTTAACCGTTTCCATGCCACAAATCTTAACTGATTTCAAACTGAGACACTACCGGGAGTTCGGAGGCTAGCCGTCACTGCGAACGCTCTTCAGCGAAGCAGTCCCCTCTTTGAAGACGGGATTGCTTCGTTCCTCAATGACATTGACCCGACTCGCGCCTTCGCACCCCTTACTCCAAACTTATTTTACTACTTTTCACCCGTGGCCACGCTACTCACATGTAACGCAGTTTTCCTTCATGTTCCCAAAACAGGTGGAATGTACGTGCGCACGATTTTTACCAAACTCAATCTCATCCGTTTCGATTTCAGCCGCGATCATTCCGATATGCAACGCACGCTGAATACGTCGCAGTACTATCCCGGAAATTTTTACAAGCGTTCATTGCAGCTGGGAAAAAATCTGGACCGGCATGTGAAACCGCTTTATAAGTTCTGTGTCGTGCGTAATCCGTTCAGCTGGTACGAATCGTACTGGAGATTTATGCAGGACCGCAACTGGAGTTCGCTTCTTCCAACGCAAACGAGAACGCGTTTCGGTTTCCGGTACGATCAGTGGCATCCGTTTGCGCCGCTGGAACTATGCGCCGATCCTGATTTCAATCACTTCATGGAAAAAGTGATTGAAAAACAGCCGGGCTATCTCACCCGATTATTTGAGTCGTATGCCGATCCGCAGCACATCAGTTATGTGGCGAAACAGGAAACGCTTGAAGACGATCTCCGAAAAATTTTCGATCAGCTGAATGTGAAATACGACAATAGCGTGTTTGCTTCAACGGAGAAAGTGAATGCGAGTAAAACGTCAAAGCCCACCTGGGATGAGGGGCTGCGCAAGTCTATTTGTTCCGCGGAAGCCGGAGTTTTTGAAAAGTACAGTTACGATATCTGAATTTTGCCACTAAGGCGCTAAGTCTCCAAGTCGCACTAAGAAATTTCTTAAGAAATAAGTGAGAAAGTCATATTCTCCTTTGTGTTTCTTAGTGGCTTTGTGTCTTCGTGGCCATTTTCCCTCTGTCTTCTTAACAAATAGCTGTTCATAGATCGAAGTCCTTCACTTCTGGCTCATGGTGCATTGCGGCTAGTTTTGTTTCGTCCCGTATACTACCGGCTATGAAACGACAAATCGTTTTGGTCTTCGTATTGCTGTTTTCTTCGGTACTGGCTTTTGCACAGCCGGCGGAAAAGAAAAACACACCCCAGGATTACATTGATCTGTATAAGGACGATGCGATCCGCGAGATGCAGTTGTTCAAAGTTCCGGCGAGCATTACGCTTGCGCAGGGAATGCTTGAATCCGACAATGGGAATAGCGCACTTGCTGTGTACGCCAATAATCATTTTGGAATCAAGTGTCACAAAGAGTGGACGGGCGAAACATATACACAGGACGATGACACGAAAGATGAATGCTTCCGCAAATACGGAACGGTGTATGATTCGTACGTCGATCATTCCGAATTTCTGAAATCGCGTCCACGGTATGCGTCATTGTTTGAGTTGAAGCTCACCGACTACAAAGGCTGGGCGAAAGGGCTGAAGTCGGCCGGTTACGCAACAGATCCGAAATACGCAGATCGCCTGATCGATATTATCGAACGGTATAAACTCCACGAGTTTGATAAACTGGAAGGACTTCCACCGGTAGCTGCAGAACCGAGGAAGACAGAAGGAAACAAAACAGTTTCAACGAATGTTTCCCGCCGCGAAATTTACTTCAACAACAACATCAAGTATGTGATTGTAAAGCCCGGCGATACGTTCATGAAAATTGCGCAGGAGCTGGACATGGGTGTGTGGCAGTTGTACAAGTACAACGACATGAATAAAAACACCGTGCTCAAGCCGGGACAGATTCTTTACATACAACCGAAACGTCGCAAAGCAGAACCGGATAAACACCAGATGAAACCGGGGGAGACTATGCACGATGTTTCTCAGAAGTACGGCATCAAGCTGAAGAAGCTTTATAAGTACAACGAGATGGAGCAGGGGACGGAGCCGAAGGCGGGGCAGGTGATCTATCTTCGAAAGCGGAAGCCAGTCAGGAAATAGTGTCGGTATCAGTGTCAGTCAGGGCGTGCACGGATACTGTGCTTTCGTTTAACAATTGCCTTCAAAAATTAACCACTCTCCTGTCTCTGTGATTAAATGGTGATGACCGTAAATAATGTCAGAGCCGCAGTCGTTGTTGATACGCCATGACACTGACGCTGATACCGACACTTTTTCATCAAGCTTTCATTTCCAAAAAATTTCCCAGAAGCCGCTTTCCGCTTTCACCTGAAACTTCCGGATGAAACTGAATTCCCCACAACGGTAAATACGGATGCCGCATCGCTTCAATGGCGTAGTCATCGGAAAATGCAAGATGCACGAATTGCGCTGGCAGAGAAATTCCTTCGGTGTGATCTTCTGCCATCGTGGTTGTTGACGTCAATCCTTTGAAGAGTCCGTCATCTTTCACGATGTGAATGGGAATGGCGGTGCGTACTTCTTTTCCGCGGAATATCTGGGCGCCGTGTAAAATACCCATGACCTGGTGACCGAAGCAAATGCCGAGCACCGGAACTTTTCCTTCTTTGATGCAGGAAAACCGTTCGTGGTAAGGCGCATGATCAACTTCCGTGAGAAAAGTGGGCGAGCCGCTGAAAATGATTTTGTTCTGCTTGCCGTAGTATGCAGCGGAAAACTCATTCCACTTTTTTTCTTCGCAGTCGTAGCCGAGTTCTTTCACCACGGAAAGAATTTTTGGTGTTTTGGTGGAGCCGAAGTTGATAACGGTGATCATCGCGTTGGTATGGCTACGTAAATATAGCGCGATCTCCCGCCAGAACCGGGTAATGTCTCAGTTTTATTCAGGCCGCGAATTACACGAATTACGCTAATCACTCCTTAGCGTAATTCGTGTAATTCGCGGCTAACTTTATATCGCTCGCCAGACCTATGACTTTTATTCCGCATCCTTCTTCCTTCCAAACAAAAACCGCATTCCGAAACTGAGATTGGCCGGCACGGTGCGTGCGTTAAAGCCTCTGTTCAATCCCTGGAACGTGAGGTGTAACGGAAATCCTGCGATAATGTCGAAGTGAAACACGCGACCTCCGATGCCCCACATGAAGAAAGGTTCGGTGAGCATGTAACTCGAACCGAGCCGATCGCCGGTATTGAGATACTGACCGGTGTACATGAAATAACTGGCTTTGAGTCCGAGCATCGCATCGCCTTTTACTTTCCAGAAGAGTTTGGCGCCGGTTTTTCCGGAATTGATCTGGATGAATGGACGAATAAAATGTCCCTGGTAATCGATGTTCGAATATGTCGTGTCGTGATAACCCCAGTTGTTTCCCCAGCCAACTCCGGCCGCAAGAAAATCGCAGTGACTTTCTTTACTCCGGTATAAACCTACTGCGAATTCGTAATCTCTCGAGCGGTACCTGCCAAGTCCATTGGCATATTGTCCCATCACGGCAATGTGATTGGTTATCGACACGGAACCTTTGGCAGATACGCCGGAGGTGCCAATATCACCGGCAACATTCACTTCACCGGCTTCTTTGAACAAAGCGGGATTCGCTGTGGGCATGTAATACCGGTATGAACCGCAGGAGGCGAAGAAGAGACAAACAACGGAACACAAAATAACCAGGCCAGTTCTCATATCATCGTTTTTTTGGTTTGGATAAATGTGCTGAAAAATATTCACTTAAACATCCCCCATTTGGGGGAGGAGTGTGTGATCGGGTGTTATCTGGTGTTGCTTAATAGGAACGCGGACCGCTCGCTGCGCTTGCGGCGCGGATTGAAAAGGATTGACGCGGATGATCGCTACGCGATCGGGATTACTTGCGAAACTTAATGGTACGCGGATGTCACCTTCGGTGACGCATAGAAAAAACGGATTGGAGCGGATGATCGCTACGCGATCGATATGAATGGTACACGGAACACGCAGAACTTCACGGAAACCATAAAACAAAATTCCGTGTCAATCTGTGTATTCCGTGCATTCTGTGTACCATTTTTCATTTCATCCCGAAGCATCAGGAGCGCGCAGCGATTCAAATCTGTCACAATCTGCTTGATCCGTTAAATCCGCGTTCTATTTGATAAAAAAATCCCCTCTCGTTTTCACAAGAGGGGATCGTTTCACAAGTTCGCGATGACGTTTTAATTATTTCTGATCCTCGATGATCAGCATCTCCACACGCCTGTTTTTCTGTCTTCCTTCAGGTGTTGTGTTTGGCGCAATTGGCCGCGTCTGTCCAAACCATTCGGTAATGAGGCGCTTCTCGTCAATTCCTTTTTTCACGAGGTATGCCTTCACCGCTTTCGCACGTTTTTCAGACAGCTTCATGTTTGCCGGTGCTTTACCTACGTTATCGGTGTGACCAGTGATACGAAGTTTCCACTCCGGTTTCTTCTTCATGAGTTCTGCAAGTTCATCAAGCGATGCAAACGATTCCGGTTTGATGATGTCTTTTCCTGATTCGAATTCGAGGTTGTCGAATGCTTTCTTCAGGATCTCCTGTTCTTCTTTCGTCAATACAGGAACAACATCTTTCACTTCTTCTTTCTTCAGACCGTTACCGAGTGGCTTCGGAATATCGAAACGGAAGAGACCATCAGACTGGCTGCGCAATGCACGTTTCGGCAATCCGTTCACGATCACTTTTACTTCGTTCACACCAATCGTTTTGTCAGGATCGCCATCTAAACGGAATACGCAAATGGAATCCGCAGGAAGTGACTCGTAAGTAAAGCTTCCGTCTTTTGCCTGCTTGGCCGACTTCAGACTCTGACCAGCAAGGTCAACAAGGTTCAGGATTACTTCAGGACAACCTTCGTTCTCCACAGGACCTGGTTTCTCCGGACAGATGTCAATCTTATCCATCACACCGTCGCCGTCTTTATCCGGGCAACCTTTGAATTCAGGAAGACCTTTTTCATCCGGACAGTCATCTTCTTTGTCAATGATCTTGTCGCCGTCTTTGTCAGGACATCCGTTGAATTCCTGCAAGCCCGGATCGTCCGGACATGCATCCTGCTTGTCGATGATCTGGTCATTGTCGCGGTCAGGACAACCGTTGAATTGTTTGAGACCCGGCTCATCCGGACAAACGTCTTCAGAATCCTGAACGTGGTCACCGTCTCTGTCAGGGCAACCCAGGAATTCCCAGATTCCAGGTGTGTCAACACACTTGTCTTTCTTGTCAGACACTTTGTCTTTGTCGCGATCCTTCGGCTCTTTAAAGTGAAGCGGAATGCGCGTTCCAAAGTAGATGTTGGTCCCGTAGATGGTTCCTTTTTTGCCAAACAGCGATCCTAAATCCGTACTTCCTACGAAGAGCGGACCGACGCGGAGACAAGCGCCAACATTGAAATCTTTGTATTGGTTGTACGACATCGGTACCATGATGCCTACCCATTTGTAATCCCAGCGCGGAGTAAGTGCAACGTATGACAGATCGTGAACTTTGTTCGCATTTCTTTTCCATTGAACCGCGTAAGCAAACTGGAAGTTCACGTAAAAATCTTTCCAGATCTGGTAATCAACATCGCCTCTGAACGCGGTCGGCAAATTCACCCGGTACGTTTTAGATGTTTCTTCGAATACAAAAAGGGAGCGCAATGTATCATCAAGTGCCTGGATTGGAAAATCGGTAGTCTCCGGCATTGTATCCTGCAATTCGATATCGCGGAAATACCAGTGATCAATTCCGCCACTGAAGTTTCCGCTTCCTTCCGCCCTGTTGAATTTGATCCACCCGATATCGGTGATTGAAAATCCAGCCTTGACTTTGTACTTGGTTTTTGAACGCATCCAGAGATTGGTTTCTCCGTCCATGTCGTATTTGTAGTCCTGGTAATCCGGGCGCCACTCGTATGTGAAACCAATATCGAGACCCAATCCAGGGTGGGCAAAAGCTTCGGAGTAGTTGTATTTGGCTGCGCTGTTGTCGCCGGTTCCATTCGGGAAATCGAAGTTTTTACTGTGGCCGTATTGCACTTCTGAACCGAGGATCGTTACCGTATCGTTGTTGTTTGGTTCGTACTGCAATTTGTCGGCGTAAAAATACATGGAGCCCAAACCAAGTTCAAGTTTCGGACGAATACCGACTTTCCAGAAGTTTGCACCGTCGTCTTTGATCACGCGTGCAAAACCGAAACCGATTTCGTGCCAGGTCATCATCTGGATACTGGCGTTGTTGTTTGTGAACGATGAATTCCACAGTACCGAATCACTGAAGTCACTGTAAAGAATATCCGCAAGCTCTGTTCCGATCCCGTCGATGTTGGTGATCATACGAAACTCTCCGGTAATGGAAAACGAATTCTTTTCATCGTGCGACCACATGAACGACAATGGAAGCATAACGCGTGTGCCCAAATACACCGAACGTGTATCCACTCCGTCTTTCTTATGCACGTACATGTCCTGGAATCCGTCGTCTTCGAAAAGAGAAAATGCAGTAGTATCATTCCGGTAGGAGAGTCCCGCACCGATAGCAGACTTTCCTTTGAAAGCCGACTGGTCCATACCCAGGTAATTGTTCGTAAACCCGAAATCGATGGCGATCAAATTAACGTCCATTTTCATCCTATTGTCGGCAATGGAAGAAGGGTTGAAATCGATGCCGTAAACACCTGCATAATTGGTGTTGGTCAGCCCCATAAAGTTCTGGGCGTTCAGCGACGATGCAATAGAAAAGAATACCGCGAGGAGTGTAAGGACTCGTTTCATAGGAGGTGTGGTTAAGAAGGCTAAAGATATAAAAAATCGTGTGCGGGAAGCAGGGAAGAGGGGACAGGAAGGCGGGGGTCAGGAGGCAGGAAGACAGGGGTTCAGGAGGCAGGGAAACAGGGATTCAGGGGGGCAGGAAAACAGGGATTCAGGGGGCAGGAAGACAGGGGTTCAGGAGGCAGGGAAACAGGGATTCAGGGGGGCAGGGAAACGGAGATTCAGGAGGCAGGAAGACAGGGGTTCAGGAGGCAGGGAAACAGGGATTCAGGGGGCAGGGAAACAGGAGGTCAGGAGGCAGGAATAGAGTTCGTTGCGGGGAAGAAAGATGTGGCGGATAAAGGCGCGTGGAAACGTTTACAAACGACTACAAACGTTTACATCCGACTACAAGTACTTAAATACCGACTAGTTCCAGGGAAGGCAATTACCATTGCAAAAAATCAAAAAGTTATGACACAAAACAAAGGTTACCGTTCGTTGATTGCCTACCAGAAATCTTTTAATCTGGCAATGGCCATTTTTCGTTTAACTAAAAAATTTCCAGCAGAGGAGAGATATGAGTTAACCAGCCAGATCAGAAGATCATCGAGGTCGGTTTGTGCAAACCTGGTTGAGGGCTATCGTAAAAGCATGTATCCTAAACTCTTCATGAACAAACTGGTTATTTCAGACGGTGAATGCTCGGAAACGTTGCTATGGCTGGAATTTGCTGTGGCATGTGAATACATTTCTACCGAGGAATTTACCAAGTACGAATTGCTTATCGAAGAGGTCGGCAAATTGTTGGGGGCGATGATTAAAACGCCGGAGAGATTTGGAGCGATGCGGGGACGGGTAGCTAAGTAGGGCGGGTGGCAGGAAAGCAGGGGTTCAGGAGGCAGGGAAATCAGGAGGCAGGAAAAGCAGGTATTCAGGTAGCAGGAAATCAGGTGGCAGGAAAGCAGGTATTCAGGTAGCAGGGAGATCAGGTGGCAGGAAAGCAGGAGGCAGGTATTCAGGAGTTCAGGATGCAGGAACTCTGAGAGCCGATCTCTCGCTCCCTGCCTCCTGAACTCCTGAATACCTGCCTCCTGCTACTGCAGCGAATACGCAGTCAGATACTTACCATTGATTCCTCCGATGACGGTCAGCCCATTCTCGCCGTTCAGTTTACCAATACTAAACGCTGTTTGGCCCGGCATTGGGAAGCCTTCGGAATCGGCGCCGCCTTTATTGAGCAGGTGAATTTCGGAAGCCTGCGGACAAGTAATTCCGATGCGGATATCGTTGTCGCCGAAACGGAAAATGGTGGCACGGGTTTGTGCTGGTGATTCAAAACCGAAACTCATCGCCGTGAGTTTATCCTGGTTGAACACAATGAGTTTTTCCGGGGAAAGGAAAATGTATTCGAGACTTCCATCACCGTTGATGTCGCGGTATTCAAACCACGGTGTTGCATTGAAATCCAGGAAATGCAAACGTTCAAGTTCATCGGTGAATGTAAGCCGGTATACATTGCCCAATGAATCGGCGCTTACGATCCGGGTCCGCGACAAATCTTTTCCCTGCTCCAGGAAAAATTGCGTGACCGGTGTGCCCAGTTGTTCTTTCAGAGTCAAACGTGTTGCTCCTTGCCGGTCGGTAATGTAAGTATGACCGCTGCGATCAACAATCACCACGTAATCTTTTCCGGCGACAACCGTATGCTGCACAGGCGCAACAACAATATCACTGGTAACCGGAATTTTCCACCCGTCAACTTTCACACCTTTCGCAGTGTAGTTGTAGACTTTTTTGTCTTCGCATGCGATAAGTAAACGGTACTCGCGCGTGTTTTCATAATCCATCACGCGAACTCCATTGGTGGCCGTTGCAGGAAGTTTTACCGGGAAAATGGAAATCGCATCTCCGTTGCGGTCCATGGCAAACAACGAATCGCGCGTGTTGAATACAATCTGCAGCTTGCCGTTTTTCAGCACGTCCACCTGTTGCACTTCGCTCATGATGGGCTGGCTCAGTTGTTTCTTCCAGAAAACCGTGCCGGTACTGCTCACGAGGTAAATTGTATTCGCATCGTCCTGTACAAAAATGTCCAGCCCTTTTGTGTTGTGATTCGTGAGCAACCACGGTTTGCCGCTGAACGTGGTATCGAGTTGCGTTTCCCAGAGCGAAGCAAAATTTTTCTTGGTCTGCGGATTATGACGAAGGAACGCATTGGTGTAATGAAGGTTTCCTTCGTCGATGTTGTATTGCAAAACAATTCCGTCGAACCGTTTCAGCAAATCTGCGTGATGCGTAACATCTGCACGGAAACCGGTTTCAGCGCGCTCTTCGATCAGCCCTTGTGTTTTTGGAACAGCTGCGTAAAACGTTACACTGGCTTCGGTAGCCATATTGGTGGCAAAGTCGGCGTAGCTGCGGTCTTTGCGCAGGGTACGTCCAAATTCTGCGGCAATGATAAACGCGCGCACAGTATTTTCATCCGTTCCAAAAATTACGTAGTGACTGGTGATGGCATAAAACGCTTCGCGAAACTCGCTGAACAAGCCGCCGAATGTAGCAGGAAGCATTTCCGGAACGGGTACCGAACGAACGAGAACTCCGGTGGAATCAAATGGCGGTGCAACTGATCCGGTATCGCGTTTCGGCCGGAGACTTTCGAGTTTCTCGCGGGTTTTCGCTGTGCTTACCGTGCTCAGAACGGCAACGGGTTTGATTCCTTCTCCCGGAATATTGATTTCCGCTTTTACAATTTCATTACCAATCCACGTGCCGATGTGTTCATCCGGAGAATACCCGTAATTGGCATTGAGTTGCGCCAGGCGTTCGCGCCGTTCATCGCCCGTTCCCAGTTTTTCGAGATACTGATCGTAGTTTTTCAGGTACTCGTTGAAATTGCTGATGCAAAAATCGAGATAGCTGACGGTGCTCGAAGGAAGAATGGCGTCGGCTTCGAGCGGCTGTGGCTGTTGACCGCGGAATACATTGAGATAAGAGGCGTTCGAATCGCTTGCGTATGTGTAGCCATTCATCAGCGCGGCATTCGGACGAAGACTGATGTCTGTTTCTGTCCAGCCAGCAAACGTGTTCATCACATCGAGCGATTCGTGAAACGATTTGTCTGAAACGCGTTTCAGCAACACCAGCAACCGCGAATAGTTCACGTAGACATTTGCTGCCGATTTTTTTCCGGCTGTTTTGCGCACCGATTGAAACGCGTAATCATCGGCCAGCGATTTTCCTTTGCTGAGTTGTTCGATGCCTGCTTTCAGCAAATCTTCATTGTCGGAAAACTGGAGTACACCTTCGCATACGGAAACGTAGAATTTTTTCTCCCCTGATTTTGCCGTGAAAAAATTCTCGGTAGTCAGTTCCTGTTCCGTGAACTGGTAGCCGCGTGCACCGCTCTTCACGAATTCAATGGCTTTATCGTCGTATGCAGTACCGGGCAAGGCAACGGAGAAAACGTAATTGAATCCTTCGTTTCCGGTGCAGTGCAGCGAAAGGTAACAGGTGTTGTCTTCCATCAGTTCGCCAATGGAGCTGTTCGATTCCAGCAGTGAATCCACGAGTGAAGCTGTCGCCGACACGGAAGCAGCCCATTCCGTTTCCGTAAGCGCCGCCCAGATCAGGTTGCCCTGGTTGAGTTGTTCCCAGGTATTGCGTGCATCGTGTGAAGCAACTACGCAAAACGCCCCGGCCGGAACGGCTTCCAGTGCATCACGCGAAGGGGATTTCAAACTGCGCAGGTAAAAAAACGCAAACAGTCCGCCACCCAGCACCACGATGCCGAGCGTAATCAATACAATTCTGAGGCGGTTAGTCACGTTAGGAAATATCCACGAAAAGTACCCGGAAGCGGCGTGGTCGGGGAGCCGTTAACACATGATTTATCAAACACGGAATGTTAAGAGTGGAAACCGGATTGAACCTTTGGCTGTTGTCAGCGTCTGAATAAGAGGTGTTGGGGTGCCGTTTTATGGTCTGCCGCAGATTTCGCAGAGTCGGTCATTGAGGCACGAAGCAATCCCATCTTCGGAGATGGGACTGCTTCGTACCTCGCAGTGACGTGCCTCGCGATGACATCAGCGTATTCAGTGAAATCTGCGGCAAAAGATCGGCCACCAGGGGCGACGACGGCATGGACACCACAGATGTTACAGCCCAATGAAAATTTTTATGGTATTGTAATTGCAGTTATTTTAACAGAAATATCCCACCATTCATGATTGACAAACAACTGCTTCTGTATCACTTGCTGCAACGTGCGGCATTTGGTCCAACACCGGAACTGGTTACCCGCTTTACCGGAAAAGATTTACCTGTTGTGGTGGATGAACTTTTTAAGGATTCGAACGTGGTGCAGGACCTGCTGTATCTTGAAAAACCGGACACGAACGATAAAGGTGAAGTTGGCCCGGTGAAGACGCTGCTCCTGGTTCTGAAATCGCAGAAACAAAAAGACGAACTGAACCTTGCCTGGCTCGACCGCATGGCTGTGGCCAATGCGCAGCTGCGCGAGAAAATGACTTTGTTCTGGCACAACCATTTTGCCACAGCAACGCCGTTTGCTTACCTCCTGCAGGTGCAGCACAACACGTTGCGCAAACATGCGTTGGGTAATTTCCGCGAGATGCTGCACGAAATTTCGCAGGACCCGGCCATGATCATCTGGCTGAATAACCAGCAGAACAAAAAAAATGCACCGAACGAAAATTTTGCACGCGAGGTCATGGAATTGTTTACGCTCGGTGAAGGAAATGGGTACACCGAACAAGACATCAAAGAAGCGGCGCGTGCATTTACCGGTTGGAGCGTGAACCAAAAAGGAGAATTTGAATTCAACGCGAAGCAACACGATGACGATTCAAAAACCGTATTCGGAAAAACGGGAAATTTCAATGGCGACGATATTGTAAATTTCCTTCTCGACAAACGTGAAACGGCGGTATACGTGTGCCGGAAGATCTACCGGTTTTTCGTGAACAACGAAGTGAATGAAGATCGCGTGCAGGAATTGGCCAGCCGGTTTTTCAGGAACAAATACGATATCGCCGACCTGATGAAAACCATTTTTAATTCGGAATGGTTTTACTCGCCTGAAAACTTCGGCAGCATTATTATTTCCCCGGTGGAATTGCTGGTGAAGTTCAAGAAAATCTGCAAGGTGGAAGTGGAGGACGAACAGATGCTTGCCTTGCAGCATGTTCTCGGCCAGACGTTGTTTTCTCCTCCGAACGTGGCCGGGTGGAAAGGTGGAAAAAGCTGGATCGACAGCAATTCACTGATTCAACGTCTGCATTTGCCGAAAGCTATTCTCGATGCAGGAACGGCGAAGCTTTACCGTAAACCTGCTTTCGAAGAAGAGGACAAAGACGAGAAGAAGAAAAAGAAAGACAACGATGAACGGGTGAGGATAAAATCGGACTGGACCGTGATGGTGAAACATTTTAAAGATGTTCCCGACAACCAGGTGACGACCGAATGCCTGAAGTTTCTGCTTGTGACGACTACCGAACACATCAATACCGCAGAACTCGAAAAGGAAGTCGACAAGTCAACGAAGGAGCGGCAGATCATTACCACGTTGTGTGCGGTGATGCAGTTTCCGGAGTTTCAGTTGATGTAGACCTCGGCTCCGCTCGGTCTGACAAGCGTCGCTGATCAAAATGAAGTAAAGACAAAAAACATGAGTAGCTTCTCAAGAAAAAATTTTCTACGACTGACTGCACTCGCATCAGCTTCGTTTATGCTGCCGAAATTTCTTCGCGGTACCGATGCGCAATCGCAGGATGCGCTGAAGAAATTGTTTTTGCCGAACACCAATGGCAAGCGACTGATTGTCGTGCAATTTTCCGGTGGTAACGACGGATTGAACATGGTTGTTCCTTATGGCGATGATCTGTATCACAACAATCGCCCCACGGTTGGAATCAAAAAAACGGATGTGTTGAAAATCAACGATCATTTTGGATTCAACCCTGCGATGAAAGGCATACACGATCTCACCAACGCGGGACATTTTGCGATGATCAATTCCGTGGGTTACCCCGATCCGAACCGTTCGCATTTCCGTTCCATGGATATCTGGCACAGTGCCTCCGACGAGAATCAATATCTCACAACTGGTTGGATCGGACGGTGGATGGACGCCTGCGGAGCATCGACTCCTCCGCATAAAGCGCTTGAGATTGATGAAGCCATGAGCCTTGCATTGAAAGGAGATCACCGGAACGGAATAGCATTGCACAATCCGAAACGCATGAAATTGCTCGCCAATGATCCGTTGCTCATGAAAATTGCAAACGACTACAAGCACCACGAAAGTGATCACGCCATGGTCGATTACCTGCACCAGACATTGACTGAAACGGCCGAGAGCGCGAACTACCTGATTGAAAAATCGAAAGGTTCTGCGTCGAAAAGTATTTACCCGCAGCACCGTTTCGGCAAGCAGATGAAAACGATCGCGAATCTCATTCTCGACGGAAGCGAAACCGTGATCTATTATGTTTCACTCCCGGGATTTGATACGCACGCAGGACAAAACGGTCAGCAGAATCGTTTGCTGCGGATTTACAGCGAAGCTGTGGAAGCATTTTCCAAAGACATGAAAGATGCGGGACTGTGGAATGAAACGCTGATGATGACGTTCAGCGAATTTGGTCGCCGCGTGAAACAGAATGCCAGCCAGGGAACTGATCACGGAACTGCAAACGTGGTGATGCTCGCCGGCGGATCATTGAAACAAAAAGGAATCCTGAACGAAGCGCCCGATCTTCAAAATCTCGCCGACGGTGATTTGATTCACAAAGTAGATTTCCGCCAGGTGTATGCAACCATTTTGCAGAACTGGCTGGGGACTGATCCGGAGATTGTGCTGGGGAGGAAGTTTGGGATGTTGGACTTCGTCTGAGTAGGCGAGTAAAATAAGTAGGCAAGTAGGCAGTAGCCGTACCGGGACTGCCTACTTGCCTACTCATATACTTACCTACTCATATACTTGCCTACTCAATTTCGAATTCCGCTTCCACCTCATACCGCATCGAAATATCCTGCGGTCCGGCCGGCGCTCCTGATTCAGAATCGTAGGAAGCATTGCTCAATGAAGTTTGTGCGGGACCTCTCCAGCTCCAGTATGCGCCACCTTCGTCATTGATCTCGCGGATGGAAACAATTTCACCGAGTTCTTTGTCGACTTTGCTGAGCATGTAACTCGCTTTTTCTTTTGCTGCTTTCAACGCTTCAGCTTTGAGTTCCTTGCGCATCTCCTGTTCTTTAGAAGAACGGAAATCACCAACAGATAAATACGCAACGCCTTTCGTGTCGATGTCGCGGATGATGGAAACAACCTTGTTGTGATCCTTCAGTTTCACGCTGATGGTTTTCTGGAACGTTACTGGTTTTTTTGCATCATCATAATAATACCACTGCCACGTTGTATTCACAAAACTGAAACTGATGGATGAATCGTTCACTCCGTTTTTGTGCAGCAGGTCCATCAACGACTTTTCAATGTCTTCCAGCTTCACCAGTGTTTTGTAATCTTTTTCGGTTTTGCCAGCTTCGTATTTCTCCTTGTAGTATTCGGCGATTTCAATGGTGAGCGTCATTTCATCGGGAGTGAGTTTGGTATCTGCAGCACCGGTTACTGTGATCGTGCGTTCTTTGGCGGCAATTTCACGTGTGGTTTCTACACCGCAGGATGCGAAAAGTGCGCTGGCTGGAAGTAGCAAAAGGAATTTGTTCATGGACGGGACGGTTTTTTGTGAATATGCTCACAAGTTACCCCGCTTCCTCATTCCTCACTGGCTTTTTGCAAAATTTCACTTTTAACTGCTTTGCCATTGGAGCCAATGGGTGTCAGCGAATTCTTTCGGTACACATACCGGCCATCCGTGATGGTGAGGTAGGTGCGCACGGGAACATGTTGTAATGCTTCCGGATCTTTGCACGGAGTGCTGTTCATGATCACCGTATCGTTTCTCAGTACCCAGGTTCCTTCTGAAACTTCAACCGGAAATTCATCGGAACGGGTGTACCTGAACGTGCTGTCGTCGTAGAGTTTGATCTCCACTCCGAAGCCGTTTTTGTCGCCGTAATATTTTCCGCAGACCTCCGTAAAGCCGGTGAAGAGCGAAAAGAGAAATACAAAAAGAAAGAGGAGGAGTTTCATCGGGAAAATATTACGTCAGGTATTCGATAAGGTTTCATCAAACGTAAACTCAAGCTGATCCGGCAGCAGGCGGAAACTTTTGCGGTGGTGTTCAGTTGGTCCAAGCGATAATAATGCATCGCGATGCGCAACTGTTCCGTACCCTTTGTTGCGGTTCCACGCATACTCCGGATATTGTTCGTGGAGTTTCAGCATGTGATCGTCGCGATAGGTTTTTGCAAGCACCGACGCAGCTGCAATATTTTTGTATTTGCCATCGCCTTCAATAATGCAGGTGTGCGGTATCTCCGGGTAAGGCGTAAACCTGTTTCCGTCGATCAGCAGGTGTTGCGGCAGAATAGAAAGTTGACGGACCGCGCGGTGCATGGCCTCAAACGATGCGCGCAGAATATTGATCGTGTCGATTTCTTCAACGGTACAAATTCCAACGGCAAATGCCAGCGCATGCTTTTCGATATACGGGCGAACTTCCATCCGTTCATCGTGAGTCATCTGCTTGGAATCGTTGAGTAACCGGTGACGGAATTTCTCCGGCAAAATTACCGCTGCTGCAAAAACCGGTCCGGCCAAACAACCTCTTCCGGCTTCATCGCAGCCGGCTTCGGTTACTGATATGGAATATGAAAGCTTAAGCATGATCCATGGTTTTGACCATACTTGCCCAGAGCGCATCAGCCGATTTGTCCCACGAAAATTTCGCACGCTGTGCACGGCCGTTAGCGACGAGCTGGTTGCGCAAAACTTCATCGGCAGCAATTTTTTTCAATGCATCTGCAATGCTTTCAACGGAAAACGGGTCGCAATACAAGGCTGCATCGCCCGCGACTTCAGGCATGGCGGTTACATCGGAACTCACAATCGGAACATCGCAGGCCATGGCTTCCACCAGCGGAATTCCAAATCCTTCGAAATACGGAACGTATGTGAGCGCCAATGCAGAAGCGGTGATCGCATGCAGGTCTGTTTCTTCAAGACGGTTTGTGAAGATCACATCGTTCTTATCCGGAACGTCATTCAGCGCATTTTGAAGTCCTTCATTTTTCCAGAATGCGCTGCCTGCGATCAGCAGCTTGATATCGCTCGACTGCGTTTTTTTAAATAATGCAAACGCACGCACCAAACGTTCCAGGTTTTTTCGCGGATGAAGTGCACCCACGTACAGGAAATACGGCGCGCCCTGGCTCCATTTTTTTCGTGTGGCCTGTATCTGTTCATCCGCGAACGGACGAAATCCTTGGGAAGCCGCATTGTACACCACGTCAATTTTATCCAGCGGAACATGGTACTGTTTGGCAATGTCCTGTTTCGAAAATTCAGAAACGGTTGCAATGCGCGTAGCCCGGTTGGCGAAACGTGGAAATTTTTTCCGGTACCAGTTGGCATAATGTGCAGGCAGATCTTCGGGATAATGTTCAAAGTTGAGATCGTGCATCACCGGCAGGCATTTTGTTTTTCCGCGAAGCGGAAGAAATCCATCGGGCGAAAGAAAAAGATCGGCGTTGAGGTCGCGCAACACACCGTGCACCGAAATATTCAGCCACCAGTTGAAGAGCCATGTACGCCGTGCAGGAGGAAGCAATTTGACCGGGGTAATGTTGTCTGAAAAAACGAATTCATCGTGGATCTTCCGGTCAAAAAGAAAAACAAAATTCACGTCTTCCTGTTTCTGCGTGATCCGCAATAACGTTTCATACGTAAACCGCCCGATACCATCGAGACGATTGTGGATCAGCAGCCGCGTATTAACAACAATAATCACGGGTCGAAGGTAACGGGTAAGGTTTCAACGCACAATGTCTCATTTCTTAAATTCGCAGGAAGATTTCAACACCTGTTCTGGTTCGTTGTGGCACCTTCGGTGCGTCGCCACAGATGCGCAGATTACGCAGATTTAAAAAAAATTAATTATTTGGAATCAATCTTTTTATAATTCCAATCCTTCAATCTGCGTAATCTGCGAATCTGTGGCTAAAAAAAATGCCTTCGAAGACTGGTGTAACGTTGATCCCCGACTTTATCGGGACAGCGCGGATTCTGATCCATTGTAATTTGTATTTGTTACTTTCGCGCTGTGAAAAATGCGATCAAAGCGGCTTTGCAAGGACTACTCGGGTACCGGAGATACCTTCGGTTTTTCGCATGGTTCAAAGTGAAGACCCTGCACAACGACAAACGTGAGCGGGATTTTTTCGTTTTTCTTTCTATGCTTCCTGAAAACGGAATTGTGCTGGACATCGGTGCGAATCTCGGTTTCCTGGCTGCGCACATGGCGCAAAAGGTGAAAAAAGGTCAGGTCGTTGCTTTTGAACCAATGCCCGATAACCTCGAAGCCTTGCATTACGTGATCCGGAAATTCAGGCTCACCAATGTTAAAGTGGAAGATTGCGCCCTTGGAGATCACAACGGAGAAGTTGAAATGGTGTTGCCTGTGCAAGGGAAAGCCCGTCAGCAGGGTTTGAGTCACATTGTCCACGAAGAATTAACAGATCACAACGAAGGTATCCGGTTCAAAGTTCCTTTGCGTACACTCGACAGTCTTGAATACCTGTTTGCCGATGGAGCCAAAGTAACCGGCATTAAAATGGACGTTGAGAATTTTGAAAAATACGTTCTCGCCGGAGCCGGAAAATTGATCCAGCATCATCAACCGATTGTTTACCTCGAATTGTGGGCGAATGAAAACCGCACGGTTTGTTTCGACATGTTCAGAAAATGGTCGTACACGGTTATGATCAGCATCGATGGACGTCCTGTTCCATACGATGAGGCTGTGCATCACAACCGGATCAATTTTATTATGGTTCCTTCGACCAATTAAAGAGGCCACGAAGGCACAAAGTCACCAAGGCCCACTAAGCAAATCAGGACTATACGTTCCTTGGGGTAACCTTCGTTTTTGCTTAAACTTCGTGCAACTTTGAGCCTTGGTGTCTTCGTGGCAAATTGATGCGTATGAAGAACCACTAACCTTTTTGACTAATTTCGCCCTTCATTCTTTATCCAGTGCAACGGGCATTCGTCACCAATCTTTCTCTTCTTCTCCTGCTCAATCTCCTGATCAAACCGTTCTGGATATTGGTCGTTGAGCCCGGCGTGCAGAACGAAGTAGGCAATGATGCGTACGGCGAATATTTTTCGTTGTTCAACTTCTCGTTCCTGCTGAATATCCTTCTTGATTTCGGCATCACCAATTTCAACAACAAAAATATTGCGCAGAACAGTCACCTGCTGACGAAACATTTTTCAGGGCTGTTTACGCTCAAGCTTGGACTGGCGCTGGTGTATATCGTGGCCACCATTGTGATCGGGCTGGTGATCGGGTACGATGTACGCCTGACCAAATTACTGCTCGTTCTCGGGTTCAACCAATTCCTGATTTCACTCGTGCTCTACCTGAGGTCCAATCTCCAGGCCCTGCATTTATTTAAAACGGATGCGCTGATTTCGGTGCTGGACCGGATCATCATGATCAGCATCGTTGCGGGCATGTTGTGGTTCGGTTTGTTCACCGAACAGATGGACATCATGGATTTTGTATACGCACAAACCGCAGGATATTTTCTCACCGCACTGATTGCGCTGGCGGCGGTGGTCCGTAAATCCGATAATTTCCGTTTGAAATGGGATCTTCCTTTTTCATTGATGATCCTCAAGAAAAGTTTTCCGTTTGCGGTTTTAATCCTGCTTATGACTTTTTATAACCGTATCGACTCCGTGATGCTCGAACGATTGCTACCCAACGGCGATGAAACGCAGGTCGTTCGACTGAAAGAACTGCGGGCGTTGAAAACGGAAATAAGTATTGACCAAAAAGCGGAGCGGGTTGTTCTCGAAAAGAAACTGGAAAATACAGGGGCAGAACAAGCCGGAATCTATGCGAAAGCTTTCCGTATTCTCGATGCCACAAACATGATCGCGTATCTTTTTTCGGTGCTCCTGCTTCCGATGTTTTCGCGCATGCTGAAGTACAAAGAATCGGTGGAGCAGCTCGTGAAGCTTGCGTTTACGTTGCTGATGACACTCGCAGTGGTGGTGGTGAGCGGTTGCGCATTCTATTCGCGCGAAATCATGACACTCATGTACGGGCCGGAAAATATTGAGACCGTTATCACCATTTTCCCGCTCCTGATGGGATGTTTTGCGGCCATTTCCACCACGTATGTTTTTGGTTCGTTGCTCACAGCCAATGGAAATCTCCGACAGCTGAACATCATGGCACTAAGCGGCATGTTGTTCAACGTAATCGTGAATCTCCTGTTCATCGAAGTGTTCGAGCTGGGTGCCAAAGGAACTGCTGTTTCCAGTTTGTGCACGCAATTGCTTACGGCGCTTGTACAGGTGGCGATCGTTCAGGCGAAATTCAAGTTTAAAGTAAACTGGCGCCTGATCATCACGCTTTTTGTGTTCATTGCCGGTGTTGTTTCTATCGGCAATATCTGCCACAGCTACATGGCGGGCAAGGGCGATCACGGATGGATTCTTGGTTTTGTGGTGATGTGCGCGGCTTCTTCGGCCTGGGCGTTTGTGACGCGGTTCATCAGTATTAAGGGGATGTTCCGGATACTCAAGTACGGGTAGGAAGGGTACATAATAGACGCAAAGCCGCCCTTCGACAAGCTCAGGACAGGCGCCGGCCGCAAAGGGAAATCGCAAAGTTTTGGCAAGTTGCATGAAGAATCGCTTCGCGATTTGAAATGTTTTTTTCACCGCTGAGACGCTGAGACGCTGAGGCGCGGAGCCCAGTGCTTAAGGCAGCAATGGTCGCAGAGTAGCGCGTCTCCCTTTGGTCATATCAGATTCACCAGTAAGATTCTCGTCTTCTCCGCGATCACGGCAGGCTCACCGTAACACGCTCTGCGCCTCAGCGCCTCCGCGGTTATTTTCAAATCAGCACGATCGCGGAGCGATCAAAATTTGAAATGTTTTTTTTCACCGCTGAGGCGCGGAGCCCAGTGCTTAAGGCAGCAATGGTCGCAGAGTAGCGCGTCTCCCTTTGGTCATATCAGATTCACCAGTAAGATTCTCGTCTTCTCCGCGATCACGGCAGGCTCACAGTAACACGCTCTGCGCCTCCGCGCCTCGCGCGGTTATTTTCAAATCAGCACGATCGCGGAGCGATCAAAATTTGAAATGTTTTTTTTCACCGCTGAGGCGCTGAGCCCAGTGCTTAAGGTAGCAATGGTCGCAGAGTAGCGCGTCTCCCTTTGGTCATATCAGATTCACCAGTAAGATTCTCATCTTCTCCGCGATCACGGCAGGCTCACAGTAACACGCTCTGCGCCTCCGCGCCCCGCGGTTATTTTCAAATCAGCACGATCGCGGAGCGATCAAAATTTGAAATGTTTTTTTTCACCGCTGAGGCGCGGAGCCCAGTGCTTAAGGCAGCAATGGTCGCAGAGTAGCGCGTCTTCCTTTGATCATATCAGATTCACCAGTAAGATTCTCGTCTTCTCCGCGATCACGGCAGGCTCACAGTAACACGCTCTGCGCCTCAGCGCCTCCGCGGTTATTTTCAAATCAGCACGATGGCGGAGCGATCATCCGCAAAAATCCGTTTTTTCAGTGCGTCACCGAAGGTGACATCCGTGTACCATTAAGAAGCACACAAGCAGCGCCATCACACAGAAATACCCGCGAAAGAAATATCTCCTTCAACACAATAATCCGCACATTCGCACGTTAGCCGCGCAACTTGCTGATAAACAGCTGCCAAGCAGACCGTTTCGGGCCATATATTATTGCCATCAGGCAGCAAACGGATTCCTTTTTTCTTACTTTTGGCGTCCCAGAATAATGCCCATTATGACCAGGAATTCCGGAACTGAAACCTATTTCGATTCAACCAGCCTGATTGAGTTCTTCTGGCGCTGGAGAAAGCCATTGGTATTGATCGGGCTTGGAGCTGTGCTGATTTCGTCCATCGTGTCGCTGCTCATCCCTGAAAAATTCAAATCAACCGTTATTATGTTCCCCGTGCAGTCGAACGCGATTTCGAAAGCACTCCTTACCGAAGACTTTTCCGGCAAGCAGGATGTACTCCAGTTTGGTGAAGAAGAACAGGCGGAACAGATGCTTCAGATTCTCAATTCGGATGAAATCCGTTCGGTGATCTGCAAAAAGTACGACCTCCTTAAGGCGTACCGCATCGATCCGAATGACCGCTTCAAGAATACGAAGCTATTCATGATGTACAGCGAGAACATCACATTCAAACGCACGGAATTTATGTCGGTGCGCGTAGACGTGATGGACGAAGATTCCAAACGTGCCGCTGACATTGCGAATGACATTGCCGCCTTGCTGGATTCTACCAAACGCCGCATGCAGCGCGATCGTGCTTTGCAGGCTTTCGGGATTGTTGAATCGGAGTACCTGAAAAAGAAAGCCGAAGTGGAGTTGATGCAGGACTCTATGTTCAAGATCAACCAGAAAGGCATGTACGATTATGAATCGCAATCGGAAGTAACAAGCCAGCAGTATGCCATTGCCCTTGCGAAGGGAGACCAGCGGGCTATTCAGTCGTTGCAGGAGCAATTGAAAATCATAGCCGATTACGGAAGCGCCTACATGGCCGTGCGGGAAAACCTGTACATCCAGCGGGAACAGCTGAACCTCCTCAAGAAAAAATACGAAGAAGCCAAGGTTGATGCCAACGCCATACTCTCTTATAAATTCATTGTCAATCCGGCTTACGCTGCAGAACGTAAGTCTTATCCTATTCGCTGGCTCATTGTAATGGTAAGTACCGCGGCATCACTTGTGTTTGGAATCCTGTTCCTGATTTTGTTTGACAATATCAGGCAGCTCCGCAAGCGAGAAAAGTTCTCTGAAAAACAAAATGCATAACCCCATGAACAAGTTTTTTCAGAATACAGACATCCTGTTTATCCTGCAAAGGAGAAGGTTGCACCTTGCGGCCGTGTTTGTGATGGCTGCTGTTCTGGCTTTCGTATGCTCGGGCGAAAAATTTATCACACCAAAATATAAGTCTACTGCATACGTTTACCCGGTGAATATTATTCCATATTCCATGGAAACGCCAACGGAACAATTGCTCCAGTTGTTCTCTTCTTCAGATGTGCGCGACATGATGGTGAAGCGTTTCCGCCTGGCCAATTATTACAATATTGATACAGCGTCTGCATCCGGACAAAGCCGTTTGTTTCTGCTATACGATGAAAATGTAACCGTCCGAAAGACGGAGTACGAATCTATCCGTGTCGATATCCTGGATAAAGACCCGGACGTGGCCAGCGAAATGGTAGCGGAACTGGTGCATTTTGTAGACGTGAAGGCACGTGAAGTGCAGCGCGAAAAAACATCTGAAGTTGTGCAGATCTTCAACGACCAGCTGAAGCAAAAGAAGCAACAACTGGATTCGATTGATCGTTTGCTCAGCGACCTCCGCGTCAATTACGGACTGCTCGACTATAAAACGCAGGCGAAAGAAGTAACCAAAAATTACCTCAAGCTTGCTGCAGACAATGCACCGGCTTCGCAATTCCGCGGAGTTGATTCGCTCTACAGGCATCTCCAGCACAAAGGCGGCGATCTGATCTCACTCAGCAGCCAGTACAAATCATTGCAGGATGATTACAACCTGATCAAAACCAGTTACGACAACGCGTTGATTGACCTCACGAAGCAGTTGACCTATACCAACATCATGGCAAATCCATATCCTGCCGACAGCAAATCCTATCCTGTCCGTTGGGTAATTGTCCTGGTCAGTGTTTTATCGGCGGTACTTCTTGCCTTCGTAGCTTTTGTAGTGATCGACAGGAACAAAGTCATGCCGGGCAAGCAGGCCGGCGCGTAACATGGCAGAAATTACACTCACCAACGATAAAGAGAAAAGAACACTCTGGTGGGTGTATGGAATCAGCTTTGCCTTTCTCCTCGGTAACGCCATTTGTATTGCCAAAGAATTTTACTGGCTCAATTTACTGCCGCCGGTTTTGCTCATGCTCTACATGGCATTGACGCAGTTAGACAAACTCATCCTGTTTTGCGTTTTCCTCGTTCCGCTTTCCATTAACCTCGCCGATCAGGAAGTCCGCCTGGGTTTGAGTTTACCCGTAGAGCCACTGCTCGGCGGAATATTATTGCTTTACGTTATCCGCTTGCTGTACAATGGAAAACTCAACTGGGAATTGCTCCGGCACCCGGTTACTATTGCCATCCTGTTCAATCTCGCGTGGATATTTATCACATCGATCACCAGCCAGCTCCCGCTTGTTTCTTTCAAGTGGTTGCTCTCGCGTCTCTGGTTCGTTGTTCCGTTTTATTTCATCGGCTATTATATGTTTGCCGATTTCCGGAACACGCGTCGCTTTCTCTGGCTCTATATTATTCCGCTCACTATTGTCATCGGGTACACGCTGTACAATCACTGGCTGTTTGGTTTCGAAGAAGATCCTGCTCACTGGGTAATGTCGCCGTTTTACAATGACCATACGGCATACGGTGCAGCGCTCGCTATGTTCTTCCCGGCACTTATCGCGTTTACATTCCGGAGCGATTATTCAAACAACGTCCGCATCATCGCCGGATTTCTCCTCGTGATTTTCACGGTGGCGCTCATCTTCTCGTTCACCCGTGCAGCCTGGGTCAGCCTTGCCGCGGCGCTTGGGTTGTATCTCGTTTTGTATTTCCGGATCAAATGGCAATGGATTGTTTTCATCGCAGTTGCAGCGATTGGTTTGGTCTGGATGTCGTGGTCGGATATTGTGATGGACCTCGAACAAAACCGCCAGGATACATCCGATGATCTTGCCGAACACTTCGAATCCATTTCAAACATTTCCACGGACGCATCGAACCTCGAACGGATCAACCGCTGGAATTCCGCTTTCCGGATGTTTGAAGAGAAACCTATTCTCGGGTTTGGTCCTGGCACATACCAGTTCATGTATGCACCGTACCAGCTTTCGAACGAGAAAACAATTGTGAGTACCAACGCGGGCGATATGGGTAATGCGCACAGCGAGTACATCGGGCCGCTGGCGGAATCCGGAGTGTTCGGTATGCTCTCGTTCCTTGCTGTGGCCATCGCCATTGTAGCTACTGGCTGGCGTCTCTACCTGCGTATGGAAAAAGGGCCTGAGCGTGCTGCAATACTCGCGGTTCTGCTGGGTATAGTTACGTATCTCATTCACGGAGTCCTGAATAACTTCCTCGATACGGACAAAGCATCTGTTCCGTTCTGGGCATTTGCGGCCATGCTTGTTGCTGCTGATATTCAGCAAAGCCGGAAGATGAAGGAAAAGCTGAAAGCGGAAACAATTCCTGATTAAAGGATGGATGTTTTTTTGCCGCTGCCCTTCGACAGGCTCAGGACGCAGATACCGCTGATTCTATGCGTGCAACAATTCTCAAATGATTTATGATCGCTTCTGATTGACAAAAATCAATCAAATTTTTTTAGCAAGTTTCGCATCTGCGGCATCTGCGCAATCAGCGGCAAAACCTGACTGCTTCTTAATTAATTCTCGAAGTAATCAAAGCAATATCATCCACGTACGGACGATCGCCTTTGTGCGCGTTCAACTGCGCGAGAAGTATTCCGTTGATTTCTGCCGGAGATTTGGAAATGTTGGTACGTACCAATTGCTGCACACGTTCCATTCCGAACTCTTCTTCGTCTTCGTTCGATTGTTCCACGAGTCCGTCAGTATAACAAATCAACAACGCACCCGGTCTCACATTTACAATTCCCTGCCGCACTTTGATCAGTTCATCGAACATGCCCAGGCCGGTGCATCCCACAGTGAGCAGGTTGGTGCCATCCGGGTCAACGAGCAACGGCGGATTGTGGCCTGCGTTGATGTACGTGAGCGTGCGGGTAACGGTATTGTAACGCGCAATGAAAAGCGTAATGAATTTTTCGCCTTTGCTGTTGCGGATGACTTTGTGATTGAGCTCGTGAACGAGTTCCGATAGATCGGTAATGTGACGCAGCAGGATCTGCAGGCTGGCCTGGAAATTCGACATCAGCAAAGCAGCCGGAACACCTTTCCCCGAAACATCAGCCACGCAAAATGCGACTTCATTTTCGTTGAGCTGAATGAAATCATAATAATCTCCGCCCACCGATTGGTGCGGGAGATAGATTGCATCCATATCCAGGAATTCGTTGTGCGGTAATTTTTCCGGGAACAACATGCGCTGTACTTCCCAGGCGAGTTCGAGCTCGCGGTGCATAGCGGCACGTTTCAGGTTCTCCCGGAAGAGTTTTTTATTTTCAATCGCTACTACGATAATGTTCGTGAGCGTTTGAACAAACGGAAGATGTTTGATCGAGGCACTCATGCCGTTTTCATCTTCGTTCAGGTCGCCAATAAGCACGTAGGCCAGGGGCTGCGCTTTGTGAAAAACGGGGATGATGATTTCGAATGAACGGTGCAAAGATTTCTGCGAAAAATCGACCGTGGTGATTTCTGAAATTCCTGCGAAATCTTTTTCCGGATCAATCTTGTTGAAATGGTCTGTATCTCCAAAACTCAGGAGGCGGTGCCAGCTGAGTCCATCGTGGCTGAACAGGACCAGTTTCCCGATGTTCAGTTTTTCTTTGACAATCGATTCGAAGATCGTCAGGAGTTCAGAAACCGGCTGGTTGTTGTTGATCGCTTTGGTAATATCAAGCAAGGAGTTCAACTTGAAATCCTTCATCCTGGGCGATCGCTGCTTAATTTCCGGGGCCTTTGCCATGCTTACGAAGATAGCCCAATAATCAGGGGCGCCTGGTTAAAATTAGACCAACTGATGGTGTGTTACGATCAATCGTATTCTATAGAAGAAATTCAGTCTGATTTTTTACCCAGGGACCTGAGTAAATCGGGCAGCTGACGCAGTGCTGCAAGCTCACGCCATTTGCTGCGCGCTTCTTCTGCCGGCGAACCGAAATACGTTTTACCACCCTCCAGCGATTTGCCAACGCCTGATGTGGCAAGCACAGTGGCGCCTTTCCCGATGACCACATCGCTGGTAATGGAAACACGTCCCCAGAGTGTAACGCGGTCTTCAATCGTGGTAACTCCTGCGATGGCTACACCGGCAGCGAACAAACACATTTCTCCGATCACGGTATCGTGACCAATGTGACAGAGGTTGTCAATTTTGGTGCCTTTCCCGATAACCGTGTCGGCTGTTACACCGCGATCGATGGTACAACCGGCTCCGATTTCAACGTCATCGTGAATCACAACGCGTCCGCACGTAAGTAGTTTATCGAAATGGTCCGCGCGTTTTTTGTAATAAAAAGCTTCACCGCCAACCGTTACATTCGGGTGAATGATCACGTTGTTTCCAATCACCGAATGGTCGGCGATAAACACTCCGGCTTTGATCACGCAGTCGTTGCCAATGGTCACGTCGCGACCGATATAGACGTTCGGATAGATGTCGGTGTTCTTTCCAATCTTTGCATCTCCCGCAACAGGCTGCAGGGAATGTCCTTTCAATTCGAAATGACGGATGAGCGCATTGAAATCGCGGAACGGATCATCCGAAACGATCAACCCTTTTCCGGGCGGGCATTCCACATCTTTGTTGATGAGAATGGTTGTGGCCGCACTCGCCAATGCTTTGTCGTAATATTTCGGATGGTCGACAAACATGATATCGCCCGCTTCAACGCGGTGAACTTCGTTCAGGCCGGTTACCAGGTGACTGGCATCACCAATGAACTTCGCGTTGATCAGGGAGGCAATTTCGGAGAGTTTGTGCGGCTTGATTTTCACGGGAAAGAATTTGGACGAAAATACGAAGTGTTGGGGCATAAGTAACAATCCCAAAACGAAAGGGACGCAAATTGCGTCCCTTTCGTTTTGCACGTACCCTTTATTAATTCAAAGCTGCAGGAAATATTTCCAGTTTTTCTTTAACCGGATCGGGTTGTGTGTTTACGTTTTTCGAGGCTTCCCGCAACGATAATGTTTCCCGGTATTCGCGGGCTTCGGCAAGTTTGGTTAATTGTATCGTCAGGTTGAATTCCTTGATAATTTCTTCTATTTCATCAATACTTGCCTGGAAAAATTCGGCCCTGCGGTTCACTAAATTTAGCCTCTTATTTTCCAGCCGCTTGTGCAGCAGATTTTCCAATCCGGGAGCATCTTCAGAGTAAATCATTCCGTGAACGTCAAAATCAAACGGTACCGATGCGTCTCCCAATTCATCCACCCGGTCCATAGGTTCCAACCGCCTGGTCATACCAATCTTGTAAATATGTTCACCGAAGGATCCGATATTGGAAATTATATACACATGACCCGATTTGGTTAACTGTGCCTGGGAAATGGCGCGTTCTTTTCTTTCGTGGGCGTTTTGCAGGTTTAGTTCCAGGTCTTTTATTTTTGCTGCTAACTTATCCAACTCGGCGCCCTGCAGTTTGGATATTTCGGACTTCGCTTTTTCCAATGCTTTTTCGTAACGCATTTCTTCTGCTTCAGCATCTTTAGCGGCCTTTTCCATTTCGCGAAGCGCTTTTTCTTCTTCGCGCATTTGTTCCCTGATTTTTCGCTGCTCTTCTTTTTCCTTATAAATTTTTTCTTCCGCTTCAAATTCAAGATAAAGTTCCTGGAGCTTCAGTTGGAGGTAGCCGGGCGTTATCGAAAGGTGATTTGTTGATCCTAATTTATTCAATGCTTCAAACGACTTTTGGATCCGGGTTTCCATTGTACTGATATTGTTCCAGCTCACCTTTGCAATGGCCGCGTCGCATTCTCCGTTGAAAGCACGCAACATAATTTTCGATGCTTCCTTAACCATTTTTATTCCCTTGGCGCGGCTATCACCTACAGTCCATTCAATCGGACAATACGTTGCCTGTTCAGACTTTATCATTTGTTTTTGGTTCTCCCTGATTTGCTCCAGTCTCTTTTTGTACGCTTCGGACGTTGCATACTCATAATGCGGCTCGTATAAGCCATAGGAAATGTTCTCCAGGTTTTCTTCAAGGATCGATATTTCTTTCAATAATTGCTCATACACATTTCGTTTGCTTTGAAACTCAAAATTCAGTTGCTCTTTTTGACTGGCGAACTCTGCGTTCAACTCTTCCTTCTGTTTGGCGAATACAGGTTCCAGGTTCGACAGTTGTTCGCGAAGTTTTTCGAGTTCCGCGCTTTTGGCGGCAACTGCGCCGGCAATATCCACGATGTGGATGTAACGTTCCTTAAACGAGTTGAACGCCGTGTTTGCCAGGCGTAACTCCGTTTGAATATTTCTTAATTGCTCAGCCTTTTTATACAGGATGAAACCCAGTGATCCTGAAAATAGGAGCAGAATAGTAATGGCAGCGATCATGCGGAATAGTTTTGAATGTGAGGTTTAATTGGCCTGAACAATAGTCAGTGCAGGCCTTGACAATTTGTGCAGGTCAAGCATCACCGGCGCATAACTTGCTTTTGCTTTTTCGTATTCGTGATCGCAAAGCAGGAGAATAACGGGTCCACGATTGCTCCACACCCCGGAATAAACCTGGATCTGTCCCTGCGCACGCTGCACCGCTCCCGCAGATGAATCGCGTTTCATTTCGATCAGTATCGTTTCATCAATAACGATATCGATCCTTCCTTTAAAATTGCGCGATGGATCTGCGATCGGGTATTCCGTGTCGATTTTTGAGTCGGGCAAAACCATTTCCAGGTGTTCGTACAGGCTGTTCTGGTATTCACACTCATACCGGAAGTTGCGTGGTTTCCAGCTTTGCAGCGCTGCAATAAACTGGTTGAACTTTTGAGAAGTACTGCCCGCAAGAACTTTTTCCATGTGATCGGACCGGTTGGAGTGGATCACCATGTCGTCCTGGTTAATTTTTATGGAAAGAGATTCAGACGGATTGCTCCAGGTGTTGGCCCTGTTTCCAAAAAACTGGCGGAGCTCTTTTTTTATTCGGCTCAGGATTTGCGGATTGGTTCTGATGAGATAGATCATTATCCCAATACCAATAATCAGAACAGGCCCGTACCAATGCCGCGTGATACTTTCGAAGTTCCTTAGTTTGTCTATCCGGTCATCGAAAATATTTTCGAGCGGCTTGCGTACAAACACGGAGAGGTTTTGCGTGGCCTTCCAGCAAACTGCACCGATGATCATAACCGATGCTACGCGGTAGAATTTCTCATCGCGCGAATTGGTTTTCGTGGCCCTGGCGGTATTTTTCAGAATGTGATAATACGTCACCAGCCGCGACTGGATCGGCTTCCAGGCCCACTTACCATTTTCATCGCGCAGTGAACTAACCCACGCGAGGATCAGCAAGAGCGTGTAAAAGAAAAAGAACAGCATGGTATAATAGGTCAGCCGGTCGTAAGGGACTTCCATCAACTCATCAAGCAATGGCATAACGATGACCACGAGAATGGATCCGATGACAAAATTTTTCATTTTACGTCCGTAGAGGTAGCGGTCGATACTGTCGATTCTATCGAAGAATTTTGATGAAGACGCCGGGGCTGATGTCATGAAGAGGGTTTTTGTTGGTGAAACGCAACGGCATGTTAGCAACAAAAAAGAATATCGCCCGGCGGAAACGAAACCGTCCAACCCGTAAATCGCGTCACTGGGAAATGAAAACAGGACATTCGGAAAGCAAAAAAGGGGATTCGGAAAGTTGTGGGTTTAAATGCGGGATATTGCTTGTGGTTGTGGGGGGAGGGGAGTAAATTGGGAGGGTGAATGCGGCTGAAACGGAAGTTCAAGTGTTGTTGCCTGCCAGGAAAGTTGAGGGAATAAAAAAGCCCACAGCCGAACTGACGGGCAGGCTAATCTTGCCTAAGGAATAATCCTTATTGTGAAAAGCTTTCGGGTCAAAGTTATTTTTATTCTTTTAAATAGCAACAAATAATTATAAATGGAACATACTATCGGATTGGACATCGGTACAAATAGCATCGGGTGGGTACTTTTGAAAACTGATCAAATTTTGGATAAAGGCGTAAATATTTTTCCCATAGGTACTAATCTAATAAAAGGGGTTCAGGAGGAAACTAAGAATCATCAGCGCGGAATGTATCGAAGGGCTAAAAGAAATCTTTTCCGTTATAAGTTGCGAAGGAAGGAATTGAGAAAGAAACTGAAAGAGCTAGGTATGATCCCAGATTTTTTGAAGTTGAATAAGGTAAAGAATCAATATCAAGCGTCTGATTTATACAAGCTACGTGCTGACGCTTTGTATGGAAAAATACCTATAGATGAAATTGGAAGAATATTTCTGCTTATAAATAAGCACCGAGGTTTTAAGAGCAATAGTAAGGTATTAGCCCAGAAAACTGACGAAGAAGGAATAGTAAAAGAAGGAATTAATCAACTGCAGTCGTTTATGAAAGAAAGCCAAGCAAAAACGCTTGGTGAGTATTTTCATAAAATGTATGAAAGGTCAAAATCAATTTATGAAGAAAAAAAATGGCATAACATAGACGAACCTTACGACGAAAGAGCTGCGAGTAAGGACGGCGACTTAGTGCTACATAATAGTCGTGGTATACGCCGCGAGAACGGAAGATATGTTGCACGCGCGATGTATGAACGTGAATTTGATTTGATTTGGGAAGAACAAAAAAAACACTACCCCCAATTGACTGGCAGTAGAACTGAATACGACGAAATATGCCGGTTGCCAATAGAACAAAAGCGAACCGCTCTGAAGGTGTTTAAAACAACCGCATATTGGGGTGTAAAACACGAGACAATTTTTTTTCAACGCCCCCTGAAATCTCAGAAAAAATTTATCGGCAAATGTCAATATGAAAAAAACAAGCGAACCGCTCCATCAAGTTCATTGTTATTTCAAGAGTTTCGTATCAGGAAGCAACTTTCCGATGTGAGATATTCTGATGTAGAAAATGAGATACGTAAACAACCACTGCCATATGAATGGAAGATTCAACTGTATAACTATTTGAAGATAAACCGTAAACTAAACTTGCGAGAAGGAAATAAAAAGAAAGATGGAACAAAAAATGCAGATGTAATGGACGTCCTGGGTCTTCAAAATAAGAAGAGGTACAAATTCAATTTTGACAATGGTGACGACGATAAAGTTTTTGAAGGGAACCAAACACTTTATGCAATTTATACCGCCTGCGGAGTGGATCTATTCAACGAACTCGAGAAACAAAACCGGCTTGAAAAACTTTGGCATTTAATTTATATGGCAAAGGATGATGAATGGTTAAAGGATACGTTGCTCTCCAATTGGATATTGGATCCGGATATTGTGAAGAACGAAGAGATTGTGAACAAATTAGTGGAGATGGGTCTTGAAGAAGGTTTTGGGAATTATTCAAGCAAAGTATTAAAGAATATTTTGCCTTTTATGAGGGATGGTAAAGATGAATATGATGCTAAGGTTTTAGCAAATTATGAAAAGGCACCCGATGAAGTAAAAGACGAAGAACCGCTTAAAGCGCAAATCTCCCAGCTTAAGAATAATGAGTTGAGAAATCCGGTGGTAGAGCGGGCTGTTGCACAAACTATTAAATTGGTTAATACGATAATTGGAAATGGAACGTACAACATTGACCAGGAGCATTTGACCATTCGAATAGAAAGCACACGTGAATTTAAAAAGCCTAAAACGGAGCGCGAAAAAATAAGGCGTGGTAATTCTGAAAAGGAGAAAAAAAGGGAAGAGTACGCTAAGTTTTTGAATGAAAAACGACAAGAAGGTAAATTGAGTTTCGTTCGTGAAATTTATAAGAATGACTCAATCATCGGAAAATTTGAATTATGGTTGGAACTGGGCGGCGATAAGGATGAACCGTCATTTAAGGAATTTGAAAAGGTTGCAGAAAGAAAGGACCGGGAAAAGCATGCGCTCTGGTTGGAATGTAATCGCATCTGTCCTTATACCGGAAAGGTTATTAGTTTAAGTAAACTATTCAGTTCTGATGTCGAAATTGAACACATTATACCCTATAGTCGTTCTCTGGACGATAGCTTCGCAAACAAAACGGTGACATTTTGTGAGGTGAACAAGGAAAAAGGTGATAAGACGGCATATGAATATTTAAAAGGTAAAGGGGAAAGAATCTTCAATGAATTCAAAAGCAGAATAAAGGTATTTGGGAAGGAAAAGGAGGAAAACAAATTTTTGCTCGATAAAGTTCCAACGGAGTTTAGTAATGCGCAAATTACAAACACTTCATACATAGCAAAATATGTGAGAAAAAAACTCCAGGAGGTATGTTGGGACGTACAATTCACTAATGGTTCGGCTACCGGAGAATTGCGAAAAAATGATTGGCGTCTGGGAAATGTATTGGACAAAATACGCTATGAGGAAGAAACAGGAATTGATATAGACGACTATTTTAGAGAAATAGGACTGTACAAAAAGGATTTTGAAGTTTGGCGTTCAAAAAAAGCAAATTCTACTGATGTATTAAAAACGGATTGGAGAAATATTACGCCTGAAACCACTTTAGAATACGAAATGCAAACAAAAAATCCTCTTTATGAATGGTGGCAAAAGATTCAGGATTTTGAAACTTTTAGGGGGGGTAGAGGAAAGAAAGATAGAAGCGATCATCGACATCATTTGCTTGACGCTATTATTACGGCATGCTGTTCGCGATCCATTGTACAACAACTCAGCACTCTTAATCAAACCAGGGAGAGACAGGGTTATTCGATGTACGACGGTAAAGGAAATCTGACACGAAGAAAAATTGAATGTCCGTTGAAGTATGAGCAAATCAAAGAGGCTTTAAGGGGCAATTTAATTTACCACAAATCTGATCAGAAGCTGATTACTTCGAAAGTAAACCGAATTAAAATATCTAAAGAAAAGGGAGGTTTAGTTAAACAAAAGACCTTTGCGGTACGGGGATCATTGGTTGGTGATAATTTTTATGGGAAACTAAAAAATCCACGGCATCAAGGATTTGATAGGGATATTGTTTATGTAAAAAGGGTAACCTTGAATGGTGAAAATTTTAAAGATAAGAATGGGTTAGATAAAATTGTTGATAGCAATGTCAAAAAGATATTGCAGAGAAGATTGGAGAGTTCGAAATATGCAGGTAAAGGTGAAAAAGCCTTTAGTGAAGAAGCAATGAAAAATGATCCTGTTTATTTATATAGCGTCAAAAAATATCCAAATGGAATACCTGAAAACCCAGTAAACAAGGATGGGAATATGCTGCCCGTTATTAAAAAGGTTCGAGTCGCCAATAAAAATTCGAGAAATTTAATCCAACTAGCGGCTAAAAGTGATGAAAGAGATAGTGCCGGAAAAAGAATTATTTTAAATAAAAATCGTTACGCAGAGGCTGATGGAAATTATGTAATGGCGCTGTACGAGAAAAAGCAATTTGACGCAAAAGGAAGGAAGAAAAAATCTTTAAGGGAATTCGAGATCGTTTCACTTTTTGAGTCCGTACGCAGAAAGAGCGAAGGGAAAAGGCTGTTCTCTGATGAAAAAAATGGAATCGGTTTAATGGAGAGTTGCCCCTATTTAATAATCGGGGACATGGTTGTGATGTATGAAGAGGATGAGAGCGAAATAAACTGGGAAGATTTAGATTCTCTGCAAAAGCGATTATACAGAGTATCCGGTATGTCTTCTGAAGAAAAGTACGGAATATTAAGTTTTGTGAAGCATGACAAAACTAGCCAAAACGCATCTTATGGTAAGGCCGCATATAAATATGGATCAAATCAGATTTCATTTGCTAGCCGTCACACGCAGTTGAACATTGTGAAGGTGAGCATCACGCAACTTGGAAAAATTGAAAGATTACATGGATGATCAAACGTATTTTTATTCATGAACTAAAATGATGTTCATCTACGAATTTCTTTTCATTCCCGAAGTCACCCGCATCCAAAACGATCTGTGGGCATCAAACTCAACTCAGTAGGAATGCAATTCGGCCGCGTCCCAAACATAACCTCCATCGACTTCACTTTCCCTCCAAACCACCCGGGAACCAATAAAGTATTGGGTGGTGCGAAAAGTGAAACACTGAATGTGTATGTAGGCGCACCTGTATGGAGCGACCCCGGCTTCCCCGGAAAAATCTATCCTGCGAAAGCGCGCGAAAAAGATTTCGTCAAGTATTACGGACTCCAGTTTAATTGCATTGAACTGAACACGACGCACTACCGTGTACCGGAACCCGCTACGGTCAAGCGATGGTCCGATGCAGTTCCTGCCGGATTTAAATTTTGTCCCAAGATTCACCAGGGCATCAGCCACAGCAGTACTATTGAGCAGCGTATTCCGGAAATGCAGGCGTTTTATGAAAGTGTTTCAGGGTTCGATGATAAACTGGGCACCTGTTTCCTGCAGCTGCCGCCAACGTTTGACGTAACGGGCCTGCAGCGACTGACTGAATTCCTGGACCGCAGCCCTGTGCGTGATTTGGCTGTGGAACTTCGTCACGAAAGTTGGTTTTCGGACGCGACTGCCCTGAACCAGCTTTGCAATTATCTCTACAAAAACAATTTCACACTCTGCATAACTGATGTTGCCGGAAGAAGAGACGTATTGCATCAGCGCTTAACCAATAAAACAGCCCTTGTACGATTTGTCGCCAACGATCTGAATCCGGCTGACCTGCTCCGGATGGATGACTGGATATCGCGTTTGAGCGTGTGGATTCAGAACGGGCTTGAGCGGTTGTATTTTTTTATTCACACGCCGGAGAAAAGCCTCACACCTGAACTTGCGATCTACTTCATCCGTCATTTGAACGAAGCCTGTGGACTGCATATTGCGTTACCCGAAATCCAGGGAGCCCGGCCAGAAAACGAATTGTTTTAAGTCATGATCAAACGAACACTCTACTTCGGAAATCCAACGTATCTCTCGCTCTCGCAGAATCAGATGGTCGTGCGCTTACCGGAAGTGGAGAAAAATGAAGAGTTGCCGCAGCATATCAAATCGGATGCGAAGCGGAGTATGGCCATCGAAGATCTTGGTGTGGTTATTCTCGATCATCAACAGATTACGATTACGCAGTCGTTGATGGATGCATTGCTTGAAAACAATGTTGCACTTATCACGTGCGACAGTACACACCATCCAACCGGACTTCTTTTGCCATTGGCTGGAAATACACTGCAGAGCGAGCGTTTCCGCGAACAGATCGATGCATCGCAACCGCTGAAGAAAAATCTCTGGCAACAAACCGTGCAGGTGAAGATCAAAAATCAGGCAAGCGTGTTGCGCAGGATGGGAGTTCCCGTTGATAACATGATGCACTGGTCTGCTTCCGTGCGCTCGGGTGATCCGGATAATTTTGAAGCACGGGCGGCAGCGTACTATTGGAAAAATATTTTTCCTCCTGAGATTGAGTTTTTCCGTGAACGGGCAGGATTCCCGCCCAACAATCTCCTGAACTACGGTTATGCTATTTTGCGTGCAATTGTAGCCCGCGGACTCGTGGGCTCGGGCCTGCTTCCTACACTCGGCATTCATCACCGGAGCAAGTACAACGCCTATTGTCTTGCAGATGACATTATGGAGCCCTATCGTCCGTTTGTGGACCAGGTGGTGAAAGAGATCGTGCATTCCGGCTCGGCGTACGGGGAACTGGATAAAGCGCTGAAGCAACAATTGCTGAGTATCCCAACGATGGATGTGTGGATTGAAGGCGATCGCAGCCCGTTGATGGTCGGTTTGCAACGTACAACTTCATCGCTGGTGAAATGCTTTTCAGGAGACTCCCGGAAGATTTTATACCCGGAGTTCCAATAATACATGCGTCTCAATGAATACCGCATTTTGTGGGTAATGGTATTTTTCGATCTGCCAACTGAAACCAAGAAGGAAAGAAAGGCGGCGCACCGGTTCCGGAAAGATCTCCAGGAGGACGGGTTTACCATGTTCCAGTTTTCGATCTATGCGCGTCACTGTGCAAGCCGGGAAAATGCAGACGTGCATATCCGTCGCGTAAAGAGCTTTTTACCCGAAAAAGGGCATGTTTGCATCATGACGGTTACGGATAAACAGTTCGGGATGATCGAAATTTTTTATGCTGCCAAACCTGCCGAACGACCGGACACTCCCCAACAGCTCGAGTTGTTCTGACCGGCCAAAAGCAACAAATCCCGGAACCTGTCCGGGATTTGTGCCAGGATTTTTTAATCCTGTTTTTCTTCGTAATCTTCTGTTCTTCAGTCTGTAAAGGCACCCTATGTTGTGCTTGACAAGAACGAAGATACAATCTGAAAGCAATTCACAACCCATCTCTTTATTCTTACTGAAGTAAAGATGTTGTGCTTGACAAGAACGAAGATACAATCTGAAAGCAATTCACAACACGATAAGGACATTTTGACAGCCATCGCAAGTTGTGCTTGACAAGAACGAAGATACAATCTGAAAGCAATTCACAACCTGTCTCCGGTGTTACTGTATCCGGTGTTAGTTGTGCTTGACAAGAACGAAGATACAATCTGAAAGCAATTCACAACCTCCGTTACAAAATTAAATTGGCTCTTGAAGTTGTGCTTGACAAGAACGAAGATACAATCTGAAAGCAATTCACAACCTGTTCGACCCTATCCCTCTAAGTTAGCATGTTGTGCTTGACAAGAACGAAGATACAATCTGAAAGCAATTCACAACTCTGCGTCTCCGGCTTTAACGGGCACGCCAGTTGTGCTTGACAAGAACGAAGATACAATCTGAAAGCAATTCACAACAACTTGGTGAATTGTTCATCGCTGACAAGTGTTGTGCTTGACAAGAACGAAGATACAATCTGAAAGCAATTCACAACCCAGGTTCGCAGGTAAGATTGAAAAGGGACGTTGTGCTTGACAAGAACGAAGATACAATCTGAAAGCAATTCACAACTACGAATCGCAATACAAACGCTCACTTACAGTTGTGCTTGACAAGAACGAAGATACAATCTGAAAGCAATTCACAACTGCGAAACGCAATACATTCTGCGCAACACTGTTGTGCTTGACAAGAACGAAGATACAATCTGAAAGCAATTCACAACTGTAGGGTGTTCCGTTGATGCAAATTAACCGTTGTGCTTGACAAGAACGAAGATACAATCTGAAAGCAATTCACAACGCGAAAGTGGATCAGAACGGGGCGCTTGTTTGTTGTGCTTGACAAGAACGAAGATACAATCTGAAAGCAATTCACAACCTCCCTTCGGGGCTGTCGCGGCGTGGTGCGGTTGTGCTTGACAAGAACGAAGATACAATCTGAAAGCAATTCACAACCTGCGCGAAGCAATGCACGCCACGCCGCCGGTTGTGCTTGACAAGAACGAAGATACAATCTGAAAGCAATTCACAACCGGAACTTCGCACTGTATGGCAGGATGGTGGTTGTGCTTGACAAGAACGAAGATACAATCTGAAAGCAATTCACAACTAAGACAGCCCAGGATAATCGTATAGTGGTGTTGTGCTTGACAAGAACGAAGATACAATCTGAAAGCAATTCACAACTCCGGAAGGTACTGTTCGATGATAATAATTGTTGTGCTTGACAAGAACGAAGATACAATCTGAAAGCAATTCACAACAGTGCATTCGTAGTTGGGCTGAAAAAGACAGTTGTGCTTGACAAGAACGAAGATACAATCTGAAAGCAATTCACAACCCGCCAATTGTTGCCCATTTCTCTTCCCATGTTGTGCTTGACAAGAACGAAGATACAATCTGAAAGCAATTCACAACTGTTCCTGTTGAATCCTTGCGCATCCGATAGTTGTGCTTGACAAGAACGAAGATACAATCTGAAAGCAATTCACAACATTGCCAGGGCGAGATACTGACTGAACCAGGTTGTGCTTGACAAGAACGAAGATACAATCTGAAAGCAATTCACAACTAGCCGCCTCTGGGGCATCCGCCAGATACGTTGTGCTTGACAAGAACGAAGATACAATCTGAAAGCAATTCACAACTTTATTCGCAGACGCAACGGGGCTTGCGTTGTTGTGCTTGACAAGAACGAAGATACAATCTGAAAGCAATTCACAACTGTTCCTGTTGAATCCTTGCGCATCCGATAGTTGTGCTTGACAAGAACGAAGATACAATCTGAAAGCAATTCACAACTTGCGGTGCATCAACGCTGTTCCACCAAACGTTGTGCTTGACAAGAACGAAGATACAATCTGAAAGCAATTCACAACTCTCGTCTGATCTCCAAGAGAAGCAAGATGGTTGTGCTTGACAAGAACGAAGATACAATCTGAAAGCAATTCACAACTTCCTGGCCGATAGGTGATTCACTGCCCGGTTGTGCTTGACAAGAACGAAGATACAATCTGAAAGCAATTCACAACCTCTTCACAGTCTAAAGAGAAGACAAATTAGTTGTGCTTGACAAGAACGAAGATACAATCTGAAAGCAATTCACAACAGAAGTCAATGATCTATTCGTTCGTATGCGTTGTGCTTGACAAGAACGAAGATACAATCTGAAAGCAATTCACAACATAGAATTGCAATGTAGTTAAGCAGCGTAAGTTGTGCTTGACAAGAACGAAGATACAATCTGAAAGCAATTCACAACGACGGTCATTTGACCGACAACAAAAGACCCGTTGTGCTTGACAAGAACGAAGATACAATCTGAAAGCAATTCACAACAAGCCTGCTGCAGTTCCGAAGATTACTTTCGTTGTGCTTGACAAGAACGAAGATACAATCTGAAAGCAATTCACAACACGTTGCTGTCAGTGATGAGTTGATCCTGGGTTGTGCTTGACAAGAACGAAGATACAATCTGAAAGCAATTCACAACCATTTGATTGAGAATGTTTTTCAATCACTTGTTGTGCTTGACAAGAACGAAGATACAATCTGAAAGCAATTCACAACTTATTTGCCATCTCATCTTTATTTACCACGTTGTGCTTGACAAGAACGAAGATACAATCTGAAAGCAATTCACAACCCCTTTGGATGGAAGTAGCGCCACCCATCCGTTGTGCTTGACAAGAACGAAGATACAATCTGAAAGCAATTCGCTTTTTAGTAATCAAAACTCTTTTGAAACTGAACATTCAGTTGTTCGGAAGGAAAAAGGCGGTGTTGGAAAAGGAAAAGTGGTTATTGGAAAACAAAATTTGTTTCATCGTTCTGATCGGCGGATCATTGAGTGAAATGTCGTGGCTGATCCGGATTTTACACTAAAGGAGTCGGCACAACGGCAGTAACACTTAGACAAATTACCATGAGAATTGCTTTATTAACATGTCTGGGAATGGCGATTTTGTTCGCATCCTGTTCCCTGGAAAAACGGGTATATCGTAATGGCTATTATTTAAATACGAAACATGGTCCTCACAAGACCGAAGACAGAACAGTGCGCGATCTTCCGGTTGCCATTCCTTTCACTGAAGAGAAGACCCCTCAAACTGATAGTGTTTGTAAGGAAGAAGTGAACCCGCTTTCGAAGGAAAATGTTGAGGGAAATTATACGCAGACGGAGAACGTCGTCCTGAAACATGACAAGAACGTTCAACCGGCCGATACTTCGTCCATTAAACGTGGCCGGCAAGATCCAAAGGCCGGCACTGACGAAATGTTTGCCGATAAAAAATCTGCAACGGGCGGTGGTGGAGCATTGCTGATTATCGGTTGGCTTCTGATTGGCTTGGGCATAGTCCTTCTTTTGTTTATCAGTATCCTCGTTGGAATATTACTGATGCTGTTGGGTCTGGTGTTTATTATCGTCGGAAGAAAGGGAGGCAAAGGTCCAAAGATCAGCACGAACGATTCATCGGAGTACGTTGACGTGGTATACCTGAAAAACGGTAGTGTCGTACGGGGAGTAATTATTGAACAGGTTCCGGGCGTAAGCTTGAAAATTCAGACAAGTGATGGAAGCGTGTTCTTTTACAAAATGGACGAAATTGAAAAGATAACAAAAGAAAAATCCAATAAATAGTAAATTAAACTAAAATGAGAAACGTAATGAAGCAACGAATAGTCATGATCTCGGTAGCCGGTATAGTGATGGTGACTGCTTTTTTCAGCGCAGGTTTTGCATTCGCACAGGAGGGAGCCGCCACCGAAGTAAAACGTACGGAAGAGTACTGCATGGTTCTCGCAACATCTAACCTCCTTGGAACAAGAGTCACTATTTCCGTGGATCACGGGCAGGAAGTCAAGTTGTTCCGGAATACCGGCGTCGTGCGCGATGACGAAGGCAAGTTGAAAAAATTCAACACGGTGATCGATGCGCTGAACTACCTGAATGAAGATGGCTGGCTTTTCGTGGACGCGTATTCGGTTACAGTAGGAAATCAGAATGTTTACCATTACATGCTGAAACGGGAGGTTGTTTCCGCCGAATGATCTGTGTTCGTTGAGTCCGAATATCAAATGTCAATAAAAAACGACGCACCAGTTTCGCACCGATGCGTCGTTTTACATAAGAGCCGTGCACTGCGCACTGCGTACTTAATTTTACTGCGCATTGCCTTACTCTTCTTCCGATTCCTGTTCTTCCAGCGCAGCTACATTGATCGTAGAAACTGCAAGTTCAGTAAGCGTGGCATCTGCATTTTTTTCCTCTTCCAGGATCTCTTCGAGGATAGCCGCTGCAGCACCCAATCCCAGGGTGTGCGCGAATGTGCGCAACGTACCGTAAGAAGCAATTTCATAGTGCTCAACTTTTTGCGCCGCAGAAATAATTCCTGCATCGCGCTGTGGACCTTTTTCGGTGTCCTTCATAATTTCATCACCTTCTTTAATGAGGCCATCCATGGCTTCGCATTTTTTGGCAACGGCTTTCTTGTCGATCATTTCAAAAACCTGTTCTACTTTGGCCACCTGTTCCTCCGTTTCTGAGAGATGATTTTCAATGGCCTCAACCAATTCGGGAGAAGTTGCGTTTTTGGCCATTTTCGGAAGTGCTTTCAATAAAGCCTTTTCCGCCCAGTAAATGTCCTTCAATTCATTTTCGAAAAGCTCCATCAGTGATGATCTTTCCATAGAAGTGCTTTCTGAAGCATCCTTCGTGTTTTTTGTTTTTGAGCCTGTAGATTTCATGGTACGTTTTGTTTTTTATGGTTTGACAACAGCAGGAAAAAAGACAATCGGGATGCCACACTGTCAATGGACCGTGCCCGGGCGACCTGAAGAATTGATTTTCAAACCCCAACAAATACGGAGGACGTAGACCGGATTCAGCAGAGAGTTTCCGGGTAGGGAAGAATGTCCACATCGTGATTATTTTTTGCCGTGCCGTGTGGCGTTTGTACATTAGATGCTCATGAAGTCACACCCCGCCCTGTTCCCGGTTGCGTTTATCCTGGTAGCCCTTTTGTGGCAATCGCTGAGTACGCAAAGTCCGCAGAAGGCCCACGCATACATTCCGGAAAGGAACGATTCCCTGCTGATCGTAAAGAACGGCATCCATAAAATGCGCGCAATCAGCGAGACGAATGTCATCCGCGACCACCGCTGGGAATTTCAGCTGGGCGATACCGTTCCCATGGCCACAGAACGTGTGGTGACGTGGACGGAATTCGACAAAAAAGGACGCATCGTTTCTGTGGTCGATTCATCTACCGCAAGTGATCACACAAGTCTGAAAGTAAAGACCCAGCAATACGAGTACAAAAACAACAAGCTCGTCCGCCACGGTATGAAGGAGTGGTTTGAATCAACGGCCGATGATACCGGAAGGAAGGCGGCGCGTATCAACCGGATTGAAATCATCACATGGAATGATCGGTTCACGTTGCACCACACCGAAGAAGAAAACGCCGGACAATGGAACGTACAGGTTGATTCTACCGTGTACAACCCCGACGGGCAAAAGCGATTGACGTATACGTACAACTCCATGGGTGATTCGTTTGTGGAGGAATTCACTTATGATGCAAAAGCGCGTTTGAAATACCGCCGCCTGGGCATGAAACAATTCTGGAGTCCGCCGTGGGAAATGGAATCGTCAACATATACCTATCACGACGACGGTTCTCATGTGCGGTTGGATTCCATGTGGAGAATCGATCCGGATATGAATGCGGCGCGCAAGCGGGCGGGCGATAAACGTGCACCGGATTATGCGTGGAAAGTCTTGATGGCTGCACCGGTTACCGGAACTTTTAACCGTTTGGAAAACCGGAATGAATACACGTATAATGCGCGTGGACAAGTGACGCATACGCTTTGGTGGAGTCCGATGACGCAATGCTGGGATGATTATACGTGGGTATACGATGCCCAAGGCAAAATCATTCACAATACAGAACGCCGCGGCCGTCCTCCCGGAGAGGAAGGTGATCCCTGCACAGACAGTATCTGGTACGAATACAAAAACGGAACTGTGTATCACGAAAAAGTGCGGCGGTATTGCAACACGTATTATACTTCGTACGACGATACATTCCAGGTAGACGGAGTGCCAGTTGATCCGGACCGTTCGTTCTCATTCAAGTACGAGGACAAGGAATTCGGAATCGTGGAGGTGATAACGCGGTACAAACATAACAGCATCGTTGAAACCACGTCGTTCAATGAGAAGGGATTAATGATCAGGTGGGAAGGTTATTCATTCTACCGCAATCTCACCGTAACGAAATACACGTATTTTACCTGGTAATTAATTTTCGATTTTGAATTCTCCGCACCTGTGGAAAAATCAAAAATTGTTTCATCGGAAATCGAACACCGATCAATCGAATATGGCCACTTCAATTGCAGATAAACTGAAAATAAAATCAGGCGCGAGACTATTTACAATTCACGAACCGAAGTCGTACGCGAAATCGTTGGGCAAACTTCCGGCCGGTGTAAAAATGGCCAGTGATGCAAAGAGCGCCACGCAGATTCATTGGTTCGTTGAGAATAAAGCGCAGATGGAAAAAGAGCTGGGCAAAATTTTGAAAATGCTTCAGCCCGAAGTGATGGTCTGGATATTTTACCCGAAGGGAACTTCCGGAATTCAGACCGACCTCACGCGCGACAAAGGATGGGACAGTTTGCTGAAACACGACCTGAAATGGATCAGCCTGATTTCTTTTGACGACACCTGGTCTACGTTCGGAATGCGATTGAAGAGCGAAGCCGATGCGAAGAAAGAAGCCGTACCGAAGAAGCGCGAGATTTTCGATTGGATTGATCCCGTGAAAAAAATCGTGAACCTGCCGGCAGATTTCGGCGCCGCATTGAAAAAGAATAAAAAGCAGGAAGCATTTTTCAATACACTTTCCTTCACGAACAAAAAAGAATACGTGGAATGGATCGTAACCGCGAAGCGCGAAGAAACGAGGAAAGAGCGGGTGAGTGGTTCGGTGGAGAGATTGACTAAAGAGTGGAAGAACCCGAGGAATCAGTAGTGCGCAGTAAAATGAGTACGCAGTACGCAGTAGGTTAGCCCTACTGTCTTATAAAAGAAAAACGCTTTTTTGTCACTTCGGGCGCAGTCGGGAAGTCAACAAAAAAGCGTTTTTATTTGAGTTGTACACTGCGCACTGATTTTACTGCGCACTGCGCACTGAATTACTGTTTCACGCGTTCCATATACGCGCCTGTCTTCGTATCAATCTTGATCTTATCTCCTTCACCAATGAAAAGCGGCACGTTCACGGTTGCACCTGTTTCTACTTTGGCAGGTTTCAATGTGTTCGTGGCGGTATCGCCTTTCAGGCCGGGTTCGGTATACGTGATGATGAGTTCAACAGTTGATGGCGCTTCAGCAGAAATCGGTTGTTCACTTTCGAACCATACTTTCACGTCCATGCCTTCTTTCAGGAATTCAAGTCCGTTTGAAACCATGCTTTTCGAAATGTAAATTTGTTCGAATGATTCTTTATCCATCAGCACGATGTTCTCGTCTTCCGGGTAAATGAACTGCAGGTTTTTATATTCCACGTATACGATTTCAACGCCTTCACCTGAGCGGAAACGGTTCTCTACGAGTTTTCCGTTGAGCAGGTTTTTCATTTTGCCCTGGTAAAATGCGCGAAGGTTTCCCGGTGTACGGTGTTGCCATTCTACAACCTGTACAAGGTCTCCGTTATACTTCAGGAATGTTCCGATGCTTACGTCTCCGGTATCAGCCATTGTAATCCGTTTTTAATCGTTTTTGTTTAGATGTATTTGCCATTCCATATAAGGGACGGCGGGCGCCAAAGATAGGTATTCCCGGTTGATCCCTCAAGCGAAATACCTGCGGAATCAGGCCGTTTTGAAGGTTTCCATGCGAAGCTCGGCGGTGCAGAAAAAATACTCTTCCTTCACCTGGTTGGAACAAACGATCACGGTTTGATGATCGCGGAAATCGCTCATCAATGTGGCGTACCATTCCTGGGCCGCATGATCGAGGTTCGAACAGGGTTCATCGAGCAACAACACTTCAGATTCACACAGGATGGCCAGCGTAAGTTTCGCCCGCTGTTTCATACCCGATGAAAAATGACGGATCTGTTTATCCGCCGCGTATTGCAAACCGCTCAATTCAAGAATTTTTTTCTCGTCGAGTCCGCCTTTCCATTTCCGGAATTTTCCCTGGAAGTTTACACATTCGCGAAATGTAAAATCTTCCATCAGTTCCACGTAAGGCGATGCGAACGAAAAAAAATCGTGGTAGTTCTCCTGTGCAATGATTTCATTTCCGGATGTGCCCGAAAGTTCACCTTCGGTTGGAATGACGTATCCAGAAACAACCTGGAGCAAGGTCGATTTTCCCGAACCGTTCGCGCCGAGAATCACAGTTGAACTGCCTTCCGCGAATTCATGATTCACATTCCGGAAGATCCATTCCCGGCCAAATTTCTTTCCGATTTTGTTGAGGGAAATTTTCATGGTGCTATGCGAAATTAGTTAAGAATAGACGCAAAGGCGCAAAGCACGCAAAGATTTCGCCAAGGGGGCACTTGAAAAAAGAAAACATATCAGAGGAATCGCTCTACGATTGCCTGTTTAATAGAACGCAGATTTTTCGGATCAAGCGGATTGTTGCGGATTTTAAATTGTTACGCAACTATCGCTTGAGTAACATAATCGCGCAGCGATTTCTTGGCGCCCTTTGCCTCCTACACCAACAACCTTTGCGTTTTCCTTTGCGGGCTTTGCGGTGGCGCCTGCCCTGAGCCTGACGAAGGGCGTCTATTGAGAAGCACCAATCGCGTAGCGATTCAATCCCTGAAATTCCGTGAGTTCAGTGTATTCCGTGTACCATTAAGAAGCACCAATTATATCGCCTACGAAATCCCGCGAATAATCCCATCCTTCGAATTCCGGATGAAATCCAAAATATGATTCTTTTCTTTCGACTCCGACGCTTCTTTTTCAATCACATCCACAGCGTTCGTCACGTTCAAACCTTTCACGTACAATGTGCGGTAAATGTCTTCCACCTGGAGAATAGCCTCGTTGGTAAATCCACGGCGACGTAATCCCACCGAGTTTACACCCACGTACGCCAGCGGTTCGCGTGCGGCTTTCACAAACGGCGGAACGTTTTTACGCACACCGCATTGACCCGCCACGAATGCATGTGCGCCAATGTGCACGAATTGAGAAACGCCCACATATCCTTCGAGAATAACCCAATCTTCAATCACTACGTGACCAGCCACATTAACCGAGTTTGCGAGAATCACGTTGTTGCCAACTTCGCAATCGTGTGCAATGTGCACGTACGCCATCAGCAAACAATTAGTACCAATAGACGTTTTCCAGCGATCCTTCGTGCCGCGGTTCAATGTCACGCATTCGCGGATCGTGGTGTTGTCGCCGATTTCAGTCGTGGTTAATTCACCTTCGTATTTCAGGTCCTGCGGAATGGCGCTGATCACTGCACCCGGAAATATTTTACACTTCTTCCCGATGCGTGCGCCGTTCATGATTACGGCATTCGGGCCAATCCACGTATCGTCGCCAATCACCACATCACTTTCAATGAAAGCAAAAGGTGAAATGGTGACGTTATTGCCAATTTTTGCTTGCGGATCAACAGAAGCTAAAGGAGAAATCATACAGCGGCGGGCTCGTTTTTCTTCGTTTCAATGTTACGCACTTTCACAATCTGCGCAAGCATTTCAGCTTCCGACGCAACTTTGTTGTTTACGTATGTGGTGCCTTTCATGTGGCATAAGCCACGACGGATCGGCGTAAGTAATTCCAGTTTCATCACGCAGGTGTCACCCGGAATAACTTTCATTTTGAATTTTACACTTTCGATTTTCAGAAAGTACGTCTGGTAATTTTCCGGGTCAGGAACTGTTTTCAAACAAAGAATTCCACCGGTTTGTGCCATGGCCTCAACCTGGAGCACGCCAGGGAAAATAGGCTCATCCGGAAAATGTCCGCCCGTCCAGAATTCCGACATGGTGATATTTTTTACACCCACCACGTACGTTGGTGTGAGCTCAATGATCTTGTCGACAAAAAGAAACGGCTGACGGTGCGGAAGAATTTTCATGATCTCCTGCGTGTTTAAAAGCGCAGGTGATTGCGGATCGAATGAGTGCTGAACTTTTTTGGACTTGTCGGCTTTGACAAGGGCTTTCAGTTTTTTCGCGAAATCGATATTTCCTGCATGGCCGGGACGCGCAGCGAGAACGTGAATTCTCATGTGTGCACCAACCAATGCAAGATCGCCAACGATGTCGAGCAGCTTGTGACGGGCGGGCTCATTGAAAAAATGAAGCTGCGTATTGTTCAGCACGCCGCGTCCTTTGACTTCAACATCCGGTTTGTTGAACACCTGGCGCAGGTGATCCATTTTTTCATTAGAGATTGGCTTGTCGACAAGAACAATGGCGTTATCGAGATCACCGCCTTTGATCAGGTTGTGTGCAAGCAAAGCTTCGAGTTCGTGGAGGAATACAAACGTGCGGCATTTGGAAATCGCCTCGCGGAATTCACCGAGATTGTACATCGATGCGTGCTGCGTGCCGAGCAGTTCGGAATTGTAATCCACCATCACCGTTACGCGGTACGAGTCCTGCGGTACGGCAAGCATTTCCACTTTTTTCTTCGGGTCTTCGAAGGTGAGGTTTTCAGTGAGCTCGAAATAATAACGTTCTGCATCCTGTTCTACCGAACCTGCTTCTTCGAGCGCGGTCATGAATAACCAGGAACTTCCATCCATGATAGGAACTTCCGGTGCATCAAGATCGATCATGATATTATCGAGGTCGCTTCCGACCACAGCAGCAAGCACGTGCTCCGTGGTGTAAATCCGTGCTCCGTTCTGTTCCAATGTTGTTCCGCGTGCCGTATCCACTACGTTATCGACGTCGGCATCTACGATCGGTTGCCCCTCGAGATCAACACGACGAAATTTAAAGCCATGATTTTCCGGCGCAGGATGAAAAGTAAGATTGCATTTTTTTCCTGTGTGCAAACCCACACCTGAAATTGAAACAGACTTCTGAATTGTTCTTTGCTTTGTGCTCATGCCAGGGGAAATACTATTTCTGTTTTTGCTTTTCGAGTTCTTTAATCTTGTCGCTGAGTTCAGGAAGTTTCCGGAACATCACGTAGCTTCTCTTGTAATCGCCGATACCAAATGCAGGTGATCCCTGTACAATTTCTTCGTCGGCTATGTTATTTCCTACGCCCGATTGTGCGGCAATCTTCACACCGTTTCCAATCACGAGATGACCAATAATTCCAACCTGTCCACCGATCAGGCAATTGCGTCCGATTTTCGTTGAACCAGCAACACCTGTTTGTGCAGCGATCACGGTATTCTCACCGATCTCCACATTGTGTGCGATCTGGATGAGGTTATCGAGTTTTACTCCTTTGCGAATGATAGTCGAACCCAGCGTTGCGCGGTCAATGGTTGTATTCGCGCCGATCTCCACGTGATCTTCAATAACCACGTTGCCGATGTGCGGAACTTTCTGGTAGTTGTTATCGGAGTTGGGTTGGAAACCAAATCCATCTCCGCCGATAACCGTTCCGGCCTGCAGAATACAATTGGCGCCGATCACGCAATCGTGATAAACAATTACGCCCGGGTAGAGGATCGTGTTTTCACCCACTTTTACGTTTTCACCGATGGTGACGTGTGGATGAATTTTCACATTATCGGCAATATTTGCGTTATCACCGATCACTGCAAGCGGACCGATGTAAACATTCTTTCCAACTTTAGAAGAATTTGAAACAGCGGCGGATGCATCAATCCCGGTTTTGTTCATCCGGAACTGGTTGTATGCACCAAGGAGTTTTGCAAACGCCTGCCGCGCATCAGCTACGCGCACGAGCGTAAGATCTTTGGGCAAAGCCTGCTCGGGAACAAAATCATTATTCACGATAACAACGCTTGCTGCTGTTGTGTAAATGTATTGCGCGTAAGCGGGGTTGGAAAGAAACGATAATGCTCCGGCGTGGCCTTCTTCGATTTTCGCTAATTGCGACACCACGACATCCGGGTTTCCTTCAACTTTTCCTCCAGCCAATGCGGCGATATCTTTTGCCGAAAATTTCATCGGGTAAATTTAGTGAAAAATGAACCCTAAAAACCGGGTAGCGGCCATTGTTTTGACCGATCATTTTTAGACTTCCCGGACTGCAAAAGGTTTAATCCGGGATTTACCGAAGCAATGGAATGAAAATTGTTTCCGTTCAGAAAAAAACAACCCATGAAAAACGCTACTCTTTTTATTGCTTTGGTGGCCGCTTCTTCTCTCTTTGCCACAACCCGTACATCCATTCAAAGCGGCGTGTGGACCAATCCGGCCATCTGGATTCCCAACGGCGTACCTGACCAGTTTGACGATACGATAATTGTCAACACCGATGTTCAGTTCAACGAGAACCTGCAGTCTTCCCAGTCGTTATTCCGGATAACTCCCTTCGGATCACTGACCAGTCTTAGCCAGGACACCTTCTCCGTTTTGGGAGGCATCATGATCATCGAAGGATACTTTCGCATGGGAGAATTCGATGTGGCCGGTGCAGATTCCGTGATTAACTACAGCGCCATTGTTGTTGACGGAGACATGAACCAGAACCGCCGCTTTGTGAATACAGTGAACGGGCAGGTTTGTGTTGATGGCGCATTGATTTCAACGGCACCACTGGTCAATCATGGAAGCATGAGTGCCGGAAGCTGGAATACGGCAGGCGCAGTGAGCGGAAACGGCGGACAGTTTTGTGTGCAGGGCAGCTTTGCAAACTCGGGCGCTATTTCCGGAAGCATCGACATTTGTGATGCTTCACCTTCCGGCGTGGGCGATAGCAATACCGGAACAATTGCCGGTTCGGTCACAATCTGCCAGGTGGGTCCATGCGGACAATGCGTATTGAGTTCGGTGGTGGAATACAACGCAGGAACCAGTCTCACGATCATTCCGCACCCGGTTACTTCTTCGTCGTTGATCCAGGTTGACTTCGGATCGGGACCTGCAGGTAATTCCCACGGGTTTGAACTGACCGACATCACGGGACGTGTTGTAAAATCAATTGTCTTCGTTGGCGACCGGTTTTACCTGGATCGTACAGGAATCGAATCCGGTGTATATTTTTACCAGGTTACTGATAAGAACAACACGGTGATCGCAGGCAAGCTGTTGATCGAATGATCACGCTTCAGTTTGTTCCGGTACGGCGGCCAGCGATTTTTTTCTTGCGTCCCGCGCTTTGAATGTATACCACGCGAAGATCAATCCACAAAGCAGCAGGAACGCCGAACAGAAAAACGGTGCGCCCGGTAAAACAATTCCGTATTGCCCGCTTGCAAAACTGCTGAACAGCCACGGCATCAGTAGCGGACCGATGATTGCGGTGATGCTCATTACGCTCGTGAGAAATCCCTGGAGTTCTCCTTGTTCATTCGGAGGAATGTCGGCAGAAGCGAGCGACTGAAGGCTTGGCCCACCGATTCCTCCAAGCGCAAGTCCGATGGTGGCTGCAAAGATCATCCACGGTTCGGAAGCGAGTCCAACGCCAATCATCCCGATCATGTTGATGATGATTCCATAATACACCGCGCGCTTTTCACCAATCTTCGGAATGAGTATCCGCGTCAATCCGCCTTGCACAAGAGCGATGCAGATTCCTACAAATGCGAGTGAGAAACCAATCCCTGTTTCAGTCCATTGGTACCGGTGAATGGTGTAAAACGACCAGGTCGAAGGCAATGATTGGCCTGCAAGATTGAGCAGAAAAAATACGATCGCGATGCGTGCAACAATCGGGTGTTTCATCAACTGCAACAAAGCTCCCACCGGATTTGCGCGTTTCCATTCGAATTTTCTCCGGTTCTCTGGCTTGAGCGATTCGGGAAGAATGAAGAAACCGTACAACCAGTTCAGCAATGCGAGCCCGGCTGCGACGAAAAAGGGAACACGGTCGCCCAACCCTGCGATAGCGCCACCTATTGCAGGCCCGGCAATAAATCCAAGACCAAAGGCTGCACCGATGATCCCGAAATTCTGTGCGCGTTTTTCCGGTGGACTGATGTCGGCAATGTATGCGCCTGCCACTGTGAAACTCGCGCCCGTAATACCTGCAATGAGACGGCCGATGAAAAGCAGTGTGATTGTTCCTGCAAAACCCAGGAAGAGATAATCCACGCCAAAACCAAACAGTGAAATCAGCAATACGCTTCTTCTTCCGAAACGGTCGCTGAGTGCGCCCAGCAACGGCGAAAAGAAAAACTGCATGAATGCATACACGAACATCATGTACCCGCCGATGATATTCGCGCGTTCAATGCTGCAATGTTCCATCGACATGATCAGTTTCGGAAGTACCGGAATGATAATTCCGATTCCCATCACATCGATGAACAGGGTAATAAAAATGAAAAGAAGGGCTTTGTTGTTGGGTTTCTGTTCGGACATAAAATATTTACTGCGTATTCGTTCTCAATTCTTTCGGGTAGCAGAGAAAATATTTTTTCACCGGCTGGGCTAAAACAGAAATGTTCAGCAAGTCGGCAGCCTCGGCAATATCCAGTACGTTTCCGTTCTTGAAAAGGATATTGATGCGGATGTTGTCGTGAATATTATCGCTGCTGTACGCACGGTTTTGTACGGCACCCGTAAATACAAAATAGTGCAGTTCTTCTTTTTTCAGGTTCATGCTTTTTACAGCACGTTTCTGCAATTGTTCCACGTACGTTCCGTCGAACGGTTTGTTCTGAAGCTCCACCGCGTACAGCGTGCGGTTAACCATGTTTCCGCACAGCGTCGATAAAACGTAATCGGAATGTTCCGACCAGACTTTTACGGACGACATGATATCGTAATCGTCCAGCTTCGCAAACGCATTGAGTATTTCCGGGTTTCCGGTAAATGCTGATTTGGTAAACCGGTTGGTCAGGAACAATTGCAACGCAGGCGTGGCAAAAAGCACTTCACCTTTTTCCGTGAGTTCTTTGGCGCGTTTGAGGATATTCACGAGCAAATGTTCTGCACACAAAACTGTTTTGTGCAGGTAGACCTGCCAGTACATCAGCCTGCGTGCAACGATAAATTTCTCGATCGAATAAATGCCTTTGTCTTCCACAACCAGCTGGTCGTTCACTACGTTCAGCATTTTTACAATGCGGTCGCTGCTCACAATTCCTTCGGAAACGCCGGTGAAGAAACTGTCGCGCAATAAATAATCGAGCCGGTCCATGTCGAGCTGGCTCGAAACCAACTGGTGCAGAAAATCTTTCCGGTATTTATTCCGGAATATGCGAATGGCGAGATCAAGCTGGCCTTTGAATTCTTCGTTCAAACGGTCCATGAACACCGCCGACAGATCTTCGTGCGTGATGTTGTGAACGATACTCGTTTCCAATGCGTGCGAAAAAGGTCCGTGACCAATATCATGGAGAAGGATCGCCACAGTTACACCTTCTGCTTCCTCATGGGTAATTTCCACCCCTTTGGAGCGCAACACTTCAACCGCTTCTCCCATGAGATGCATCGCGCCCATCGCGTGATGAAAACGGGTATGCAAAGCGCCGGGATACACGAGATTTGTCAGGCCCAATTGCCTGATCCTGCGCAGGCGCTGAAACCAGGGATGGTTGATCAGGTTAAACGCAAGTTCAGAGTGGACCGAAACAAACCCGTAAACCGGGTCGTTAAATATTTTTCGCTTCTGAGGTTGTTTCATTGATGAGGCGCAAAGGTAAACAAATCTCAAAGGGATTATACTTCCATCATTGGTGCCCGGGGAAATTGCGATGAGCAAGCACTATGGATTTGGAGCGCCTGCGGCGCGTAGCCACAGATGCGCAGATTGCGCAGATTTAATGATTGGTCTAGATCAATAAAAAATTATTTTTTTCATCTGCGTAATCAGCGCATCTGTGGCAAGAGGCCGAAGGCCAGGTAACGTTTAAGTTTCACACTTTAAATTTGGGTTTATTGTGACCACCGCGATTTTACTCCGCTCTACAATATGTATCTTTAAAGTCCGTTTAACTAATCTCCCGAACGAAAGTTGGGATAAAACGCACAGCATACCATGGATAAAATCCGCATACTCTGGGCCGATGATGAAATTGATCTGCTCAAACCACATATTCTCTTTCTCCAGGAAAAAGGTTACGAAGTAATTACCTCCACCAGTGGAAACGAAGCCGTAGATATTATTTCCAAAGAACCCATCGACATTGTTTTCCTCGATGAAAACATGCCGGGCATTTCCGGAATTGAAACATTGACGCGCATCAAGAACAAACGTTCAGATATTCCCGTGATCATGATCACGAAAAGCGAAGAGGAAAACCTCATGGAGGATGCCATTGGTTCCAAGATCGCCGATTACCTGATCAAACCGGTAAACCCGAACCAGATCCTGCTCGCGCTCAAGAAAATTCTCGATAACAAACGTCTCGTGAGTGAAAAAACCACCACGGGTTACATGCAGGAATTCCGGAATATCGGCATGACGCTTTCTGATAAACTCAGCTGGGCGGAATGGGTGGAAGTCTACCGCAAACTCGTGTACTGGGAACTGGAACTGGAGAAATCGAATGATGAAAGCATGCATGAAATTCTTACCATGCAGAAACGGGAGGCCAATGTGGCTTTCGCAAAATTCATCAGCAACAATTACATCAACTGGCTCAACGGAAAAGACAAGACGCCTCCTGTATTGTCGCATACACTGCTCAAGCAAAAACTTCAGCCCCAACTCGAAAAAGAAGGAACTATATTTTTCCTGCTCATCGACAATTTGCGTTACGACCAGTGGAAAATGCTTCAGCCGGTGATCAACCAGTATTTCCGTGTGGAAGAAGAAGACCTGTTCTGCAGCATTCTTCCTACGGCCACGCAGTATTCCCGGAACGCTTTATTCGCTGGCGTTATGCCTTCGGAAATTGAAAAACGGTACCCGGGCTTGTGGAAGAACGATGATGACGAAGGCGGAAAGAACATGCACGAGGAAGAACTGCTCGATCACCAGTTGAAACGTTGGGGCAAGGACATTAAATTCTCGTACAACAAAGTCACTAATTACGCCGCAGGTAAAAAACTTTCAGAGAACCTGAATAATTTAATGCAGAATAAACTCAATGTGATCGTTTACAATTTCGTGGACATGCTTTCGCATGCGCGCACAGAAATGGAAGTGATCCGCGAGCTGGCCGATGACGATGCAGCATACCGTTCGATCACCTTGTCGTGGTTTGAACACTCTGCGTTGCACGATATCATCAAAGTGATCGCCGATAAAAAATGCCGGATGATCATTGCCACCGATCATGGAACGATTAAAGTAACCGAACCAACCAAAGTGGTGGGCGACCGTAACGTGAATACCAATCTCCGTTACAAGCAGGGAAAAAATCTCGACTACGTGAAGAAAGACGTCTTCGAGGTGCGGAATCCTGCGGATGTATTTTTACCGCGCAACAATGTGAGCACGTCTTACATTTTCGCAACCGAGGACATGTTCTTTGCGTACCCGAATAATTACAACCACTACGTGCAGTATTACCGCAATACGTTCCAGCACGGTGGAGTTTCGCTGGAAGAAATGATCATCCCTTACGTGAGTTTGAGCCCGAGATAAATTATCGCCGGTAAAGCATGAGATT
>Ga0193752_1000102_pt1 | contig 115304 bp, 126 predicted proteins | sample H1c1metaG_FD_144924 | JGI IMG/M metagenome (GOLD analysis project Ga0193752, IMG submission 144924) | Soil microbial communities from a riparian zone of the East river system, Colorado, United States - H1c1 | ecosystem: Environmental > Terrestrial > Soil > Riparian zone | place: USA: East...
CAAACAAAAACATCTACGATATGCTGTTTTTGTAGAGCACGCATGCTTTTCTCCTTGTTTGTTTTAGTCGATTAACAGGAGAAAGTGTAGCGTGCTTTATTTGTTGGGGCTAATTCGTGATTGGGGTCAACAACCCTTGATAGGATCGGTATTTATGTTACAGTAAGCCGCATGTTTGGAGACAAGGGCAAGAAAAACTTTGAGCGCTGTGAGCACAAGGAAGTTACCTTTCAGCGTATTGGCAATACTCAGCGTCAGATTATAGTCAGGGCAGTACTCGACTGTCCACGCACACAGGATACTAATCTCAATATTGACGTCCGGGCAGACGGTGAAGTCGATGAATACGGATTCGATGGTCCAGGCGTTCAAACCTGGGGCATAGATGGTGGGGGTGACATCAGGGCATATAAGTCACCCGCCGACGCCCAAGACCACCTGGGCCGAGCCGCTGGCCGGATGGCATGCGCAAATTGTCCCTACCCCAAAATGTCCCGCCTGGAAGTGTCAAAGGCACGTGCCGAAAGAGCCGAAGAACTCCGTGACGTTGCCGTTTATGATAAGCGACGCCTTGCGGCAGAAGTAGTTCGCAGGGAAGCGCTTGGTGAGGTGGAAGAACTCACCCGAAAACTAGAGCTTCCCCCATTCGACGACACGATATAACTTTTATGGGAGGCTAGGCATGACTAGGACTTGGCAGGAGCTTTTAATGAAGAACAAACTAATCGATGCCGTAGCGCTGGTTTGGCTACTAACGCTCGTAGGAAAGTTCTACACGTACTTTTTTGAGGTAGGCTATTTAAACTATTTTGGCATACCGTATCAGACGGTGCGTGTTGGTACTGAAAGCTACATTGCATTTGCGATTGCAGTGGTTTTTACCCTGCTCAGTTTGACTGCCTTCGGCACCGTATGGCTTTTCCTGCACTTCTATGCAATTTTGCAAGAAGTCTTGTTTGAGAAGGTTGGAGTTGTAATTTTGTACTGTTGGGTGACTCTTTTGACCAGCATGGCATTCATGCCCCTGCTCGCCTATTACAGGGACTTCTCTTGGGGAAAGTTTTTGCATGTCTTTTATATTGCCGCCCTATTGCTTGTCTTTAGTGGCCTGACGACATGGCTCGTAGCGCACTCATTTCCGCAGCTTCGAAGCATTATACAGAAATTCAAACTAGCAGCCCTCGGGCTTGTGTTTGCCTTTTCTGGCATAGGCTGGGCCCTATACCTTGGAAACTGGCTTGCCAGCACAGAGTCAACTTTCAGAAAGGTCGGCAGCAATCAGATTGTTGTGCGGCAATACGACAATATGCTTGTTTCGGCCGAAGTACATGACCAAAAACTAACAGGTAAGTATCATTACGACCCCACTGATCGCGTTGGCTCCTTTGAAGTTGTGAGCATGCAAAACCTCTCACGCCCAAATCAGTAGGTGTAAGATTGGGGCATGGAAGACCACAAGAAGCGGCCTACACAACGCGAGGAACAGACACCTGATTTCGAACGTTTCATGGAATATGGGCAGGGGCGCATGAAGCGTGATGAATACGGCGAGGCGGCCTCTTGGTTTGTCTGGGCCTATGTTGAAGCAACCAAAGCACCACCCGACCTACAGGGTGCAGCCGCTGCGGCAGTAGGAGCAGCCGAAGCGCAGTCCCTGACAGAAAGAACAGAAGACGCGGAGCGATGGCAGGAGATTGCAGCTGCCTGCCTGCGGCAATTAGAGTGAGCCTCCCCTACTGTGATTCGGCTCTAAGCTGATATCCCGGGCCTAAATCTACACTGGCCGGAGGAATAGCCTCGCTAGGCATATACGCCTCAGGGTCCTTTGCGGGTTCTATATATTCTTTAGCTGGCGTGGTGGTATTTGTTGCTGCTTCATCGTCCCCTATTCGTGGTCGCCCAATAAGTGTACCGCTGCCATCCAGGTACGTCGGGTGGTATCGGATTAGGTGCCCTTCTTTATTCATAACGACCTCAATCACGACAAAGAGATCACCATTCTCGCCCCTGGCCAAGCCACGGGCTATCCACGCAGGTTTGCCCGCGCCTGGGAGCCCTTTGCGCTCAGTCTTGAGGCCCTTCATTTTTATATCGCCGCACGCGAGGCCACTATTTGCCCGGGCATTCTCTTGGAGGCATCCCTGCCTAAGATACTGCTCTGCTCTATGGGGCATCCGGAACATGTTCAAAGCCGCTCCCATCCGCCCATGAGAATAGACAGATGGAGAAGCAGACAAAAGGCAGAATAGTGCAAACCCTACCATGTTTTGCCATCGGCGGCGCTTAGGCAGAAGTTTAAGAAAACCAGCAAAATAAGGGTCTTTCATACAACTCCTTAAGTAAAATAACTTTGCACATTATATAATATTGCAAGCTTTTTAGCAATATATACTGTGGACGAATTATATTTTTTGTGTTATTATACCTCTGTAAACTAAAAACTACTCGGAGTCACAAGGTATGGCAACAGCACATCCTAAGTATTATCAGATTCAGCCCAAGAAATTGTTCTGGCTGAGCGCCATAACATTTAACCTATACGAAATATATTGGTTCTACAAAAACTGGCAAGCCATAAAAGAAGCCGAACACTCCGATATCAGGCTCGTTTGGCGAGCCATATTTGCCGTCTTTTTTGTAAACTCACTCTTCAAAAAAATAGCTACAGACCTCAAACTAACACAGTTGGGGCGCTATACACGGATTAACGAAGACAGGGATTAACGAAGGATTAACGAAGACAGTCTTCTATAGGAAGGATTAACGAAGACAGTCTTCTATAGGTGTTAATTCATGTCAATCGTCAGCAAGCTGATACTTAACTTCCTCAAGTATATCTTTGTTCTCTTGATAATCGCGCAGAAACGCAAGATAATCTTCGCGACTTTTGAACTCAGACAAAACCTCGCTAAGTGATAGCCACCCTGGGCACTGCTCGCTAAAAACAAAACGCAGGCTTGAATAGCTATATGTCTGCCAGCGACGCGGATTCATGTGTATGTATCGCGAGATGTGGGTTAGGTAGCCATCGTTGTCGATTCGCTTTGCTTTATAGCGACTCTCAAACACTGAGCCTACGTGACGATATTTTAGGTTGAAGTATTTGCTGTAGCTTGTCATTAAGCTGCTCATGAGTTTTCGGAGTGATTGCGCATCGTCGGTCTGGTAGATCAACAAATGGATATGGTTAGTCATAAGACAGTACGACAATAGTTTGATATTGACGCTGTAGTTTGGATATACGACGCCTGTCTTGCTTGTTGCTTTCTGGTCAGAAAGGTATCTTTTAAAAAGTGACAGGAAGTAATGATAATCTTTTGCTTCTAGAAATATCTTTTGCTTGTTAGCGCCACGGGTGTAGACGTGATAATACGAATGTGGGGCATATTCTTTGATGGTGTTTTTCTGAGGCATACGACTAGAATAACAAAATGTGACACGTTTTTCTATCTGTTAGAAGACAGTCTTCGTTATCGTTCGTTATCGCCTTCGTTATCGTTATCTTGTTATCCTTCGTTATCGAATCGTTAAATAAAATGGTAAAAGATATCTTTTCCCTCTTAAGTTATTTTAATTTCAAAGCTGAGATCTTCACCATCGCCGCCCTTGAAATTAATGTGATTGCTTTTGATATAGTCGATTTTCAAATACAAAGCATGCATACCAGGCTTGACATGGAAGTCTTTCCTTTCGTTATCAGCGATTGTACCGATCTTTTTACCATCTACTAACACTTCGTAGTTACGAAGACTATCGGCATAACCGGAGTCTCGTTTAATGCATATCTTCATAATTCTCTATTCTACTTGAGTTACGAAGCTTATCCTCTTCCTGGAGACTGCCTGATCATCAGCATGGCATGTATTTCGCAATCTACTAATCCCTAACCTTTACCTGTAGTGGTCTTCTTCTTTTCTTTTAGAAGTACCCAGTAAACTAGAGCATAAGTTATAGCAGTCATATTAAGTAAGCTAAAGATAAATACCGCCCCTATTTCACGAATAGTTCCAGCTATCGCAACACCACCTACAATATTTATCAAGAAAGACAGTAGGATACTAGTTACAAATTTTCCCACTTTAGTCTTATCAACTTCATACTTAGGTTTATTATCACGAAGATACGATTTCATAGAAAGGTATACAAATCCAGTTTTATAGGACACGGCAAATACAGAGACCCATATTATAACGACCGAAATTATAGCTAATTCCATTTAGACTTCTCCTCTTATCATATTTATCTTAACCCATTGAGATACATATAAGAATCGTACACGGAGGACATATCGTCATAGTCGCTGCTTCCCTGAGTTAGTACATACGCCGTGGCGCCCGTTCCTAGACCACCAATACAAGAGTATGCAACACCGCTGCCATGCTTGGTCCGGCTGCGGCTCCCAGTGTTACTATGGATGCCACGGCTCCAGTCATAAATACCGCACCGCTTGATCCAACACAGCCCGTGCCAGCCGCAAAAGCAACGCCCTTTGCGTGTTGCATCAAAGACTTACCAGTAGTTGGTTTGGTTATGCCATTTAATACCCCAGTAACCTTCGAAATAGCACTCCTGGTATCCCGCACCTTCGGAAGCGTAAGTTGCTGTCTCGGTGTAGCCACAGCCGCAATCTTCGGCGTAGCCACCCGTGCTGGTGCTGTGTACGGAACAGGTAGTGTCATACCTATCGCTGCGGCTACTACCCTGCTGAGACCTGCCGCAGAGCCGCTGCCACACAAGATGCATAGGTTGTTAAAGAGGGGTATCTGAGAAGCACCGCTGAAATCAATCATGTTTATTGGGTCAGGTGGATAGATGTAATCATTGGCGTTGCCTCCGGGGATGGGGTCTACCTGAGTAAATCTTCCTAGGACTGCTAGGTAGACTCTAGCTCCCATTTGGATTGGTGCAAGTGATAAGTCTTTTTCGGTTATTTTTTGGTGGCTACCTGCCCAACCGAAGGTTGAACTTTGGGTGGTGTTGTTGGGATAGGTTGTGCTGATCTTATTGCCGAAGGGGTCGTAGCGGAAGGTGCCGGTGAGGGTGCCGGAGGCATCTGTTGTTGCCATTATGCTCCCATGCATGTTGGGGAGTGAGTAGACTTTGTTGGTGTTGCCGGTTTGGCCTGGACGGATGGTGAGCAAGACACCCCCAGCCAGCGATAGGTATTTCTCTGTTATATCCCAGCTGGCATTGCGTACAAAGCTGGCCGAACCTGAACCGGTAAAGCCGTACCATTCCTGGCTGGTGATATTCCAGTTCCAGTTGGATATAGTATCTGTCTCGCGGTAGATCACACGATTGGCAACGTCACGGCTGTAGTAGCTTGCGCTTCCGTTGCCACTAGCAGGAGCAATCTGTGTGAGGCCCCAGTTACGATCTGAGGAGTCGTAGAGGAGTTGCAGTGGTGTGGCGCCTGAACCTAGAGATGTCATATTGCCGTGGGCGTCGTATTGGGCATTGTTGGTGAGGGGGTCAGAGCTACTGATGAGGCGATCTGCGTAGTCGTAGCAGTAGGTGGTTGTGGAGCCATTGATTGTTTGGGATGTGCGGTTGCTGTTTTTGCCGGAGTTGGCATTGGTTCCACCGGCGCAGGAGCCGGACTGGGCGCCAAAGCCATAGGCGTATGTGTTGCTGCCTATAGTGGCATTTGTCAGGCGACCGGCTTTGTCATAGGTATAGGATTTGGCTTGGCCATTCTCTGTGCCAGAGACTATTTGCCCGCTTTGGCTGCGGGTAACGGTATCGCTTGCCATGATATTTTGGCTGCCCGCGTTTGTGGCATATAGTTCTGTGTCGTCCATGATGAGCCAGCCTACGTCCGACACGATATGGAAGACTGTTGCATGCGTGGCATCTGCGGGTGTGGTTAAGCTGAGGCCTCTGGAGGAACGTCCTCTTATCCCCTATCCAAAAGACCCCATATAATCAAGCTTGGGATAAATACAGTAAGTATAATCAACTGCAAAACTTCATTCATATGATGGGGTGAAATCCTCTAGCGCTTTCGCGCTTTCTGATTTACCTTTTTCTTGAGAAGCACCCAATAAACTAGACTATAGGCGATGAAGGCTGTGTTCAGCAAACTGAACACTATTACGGCCGCTATTTCGCGTAGATCTTGAACTATCAGAAAGCCATATAGAATATTTAACAAGAATGTTGCAAGCATAATCTTTGCAAATCGTCCTGTTTTATTATTGTCAACCTCGTACTTTGGCTGATCGTCTCGAAGGTGAGATTGAACTGAGAAGGCTATAAAGCCAGTTTTATATGAGGCGCTGATGATAGAAGCCAGCCCGACTATGGCAGTACTGATAACCAAAACAATTCCTGCATTCTCCATCATTAGCCTTTCTATTTAACTTACCTATATCTTAGATCATAACCGTCGTAGATCCCAGAAGCATCGATGGAGCCTCCTTCGCTTCCTTGAGTTAAGCCATAGACAACCACCCCACCTACGGCCCCTTTAACGCAAGCACCCACAATCGCTACACCACTCGCAGGTGCGGCAGCACCCCAAGTAAAGATGGTTAAGGCGGCCCCTGTGATGAATACTCCACCACTTGAAGCGACACAGCCAACACCCGCCGCACGAGCCGCCCCTCCAATATGCTGCATGGCAGACTTACCTCCCCGCGGTCGTTGATCTGAACGCGGAGGATTAGGTGGACCATTAGATAGTACCTTAACAGGAGAACTGTACACCTTAGCCAAACCCAACGCAGGCTTTGCTGCCGGTGCCACAGCCCTCAGTGCCGCTGCCCGTGCAGGTGCTCTGTACGGAACAGGCAGTGTCATACCTATCGCTGCGGCTACTGCCCTGTTCAGAACTGCCGTGGAGCCACTGCCACACAAGATGCACTGATTATTAAAGAGGGGTATGGACGATTCGGAGGCACCACTGAAATCAAACATGTTTATCGGATCAGGTGGATAGATGTAATCATTGGCGTTGCCTCCGGGGATGGGGTCTACCTGAGTAAATCTTCCGAGGACTGAGAGGTAGACTCTGGCTCCCATTTGGATTGGTGCAAGGGATAAGTCTTTTTCGGTGATCTTTTGGTGGGCGCCGGCGTAGCCTAATGTGGCGCCGGCGTAGGTGTTGTCCGGGAACGAGGTGCTAACCTTGTTGCCGAATGGGTCGTAGCGGAAGGTGCCAGTGAGTGTTCCAGCTGCATCCGTGGTGGCCATAACACTCCCGTGCATGTTGGGTAATGAGTAGACCTTATTAGCGTTGCCGGTCTGCCCCGGGCGAATAGTCACCAGAACGCCTCCAGCCAACGATAGATATTTCTCTGTTATATCCCAGTTGGCGTTGCGGACAAGGCTTGCGGCATCGCCAGAACCAATAAAGCCGTACCACTGTTGGTTGGTGAGGGCCCAGTTCCAAGCTGAAATAGTGTCTGTTTCGCGGTAGGTAATACGGTTGGCCACGTCGCGGCTGTAGTAGCTGGCGTTTCCGTTTCCTGCTGATGTTGTTTGCTGGAACCCCCAGTTGCGATCCGAGGAGTCATAGAACATCTGGAGTGGAGATGTACCCGAGCCTATGGAGGTGGTATTGCCGTGGCTATCGTATTGAGCGGCGTTGGCGAGTGGGTCCGAGCTACTGATAAGTTTGTCTGCGTAGTCGTAGCAATAGGTGGTGGTTTGGCCGTTGATTGTCTGGGTGGTTCGGTTACTGTTCTTGCCGGAGTTTGTGTTTGTTGCCGATGCACATGAGCCGTTCTGAGCGCCGAAGCCGTAGGCATAGGTATTGCTGCCTATGGTGGCATTTGTGAGGCGGCCGGCTTTGTCGTAGGTATAGGATTTGGTCTGGCCATTCTCTGTGCCGGATATAACCCTTCCGCTTTGGCTTCTCGTGACAGAATCACTGGCTATGATGTTCTGGCTGCCGGTTTGGCTGCTTACGTACAGTTCGGCATCGTCTACCATCAGCCAGCCCACGCCGGCAACTATGTGAAACACCGTTGCTTGTACGGCTGTAGCTGGTGTAGTGAAGCTTTGAGTGGACTGCGTCCAGTTACTGCTGGTGTTTATATTGCCAAGCCATTCGTATGTGACGCTCTGATTTTGGTGAGTATACTGGACCACTGCTTCGGTTTGAATATTGGAACGGTAGTAATCTTTGAAGGTGTAAGATGTATTGCCCACGACGGAGACAGGGTCAAAGTACCATTTGGCGTCCCCGTCAGTATAGTTGGTGATTTCTGTTTTAACACTGCGGCTGCCTGTATAGCCCTCGTTGAGATAGGTGAAGTTAGCTGTGTTGGTCCCCCAAGCACTATGCTGCCAACCCTCGGGTTTGTCTGGGTCACTGCCAGAGACTTGCTCGACCGAGGCATTTGGAATGATATTACTGCCTGGGGTTTGCCCGCCGCCCTGGTGGTACGTTTGGCTGTTGGTCCTGCCTAGTGCATCGCGTCCGATGACCATCTTTTGACCGCCAGCATTGGGATATTCAACTGCCTGCGTGCGACTGTATTGGTCGTAAGAGACAATGGCGTATGTGACGTTGTCTAATTTCTGCTGGGTGAGACGGTTGTAGTTGTCGTAGCCTGTTTCCCTATGAGGCTATTACTTTTTCCGGAACAGAAGTACTAGTAGATATACTAGTACGATGTAAACCCCAAGCTGCATAATAAATGAGAGCATCTCAACAAAGAATGGAGGTGGTCCAAGTAATGAGCTGAAGATTTGATATGCCAGACCAAGAAGAATAAGCAGTGTGTTGGCTATCGCGATGACCAAAAAACGAGGACTGTAGATCTTTTTGTATAGCCCGTAACTTGGTGTACCTTTATATTTATCCGCAGCTGGTATGTGCTTAACTCTTACGCAAATCAGATAAATCGTAAAGGCTGTGAACCCGGACGCTATTAAGACATTTAGGTATGAGACCTGCATGGATAAGTCCCTAAACCTACTTCATTAGGCTGCCCGACAATATCAGGGCCAGCCCTATAATAATCCCTGGGATAATAATCGCCCACAACCTTTTCGCTCTATTGCTGTCAGGAAACACATGGAAGAGCATTCCCATTACGAGCAGTAATCCACCGACCACGAACCCTAAACCAAGTAAAATCATCTCTTGTGCTGTTTCCATCAATTAAGCCCTCAACTCTCCTTTATTATTAAAAAGTGACTAATCCTTTAAGCACTCCAACCGTACCGCCTAACACATACCCGATGTCACCACCCATTTGTGTGCCAGCTGCACATGCAACACCCGTTAAAAGTATCGTTCCGCCGAACGAGAGGGCAGAGCCATATATAGCCGCACCCCCACTAAGCATACACCCTGCTCCATAGCCGACAATCTGACCATTGTCAGCATAGTCTCTCCCGGTATCAAGTACACGACTGACGCGATCATGAGTTGTGGGGTACGGTCTTTCATTTGGGTCACCGGCTCTCAATGTGGGCGAGATCGGGCCCAGAGGTATTCCTTGTATCTTAGGAAGTGTTAACGTAGGCCGTGCTGGTGCCGATGATGTCACTGCCCGAGGCGTAGCCACCCGTGCTGGTGCCCGGTACGGAACAGGTAAAGGTATGCCAACTGCTGCGGCCACTGCCCTATTGAGACTTGCGATAGGACCACTGCCACATAAGTAGCACAGATTATTAAATATGGGTATTTCGGCAGCGGCACCACTGAAATCAATCATATTGATGGGATCGGCAGGATAGATGTAGTCATTGGCGTTGCCTCCGGGGATGGGGTCTATTTGGGCGAAGCGGCCGAGGGTTGGGAAGTAGACTCTGGCTCCCATTTGGATGGGGGCGAGGGTGAGGTCTTTCTCGGTTATTTTTTGGTGGGAGCCCGCCCAGCCTAAGGTGGCGCCGGCGTAGGTGTTGTCCGGGAATGAGGTGCTAACCTTGTTGCCGAAGGGATCGTAGCGGAAGGTGCCGGTCAGGGTGCCAGATGCGTCGGTGGTGGCCATAACGCTGCCGTGCATGTTGGGCAGTGAATAGACTTTGTTGGCGTTGCCGGTTTGTCCTGGGCGGATGGTTACCAGGACACCGCCAGCCAGGGACAAGTATTTCTCGGTTATGTCCCAATTGGCGTTGCGCACAAAGCTTGCGGCATCTCCGGAGCCAGTGAAGCCGTACCACTGTTGGTTAGTGAGGGTCCAGTTCCAAGCTGAAATAGTGTCTGTTTCGCGGTAGGTGATGCGACTTGCCACGTCACGACTGTAGTAGCTGGCAGTGCCGTTGCCTGCGGCTGTAGTCTGCTGGAAGCCCCAGTTGCGATCCGAGGAGTCATAGAACATCTGGAGTGGAGATGTACCCGAGCCTATGGAGGTAGTATTGCCATGCGCGTCGTATTGGGCAGCATTCGTGAGCGGGTCAGAGCTGCCGATGAGCTTGTCGGCATAGTCGTAGCAGTAGGTGGTAGTGACGCTATTGATTGTCTGGGCGGTGCGGTTGCTGTTTTTGCCAGAGCTTGCATTGGTGCCGGATGCACAGGAGCCACTTTGAGTACCGAAGCCATAGGTGTAGGTGTTGGCACCTAGTGTCGCTGCGGTCAGACGGCTGGCTTTGTCGTAGGTGTAGGATTTGGTTTGACCGTTTTCGATGCCAGAGACTATGCGCCCGCTTTGGCTGCGAGTCACGATATCACTTGCCATGATGGTCTGGCTGCCCGAGTTTGTAGCGTACAATTCTGCATCATCCACGATGAGCCAGCCGACATTAGCCACTAGATGGAATACCGTTGCCTGTACCGCAGTTGCTGGTGTAGTAAAGCTGAGATCGCTTTGCGTCCAGTTACTGCTGGCGTTTATGTTGCCAAGCGATTGGTAGCTGACACTCTGATTTTGGTGCGTGTACTGCACGACTGCTTCGGTTGTGATGTTCGATTTGTAGTAGTCCTTGAATGTATAGGTGGTATTACCCAAAACAGCTACTGGATCGAAATACCACTTGGCGTCACCATCGGTATGGCTAGTGATTTCTGTTTTGACGCTGTGATTCGTGGTGTAGCCTTCATTGAGGTATGTGAAGTTCGCTGTGTTTGTACCCCAAGCACTGTGCTGCCAACTCTCAGGCTTATTGGGATCGCTGCCCGACACCTGCTCTACCGAAGGGTTGGAGATCACGTTACTACCTGGTGTTTGGGAGCCGCCTGCGTAGTATGTTTTTCCGCTTGGCCTACCAAGCGCATCACGGCTAACTACCATCTTTTGGCTAGAGGCATTGGGATATTCAACTGACTGCGTGCGGCTGTATTGATCGTACGAGACAACGGCATACGTCACATTGTCCAACTTCTGCTGAGTGAGCCGATTGTAGGTGTCGTAAACAAATGATTCCACACCCAAGGGGCTGGTGCGGCTAGACATGCGGCCGAGACTATCATAGCCGGTCCACGTTTCGTTCCACTGGGCGTCGTGATACCAAATGGTCCGACCAAGCAGGTCTACTTGCGTCACAATCGAGCCGCTGGCGTCCTCTGCGCCGGTATAGGTTGGGTCGCCCCAAACAGCGTAGTTATTTGTGGCGGTGCGTCCGGGTTCGGACCCGAAAGCCGAAATGGCTGTCTGTGCCGGCCGGCCGCGGGTGTCATAGCTTGTGCAGGTCCAGCCGTCGTTATTAGTGCGCGTGGCAACTATTCTGCCCGCATCGTCATAGACTACCTCGCCGACACGTCCGGGTGTGGTGCCATTGTCTGGACTGGCCCCGGTAGTGAGCTTGAGCATACCGGCCTGCTTGAAGGCCTCGGTGGTACTAGTTGTGCAGGGATTATCGCGAGTTTCGGTGGCACCATAGTAGGTATAGGAGGTGGCCGGATTAGTAGACGAATCGCCAGGCCGGCTCTTGCTGGTTGGCCGCAAGTAGCTGCCGGTGGCACCTTGCTGTTCATAGGTAGCAGTTGAGGTAAGGTTCAGTCCTGTTGGATCTGCGGTTGCGCTCTGCGGCAAACCTAGCTCTGGTGTGGATCCGTAGTTTACGGTAGCAGTACTATCCCCGACCGTACTGTCGTAAGTTTTGGTGCTGGTCGTCAGGCCGTAGCCCGGTTTGAGGTAGCTGGACCAGTCGGTGGTCCAGGTAAAGCCACCGGCTTGCTGCATTGATACGGTCAGTGGCGTAGTGGCACCGGTGGTACGATAACCATCAATCCGGACACGCGTGGCAGCACCGCCAGCCACGGTAAAGCTACCACCCGACAGACCCGGCCACACAACTCCATCCCATTTATCTACTACCAGGATATCGTCTACCCATACGCGAATGCCGTCTGACGGAACCAGCCAGTAGGTGCCGGTAGGGAGCCGCAGTTTACCGGTGGCACTAAAGCCAACCCCCTGCATGCCAGAGCTGGCGGTTATAGGTATCTGGGCGGTCGTGGCATCTATCAGCCCGGGGCTGGTGGTGTTGATGCCAGTGGTATGCAGTTTGGGTGCACCAAACAAAGTGCCGCTGGGGTTGCCGGTGGGTTTGGAGTAGTCGTACCAGGCCACTGCCGGGCCTATCATTCCTTCTTCGTAGCCAACCTGACTATGCGGTACTTGAGCAAGGTAGCTGGTGAGCGGCTTGCGGTCTGCGCCAAACCACGCAGCCGGCGCTGGGCCATAACTGTCTACTGGACGATCTTCATCATCGTAAATTGTTGTGCCCTTAAGTCCAGTAGGGTCCAGACTGCTGAGTAGTAGGTCTTTTGCCGGATCCCACTCAGCCTTGCTGGATAGGTTGCTTATATCTGTTGCCTCAATGGTACGGAACAGGCTGTCGTACTTGATACGGCGGCTAAAACCGTGCGGCTCTGCGGCGCCTACCACGTGCTGTTTGGTCATGCCTTCGTAACCGGGGATTGTGCTGCCATTTCCGTCTACATAACTTTCTGCGCCTGGCAGATATTCGATGGTGTGCTGCAGGCGACTCGCGTTCGTAGTTGGTGCCGGTTGCGTGACACTGGTAGCCCGCCCCAGGATATCGTATGCAATCTGTGTTTTGACGTTATCGTCATTTGCTCGTACTTCGGCTGCAATTGCATCATTGGCAAGTGCACTACGCATACCCACCAGCCGGTAGCCGATCGGCTGACTGGCGGCATTATTTACTACCTCGTATTGGTAATCAGCCATCTGATTTCCGGGCTGAGCGATACGTGCCAATTGACCGTCAATATAGTAGAAATATGTTGCGCGGCTGTCATTGGTCTTGACCGCGCAGATCATGCCGGCGGGTGCGTTTGCGTCGAAGCCGGATGGGGCGCTGCCACAGTCGCTTTGGCCGCTGTAGTATACGGTGGCGGTACGCGACGGGTCTACGCTGTCTTTTATACGATACAGATGCGTTGGCCCACCATTGAGACTGCCGTATTCGTATTGCAAAGCGGCGGGTTTGCGGTCATCTACCGCACTGGTCACGGATGTCAGTGTGCCGTCTATTCCGAATACATAGGTTCGGCCGTCGACGTCCTGCAGAGTAAAAGTGCCGTCGGCATTGCGCACCAGTTGGCCGTCTTCATTGACTGGTGGCTTATAACCGCTGCCAGTCGAGGTGTATTCGTGGGTGGCGCCCGTAGAATCTGTGAGGACCACGCTATTTTGGTTGGCCTTGAGGCGGTCGTAGCTGAGGTTGCCGTCTGGATCTAGTCCCAGACTCCAACCGTTCGGCAGTACCTGTGCCTGCGGTGACAGCCAGTCACTGGGCACGATCTGCTGCGGCACATTGGCATCAGTGCTTTTAGCCCAGAGTTCAAAGCTTGCAAATGCTACCTGATCGAAGTATTCAATCGTTATGCGAGTCGGTGTATTTGCGGTTAGCACGTATCCGGTCCCCCAGCCGGGCGTTGCCGGTGCACCATGCGGCGTCCAGTCGTTGTAGACCGTAGTGCTGGTATCGAGCATTATCTTCACTCCATCGTCACTCCTCGAACCGAAAGTATAGGTGCCTGTAGTTGGCACAGTGACGTAGCCGTGCCAGCGCACTAAGAAGTCTTTGGGACCGTTGGCGACCGGAGCATCCTCCTTCCAGTCAAAACCAAGGTATGGATCGGTGCGCTCCATAACTTTTGGATTACCGGCAGAGAACGTATTGGTGCCATCCAGCCGCGCAAAGTATTCACCAATCAGCCCGCGCTGGTTGGGCAGTTGCCTGACGCCCGTCTGCAGCCAGGATTGCGGCACCTTCATGCCAGACGTACTCACCACGCCCTTTACCCACAACTCGGCAGAGGCACTGCCGCTTCCTTCCCGATAATCCATTTGCATGGGCACGATCTGGCCTGCTGTCAGGTTGACGGCAGTGCCATATTGGCTACCGCATGTTGTCCAGCTGTTAAGGACCTGCTGACTATTCACCCAGACACTGCAGCCATCATCAGCGGCAGCGCCAAACTGGTACGAGCCCGTTTGTGGGGCAACAAAGTAGCCCTTCCAGCGCACCGTGAAGCTATCTGCGCTCACACCTGACGCCGGTGCACCAGTATCCCACGCGAAGTCTATATTTTGGTCTACTCGCGTTACCGCTGGGGCACCCGTAAAGTTATTGTCATCCCAATATTGCCCAACGAGGCCATTTCGAGATTTGAGCGGCGAGTTGTAGTCCAAGCTCACACCCAAACTACCGCCCAAGGCTGACGATGTGTGGCTACTGGCGCTAGTGGTGACATTGCCGGTGGCCAGGTCTACGTCTACCGGACCCAGGTTATCATAGGTTTGAGTCTGGTCTTTGCCGGTGCGCATGTCTACGCGAAACGGCACGGCCGTGCCCCATTGGCTAGTTAATGGAATACTGTGATCATGGCTGCGGGATCGAACATAATAGGTAGAGCCGTCTTGCAAAATACCATCCGGCACGGTCCATTGGCGTGAATACGATTTACCAGAGGCGATCAACGCGCCAGACCCATCAGGACCGCCGCTGACCTGAAACTCGTATTGTAAAGGTGTGCTGCCATTTGGATTTGAAACTTCGTTTGCCCTAAATGAGGGCTGCGGATCTACATACACCTGGTTAGGTGTCGGTGTCTCAATGGAGGGAGCCACCAGTGAGCCGTCGTAGGTGAAGGTAACGCGGCTGTAATCGGAGTCAAAGTTTTTAAATGAATGGCCCGTATCATCCTCGCCCATAAGCATGAGCCACCCGGAAAGATTGCCAGCAGCAACCAGGTGTTGGTAAATGCCAGTAACGTTGATATCGCCCGAGCCAGCCAGCCCGTTGCTAGCTATCCCCAAATCGCCGGTGACACAGCCAATATTGGTTAGGCATGGCGCGTACCCCACGTCAAAAGTATGCCAGCCCCAGTCGCCTGTCCAGTAGCTTTCACTGGAACGCTGGACCAAGTGCAACGTGGCATTGACGAGCGTATTGCCATTAGTAGCAGCCTGGCTGTACGGCGCATGAAAGGCTCCCCGCCAGGCCCTGGGTGTTCCGTCGGGATCATTCAGCGTTCCGGCATGAAGACCGCAGACATTGGAATAACAAACACTCCCATCGTCTTTGAATGACACATAACTGCCGCCAAAGCTGCTGATAATGTACGGGTCTATCACCGCCGGGAAAGCCTTATCCGGAAGGTTCTTCAGGTATTCTCTGTCCACAGACAGCGTCACAATACCGTCCTGATATGTCTGGCCAAACACTTTCTGGTCACTGACGAACCCAAAGTTATTGAGGATGAGGTTGGGTGGCGCTATCCCGAACTCGTCACCAAATGCGCCTTTGATGACATAGGCTGGTCCATCTTTTTTGTCACTTTTTTGTTTTTCTAGGCTGGCACCCAGCATTCTGAACGACACCTGGTGGGTGGCGTTTTTGTCTTTGATAATAATATTTTCTTTGACCGCCGCGGACTCAACCGTGTATTCCACATTCACGCCAGGCCACAAGTCATAGTAATGGACAGTCTGTCTGCCCTCGTTGTTGGTGGTGATAACCGGGGCGACCTTTTTGGCGCCGATTGGTTCAAAGCCGATTTGGTCATTGCCTTTCTTTATGCGGAGCAAGCCGTCTTTGGCATCGCTCGGGGCAAACCGAGCCTGCCAGTCGTTGTCTTTGACCTGGAAGGTTTTTTCTTCTGTCACCGCTGACCGGACCTGTCCCCAGGCGCGACCTAGAAAGTTGTCGGCATCACCAGCGTTTTTATCTTCTATCAGTTTGGTATCAATCACCTCCCACTTGCCTGCTTTTTGGAAGTGCTTTGGGGTAAAGGAGTGTTCTTCGGTGATAGTGCCGTCCTGGTTCACGGTTGTTGAAGAGGTAGCTGTACGCTTGCCGACCACCTCCCCTGGTTTTGGCTTTGGGGTGTCTGTAATACCCTGGAGTGCCTCACCCATCAAAGCCCCTCCGGCCCTCTCCTTGGGTTGCAGTGGTTTTGCGTCTGCCGCGGCCTTCAGTTGCGAAGTGGTGGCCACCTCGCCCTTAGGATAGTCCTGCTTCATGGGCTTGTTGGCGTCGGCCGGAGCATCTTTTATATGAGGATTATCAGGATTGGGACGGTACAAGGCATACGCTGACGCGGTCGGAAGAATTGTCCCTACCAAAATACCCAGCAATAAAAACAGCGCAATGAAGCGCTGTTTTGTTACAAAGCCAAAGTTACATCTGCCGCGCATGCCCCCCAAGGTTACCTGCATCGCCGTCTCCGTAGTTAAGTATCTTAAGCGGATAGTACGGCTCGGGGAGCTCCCTGACAACAGTAACTTTTAGAATGTTTAAATTTGTTTTAATTTTGTTAGCTTAGTACAGGGCTGCGGCTTTGGGCATAGTAGAGCCTTTGAGCAGTGTTACTACTTCGTCGGCGTCTATGGTTTCTTTGTCTAGCAGTGCTTTCTTAACCGCTTCTAGTCCGTCTTTGTTCACCGACAGAACTTCGCGGGCGCGAGTGGCGGCCTCGCTGATCAGGCTTTCTACTTCATCGTCAATCAGCTTGGCAGTGTCGTCCGAATACTGTCGCTCATGGACCATACGCTCTATCATCATACCCTCTTCTACATGAAAGACTTGGTTGCGCAGCTTGCCGCTGCCCATACCTTGGTTGATGATCATATCGCGCGCTAGCTCGGCAGCTTTGGGCAGATCAGAACCGGCGCCGGTTGTGACGTGCTCTTTGCCGTAAATGAGCTCTTCGGCAATGCGCCCACCCAGCATGCGGGCCAATACGTCCTTGAATTCTATGATGCTGTGATAGCTCTTATCCTCTGGGGGAATAGCCCAGGTAACGCCGCCAGTGCCACCACGAGGAATGATGGTTACCTTATGGATAGGGTCACTGTCCGGCAGGACATGGCCAACCACGGCGTGTCCGGCCTCGTGATAGGCAGTCAGCTCTTTTTCTTTCTCGCTCATGACCTTGCTCTTGCGCTCGGGGCCAATAGCTACCTTTTCAAAGGCGTTGGTAACATCGTCTTGGGTAATCTCGTGGCGATTGTGCCGGGCGGCAATGATAGCCGCCTCGTTGGCAATATTAGACAGGTCAGCGCCAGATGAACCGGCAGACTTGGCAGCCAGAGCGTCTAGGTCAACATTTTTGGCCAGAGGCTTTTTGGCAAAGTGGACTTTTAGGATAGCTTCGCGATCTTTGCGGTCTGGCAGGCTGATGTTGACGCGGCGGTCAAAACGGCCAGGGCGCAGCAAGGCGGGGTCCAACACGTCAGAACGGTTGGTTGCCGCCAATACAATCACGTTGGTACCTTGTTCGAACCCGTCCATCTCTACCAGGATTTGGTTGAGAGTTTGTTCGCGTTCGTCGTGGCCACCACCCATACCACTACCACGGCGGCGACCGACGGCGTCGATCTCGTCGACAAAGATAATACAAGGGGCGTTCTTTTTAGCCTTGGCAAATAGGTCGCGGACGCGGCTGGCACCGACACCCACAAACATTTCCACAAACTCAGAACCAGAAATGCTAAAGAACGGCACGTTAGCCTCACCAGCCACAGCGCGGGCCAGCATGGTCTTGCCGGTACCCGGAGGGCCCACTAGCAACACGCCCTTGGGGATCTTGGCACCGACGGCCTCGAACTTCTTGGGGAACTTCAAGAATTCGACGACTTCCTGCAGATCAACCTTGGCCTCGTCTGTGCCAGCAATACTGCGGAAGGTTACTTTGTCTTTTTCGTTGCCGTACAGCCGGGCGCGGCTCTTGCCAAAACTTAGTGCCTGATTGCCTTGTCCCTGTGCACTGCGCAACATAAAGAACAAAATGAAACTAATAAAGACAACTGGCAGCAAGTTCAGACCAATGGTGGCCCAGGTGGCTCCAGCGTTAGATTCGGCCTCGTAAGTAACCGGGGTTTTGTCTGTGTCTAGACCTTCCTCTTTCAGGCCAACTTGGGGGTCTTTGCGGGATTCGATGGTGGGATCTTTTTGATCCTTCTTGGTTACTTTGATCGTGTCACCTTGGACAACAATCTTTTCGTATTTGCCGTCGTTGGCTTCTTGGACTACTTGTGTCAGGGGTTTCTTTTCTAGTTTGGGTGCAGACTGTCGGTAGTAGGACAGAATCAGCAAACTAAAAAGAATCACCAGCGCAATAAAACTGGCATTTTTCATACCTTTGCGTTTTGAGTTGCCACTTCCGGGTAAATTACGAAACGGTTTTTTGGGGTCCATTCAGTATCTCCTTTAGATTTGAAATGGGTGCAGCCTTTGAGGCTGCCCAGGTTCGGTCGGAACGAGTAGAACGGGAGCCACCATTTGCGAACAGGTGGCAGTGCGGACTCTACCCATAAATCTATTATACAGAGCGTTAAGCTTCCTTGCTAGCGGTCCCCACGGATGACTGCTAAAGCTTGAATTATCAACCAGAGAGAAACCGGGAAGAGCAGCCGGAATGCGAATTTACTTCGCATTCCGTGCGATGAGAAACCCAGAATGGGTGTCTCATTACCGACGTTTGAGTGCCAAGGAGTCCTTTGTAATGTGTAAAACATGTATTTTATCCACATCAGCCACCTGGCCGGGCGCGTATGTTTTGGCGGCCCGTACCAGTCGTTCCAGGGTCTTGCTGGTGATATCCGTCACCTGGTGACGTTGCAGCCACACCAGCATAACCTCTCGTGACACAGCATGCGGCAACATGATAAACCAGTGCCGGTTCAGCTCGCTCTGGCCCGGATGCAGGTGCAGGTAGTCGACCAACAGCTGCTCTAGTTCTTGCTGCACGGGACCCAGCTGGGTGATGTGGTGCAGGAGTTCTTGGCGCTGTGCGGCGGAAAACTTAGGAATAATATGCTGCCTGACATAGTTACGGGCGTAGCGCGTGTCGGCATTGGTGCTGTCCTCGCGCCACACCAGCCCTTGGTCCTTGGCATAGGCAACTAGATCTTTCTTGGGCACGTGCAGCAGTGGCCGCTCCAGTCCGGGCCGACTTCTCAGAGACACCAAGCCGCGTGGTCCAGTGCCACGCATGATATTCAGCACGGCTGTCTCTAGCAAATCATCCTGATGATGAGCGGTCACAATGGCCTGAGCACCGTGAGCCTCTTTGGCCCGACGCAGAAAGTCGTAACGAGCAACACGTGCCGTGTTTTCGCTAACACCCGGACCTAGCTGCGCTTCTTCGTACACAAAGGGGATAGCATGTTGCCTGGTCACATCCTGAATAAGCTGGCGATCTTCATGGGTATCGGGTCGAATACCATGGTCAAAATGAGCCACTACCATAGACACGTCTGGCTGTTGTCTGAGCATATCCAGCAAAGCCATCGAGTCCACACCGCCCGACACCGCCACCACGTACGTCCCTGGTTTCATCTGTAGCTTCACCCTATAATAATACTATGAGATCCTCTTATCCCCCGCCTCCAGGATGGCTCTCACTTAACAGAGGCAAGAAATAAAAGGACCTCACATGAAACACCTCTACTTTCTTCGACACGGCCAGAGTGCTAGCAATATTCATAATATTTATGACGGTGTATCAGACACACCCCTGACCGACCATGGTCGAGGCCAGGCCAAAAAAGCTGGGCAGGACGCCCTGTCCAATAAACTGCATGTGGATGTTATTGTGTGCTCACCCCTAGAACGAGCCAAAGAAACGGCAGAGATTTTTGCCACCCAAGTTGGCTATCCCCTAGACAAAATTATCGTGGATAAGCGGATGGTAGAACGTAACTTTGGAAAATTACAGGGACAGACCCGTCCGGGTAGCCGGCCGGAATATGCGACGCTAAAACACCATGATGTAGAAGACGATGACGAGATTGTAGAGCGGGCCCGCACCGTCCTAGATTGGCTAGAGACGCTGCCGCACGACGATATTATGGTTGTAAGTCATGGCAGCTTCGGTAGAGCCATGCGCAGCCTGGTACACAAAGACTTTCCCATGAGTCACCCCCATAGCTTGCCGAATGCCGAGATCCAGGAGTGGCTCTAAGAACCCATCCAAGAACACCACCCGAGCTACGTTGTGTTCGTGGCGCTTTAGCTCTTCCTTATATTTGCGTTCCGAAAGAGATAGACCCTCAACGGCAAACCGACTCAAGGCAACCCGGGCAAGCTCTTGCCTGCGGCGGAGCCCGGCCACATGCTCTTGCATCCATTCGCTCTTGGTTATGGACTTGATGTCCCGCGCCAGTGTGACTGCATCGTCTGATTCTACCCTGGCGCCAACACCCTGTACGTTGTAGGACCGGCGGGCGGCCGTCACCTCATGAGGTTTGGCGTGCAGCTGCTGCACGATTCGTCCTTCGCCCTCTTGGGCATGGGTCAGCTGCCATACATACGATGCCGCCCGCCCAGTGGTGGGCACCGCGCCCTCTGGCCACTTGGCGTCAAAAGCCAGGGTCATAAACCGAGCTGCTTGTTCCCCCCTGCCTACTGGCTCTTCTGAGTCAGCACTTATGCCATACTGAGCCACCATCCGTGGCTCTGCTGTTAGCAAATCAGAATGAACCAGCCAGAACCCCTCTGAGAAAAGATACGACTGGGTTTCTCTGCTGGCTACTGCTGGTGCTTGGTCATAAAAAAAGGGGCTCTCGGCCCCTTGTAAAGTTTCGGTTGATAGTTGTGGTGACGTATCTAGTATTGCCATACTAGATTCTTAGTATAACGCTTATGCCAAAATAATGTAAATCCTAGCTATAGCCATACCTTTTATGCTTTTATTAGACACATGTCAGAGACCGAAGCCCTTCCAACCCATGAAATCGTACAGCCGAATGATCGAGCGCTTATCTTAGATTTTGGCGCCCAATACCGCGATCTTATCTACTGGGAAATAGTCGAACAAGGTATCCGGGCCGATATCGTACCCGTCACTGCCAACACCCAGCTAGACATAGAGAGTATCACCAGCAACTACAAGGCGGTGGTTCTGTCTGGCAGCAACAAGAGTGTCAACGATGCCGACGCCCCAACAATACCCACCGAACTACTGGATGGACGAATCCCCACCATGGGTATCTGCTACGGCGGCCAGCTAATCGCAAAAACCCTGGGTGGTGAAGTAGGCAAAAAAGAAGAAGACGGCCACCACCTGGGCGAGTACGGCGCCACCGATATCACCATCGACCCAGACTCTGTCGCCTTTTCTGGCCTGGGCAGGGTTACCAAAGCCCTGATGAGTCATGGCGATAGCATCCTAGAACTGCCGCCTGGCTTTAGGCAGATCGGCGATTCGCGCGGCATTGTCGCAGCCTTCGAGAGTCAGGACGGAAGAGTGTTCGGCACCCAGTTCCACCCAGAGGTAAATGACACCGAACAAGGGGTGGATATGTTCCGGCAATTCCTGCAAGAAACGGCCAACATAGCCCCAGACCCACACTACACCGAGGAAGTTGCGCTGGGCGAGTACCTACACAAGGAAGAAGCCAAGATAGCAGACATACTGGAAAGCGGGGGCGAGATCACCGGGCTCATCAGCGGTGGTGTCGACTCATCTGTTGTGGCCATGATGGCCAAGACAGTTGCCGAACGTCTGGGGCGGCTAGACCAACTGACCTTCTACTTTATAGATAACGGCCTGATGCGCACCGAGGACGAAGAGGTGGTGGATATGCTAGGCCGGTCAGGTATCCCCGTACAGAAGGTCGACGCCTCTGACCACTTCTTTCACGAACGTATCACCCTGATAGACAAAGAAACGGGCGAGGAGTATCTGGCTGGCCCGCTCATTAGCGAGGCAGACCCGCAGCTAAAAAGGCGTCTGATTGGCAAAGCGTTTATAGACATCAGCGAAGGCATCATGGCCCAGCGGCGCACCGAACGATCTGCCACACAGTATCTTTTGCAGGGCACCAACGCCGCAGACTTTGTAGAAAGCGGAGCCCACGGTGGTGACGTGATCAAGCATCATCATAACGTCACCCCAGAAACCGATGCCATGCGCACCTCCGGCCAGATCCTAGAGCCACTGCTGGGACTGTTCAAGCACCATGTCCGGTCCAGCGCCCGCGAGATGTACGGCCTGCCCGAAGAGCTTTCTGATCGTCAGCCGTTTCCCGGCCCTGGCCTGGGGCCCCGGATTGTTGCCAACCCAGAGGGTACGCTCAACAAACCAGAGAACTTCGAGCAGCTACAGGACAGATTAGACACCTTGTTGGGCGACGAAGTCCGCGGACATATCGTCTGTCTAAATACCGTTGGCAATAAGGGGGACGGCCGCAGCCTGACTAATCTGGTTGTCTTGGAAGGCGCCGCGCCGTGGGATCGTCTGGATGAGCTATCCCAGCAAATCACCGACAAATTCTCGGACGTAAACCGGGTGCTGTATGCGCCCGGGGTAACAATTGACCGAGCCCGAGTGGGCGGGGTCATCACCGACGTTACGCCACAAATCGCCAAGAACCTGAGGCGCATGGAAGAAATAAAGCGATCAGCCATGCACCGCGAAGACCTAGACCCCTACATTAGCCAACATTTTGTTGCCACACTGGGCTTTGACCTACTGGGCACAGGCCAGCCCACTCTGGCGCTGCGTCTGTTTATAACAGGCGACAAGCTTGCCGAAATGGCTCACCGCCGAGGCAAGGGCAGCAAAGAAGACTACATGACCGGTATTGCCGCTGTGCCTGGGGTGCATATTGACCAGGCAGGTTTTGACCGAGTTATGGCAGATCTGGACCAGTCACTCCGAGACCACGGCACACTGGTATACGACCTGACCGGCAAACCACCAGGCACCACAGAATACGAGTGAGCCTGACCCTAGCCAACAGGGACAAAACATGCTATATTGCAGCCTGTTGTAGCTACCCGTTGGCCAAACCAAGCAAACTTGTTTGCTGTTTGGACCACGGAAGGTGAGATGGCTTGCTGGGCTGTCCACAGTTGCCGGGCAAACTTGTTTTGCCGGCGACTTGCGACAGCGCAGCATCACACATTGAGCCGCCGGTGTAGCTCAGCTGGTTAGAGCACAGGACTCATAAGCCTGGGGTCAGTGGTTCAAGTCCACTCACCGGCACCAGAAAGACTTTACCCAAAAAGACATCACGTGATGTCTTTTTGTTTTGGTATGATCTCTATACATATAGAGAACTCCCCTTATGCAATAAATTTGTTATATTTTAAAATAAAATTTTGTCTATATTGCTAGTGAAGCCTTCTTGGGGTGATGTATGGACTTACTTGATGTTTTATGTTATAAATATAAACTTCGGAGCTATTTAACTTCGAAGTACTTCGAAAATCACGTTTTTTCAGTGGAATGGCTTGTAGATTTTGGCGCATATCGCGTGCCCCGAAATCTACAAGCCAACCGACACAACCAGAGGAGAGGTCTGATGACCGACACCACCGAAACTGATACGACCACACCCCACCCGGCGACTGCCTTCATCGAGCAAGCGCTGACCACAGACGGGTTCGCCTCTCGCGTCCACGTGTGGGAGGACACGCTGCGTTACCCCCAGAGGGGAGAGACCTGGTTCACCAGGGAGCACGCCAACGGTGATCCCGAGATCGCGGCGACCAAGCTGGCCGAGCATCTCGCCGAGCGCGAGGTCATAGCTGGCGGCGTCAAGGCCGTGGCGGAGGGCATGTGCACTATCGCTCGCGTCAATCCCAAGGACAGCCGCCGGACTGACCAGGTGTACATGACGGATCAGGCCAACGAACAGTCTGTCTTCCCCCACCCCTTCGGGGCTAGCTCCAACGCCCGCACCGTCGTGGTCATCAACCCTGAGGTTCCGGGTTGCGGTTGCATGCAGCCGGCCCAGGCCCACCTGTTCGGTGTCCACGGCCTACTGGGCCTCAAGGCCATCACCCTGACCGTCGATCCGGGCAACTCCAGCCAGAACCAACTGTGCCTGGTGCTACCGCACCGAAATGCCAGCAGGGGTCCGGCAGCGGTCGCCATCGCCCAATTCGATCTGCAGGGCCATGTCCGCACCCACACGCTGGAACCGCTCCTGGACAACTGGGGTCCCCTGATGTACTCGTTGGGCCTGCAGGACAAGTCCAATGCCTGGCAGATGTGGCAGAGCAGTGGGGGCGATCCCGATTCGACGCTCGGCCCAGGCTGCACCGCCCTGCTGTGCTCCAGCCTGACCAACCTCGGCAGCTACCTGACGGACGCAGCCGACAAGCTCAGCGGCAACCACAGCCACAGCCACTGAAAAGGCGTGACATATGGTCGAGAGGTCTGATTGGTAGGCGCGTCCTGCCAGCTGACCCCTCACCAGGTTGGGTGGCATATTTCCCCTTACAGGGATATACGTCACCCAACCTTCGCGCTTCCATGAATGCGTATTCATGCTGATGAGTCCAAGAGGACGAAAAGCGCTACACTTAAAGCCATGCAAGAAGTATGGCAACTATACGGCGAAGATGGGCAGCCGCTGACCGGCCAAGGCGCCAGTAAAGACGACGCCTACACCAAGGGGCTCCTGCATGCCGCCAGCCAAATATGGATCTGGCGATATACAGACAGTGGCGTAGAAGTGCTGGTGCAAAAACGAGCTGCTGGCAAACGCACCTGGCCCAACTTTTATGACATTTCTGTGGGCGGACACATCAACCTGGGCGAGACACCCGAAGCTGCCGGCAAACGCGAAGCCCAGGAAGAGCTGGGTCTGGATGTTCAGACAGCCATGCTGGAATCAATCGGCCGTTATCGGGTGCACGTACCAGTTGGTGACACTGACGACATTGAAAATGAGTTCCAGTATATGTACTTGCTCCAGGTGGCGCCGGACACCGCTTTTATCCTAGATACGAGCGAATTAGCCTCTGTAGAGTGGAAGCCGCTGGATACTTTCATGGACGAGGTATACCACCACTCCGACCTGTATGTGCCACATGGCAACGACTACTTTGAAAAGGTCATACAGGCCCTGCGCACCAAGCCCACACCATAGTGTCGCAAAAACCACAGGTGTAAAAGTCGACTATCGCTATTGTTGTTTTACAAAAACTATTGACTCGTTAGTATTGTTAGTGTAATAATGACACTATCAACTAATCAGTATTGACTAATTCGCTCTAGAGTTGTAAGAATACTAAGTTGATAAAACCTCGCCTTTATGGCTTGAGGAATAACAGAGAATGGTAGCGGCTTAAGAGCTGCCCGTTCGTTAACAGTTTGGAACCATACGCTTTTACAAAAGGAGAATTGGTGCTTACCCACAGCGATTTTGAATTCGCTGCAGGCAGCGTCATTGGCCGCGAACACCGCGACGTGATCAAGAACTGCCAGGACGGCTTCACCGTTGTCCAGGGAGACTTGTGCACCGTGGCAATCGTGGCAGACGGCTGCGGCAGCGGAGCGCACAGCGAAGTTGGAGCCCAATTGGGTGTCCGCTTGCTGGCAACCAGCATTTGCAATGAGGTGCGGCATCGGCGTTCGTACGACCTGAACTGGGAGCGCATCCGCATGGATGTGTTGTCTCAGCTCAGCGTACTGACAAGGAGTATGGGAGGCGACTATCGGGAAACCGTCAACAGTCACTTCCTGTTCACCGTCGTTGGTGCGCTACTGGCCTACGACGCCGCGATCTTTTTTGCCATTGGTGACGGTGTCATCATGGTGAACAACGAGCTCATCCCCGGACTCGGCCCCTTCCCTGGTAACAAGCCGCCCTACTTGGGCTATGGCTTGCTGCCGGGAAATGTTGACCTTGCTCCGGATGATCTGGAGTTTCAGATCGTTGCCCAGTGCCCACTGGATGACCTGGAAAGCTTTCTGATTGGCAGTGATGGGGTCCTAGACCTCAGAAGAGTCAGTCAGAAGTGCATGCCAGGCATATCCAAACAAGTAGGTGGGATCGAGCAGTTCTGGACCGATGACCGCTACTTCGACAACGAAGAACTCGTGAACCGTCAGCTCAAGCTGATCGGTCGCGACTGGCCCAGGCGCAACCCGCAACTGGGTCTTCTCCCGGACGACACCGCCCTCGTGGCTGGCCGTCGTCACCAACAACCAAGCCCCTGAAGGAGGGAGCTTTATGGCAACTGTCTATCTCAAAGGCCGTCGCCGGCAGCTCTCGCCAGACAAGGCGATAGGCGCAGGCGGCGAGGCCTATGTCTACGACCTGGGCGATGGTACGGTTCTGAAGCTGTACAAGCAGCCGAACGACCCAAGCTACGCCACCAACCCTGCTGCCCCAGCTGGCGCCATTCAGCGACTGCAGGAACAGCAGCTCAAGCTGCCGGCTTTCCCCAAAGGACTGCCTGCACAGGTGGTGACCCCCATCGACCTGGCCTACGACGGCAACCCCGGCAGTATCGTCGGCTACACTATGCAATATCTCCGCAGCATGGAGGTGTTGCTGGCCTACGCCGACCAGGAGTACCGCGAGACAGGTGGCATTGACCACAACCAGGTAGTGCAGATCTATACGAACCTGCATAGCCTGGTGCAGCAGATACACAGCCGGCAGGCAGTGATCGGCGACTTCAACGACCTGAATGTGCTTGTTGACCAAAACGACCAGGTGTACCTGGTCGATGCGGACAGCATGCAGTTTGGGAAGTTCATGTGCCGAGCCTTCACCTTCCGGTTTGTCGACCCGCTCGTCTGTGAGCCCAACAAATTGGAGATGGCTCACCCCCACAGCCCAGACTCTGACTGGTACGCGTTCAACGTGATGTTGTTCCAGTCATTGCTCTTTGTGGGGCCCTACGGTGGGATCCATCGCCCACCCAAGCGCGCGGATCGTCTGGAGCACGACGACCGGGTACTGGCCCGCCTTTCGGTGTTTCACCCAAGCGTCCAGTATCCCAAGCCCGCTCTACCCATGGGCCACTTGCCCGACGAACTGCTGCAGCACTTCCAGCAGGTGTACGATCAGGACAGGAGGGGAACCTTCCCCGAGAACCTGCTGAGGACACTGCGCTGGACAGCCTGCACCAATTGCGGTATTGCCCACGCCCGGCCCATCTGCCCGGCTTGTGCAGCACCCGGCATTGTCAAGCAGACGGTGGTCAAGCGCGGCACGGTAACTGCAACTCGGATCCACACCACCGGTCGCCTCCTGCATGTCGTTTTCCAAGCCAACAAGCTTCGGTACCTCTACCATGAGAACCAGGCTTTTCGGCGCGAGGACGGCACTGTAGTGGCGAGCGGCAAACTGGACTCCGGACTGCGGTTCCGGATCGCACAAGACACCACCCTGTTAGGTAAACGGGAACGACTGCTAGTATTCGAGCCCGGGGCTACCCCCCAGGTCCAGAGCGCCGAAGTCGCTGCCCGCGACCTGACCATGTTCGACGCGAACGAGCGAAACTACTTCTGGCTACAGAATGGCCAGCTGGTTCGTAACGGACGCCTCGGTCCCGATTACATCGGTACCGTCCTGTCTGGTCGCACGCTGTTCTGGACCGGCAATCGGTTCGGTTTCGGCTTCTACCAGGCCGGTCAGATATCGCGGGCCTTCGTGTTCGACACCCAGGGCACAAGCCTGAATGACCAGGTGCAAATCCCCACCCTGCCAGGTCAGCTGATTGACGCCACGTGTGTCTTCAGTGATCAATTGGCCTGGTTCATGGTGAGCCTCCAGGAAAACGGACGACGCATCAACCGGTGTTACGTCATCAACAAGAATGGTGACGTAGTAGGAGAACTGACCGCCGACCAGGACGAATCGACCTGGTTAGCAGCCAGCATCCGCGGGCGACTAGCTAGCGGTTCGTCGCTGTTCGCAGCAACGGACGAAGGCATCGTCCAGGTAACGGTCGAAAACCACACCATCAGCGTGGCCCAGACCTTCCCAGACACCGAGCCATTCGTGGACGACGACACACAGCTGCTTGCCGGCAACGGCGGCATCTATGCAGTGTCCACCCGCAAGGGTGAGATCATTCACCTGCAGATCCAGTAAGCCCCCAAGAGACAGAAAGCAGGACACCATGTCCACCATCGAACTTCCCCTGCCCGGCTTCTACGACCCGGCCAACGTCGTCGACGACAGCCGCTGGATCAAGTTCAGCAAACTCCTGCAGGCAGCCACGGAATGGCGCATCGCGCACCAGCTCAAGGCCGCCGTCGGGGACCGCACCAAGATCGGCCTGCTGCTGATCGACAACCAGAACACGTTCTGCCACCCCAACGGTGAGCTGTTCGTGGCCGGTGCCGACGAGGACAGCCGTCGGGTCGTCGAGTTCGTGTACCGGTACCTCGGGATCATCACCGACATCCACTGCACGCTCGACACCCACCGCGCCTTCGCGGTGTTCCACCCCACGTTCCTGGTGAACGAAGCGGGCAATGGGCACCCGGACCCCTTCACGGCGGTCAGCCTCCAGGACATCAAGGACGGTGTCTGGCGAGCCAGCCCGTTCATGGCCTCGGCCCTGAAGTCCAACCTGGTGTCGGCTCAGGCGCAGCTGGAGCACTACACGGCAGAGCTGGAGAAGGCTGGCCGCTACCAGCTGATGATCTGGCCGTTCCACGGCATGCTCGGCGACAAGGGTCACAACCTGGTCAGCGGCCTGTTCGAGGCCTGCACCTTCCATGCCATGGCGCGTGGGGCGCAGACCGGCATCCAGATCAAGGGCCTCAACCCGTGGGTCGAGGAGTACTCGATCCTGGGGCCCGAGGTCACCAAGCTGGCCGACGGCACCGGCGTGCCCCGGCGCACCGAGTTCCTTCAGCAGCTGCTGGACTACGACGTGCTGATCATCGGCGGCCAGGCCAAGAGCCACTGCGTGGCCTGGACCATCGACGATCTGCTGCGGGACATCCTGGCCCGCGATCCCCAACTGGCCAAGAAGGTGTACATCCTGGAGGACTGCACCTCGCCGGTCACCGGCTTCGAAGCCCAGGGCGAGGACGCCTTCGAACGATTCCGGAAGGCCGGCATGCACCTGGTGAAGTCCACGGACCCCATCAACACCTGGCCCGACTTCCCCGTCCTCTAGGCCAACCGAGGGCTGGTGTATCCGTAGAGGAGTGATATTTCTCCAGAAGGACGCATCAGCCCTCCGACACCCCTACTCGAAGAACACGGCGACAACGCCACAACCCTTCAATGAGAGGAAGTACCACAGATGACCTCCATCCCCGCCGACCTCGGCACCCTGCTGGGTGACGCCGGTCTCGACGACGAAACCGCTGCCAGCATCGTGCTGACGGCAGACACCCTCGGCCCGGCCATCCAGGCCGGCCTGGGCGACATCACGCTGGACGACGTCAAGTCGTCGGAGCTGACCCTGGTCACCCAGGTGGTGGACGACAGCACCTCCATCCGCATGGAAGGCAACAGCCAGCCCGTCCGTGATGGACACAACCTGGTGCTGGACGCCCTGGACGGCTCCAAGCAGTCATCCAGCCTGCTCATCAGTACCCGTCTGCTCAACCGCGATGTCCTGTTCCCGTACCGACCCCTGGCCGGTGCCGTGCGGCTGGACACCAGCAACTACAACCCCAGCGGTGGCACCCCTCTGTACGACCAGACGGACATCGTGCTCACCAGCGTGGGCATCCGGATGGCCGAGTTCGAACAGGGTGCCGTCACGGTGCGATCGGTCACAGCCATCATCACCGACGGCGCCGACAGCGAGTACTACGACTACCGGGACCCGGAGAACCCCAACGTCCCGCCGTCGCTGACCCAGAAGGTGACCGGCCTGCTCAAGACCGAGCGGCACATCATCATCGGAGTCGGCATCAGCGACGTCAAGGGCAGATGCCACTCCTGTGGCTTCGACCTGGACCAGGCCCCGCCCGACGACAACAAGTGCCCCAGCTGCCACAGCGTGGTCGGCACCGACTTCAAGCGAGTCTTCCGGGAGATGGGTATCCGCGACGAGTGGATCCTGACGCCCAAGAACACACCCAGCCAGATCCGCGAGGCGTTCGCGGTCGTCAGCCAGTCGGCCGTCCGGGCCAGCCAGGCTGCCGGCACCGGCTTCTCGCAGGTCGCCCTCGGCGGCTTCGGGAACTAGTTGTCCCGGCAACAGCAATAAGAGCTGTATGGTTCCAAACTAGTGCGAATCAGATTCGCACGAGCGGTAGGGGTGGAGTGCCTTCACGGGTACTACGTTCTCCCTTTATGGGATCGAACACCACCCTTACCGCATACAGCTCCATGTGTAACTTCACATGCTGATGAGTCGAGCCATTACGGCAAAAGACGAAAGCTACCAACCCCCAAACTCCCCCAAAAAATCCATTTCAGGGTTCGACCCTGTAACAGGGTCGAACCCTGAATGGATTGGGGTGATTAAGTTTTGGGTAAAACGTCGAGTTTGCCATGCAACGGCACAGATCCCATACCTATGATCTCCTCTACAAACGGGGAATCTTCTGGAATGTCATTCAAGATATAAATGGGTTTGTTCAAATAAAATGCCAGTGACATTTCCATCAGCACATTGCCGCCAATGTAGTTGGCTACGCCATGCTTTTCATCGTTCAGAATCAAGACAGCATCACCCTTGGCAACTTTGTCAAAGTGATCCCGCATCAGCTTGGCTTTTTTGTGGTAGTCTTCTGGGTTTTCAAACCACGTCTTGCTGCTGCTGACGGCAAAGTTGCCAGTCTTTTTCATTTTTGTAGCACCGTCAGGCACCAGCACGGTATAGCCTTGTTTTTGTAGTTCTTCTTGCAAGTCTACTGCCTTGCGATAAAACGCCACACTCGAGCAAATAACAATTGTTTTCATCATCCTAGTATACAAAACAAAAACCCTGACGTGTGTCAGGGTTTCATATGACCCGGAGCAACCTAGACTACAGCGATGTCTATTTCTGGTCGCATCTGCCCCAAAACCTGGAGGGCTTGGTGCACTTGGTGATCGACAAGCTCGCCAAAGTAGTCGTGGTGGTCGTCGGCCTTCCGCGTACCGTCCATAACCGGCAACACACCTTGTACTATCCACGCCTGGAACTGTGGAGCCCATTTGCGACTGCCGCGGCGGGCAGTTACAGAGCAATTGTCTACCATGTAATCAACGCCTCGGGCCCGCATGTAGGGGTTGAGTGAGTCAACTGACTCAATGATGGATTCGTTAATGACTTCTGACCAGTAGTGACCGTTCTCACGCAGCGTGTCTACTTGCGCTACCATGGCAGCCACATAGATGCCGGCGGTGTCGGGGTCTATCTTGGTCTCGGTGGCTGTGGTGCTGGTACGAACTTTTTCGCCCACACGCCACATAGCGCCACCGTCCACCCGGGTCATAGCCACTTGGTGTTCGTCGTCAGATACGACTTCTTCAATCTCGCGTCCACTAGAAACGTCCCAGTAAATTTTCTGGATAAGCTGTTTCATGTGCGGATAGGCAGCATTGTAGGCAGTCTTGAATCGATCCTTTTCCTCACCCTCAAATTGGCCTACCAATGCCTTGATACCTTGGTGAGAAATCGTCTGTGAAATAGGGCCAACCACCGACCCTACCGTCTCTGCATAAGCTTGCTCAGCGGCAGTACCATGCTGTACCTTCCAGGCATAAACTGCCTCGACAATACCGTGGACGCCACCCAGTAAAATAGCTCGCTCACCAAAAATGTCCGAGCGCCATTCCATCCCCAGCGTAGTCTGAAAGGTATAGGGCGCACCAATGGCCAAAGCCCAGGCTAGCGCTCGGTCGCGTGCCGCGGCGTCACCTTGCTGCAGCGCAAAACTGGCGTTGATACCGCTGCCCTGCTCATACAGTCGACGCACTGACGGGCCCATACCCTTGGGGCACACACCAATAACGTTGACGTCACTGCGAATCTTTTGACCAACAGACTCTAGGTAGCCTAGATAAAATCCATGTGACAGGCAGATATCAGAACCCGACTTGGCAAGGCCAATGAGTTCCTTGCCATGCTGCGCCATGGCGGCATCAGCAATAAGCAGCAGTGTCATGTCAGCATTCTTGATAGCTTCTTCGACAGTAGTCAGCGTGCCATCAGCCTCCGTAAAGCCCGCAGCCTTGGCCTTGGCACGAGAGGCAGACCCTTCGCGGAGTCCCACCACCACCTTGATATCTAGACCTGCGGCCTTAATAGAGTCGCGCAAATTCTGCGCCTGGGCTGGCCCTTGAGAGCTCCAGCCAATCACCGAAATCTGTTTGACGTTTACAAGAGCGCTCTTGAGGAGGTCGAGTTTGCGGTCCCCGCCGTACATAACTGTTTCTGTTGTACCTGCAATATCTACTGTTTTGAGCAGACCAGCAAACGCCTGAGATTCAAAAGTGTTTGCCTGTTGGGGAGACTTCATACCTTCCTCCTTAAAAGTTAAAACCCTAGTATTTACTCCCCGTAGATAAATTGCAAGCGTAGGTCTGTTGTCTGATATCATGATGAGATGTCACAAGCTACACTCCACCCCAAAGTACAAGCCGCACTAGAAACTCACAACATCCAAGCCCAGCTACTGCCCTGCGACCCGGACCTGGCCGACACTGCCGCTTTTTGCGAACACTACGGCTACAGCCTAGACCAATCCGCCAATACTATTCTGGTGGCTTCCAAAAAAGTAGAACCCACTAACTATGCGGTCTGCGTGGTGCTAGCTACTACCAGGCTGGACGTCAATAAAAAGGTCTGTCAGCTACTAGCGGTCAAACGCGCCTCGTTTGCCAGCGGCGAAGAAACCGTTGCACAAACAGACATGATGATTGGCGGCGTCGTTGCCATTGGCGTTTCAGACCTGCCCATTTATATAGATGCAGCCGTTATGAAACAACAAAAGGTCATCATGGGTGGCGGCAACCGTTCCAGCAAACTACTGTTGGACCCCCAGGAACTAACCAAACTGCCCAACGCCCAAGTCGTAGACGATCTGGCAAAACCAAAGGAATAAAAAAGAGCCTCCGGCGTCGGAGGCTCTTTTAGGTTAAGCAGAGACGATGATTATATGTCGCCCGCGTAAGCGTAACTTTGGTTTACGGCTGACGCGCAATTTGCTGCGTGGTGTTTTAATGTCTTGTATTAACATATTTTTGATTTAGTGTCGTTTGGTGAATATATCGCTTAGTTCTGAGTCTACTTGTACGATCTTTTCATCGTTAGATGGTATGAGTTCGTACGCCAAGCCTTTTACTACTGCTAACATGTGGTGCCTTGTTAAGAGCTTTCCTAAGCTCTTCCCCCTATTAATTTTTGTAGTGTTTGTTTTGATGCATCAACAGTATTCATTATACACGCTTTTGCTTATTTGTCAATATCCTTATATTAAATATCCAAACACTCCAGGTACGGTCACCCTCAACCCTTCTGTGCCATAGCTCCTGTAACAATAATCGACAATGTCAGCCCGATACTTTCCTGGAGAATAGATTGATGTATATCACCCAGATCAGTGACTTCCGTCCAGCCAATATCCTTAAGGAGTGCTGCGACCTGTTGCTTAGCGCCTTCGTTGTTGCCCGAAACCCATCCTACAGCCGGAGTTATGCCGCTCTCGCCGGGGTTGATCATCATGCCAGCAGGGGTAATGTTAAGCGTCTTCACAACATTCGATTCTGGCAGCCAGGATTGTATGGATTCGCCCATGGATCGATCCGTAAAAGCCATTTTAGGCGGCACTTTACCAAAATCAGTGTTATTGCTGACATCAATAATGGTCTTGCTCTCTAACTCCAGGGCTAGTGGCGTAACGGCTCCCTCAATCTCTGTCCAGGGGTTAATGGCTATGAGTATCACCTCACCAAAGGCTGCCGCATCTTGTAACGAGCCAACCCGTGCCTTCGGCCCTATGGTCTGCTGCCAAGCAACAATCGCTTCTTGCGCTGGATTGCGAGCACCAATGCATATCTCATGACCTTTTGCCGCCCATGCTTTGCCTAATGTCCGCGCCACTGTGCCCGATCCCAGTATTCCAATTTTCATGATTAATCCCCTGACTAGTTTTGTAATAGTAACCAATGTATACTAATAGACTTAATGCCTGAAGACGGCACTTTAAAGTAGCTTGCTTACTAGAAAGAAACTTATGCATCCTTGCCTAGAACAACCAAAGGGCACAAAGAGAACAGCCTGTCCCGTAAACGGCTTAATGCCTCGACTTGGCGACAAATGGACAATTCATGTCGTTGCCATGCTCTACGAAAGTGATCAGTTGAGATTTTCAGAACTAAAAAACGGTATTGAGGGAGTATCCCAGAAAATGCTGACCGTCACCCTCCGGGCCTTGGAGCGAGACGGGCTTGTTGAGCGCTCTGTCTTCCCCGAAGTTCCACCAAGAGTAGAGTATGCCCTAACAGATTTGGGCAAAAGTCTGCTCCCCGCTATGCGCGAGTTTATGGACTGGCTGCAAATGAGTTGGCCAACCATTCAAGAAAATCGAATAGGTTTTGACGCAATACTCGAGCAGCAATAGCCCCACAAAATCCCAAGCCAGGTATCGTAAATACTTCTTAAGTGTATATTTTGGTGCGAGTGAGGGGTTTATCGTTATTGATGCCTTTGGTAAATTCAAACTGGAGTAAGTCCAGGTTGTCTGCCATAAAGCTACCCGCACTGCCACCCATATATATACGCCACAGGCGAGTAAATGCTTGGTCAGTGGTGAGCAGCCGGTGTTTTATCTCTCCGGCCGCAAACAGCTCCTTCACTGCGTCTATATTGTTTTCGTAGTTCTCCCACCAGCGATAGAGTGTCAAACCATAGTGCCGACGCAGACTTTCGACCACAGGGTCTCGCCAGCCTTCCATGGCTGCCGCATCTAGCACTATGCCACCCGTGGGCAAGTTGCCACCAGGGAAAACCTGCTTGTCTATGAGCCCATTCACCCGCTTATCAAACTGCTGAGCAATGGTATGCAGCACCGTGATACCCCCCGTCTTGAGCAGGTTGTTTACTGCGGCAAAGTACTGCTTCTGATTGCCCCGGCCGATGTGTTCATACATACCCACGCTGGCTACTCGGTCAAATCGCTCAGATTCATTCCACGTTCTGGCCTGCGCCGCCAGCTCTCGGTAGTCCAGCTGCATGAAAGTCACTTGGCCCTCTAAACCTCGATCTCGGGCTGCCTGCTGTGACGCCTCTAGCTGTTCCCGACTGAGGGTAATACCCACCCCAATCACGCCATACTCCTCGGCAGCAGTGAACAGCAGCTCACCCCACCCCGAACCTATATCTAGCAGACGCTGGCCCGGCTCGAGCTGTAGCTTCTTAAGTACCAGGTGCCGCTTGCGCGCCTGAGCCTCTTCAAGAGACATATTATCTGGATCTTCGTCAAAATAAGCGCACGAATAGGTCATAGTTTTATCCAGAAACAATTTGTAAAATTCGTTACTGATATCGTAGTGCGAGGCCGGATCATTTGGCTCATTAGCGCGAAATTTGTCAAAAAACCGAGCTAATCGCTCGTGTCGCAGTGTGCGGTTTTGGGCCATAATATGCACTAACTTGTCCACTGGTGGCACAGCCCCTGGGTTGTCTGGGTCAACAAAATCTAGGTCACCGTAAATATACCCTTCACCGACCGCCAAGGCTGCATCACGCTCGACCGCCAGCCGCCCTAGCACTTTGGGTGTATTATGCAGCACTGCACCTAATTCTGGGCTAGTATCGCCATAGGTCTGCGTGTCTCCGTTTGTGTAAGTGACCTCAAGACCACCATGTTTGACCATGCGCCCCAAGCTAGCATGTACAAGCCGGTCCGAGCCAGCCGTTATTTTATCTTGTGCAAACCTTTCAACAGCCTCGGCAGCCGGCAAAAAGCGTTCTGGTATTCCTTGTTCGACAAACTCAATCATGCGCGCGAGTATACTAAAGCTTAAGCATATTTAACAACCAATATTCCCACAAAATTAAGTCCTAGGTGTGCACAAGTCGCGCAGTGTGATATAACACCCCCGTAAATAAAATGATTGCGCTTTAACGAATAATCTGTTTAAATACCCCCGTAGGTTCTTATTTGTTCGAAGCAGTAGAATGATCGAGTTGTTCCATGGATTACCAGGCAAAGTTCGACGGTTCTTGAGGCTCAGTACAGTAAGGGGTCGAACCTCTAAAGAAAGTAATCAAGGAATAACGAATGTACAAATTATTCGTAGGTGGTCTACCTTTCTCCACAACCGATGACGAGCTACAGCAGCTCTTTGGTGCCCATGGTACCGTCGGTTATGCAAAGGTCATCACTGATCGTGATACTGGTCGTAGCAAAGGTTTTGGTTTCGTCGAGTTCGAAAGTGACGACGAAGGCAAAGCAGCTGAAAAAGCTATGAACGGTACTGAAATTGGTGGTCGTACCATCACCGTTAACGAGGCTCGTCCTCGTGAAGAGCGCCCTAAGCGCGAAGGTGGCAACGACAACCGTTGGTAGTCGTCCACAACTAAAATAACCCCGTCACAAGCGGGGTTATTTTTTATGGTGCGAGTCGCGCGTGAGTTATGGCTTGATAGAAATAACTACCTTGCCCTTGATACCCCCGGCTTCACGGAAACGAAAGGCTGCGGCCGCCTGGTCGAGCGAAAACACTTTGTCTACATGCACCTTGACCACGCCGGCCTCTACCAGGCCACGTAGCTCATCTAATAACGCTGTGGTTGCGTGAGCTTGCTCAACCAGTGCAACAATGCCCTGCTGAGCAACCTTCTCTTCGTTGGCGGCAGTGGTCATGGACACCAAAATACCACCGGGCTTCAGTACGCTAATTGACTTATCCACCACATCCCCACCTGCCATGTCGAACACCGCATCGTAGTCACGAATAATCTCTTGGAACTGCTGGGTTTTATAATCAATCACTTCGTCGGCACCCAGCTCTTTCACAAAGTCAAAGCTGTCAGCCGAGGCAGTGGTAGCCACTATAGCACCCAAGTGCTTAGCAATCTGTATGGCAATACTACCGATACCGCCGGCACCGCCGTGGATTAGAATCTTCTGGCCAGATTTCAGGCCAATATGCTGGGTCAGGCCTTGCACTGCTGCAATCCCAACCAGCACCAGTGCAGCAGCTTGTTCAAAGTCCTGATTGGCTGGGGCTTTGGCCACCTGACCGCCAGGGGCAACCGCAAACTCAGCCAGGGCGCCGCTGCCGGCTTTTACACCCGCGCTGCCGTAGACTTTATCGCCAACTTTTACATGCGATACACCACCGCCCACCGCAGCCACCACGCCAGCAATATCACCAGCAGCAGTCACCGGAAATTCCAAGGGCATAAAGCTCTTGGCTGCGCCCTCACGCACTTTTGTATCCCACGGATTCAAGCTGGCAGCATGTACCTCTACCAGCACTTGGCCTTCAACTACTGTAGGCTTGTCTACTTCGTTAATAGCAATGACCGAAGGGTCACCGTAATCTGTCATTTGTGCTGCTTTCATAGTGACTCCTTTTTAATAGCCGACGGCTTGCTTGATCAATATGATTGTAACGCGTTCTCTGGGCTCTTTCCGGTAAATAAGCAGCCGGTTAATAGCCGAACCAACGCCATAAACCGCCTGCGCCCGGACGTCCTCCAGGGGCAGAGCATGGGTTTCTATACGGTCAATGGCCTCGTTAAGATCTTTGACAATCTTTTGGGTACCAACTACCCAGATGACGTGATTTGCTCCGTAGACATAATTGGGCAATTGGCTGCCCGTAGACGACGCAACAAGCACCTGCCCGTCCTGAGTTATGGCATGCACACTGCCCACGGCATAATCAGACGCCGAGCCAACTCGGCGACCGTCCAGCCTATTGCCATCTAGTATCAGTGGCATAAAGCGCTTGCGGGCAGAGTCGTAGTGGCCTGACTCTTCTAGTTCTTTCGTCAGTCCTGCCTCATCCAGTGTTACCGAGGTACCGGTGTAGACATCTGCGCCTTGTGGTATCTGGGCCAGAACTGTTTGCTTGGCTGCTGCCAGATCGTCAACAACCTCTACCTTGAATCCGTTTTTCTCCAGCGCCGCTTTGGCTGTGTTTAGTTCTGTATCTGAAACAGGGCGTGCGTAATCTCGCGCCATAGGTATGGTGCTCCTTGTACTTTGGCTTAATCTGTGATACTATAAAATATATAGCACTATAGAATTTATAGCAAGTATTTTATGGAAGCCACAACCCACACATTTGGATGCCCAGTGCATTTCTTCAGCGAGAACCGGAACAAGCCGTACAGATGGTACGGTGATGTGAGGATCACAGCTGAAAAATGTGCTGGGCGCCAAAAACTCCTGCAGGGTAGCCAGCCCTGCTGGATGGCAGGCAGGAGAGGTGTGTAGGTTGTGGAAGCAATCAAATTACTAGGAGACTACTGGACACTGCGTATCATCAATCGCCTCGGCGAGGGCGAGGTACGTTTTTGTGACCTGCAGCGAGCCGTCGATAACTGCAACCCCGTGACGCTCACTAACCGACTGAAAAAACTAGAAGAAGCCGGTTTGATTAGCCGTATCGTCGACCCAGATGAGAAAAACTGCGTCACCTATAACCTGACCAGCCTGGGCCACAAAGCCCTGCCGGTTATAGCTGCCATAGATTCCTTTAGCGAGAAGTCTCGAACTACTTAGTCACCGAGATTGTTTTGCTCTGCTCGGCCGCTGGAGCGTTCACGGTAACCCGATTGTTGGCCGTCTTTACAATCCTGTAGCCAGTTCCATTAGTGGCACAAACCGTGCCGGTACCACATTGTGGATCTTTGGGAATAGCAGTCAAATACTTTTCGGTGGCCGTCAGCACAGTCAGGTCAACAAGGCCAGTACAGCTAGCAGCACCAGTAGCGCAAATTTCGGTGGCCGTGGTAGTAATACTAGCAGGCAGGGCACCGCTATTATCTACGGTGTATTGGTAAGTAGCGTTCAGGATAGTAGTGACGTCAGATGTGCGCTGCGAATTGCGGCTGTCACCCAGCTGCTTACCCGGGTTAATAGCAGCGATCACGATAGCTGCCAAAATTCCCAAGATAGCCACCACCAGTACCAGTTCCAGCAAAGTAAAGCCGCTTGAATGTTTCTTATGAAGTTTCACTTTAAGAGCTCCTTTGATGCATAGTCTTTACACGTGCCTCATTGGACATCTTGCCAAGCCGTAACGCTTATGGTTGATGTGCCTATTGTAGCATAGGCCGTGGTCTTGCGCGTGGCCGCCCCTACTGCCGCAGACACCGTAACCGTACGAGTTGACGCGCCTGCACTAGCCACCGTATAGGTGCAAGTTCCAGCGCCCAAGTTCAGATTATTAGTGCCAATATAGCTGGTGTTGTCACGGATTTGCTGCAGGCCTTCTTCGGCACAAGCGCCAGCCAAACCACGTGCCTGCACAGATTGCTGGTTGGACAACGTAGCTTTTTGGGTGTCGATACCACGCGTCAGTAAGAGAGTGGCCATAGCCAGGCTGACTGCCCCCACAATCAAGACTGCCAGAAGAACGATAAAGCCAGACGATTCATGCTGCAGGCGTGTCATCTTAGGGCCACCGTAGTCGTAAATGTTTTTGAATAGTCATAGGCATTCAGCCCGCTGGTATTCACCCGAGTCACCGTAAAGCTGACTTGTACCGCGCCAAATGTACCACCACGTGTCAAATTCTTAAAAGTCAGTGAACTAATCTGTACTTTGTTGTTGGTCAGGGCCACTGCCGTAGCCACGCCCTCCTTTACCTGAGCAGTGGTGCCGGTAAGGTCAAAGATGGTCGGGCTCAAGCCAGCAGTTGGCACTGCGATAGTAAGCGACGAGCCAGTGGCCCCGGCGACAGGCGTAGTGATGCTGTCGGCGTTGCGTACGGTCTGGGTAATATATTCCATGAGCGCCGTGCCTTGCTCGTCCACCTCCATGATGGTCTGCGATTTGGCCCGAGCGTCCAGCGTCAGCTGAAAGAACGACGTCACAGCCAGCAGCAAGATACCGGCAATGCTTATATATAGGAGCAGCTCTATCAAGGTATAGCCGGCAGTGTTTCGTTTCATAGGCTAGTTTGGCGCAAGGACCATAACCTCCTGTGTATCAGAATTAGTAGCAGCAATTACCCGGTCTTTAGTGGCATTGTAGGCTACACCGTAAAAAGTGAGCAGTGTCGCAGCGTAGGACTTATCAATGACAGGCGAAGCAATAGTGTTCAAGTTAACGGTCTGGAAGGGTGCGAGCGCACCATTGGTACCAATAAACGCGCGGCTGGAGCCGTTGTCTGCCACGTCATATATTGTGCCACTTGCCGTAACCGTTCCGAGCTGGGTGGGCACCAATGGTGCCGCGATACTTAACGTGTATAGTGTTGTTCCTTGCCCTACCAGTAAATTGGTGCCAAAGCCATCTATAGTCAGGGCGTCGGTTGTGCCGGTGAGATTCAGGCTGGTACCCAGGACGGGTGTGGCTGGTGTGGCAATATTGACTACCAGCACCTCGGCCGTGTCAGACAACGTTGCCAAATAAGCTACCGTGCCCGACACATACACCTCGTACATGCTGATGTTATTGGCCAGGCCGCCAATGCGCGTAGGTGAGGCTGGCGTGGTCACATTCACCAGCACGAACTCGTCGCTACTTGCGTTAGCTGCCCGAGATAAATATGCAGTGTTCCCTACCACATACACACCGAGACCATTGGCCGCCCCCGTGGCGTTATAGGTGCCAGCAATAACCGGGGCAGCTGGGTTGGAAATATTTATGATACGCAGCTCTGCAACGTCGTCACTGGTAGTCACATAGGCATAGTTGCCACTGACAAACACATTGGTTGGAGCGCCGCTGAGACTGAGTGACCCAGCGAGGGTGGGTGCTGCCGGGTTAGAAATATTCACTACCATGAAGTCCGGTGCGGCATCGTTGCGGACCACGTAGGCATAGTCGCCAGAAGTTGCAACCTTGACAGCGTCCTGTGTGCTCGCAGCATTGTAGCTGCCGGCTAACACGAGATTGGCCCATGACTGCGTGATTGCAAACCAGTTGGTCAGACGCGTAACCACACTGGTTGAAGCAGTGGCTGTTCCCTGCGGCCAGCTAACGGTAGCTGTAATGTTTTTGCGATTGGCACCAGCACTGGCCACTACTACCTGCCTGGTAAATATGCCACTAGTGTCCGAGTTGCCAGACAGCGTCCAAACATTGCCGCCCTGGACCAAGCCATAGGTGCCATCCACCAAGTTGGTGTAGCCTGCGTCGCGAATATTGCGTGCCGCCTCTACACCCTCTTCTGCCAGTTGGTTGGCCCGCACTCGCTCACCAGCCGAGGCGCTCGACCCTCGGCCGTATACGATTGCCCCCGCCAGTGCTGTCACCAACAGGCCAAAAACAACCGCCGCCAGCAACGCCTCCACAGACGAGAACCCCTTCTGATTTAGTCTAGTAACTAACGGTACCTTTGGCATTGACGATGATTGTCCTTGTTTCATTTGCTTGACCAGTCAGGGTAACAGAAGCAGTCGAGCCGGGCGCCCCGGACAGTTTGGCGAACAGCACATCAGTAGTGCCAGTGGGCGTGATACTGGTATTGATGACGGCCGTTTCGTCGTACGCGGTGTCGCGGGCAGCATAGGTAGCGCCCTTGAAGAGCGTGGCAGACCCTGCCTGAATGTGCACACCCCACTGGCTATCGCCCTGCACACTGCGAGCATAGTTCTGCGCTCGCCGGAACATAGAAGCAATGGTCTCGGTAGTAAGTGACACGTCGTTGCGATTATAAAAAGAGAAATACACCGGCAAAGAAGCGCCAGCAACAATGCCTATCATGGCCATAGACAGCAACAGTTCCACTAGCGTGAAACCCGACTCCCACGACTTACGCACTCGAGCCTCCAGTCATCCCTGAACCTTGTCTACCAAACTATAAATAGGCACCAACACCGCCAGCATCAAAACCAGTACCGCACTGCCTATGATGACCAGCAAGGCCGGCTCCATAACAACCTCTAAGTTTTTGGCAGAGATATCAGTCTTGTCCTCGTAAATCTGGCCAATGTTTAGGAGCGTATCGGACAGCGCGCCCGAGCGCTCGCCAGCAATCAACATTTGTTGCACGGCAGGGGGCAGCACATCACCAGCTTTTTTATAAGCAGGCAAACTAGCCCGAAAACTGTAGCCATCTTCGAACGACTGGTTGAGATGCTTGTACAGCTTTCGGTAGTGCGGCAAGGGTGTCGCACCTTGCATGAGTTCTGTAGCATCGGTCACCGACAAACCGGCTTCTAGCAGTGTTCCCAGCAGATACCCAAAACGGGCCACTTCTATCTCGCGCATGAGAGCGCCAATGCCCGGCACCCGGAAGAGCATCCGCTGCCCCAGTTGTTTGGTTAGCGGGAAGACAAACAATATCAGCCCAAGCAGCACGACTACCGTCACTGCCAGTGGTATGGCCCACCAGCCATTGACCTTTAGGTACTCACCCGTGCCCAGTAGAATCCGCGAGATCAACGGCAGTTCCACGTCTAGCTGCCGAAAAGTCACTGCCAGCCGGGGCAGCAAGAACCAAGCTACGCCCAACCCAGCCACGGTGGTCAGCGATAGCACCAGCACCGGATATAGCATGGCAGAGCGTACGCGGGCCCGAAAGATGCGTTGCTTGTCTTCTTGTTTGGACGCCTTCAGTAAGTTGTCTACCAAGCCACCAGAGGCTTCACCCAAGCGCACTAGCACCAGAGATTCCCGCGACACCATGCCGCTACGGTCCAGACTCTTCCACAATGGCAGACCATTATCTACGTCGTTCTGCATTTGTTTGAGCGCAGCCTTGAAGCTCTTGGACTTGCTGGTGTCGGCCAAAGATCCTAGTGCTTCCTGAATCGGCACGTTGGCCTTGAGCAGTAGGGCTATGTTGTTAATAAAGTAACCGCGGTCCTTGGCAGCGATGTGATAGTGTTTGGCTTTGGGCGGTTGTTTTTTATCTTCAGTCACGCGCTGTTGCTCCTAGCGTGACAACGGTGGCTCTACCACACGCAGTAATTCGTTAATGGTTGTGATACCACTTTTTACCTTTTGGACGCCGTCGTCGAACATCGAGGCATTGCCCTGTTTGCGAGCCAGGGCAATGATGTCACGTGTAGATGGTGATTTGACAATCAGGTCTTGCATAGCGTCAGTCACCTCGATGAACTCAAATAAAGAAATGCGACCAGTATACCCAGTCCCATTACATACGTTACAGCCCTTGCCGGCGTAGACGTTGTCGCTAGCCGCAAAGTACTTGGCCACGACAGCATTGCTGCGGACCATGCTCTCGCTGGCCGGCACACTGTAGCGACACTTTTGGCAGATGCGACGGACCAGCCGTTGGGCAATAATAACCTCTAGGGTAGAGGCCAGCAGGAAGGGTTCAATCCCCATATCTATCAGGCGTGGAATAGCCGTAGCGGCGTCATTGGCATGAAACGTAGACAGCAGCAGGTGGCCGGTCAGGGCGGCATTCACCGATATCTCGGCTGTCTCTTGGTCACGAATTTCTCCCACCAGAATAATGTCTGGATCCTGGCGCACAATGGCCCGCAATCCGCGGGCAAAACTCATACCACCCTGCTCTTGCACTTGGATCTGATTAACACTGGACATTTTGTATTCCACTGGGTCTTCGATGGTAGTGATGTTCACATTGGGTTTGTCTACAAACTTCAGCAAAGAATACAGTGTGGTCGTTTTGCCCGAGCCGGTTGGCCCAACAGTCAGAATCATGCCAAATGGCTTGGCAGCGTGGACTTCTACCATCTTGCGATGGGCTTCGCTCAGACCAATGTCGGCCAAGGTGATGTCTTGTACATAAGAACTGAGCACCCGCATAACCACCTTTTCGCCATGTACGGTGGGTACCAAGGACACGCGCAGGTCAGTCACAAAGCCCTCACCCATCCGCTGGATGGTACCATCTTGAGCAGCCAGGTGCTCATCTATGCGCATACCACTCTCTACTTTGATTCGGTTCAGCACGTTCTCGTAATTCTCTTTGGGCAACTTACCAGCTACACGCAGGTCGCCGTCTACCCGAAAACGCACCACCACTTCATCAACCCGCGGTTCAAAATGAATGTCAGAGGCACGAAAGCCGGCAGCATCCTTGATAATCTCGTCTACAATCTCGGGGGCCACGCGCTGGTTGGACTGAATAATTTGCGAAAAGCGAGTCTCGAGCGGCTGCTCATACAACCCAAAGCTCAGAGTGATATATTCCGGCAAAGTGTAGGCCACCTGCACTTGCTTGCCCTTGAAGGCAGCCTGGATATCGTTGGGATTGAGTGCTGCCGGTTGGTCAGTCGCAATCAGCACAGCTTGGTCAGTCTCGCCAATCACTACCGCCCGGTTGGCCTGGGCAATCTGGAGAGGCAGACGCAGTACCAATTCTTTGCTGGTGGGGTTGACGTTCAGATCAGCAAAGCTGAGTTTATAAGATTCGGCAATGGCTTGGCCCAGCAGAGCCTTGCTGAGTAGTTGCTCACGAATGAGGTAGTCTACATAGCTGCCGCTATCATGTGCTGCCGCCTCGGCTGCTTTGTTGTCTGCTTCAGAAATATAGTTTTCTTGGAGCAGTAGGCTCTTAAGTTTTTCAATGCTCGGATACATAACCCACCCGTTTTTTTAAGTATCTCTTAGGCTTTTTTTACTTCCTCGACAATGACCGCTAGCGGCGTGTCAGATTTGATAAAGAACTTCTTGGCCCCCAATGCCAAAATACGATCTTCGTCCTCACGCATGCTGAGATTCGACAGCACAAAAGTGGTCGGCAATGTCACTCCCTCTTCCTTGACTTTTTGCAGTACCTGGAAGCCGTCCATGACTGGCATCATCATGTCCAGCAATACAACGTCATATTTGTTTGCCCGTAAAAGCTCCAAACATTTCTGACCATTTGGTGCCACGGTGGTGGCAAAGCCCTCGTGCTGTAGCTTCAGCTCGAGTGCATGCGACAATGGCTTTTCGTCTTCAACTATCAGTACATGCTTTGCAGCTGCCATACGCTAAATTACCCTCTTTGTTACTACGAATATTGTATCACGCCTGTTATATACTTCACCGCGCTTTCTTTTGCCCACCCTTTGCGGGCAGGGTGACCACAAAGGTCGAACCTTTGCCTTCTTCTGATGTAAATGACACATCGCCGCCTAGCTTGCGGGCGGCTTCGCGCACGATATACAAGCCCAGTCCGGTACCCTCCATTTCCAGTACATTGTCGGCCCTAAACATCTTGGTAAAGATCTTGTCTTGCTGGGCAGCCGGAATACCAAAGCCAGTGTCATTTACGGCAATCTCTACCTTGGCATCATCCTTTTTCACCGTAACCGACACAATACCTTTGTCTGGCGTGTATTTGACCGCGTTGGACATAAGGTTTTGAACAATCATACGGATAAGTTTGGGGTCAGTGTACAGGCTGGCAATGCCTTTTTCGATTTGCTGCTTGTACTGCTGGCTCTTCTTGCCGATAGCAGGCTGCATCTCTTTATGTAGGCTATCCAGTAGCTCTGGCACAGAGACATCCTCTGGATTGTTGGCCAGCTTGCCCAGGTCCAAGCGCGACGTATCCAGCAGCGAGTTAACGAGTTCTACCATACGCTTGTTGCCCGTATATATTTCTTGTAGGTAGGTGGCCTGATCTTTTGTTAGCTTTCCAGCGTCACCGTTTAGCAGCATCTCGGTGTACCAGTTCATAGCCGACAATGGTGTCCGTAGCTGGTGTGAAGCCACTGACACAAATTCGGACTTGGCGCGGTCTAACTCTTGCTCTTTGGTGATGTCACGGAAGACTACTATAACACCCATAATCTTACCCTCGGAATCACGAATGGGCGCCGCAGAGTCAGCCACTGGCACAAACGAACCATCCTTGCGCGCCAGCACTGTGTTGCCCTTCATGGCAGTAACCTTTCCGTCCAGTGCTTCGTCGATAAATTTGTCATTGCGCTTCTTGTCTTTGGCATTGGTAAACTTCAAGATTGTGTCAAATGGCTTATCTAAAGCCTCTTCCTCTGTGAAGCCGCTTACCCCAGCCGCTACTGGGTTAAAGAGGGTGATGCGCTTCTTGCTATCTACCGCAAAGACCGCATCGCCAATACTAGACAGGATAGCGTCGTCTTTGCGCTGCAGAGCAATAGCCCGGTTGCGCTCATGCTGCAAGTCAGCCGTAATATCGTCCGCCAGTTGCAGCGCTCGCTTTCGTGCTTGTTGTTGCAAGACAAAGATAATAAGCAAGAGTACAGAGAACGCCTGTCCGGCAAATAAAATAGTCCGTGGCAAAATATTCTGGCCGTCTTTGATCCCAAAGCCCGTGGCCGCGGTTGTCTGGACCCGCCACGTCCGATCCGCGATATTTATCAACGCAGTGTTGCGCAGATCACCATTGCTGTCAGTCTGCGGGCTGAATACTTTCTCGCCTGATGCCGTGTCACTTACCACGACTTCAAGTCCGCTGGTGATTGATTCGTCACGGAACAGGTTTTTGAAGAACTCGTCATAGTAAAATACCGCGCTGACCAGACCCACGTACTTATCTGCGTCGACTCTTTCCGTCGAAGCCTTGCTGGACATGGGTGATGTTATAAAGAACCCGCGATTGGTCTGAGCACTAGGCGTGGCGGCATTGAATGTCAGTGGGCTCGAGGCCGTCGGCACGCCATCCTTCACTGCTTTCTCGTATGCCGCAAACCGAACTGGATCGCTGGTAAAGTCATTGCCCATGCCGGTACTGGTGGGACTGTTGGCAACATAGGTCAGGATGTAGTGTACTGGTACATTTGCCACTGGCTGATTAATCTTGAATGTCGGTGACCCGGCGGCCTTGGCGCTCTGGTCGGCATTTCGCAGTGCCACCAGAGCTGGCAGATCCGGCGTTTTGACTCGACTTATAAAGGTAGCAGCTCGCAGGCCGGGATATTTTGCGGCCAAATCTATAGAGTTGTAGTAAGTATTGAACTCTGCCATATCTACCCCGTCACTGGCCGCAAACAGACCCCGGAATCCATACAGTGCATCGACATAGGCCTGCATACGGTTCTCGATAGTATCGCTCACACTAGCCGATCGGGCCACAAAGGCGCTCTGACTATCTGCCTTGTTTCGGGCAACACTCTGCTCCCAATAGACAAACGTAAAGCTTTGGACCAGCATAAAGAGTGCAATGATCAACCAGCCCACCCTACTCACATGGGCGGCAATACTGTCACGAGCACCGAAGCGGGCCAGAGACAACAGATAGAGTCCCATAATCTCAAATGAAACTGCCGCTGGCATGGACATCTTGAAGCTCGGACCAATTTGGCTCAATGGCCCAAGTGCATACAGGGTACCAAAGGCATTGAACAGCGCCGTTGCCAAGATTATCCCGCCCAGTGCATAGCGCAATAATTTTACGTCACGACCCTTCAGATCAACTACAAGCAGGCTGATCGCAGCCAGTACAAAACAGATTGCCGTTGAATGTGATGGCTGCAGCGATTGCCCCAGAGCTTCCAGCTTACCGACAAATAAAGGCAGGTGAAGATTTGGCACAAAAGCGCTCACACCCAATACCACACACAGCCAAGCACAGGCTATCCGCACTTGCTTATGGCCTGACCACAGTGCCCACAATGCGGCTGCCAGAACCAAGAGCCCGATACACGTTGTAGGATTAACTACATGCAAACGCTCAACCCAACGACCCCACGTCAGGTACCCCGTTTGCCAAGAGTAGAGGCCCGCAACACTGATGGCAGCCAGAAACAGTGCACCTACAAGCGGAACTTTGTTACGGGTTTCGTGGGGATGCTTCAGGTTACCCAGATAGCGAAAGGCTTTCCGCTCGGAGGTAAAGTATCTGGCCCGGTTGGTCGCTTGACCTGCCCGGATCAAATACATAGCCACCTCCAGTAAATGACTACGACCAACAGCAGCTAGCCCGTCGTAGGAATACGAAAAAGCTTCTTTGATAGCCACCCGAGAATACGTGGTGACATCTTTGGGCGTCATGCCAGTCACATCCACCAGGACAAAGACCTTGTCGTGCTTGGTCTTCACGGCCCTGAGCGCCTCCCTGAATTGAGCAAGCGTTTTTATAGATAACGCCTTATCCTGACTACCCACCAGGGTAACCTTCACAAGGTCCCCGATGGTCTGAACACTATTAGCCGTAGGCCGTGGCTTTTTCCGCACACTAAACATTATCACTATGGTAGTATGCAGTAATTTCAACGTCAATTAATGACGCGAAGTTATTTAATGTTTGTTACACACCCATGAGGCCAACAATCAGGCCCATGACAAGAAATGTCACCAGTTCGTGAGAGATGTTCAGAATAGTCAGCGCTGCTGGACGACCCTCGAAAGCATCATGTGTAATAAACCGCGCAGCCGTAAAGCCCAGCCACATCCATACAGCCGTCGTCAGAGAATCCTGCAAGAAAGAATTGCCAAAGAACTGATGTGACAAGAAAATCACATGCGCCAAAATATAGGCCGTCAGCAGACTGACCACCATGGTAACTATGATAGGCTTGGCCGCAGAGGTATTCTTTTTCATATCAACTTTAGCCAGCTTGATCCACGTATTGCCAAAGACCGGCCGAGCGTACCACACGCTACCCACCGCCATACTACTGGCCATGGCCAACAGAACGGCCCAAATGTTAACGTCCACCTGCATAACGCTGACTCCTATTTATTACTGGTATTGTACTCCCGGGCCAAAGCCGTTGTCCAAGAGCTTCTCCATATCTCCCTGTGACGAGCGAACCCCAAGCTCTAGTGTCGCTTGGGCCGCAGCTTATTGCCCAGCACTAGCAGGCCCCAGCTGCTAACCAGGAATAAGCCCAAGATTCCCAGGCTGTAGCCCATCACGCCCCAGTACCCACCTACTTTTTCTGGTGTCAGAAAGGGATAAGGATACCAATCGACACGTGCGCCGCGAATGAGTATGTAACCCAGGTAGGCAAGAGGGAAAATCATCCAATACTTTATAGAGCGCGTGGTCAGTTTGGTCTGGGGCGGCCACCACAGCCAGCTGGCAAATATAACTACCGGCATAACATAATGCACTACCGCATTAACCCACGGCAGCAGATGCCCCAGATCAACGTCACGCAGCAATACCGAAAACACGATGCCAACCAGCACCATACACACCACTGATGTGCCACGAACGATATCAGAGGCAGCCGATGGTTTTCGGTTGGTCAGCAAATAGACGGCCCCCAGTAACAAGACAATAGCTGCAAATATATTCGATAAATTCGTAAAGTAGCTAAAAAAGTTAACGACACTGCTGCCAGAATCGATCTGGATCATAAGCTGACGAGCAATCGCCACCAGGGCCAGCCCACCAAAGAGCATGTGCACCGCAGCTAGAGCTACGCGTCTTGTCATGGATATATTGTACCAGTGCAGGGCCAAATGGGCGCCGGCTGAATACTGGCAGGTGAGTTGTGTGTTTCCGTGCGTGCCCGCACGTGGGTAGCCCGCATCATTAGGTGATGCTCCAGCACCGTAGCAGTCAGGTCTTTTTCTACCTCTTGCACCCGGCTGCCCAAAGTGTCGGCGGTGTCTGTAGGCAGCACATCTATAGGCACCTCCCGTATGATTGGCCCTTGGTCTACCTCGGCAGATACCAAGTGCCAGGTCATAGCCGTCTGATCGAGTTGGCCCGCTCGGTTTGCCTGCAACACCCTTTGATGTGCGTGCCGCCCATAGGTATCAGCCGTAAAGGGCAAAATGGCCGGATGGTTATTGGCAATACGCGCCCGTGGATGATACAAGCCCGAGCGATAATCGAATCCCGTGCCATCGGCAGCATGCTCCGGACGCCACGCCCAGGTCTCTTCAAATTCGGTTGTTATCACTTTTAGCCAGCCCAACATGGCCACAAAGTCGATCGATCGCCGGTCCAGCTCCCGGCATACGGCCGACGATTCCTCTGCGGTCTGACCACGCGGCTGAGGGCCGCCCGGGAACAGGGCAGAATTAATAGTCACCACGTCTATGCGGTCGTCGCCTTCTAGGCCGTATTCGTGATTGATCTGCTCAAACCGCGAATAGACCCCAACTGTCCCCTCTGGGTTATTGCAAATAACCACACCTATGGTAAAAGCCACCTTGCCCTCCAGGGCGTCCCGCGCAACGCAATCTGCCGTACTCTGCCACCCTGGCCTGATTCCCTGTCTCCGGACGCCAGTATGGCGATCCGTGTGTCTGCATGATTCATTTTGAAAACTATACCACGGCAAACGCCAAGTTTTTGTGGTAATAAAGTAGTTGCCGAGAGCCTGCATGAGTCCGAACGTATCGGTACAGGCTCTCGGCAACGTGACCCTTCAGAAAGTTCTACCCGCTGCTTCAGGTGCCTTCGGGAGCGCTGTAGACAGAGTCCGTGAGCTCCGCAGACAGGTCGGCAACTTCCTCGTACCGGAGCTTGATCTCGGGCAGAGATGCCTCGCCGTCGCGGAACAACTGTTTGTCCATGGTCCGCTGGCCAAAGCGCAGCCGCCACGAGTCGTTGTCGATGACGTCTGCCAGCAACAGCTGACCAGTTGCAGCGTCGTAGCCACACTCGACCTTGAAGTCGAACAACGTGCCGCCGACAGACGCCCATGCCGCTTCGAGCACCAGGAAGGTCCGGATGGCGATTTCTTGCAGCCGCTCCAGCAAGGTGGGGCTGACGCCCGAGTAAATCGTCACGGCCAGTGGCGTCTCGCTCATGAGGCCTTCGCCCAAGGGCAGCTTAGCATCATAACGACGCACCGTTTCTCGCTGGAAGTCGAACTCCATGAGCGGATCGTGGTTGGCGTCGTCCTTCTCGAAGATCTCGAACACCAGATCGTCAAGAAGCGTGTCAGCCTGAACGTCAGGGTGACGCTTGAGGTAGCTGCCGGTGGCAATGCGTCGCACCACCAGCTCCAGCTGGATCATACGCACCCGGCGTGCCCGGAAGGTCACGTCGTCGACATGACCCCGATAGTGGGTAGGGATGTCGTTGAGCATCAGCAACGCGAAGACGTTGCAGGTGGTCCGGGTGCTGCACGCGGCCTTGCCGGTCAGTAGCTCATGACGCTCACCATCACCAGCGGTGATGTCGTCCTTGCTACGGATGAGCACCTCGCCGTGACCGTTGTCCAGAATGACCTTGGTCTTGCCTTCTGCCAGCACGGTCTGTGTCATGCCTTGAACTCCTTGATGTCGATACGGAACTGGGCCGGCTTGGCCGTGGAGTCCAGATACTCCAGAAGCTTCTGCAGACGCAGATCGTTGCCGATGCTCAGCACCTGGCAGGCCATGATGGCTGCTTGCTTCAGGCCCACCCTGCCAACACCAGCCGTGGCCACAGGCACGCCAGGTGGCATGTACAGGCACGAGTCGATGCCGTCTTCGTCCATCGGCACACCGATGACCAGCCGAGCCATCCGGGTATGAGCAGCCAGAGCACCGGGCAAGGCAGCTGCCATGCCGGCAACCCCGATGTACACCCGAGCACCCTCAGCCACACCCGCACTGGTGAATTCCGCCAGCTCAGCGGCGTTGCGGTGGGCCGAGCAGACGTTGACCTCGTAGTACTCATGCCCGATGACCGCGTCTAGAATGCTAAACATCCCGGAATCTCTCATGCGTGGCACATCGCTCACACTGCCTGCAACTATTTGCAGTTCTATCATGCTCACCTTCTTGGTGGATCAACAGAGACAGACCAATCCAATCAGAACTCTCTTGGTAGAAAGGTCCAGCAGCGCATGCGCTACATGCGGCGATTATGTCACATGTACTTACCATTACAAGCTAATCTCTTGGAACCTCTCCGCATCTATCTGTTGCTTTTCGCTGTTTTCAGCTCGTCAGTATGAACTTTGCAGGACTGCACATTCATAGAAGCAATATGACAAGTAGACAAAGGACGGGAGAGACGGGCGTGGAGACCCTCTTGTTGCAAGGATCTCCACGCCCGGCCTCATCTCATCCCTCCTCAGGAGAGGGTGGTGGCTGCCGCCGATTGATGTCCGGCCGCATGGGAGCGGTCAGTCGGTCGAAGTCATAGCGAGACTTGGTCTCGAAGGCACGGAACTTGGGAATTTGGCAGATCAGGTAGATCAACCACCCACCAGCACCGATGGCCAGGACTGCACCGATAATGCCAAGAGCTAGCTCCATCTCGTCCTCCGAACCCTGGATCCTGGCATCTGATACTGGTCGGCAGCAGGCCGCTCGGGGGGCTTGGGAGCCTGCAGCTCGCTGGCAGTGGGCTCCACAGTGGGACAGCCCAGAGCAAGGACCTTGGCCAGCTCGGCTGCCGGGACGTCGGCTCGATGGAATGCCAGATAGTGCACAGCCAACGAGTTGGTGGTGCAACCGTCGGGCAACGTGTAGATGTGGTTGTCGCTACGGGCGCCACAAGCGCAACGGTGGGCGCCTCGGCAGACGCGCTCCGAACGGTGCGATGCCCGCAGGGCAGCGGCCATCATGCAGGTGAGGTTGTCCATGACGGGTTGCGCACTGGTGGTGCGACCCACATGGATCATCATCAGACCATCGGGATCGATCACGGGTATTCCTCCTAAGAGTGTAGTCCGATAGTTGTCCTCTCGATGCCGCCGGCATCTCCTCTGAAGTATGCAAGATATAGAGCAAACCCATACAAAATATACGGGCTTGCTCTATATCTCACACTGAGCCCATTCCATATCTCGCTTTCGATCCCAAGATTGATCCATTTCGGATGACAATTCGTTCTGGGTTGCCAGGCATACCCGTAGGTATGGTTGGTGAGCCAGGGCGAATTGGCGCCGGAATGGGCTATTTTGGGACGGAATTGGAGATGTGGAATGGGTTCATAGTCTACTTGTCAAAAAACACTTTCGGAGTGACCCCACGAAAGCAGCCGGATAATACCATAAAATCCTATAAATTCAATGAAACTTGTAGCTCGTTTACTGCTGCTCCAAGGCAGCTCTGAGGCTATAAAAAGCCGGTTTGGGCTTGTAGTCTGCGTCAAAAGGCAGGGGGTTGGAATTTGGAGTACCAGGCAGATAGTTATACCAGGTTTCTTTGTCGGTAATGCCCAGCAGGGCAAAGCTGGGGCAGACTTTTGATTCAATACAAGCACGCATCATTTCATGGTAGATGCCAGACTGTATGTCATCTCTAGATTTTTGGTCGGCCTTTACGTCATTCATGTTTACATCAAATTCGGTCACGTAGACTTTCAGGCCTAGGTCACCGAATCGTTTCATGTTAGATATTACCTCGTCCTTCACGGGCGGATGCGTACCATCCAGGTGCATCTGCATGCCTATACCGTCTATGGGTACACCACGCGCTAACGCCGCTTTTGTGTAGTCATACATTCTGTTCGAAGTATCGTTCATTCTTTCGTTATTGAAGTCGTTTAACAGTAGCTTGGAATGCGGGTCGGCCTGACGGGCCCATATAAAGGACTGGTCAATGTAGCTCAGATCACCCACACTGTCTGCCCACCAATCATTCAAGCCGTACATGTGTTGGCCGCGGGTAAACGGCTCGTTGACCACCGTCCACTCTTGGATCCTGCCGCTATATCGCTGCCCCATAGTCATGATGTGATTACGAATAATCTCCAGTAGCTGGGCTTTGTTGTAGTTGCCTTTTAGTAGCCAATCGGGTAGCCATTTTTCTTCTCCCCATACATAGTGGTGTGCCTGAATAGACATGTCGTGCTTTTCTGCAAAATCTACAACCTCGTCCACGCGGCTAAAGTTAAAAGTACTAGGCGTGGGCCGCAGATCAGTATCCGTAAAGTGCCAGTTGGGTTGGTTGTCTATCAAGGCAAGGTCAAACTGCGAGGTCAGTATGTCAGAATACGGCTTTTCGCCCAGCAGCTTTGGCATAGCAAAGTTGCCCAGCTGAATACCCTTTGCCGCGGCCAGAGATTTCAGAGGAGGTTCAGGCAAGACAGGTGTCTGCGGCACCCTACTTTTTGTGGCAAAAAACAATCCCAAGACCACCACCAAAAAAACCACCACATGAAGGCCCAGTAGTTTTTTATTCGTAAAAAGAGATCGGATGGATCTATGCACTGCGTTCACTATAGTCTAGGCATTCACTAATACATAGCGCCCACGGCTATACCCGGGCGTCAGCCATATCTATAAGTACCTGCGCAACCTCCTGAAACCTTCGCGGAAAACACGACGCGTCTCCGCTCTGCTGCTCATAAGCTGGCGCGTCCGCAATGGCCTGTCCTATCTTTTCACCAATGGCTGTTATCTCATCCATATCAGCGGTCTGCGCCACCACCATAGACGCACAAGTTTCTGCCACCCCATTAAGGCATCTGTCACCATGGACGTCATATGCCAGCCACCGAATAACTGCTGGATCCACGTCTGTGGTATCGGCAGTTGGTGGTAGTTCATTAAACTTTAACATTACCCTCTCCTTATTACCCTGTCCCCAGTATTTGCCAGCACCTCTGCTTATGCAAGCGTAAACACTTTTCTACAACTCTTGCAATACTTGGCGCAAGTCGCGGATAGAGTGGTCTGCCGTAACCGGACTGGGTGTCGCTATGTGCGGATGGACATAGTGGTAGGTCGTGCCACCGGCAACTTGGTGCAGGTCGATGTCAGTCTGCGAATCACCGATGATAACGATGCCGTCCAGTGACTTGCCTTTGAGGTATTGGGCCAGGGCATCTTTTTTGGTGCCGTGTTTTTGATGGGCGTTCACGCCAACAACTTTGTCTTTTGGAAAAAGATGCTGAATGCCCACTGTGTCCACAAACCACAGCAGATCATGCGGCCGAGTATTAGACAAAATAATCTGGTCATGAGCAGCCCCATGTATCGACTCCAGGACCGCAACCGCGTGGTCATTCGGTTTTATATGCTTGGCCAAGATATGCAGATTTTCTTCGGCAAAGACAAAGCAGGCTGCCTGCAGCGCCATGTGCTGCTCGTTGGTTAAATCGGGCAACAGTCTTTCAAAATACTGAAACCATTTCAGGCCGTAAAATGCCCGGTTGTCTTCCTCACTAAATCGCTCGGCGTGCCCTGCCTGCCGTAGCACTTCATTAGAAATTTCCAGGACAGCCTTGTCGTTGTCCTTTTCTAAAACGCCATGAAAATCCCAAACAAATAACTTCATGTTCCTATTATCCGTAAAGTTGCGAGTGAGTGCCAACTATATCAAAAATAGCTTCGTCGGCCTTCAGAAGATAAAGCGCTCGGTAATCACCGGTTATATCAATGCTTCGGTATTGTTTATATCTCCCTCTCAGCGAATGGTCTCGCAGCTGCGGATCGAGAGGATTGGCGCTAAACAAAGTAACTCTTTGTGGTAGTCTTGCGCGCATGGTTGGGCTTAGCTTCTTGGATTGCTTTATAAAATTCTTAGTGTAGGAAATCTTCATGAAAGCTTATCACGTAGAAAATCAAGTGCAGCGCTGTTATCCTTGAATCTATGGTAGTCACCCGCATCGATGTCTTTCTTAGAAGCAGCCAATGCCTGGGCAGTTTTGGCATTTGGCGCCTCGGGCAAGTCAAAGGTAACACTCTGCTCGGTCGCAAAGCGACGTAGCTCGTTATTTAGGACCGCGCTCACACTAACCCCCAACTTTTCTGCTGTCTTGGCAGCAAGTTTCTTTAGCTCTGGGTCAGTCTTTAAATTGATCACTGCGTACTTACTCATACCAAAAGTATACACTATTGGTATAAACCTGTAAACTGGAATAGCTCTCTACCCCACGAGTAGTACTAGCTCCCCCTCAAGTCATCCACCAGCCTAACAACGTCAGTAGCACAGCCCCACGATAGCGTGAAACCAGCACCTCCATGACCGTAATTGTGTACTACTGCCTTATCACCCATTTTTTCAATTTCGAGGCGAACTTCAGAACGCGCTGGCCTCAGGCCAACACTTTCGCTGATAACTTCAACGCTCTCAAAGGCGGGCGACAAGGCACGTGCCTTTTGTAAAATGTCCTGGGTATCTTGTGGGTCCACTTCTAAATTCCAATCATTCACCTGCTTGGTTCCACCCAAAACCGTGTCATGCATTCGCGGAATAATAACTGCAAGACTGTTTGGCCCATCGTCGTCAGCCAATACATGGTCAAACCCGTTTGGCTTTATTTTTACTACCTGGCCCCTCACCGGAAACAGTTGCTTGTCGCCCAGTAGTTCACGCGATCCTAGACCAGAGCAGTTAACAACCATCCGATGATCAGCCAGAGCCTCGTCCATATGCTTTATTTCGCGTTGCTCAATCCTGCCCCCAAGCTCTTTGAACTGGTCCATGAGCCAATTCAGGTAATAGGTAGTATCCATGAGGACTGCTTCGGTTTGATACCCATCAATGTACCCTTCCGGCAAATCAACAGGGCCAGCACGGCGCCATGACTCCACAGCGTCAGCCCACCATGGATCAGCAACTTTTTCATCAAATATTTCTGTAACGGTGCATAGCCGACAGCCACTCTTTGGATCATCCAGTGCATGCCGTTTTAGGTACTTCAGTGTAAGGCCCGCCCACCCGGTCGCTTTGTCCTGAGGGCTGCACAGGTACGGATACCAAAAGGCAGCGGCAATGTTCGACGTAGTATTGGGCGGTAAGTCTTTGGCCCATATCTGCACCTTGTAGCCGGCCTTCAAAAGTAAGATGCCCGAAGATAGCCCCGACACTCCGGCTCCAACAACAAGGATAGTTTGAATCATACCGTTAGTTTACAGACGCTTTACGTGTTAACCAAGGTCGATAATAAATGAGCAGACACCGGACTTTCTAAAAAGTGAGCCGTCCGGCAGGGGATCGTAGCGGATCGCTCCTGCCGGACGTGGTGGCTCACTGAAAGATGTCGTGGAAGGTGATCAGGAGAACGAGGCCGAAGAGTGGGATGGTGGTCACCACCAGGACAGCTGTCTGTGCTGCCTCAGGTATGCGCCAAGAGCGCCGGAGTAGTAGCGTGCCAAAGCCGCTGATGCCGGCCAGCAGCATACGCCCGCCGTCAAATACCGGGATCGGCATCAGGTTGGTCACCATGAGGGCGACGTTCAGGACGGCGAACAGGACGAATACTCGGATCCACGGCGTCGGCGGCTCGGGATGTTCGGCGTCAGTGAGCACCTCACCATTGTCGACCATTCCCCCGCCAACCTTGACGATGCCTACCGGGCCCTCGAAATCCCTGCCGCCAGAGTCGATTCCCGCCGGGATGGACTTGAGCGTCTCGACCATAGCCACTGCCGGAAAAATGAAACCGTCCGCAACAGTCCGCTCACTGGTGTTCGGTCCGAAGACCGTCAGGCAGACGAGCGCCAGGACCGCAGCCAGATAGTTGGCAAAGGGACCGGCCGCGTACACGACTGATTGCCGAGGCAGTGACAGATCCTCTTCGATGTCATCCGGCAACCTCACATAGGCGCCGAAGGGTAGTGCCGAGATCCTCCACTCGGTGTTGTTACGAGTCGTAGACCACAGCTTGGGGCCGAAGCCGAGTGAGAAACATGATGGATGAACCCCCACCGCTTTCGCGGCCAGGAAGTGCCCCAGCTCATGCAAGGTCACACAGGCCGCCAAAACCATGATGGCGATAACGATAGCGACGAGCACTTAGGACTTTCCTCTCGTTGTCGGTGTCTGCTTTTTAAGGTATGTTGCCACAAATGCAGCAAACTAGTAATACCACAAAAAATGCTGAATTACCCAATATTTAGGAGTCGTCTATTTCTCGACGAAGGCTGTCAGCTCGGCCCAAATGGCGTCAGCTATCTCGATCTGGCCGCTGTCCTTGGCCTGCTGGGTCAGCTGGTCACCACGAGCACCCGGCAGCTGAACCTCTTGGCCTGGCAGAGGCTTGGCGGCCAAGATCTCTTGAGTCAATTCATCGGCTGTCTTTGCAAAAGCATCTGTGCCCACCAGCAAACCTGGATCAATAGCTAGCACAAAAGTACCAGAACCATTATCAGCGTGCAGGCCCGCGAAACCGGCTGCCACAAATGGACCGCCCAGCAGTTGCACCAAGAGCGATAGACCAAAGCCTTTATGCCGAGCAAAGGTAGTTACCGAACCATCCAGGGCTTTGGCGGCATCGGTGGTAGGGTTGCCATCCGAATCAAAAGCGACGCCTTCTGGCAAGACCTCCCCGTTCAGCTTGGCCTCGACCACACCAAAATAGGCCATTGCGGCCGTGGCAGTATCAAAAACAACCGACCCACTGCTGGTTGGAAAAGCATAACTAAGCGGGTTGGTACCCAGCTTTGGTTCGGCAGATCCAGTTGGTGCTACAAACGGAATGGTGCCCACGCAGACAAGTCCGATATACCCTGCGTCTGCAATCTTTCGGGCAAAGTAGCCAATAGCCCCAGACGAAGAAAAGACGTGATTAGACCCCACAATACCCACACCATGCTCGTTAGCAAGCTCAGTTGCCAGCTTCACCGCATTGCCGGTTGCTACCATTCCGTGACCACCAGATATTAGTGCAGCACACTTATTCTTGGTCACTACTTGGTATGGTTTGATATCTGCAACATTTGGAACGCCGCCCGTAGCAATCTTGGTGATACCTTGATTGTTACCACGCAGCTGCGCATACAGAAGCACTTCTGCAATAGTTTGGGCATCTCCGCCCTCATATCCCAGTTTCTTTACGCCTGCCAATACTTTGGATTGTAGCTCGTCAACACTTACCTTCATGACTATGGCTCCTGATTCGTTAGGCTCTGTATATCAGCAGTATAGCAAAGGTATTTTTCTGCAAGAGTTACAATGCCAGGATTCTCTCTGTTTCTGCTATTAGCTGGGCAGCCATACCGCTGGCTTGACCTTGGCGGAGTGCGGCTACGCCCTCTTCAAGCCTTTCCAGTATTTCAGAAGCATACGGGTTAAATTCTGTGGCGGTCCGGAAGAGTTCTTCGCTCTGAACATCGTCCAGCTTTCGCAGATGCCCGACAGCTTGACTGGACGGAGTCTGTAAATCAGCGGAACTATCCAGCCCCAGTTGATTCGCGAGCCGGCCCAGGATAAAAGGCATGGCCAGCGTTGCCGCCATGTGCCGGTCGTGTTCATCGGCGGTCATTTCAACAATAGTCAGTCCACGATCACGGAACCCTTCCACCAACTCGGTAGCCCGTTCACCAGCGGATCCCGTGACGATCACCTTGTGCCCTTCCAGCGTTTCCTTGGCACTTTCTGGCCCAAACAGTGGATGGCACAAAAGTAAGTCATCGTGACTGGGTAAAAATCTGCCAAAGACCTGTGTTGGGTACTTTTTGACAGAGCAGATATCTACCAACAGCGCTTCATCTACTCCAGATTGTGGACTACGAAGTATGCCGTCTGCTACCTCGTGCAGAACAGCAGCTGGCACCGCCAGCACCACAGCATCGTTGGCCAGTGCTGTGTCAAAGTCTACCAAAGCCACTTGCCCTACCCTTTTTTCTGAGATGCTGGGGTCATGGGCTACGACCTCACACCCCTCAAACATTTTGTCAGCCATGAACTGTCCCATGGCGCCAAAGCCAACGAAACCCACCGTCTCAATGCGGTTACTCATCTTTCTAAAACTCCTCTAGTATTTTTGAATGTGCCTGTGTCAGTGCCTATACAATCAGGCGGCAAGTAGTGTCTAAGGATTGTATATTTTGGCAACGAGGTATCAATACCACCGGTATACGGTGTCATAATAGGGCGCTTTGCACCCGGAGAGTGATCGATAAGATAAACGATTCATAAGTGAAAATATAATATCATGCATGCATTAAGTCAATGAATATTATTGCTAAATGCTATAATATATGTTAAAGTAAGTTGCTCTGTTCTGAGCAGCTTTAATAGAGGCCGAGACCCTAGGAGTACCGTTGGACTACACCATTGATACCTGGGTACGCGGAGACGTCGACCACACCTGGCCACCGCAGCACAACAGCAGTTACTGCAACGACAACCGGGTATGGGGCGTCACCATGACGTTCGATCAGCCCGTGAGCATGCCGCTGTACAAAGCCATCGAGGCCTGCCTGCCCACCGCTCCCATCGAGCGCTGCGTCAAGACCGAAGCCCACAGATGGCTCGGTGAGCTGCAGACGGTGGGTACGCACCGCTACGGCAACATCCGCCAGGTCAGCCCCAAGACGATCGAGATCACCTTCATGGGTGGCAGCGATGCCAACACCGTCGCCCACGGCTCGAGTGACTCGCCCCGCCGCCAGCAGTTCCTGGATCTTGTGAGCAGACTGCTCCTCAAGCTCCATGCCTGCGAGAGCTGCGGTGCAGCAACCGTGCCGGCCGATAGCCTGCTAGCCGTCACCTAGTGCCTGCCGCGGGCAGCGTAGATGCCTCATTGGCGTCACCTGCCCGTGCAGCACCACTAAACGACCCCGGCCTCTATTTTCACTCCTTCACATTCACCCTTTATTTCACAACTCATAGCCAAAAACACGCCAGTAGAGAAGGGTTCCTCACCTACTAACAACCAAAAGTTATCTTCTAGCTTTGGGCAAGATGTCGTCCTAGCTTTTTTATATTAAGATGTTATAATATATTTATGATCGAGGTTGACTTAGCGGATTACCAACGAGGTGGCTCACGAAGGCGCCCCGGCTCTTTGGATAGTCCTATTTTCTATCACGAAATATCGATTCCTCATACACCAGAGCTCGAGCAAACCGCCGACACCGCAGTAGAGGTGTTGCTGCAGGACGAGTTCACTTACGAAGAAGCAGTGGAGCTTGTCGGACTGCATATTCAGGCAGCTGCCTCTTTCGCCCATTCAGCACATTCGCAGGCAGAGCTTATTACAAGAGTAGCTGACGTACCGAACGGGGCTGGACTGCAAGACAGCAGAGATCAAACCCGCACTATTGCGCCGTACGAAGCGCTGGCTATTGCTGGCTTTTTGCCACACGTTGCGCCCTATGAATTCAATACCGAAGAGTGGTTGTTGGATGTCATACAAGTACCCGAAGGCTGGGAGCTGACACAATCAACGTTACGGTGGATGGATACCTGGCAAGACACTGTATCAGTCCAGGCCCGCGCCGAGATTTTACTCCGGACCACTCAAATCTCATTTGAGGCCGGAGGAGCACAGGATATAGCACTCTATAGCAGCAAGCTCAGCCACGCACTATCTGACGATCCCGAAACATTGCGCCAACTACTCGCATTTGTTGAACCCGATGCAAGGCTACCGCTTTTCGGAGAACTTGGCCTAGATGCGCCCGAAAGCTTAGAAATTTGGGACGAAATTCCAGATAAAGAAATACACCGTTCAAATGCCATACGACAAGTGCGACATGTTAATTACTTTGCTGGCGACTGCCCTGTTATGGACCGGGGGCATAGGAAAACTCTTTTAGAGGAGAGCACCAGCGAACCTAGTGCTCATGGGAATGTGGCGCTCGTGTCAGTCCAGGGGCAACTTGTTGGCTCTATCAAACTGACAGATAACCACTCGATGCTGGCCTTGCGCACCGTTCAAGATGACGCAGGAAATCTGCCGCTGGTTATTGGCGGCGTCTATATTCCTGGGCGCGAGGTGGTAGAGCAGGCCGAAGCAGCAGCTGCCCAGCAAGGAAAATGGGCACGGATCGAGCTCGACACACTAGAGGTGCGCCCACTACGCTTCTTAGACGTCGAGACGCCAGAGGCAATCGGCCAACTCCGGGCTGCTGTCGCAGCCGTCAAGGCTGCACGCGACGCCCTAGAGGCGTCCCAGCTAATACCCACAGAATAGACCAAACCCTATGCCGCTACTGGTACCCTGGTCTTTTGTTTGACCAGCAGGTGCACTAGCTCGTAGGCCCCAAATAGCAGGCCGGTGTAGAACAAGTCTCCCATGAGTGTGTTTCTGAAAAACGGCAGAGCGTTATAGTAAGAGCTCATGGCACCCGCAAGGGTATGTGGGTACATGGTAGGCGCGTAGAAATAAGCAAAGTTGGTAATAAGATAGAACACGAGCGAGCCGCCCAGGCTGCCGGCCACTACTGTGCCCAGATTTTTCTTGCGCCGTATAACCAGCCCCAATAACCCAATCAGCACAAACGACCCATAGACGGTGAGCCGTCCCTGCCACGAGTCAAACCCCAGTGCAAAATCAGACAAAAACAATGCGGCCAGCGGCAGCGCCAGTGCATACTCGCGCTTTAGGTATACCCCGCCAAACAACGCAATAGCTGCAATAGGCGTAAAGTTGGGCAGGTGCGGCAACAGCCGCATACCCGCCCCCAACACTACCAACAGCAGTGCCAACATTAGTCCTTAATCTCCTCGAACTTCCACTCTAACTTATCGGCAGTCTTGGTTATGTAGGCGTCAGCCCCGACCTGCGACTGCTGGTCGTTCACATACAGCGCCCAAAAGTGGTCAAAATCAGCAGGCTTGCCATCTATGCTGGTCACCAGCTCGCCCATACCCTGGTAGACTTTGGTCTCTACCTTGTGGCTCTGGCGCAACAGTTCTAGGGCGTTCTTGCCCTCGACACCATCATATTTTATTTCTTTTACTTCTGCCGCTGGTGCCTGCGGAGCCGGCGTGCTTTGAGTGTCCTGCGTCGTTTGTGTGGTTTGCTGCGAGTTGTCTTTTGGCTTATCTTTACCCAAGAAAGTAAAGCCCAAGACAGCAACGACACCCACTACAAGCGTGGCGCCCGTGACAATGATTTTAGATTTATGATTACGCATGGAATACCCCCACGTTTTTTAGGTTTTTTGTTTATTACATAGCCTCTCACAGCTTGTATGTCTAGCCTACCACCCAAAACGCTATATAGCTAGGTAAGCATAAAAAGAACAACACTAGACGGCCCAAGTGGCCAGATGCACCAGTTACTGCTCGATCTTGTCCAGCAGTCTTCCGGTACGCTTGCCGAGCGAGGGCATCACGCGCTGGACAGCCGCTTCGGGATAGGTTGCTTCCAGGTAACATTCTTCGATAATAACAGCTGCCAGTAAATGAGGCTGTTCGCGCTTGTCCACTACCAAGTCTGGGGTAATATTCAGCCGAGCGATACCAGGCTCGTCCTTTTCCCCTCCATAAGGACCGTCTCTTGTCTTTACCTGCACTTTATAAGCCAGGTCAATTGGATCCTCTACGCTCATATGCGTAAAGAAGGACACGTCCCAGCCATGACCGGGGCCCTGGAAGCGGTTTGCATTGTCCTCGAACAGGGTTGACTGCAAGGGAAACCACTCATGGGTACCTATTGTTTTTGCAGCGCGTTGCCCTAATAGCAAAACACTCACTTCACCTAAGAGCCCCACCAACGCCTGTCTGCCTATCTCTGGAGCACTCCCCACTTTTGCCCGTAACACTTCTGTTACCTGCTTGGAGTCTTCCAGGGTTCGCATATAGGTTTCCTCGACCAAATCCAAAGGCGGCAGTGTCTGGGTGGTCAGCATATGTCTATGCAGCGGCAGCTGCGCCCGGCGAACAGCCGCTCGGGCTGCAAATGAAGAGTAGACATTCAGGTCTCTTGATTGCTTGTTGAAGTTTCTCGGCTGGAGCTTGTGTTCTGCCTTGTCCACCCACTCTTCAGCTTCTGGCATGGGCACAGTCCCGGCCAGCTCCAGGGCGAACTCGCCAGCAAAGTAAGCACCAACAACTCTCTTTTCTTCTAATAGCAAAAACGTAACATAAGGATCACGCCGGCCACATCGGTATTGCTCCAACAACTCAAAGCACTCTTCTTTTATTGAAGAGATTTTTTTCATTTCTTGGGGTGAATCCGTATAGGCCATACCTATTCTTACGACAAATTTGTTTCTGATGCAAACCTTCCCGTCATAGAAGAGCCATTCTTGCTCTTAGCTACTCAGGATAGACAAGCCGATTATGCCCACAATGACACTTACGATTCCTACTATCTGTATGGGCTTGATCTTTTCTTTGAAGATAAAATACGCCAAGACCACGAAGACCGCCGGCGAACTGCCAGCAATGGGCGCCACAATAGATGTATCGCCCTTGCTAATAGCATAGTTAAAGGCCACCCCACCAACTATCTGCAACACGCTAATAAGAGCAATCAGCCCCGGCAGTTTTGGTCGGCTCAACACCGCCTTCTCGCCCATGCGCCAGGCAATGAACAGATACAGTGGCAGGGCAATAATATTAGACCCGTACTGGGGCAAAAACCAGCCTACTCTTTCTATCGGAATCCGGACCACCGCAAAGTAAACCCCCCACAGGAAAAAAGCCCCCAGAGCGTACACCAAGGCACTGCCTCTAATGCCGCTGATGAGTGATCGCGCGTTGCCCTCCAGCGAGGACAGGGCGATGCCTATCAGAATGATCGCAATAGCAAAGCCCTGAGCCAGCGATAGCCGCTCGCCAAAAAACAGGAGTGCCGTGAGGGTAGTCATGGCCGGATAGGCCCCACCAATAACGCCAGTCAGCGTCACGCTACCTTTATTCATTCCTGTCAGGAAAGACAAATACCCCAGCGCCACCAAAATACCTGTACCAAAAATAAGCAGTACGTTTACTAAGTTCAGTTTTTCTATTTCGTGGCCAAAGAACAGCAGCATGGGCACAAAGAACAGCACACTACTAAACAGCACCGCCCAGACCGCCACTTTGTATGTCGAATTTTTCTGAACCGCAATACCGTTGGCATTGTCTGCAAAAGCAAAAGACAGGCTTGCTACAACAGCTCCAATAATCGCCCCAAACATACGCGCTACTCCTTAAATTATTCTGTGATTGTGGGCTTAGATTTTTTCTGAGCTGGTTTGGTGCTGAGTCTATATATACCGACTGCTGCTGCCAGGCTGAGCAGCCAGGCAGCGATCAACCACCGAGTAAACGAAGTGATCTTGCGCTCTACCACAGCCAGTGAGCGTCCGCCCAGGACGTAGTAGTTATCGGCCTCTCGGCTTACCGAGGCTATACGCACTCTCTCGTTTGGTTGCCAAGTAACTTTGTTGACCTTGTTACCCTTGGCGGCCGCTAGTACACCTACGGGCACTTCTGGGATAGTGCCATCCAGGTAACCACTGCCAGCCACTACCTTGCCGTATTTGTCGTACACAATCACAAACGGCGCCATGTTAGATCCAATATCTACTTGATCCTTGAACAGATCCTGTGGTTTACGACCCAAATTAAGTTCTTTGGCCACGTCCTGGGCCATAGAGCCCTGCGGTTCGTTAGCGCCCAGCCGGAGCGCCTGCTGCACCGACACAAAAATCACCCCAAAAAAGAACGTCACCACTAAAATTGCCATAGCCAGAACTGACTGTTTTGATACAAGTTTCATACATAGCCAGCGTAATACAAAACCTGCCTTTTAGCCAGATGCTCCGAGTGAGCCAGAAAACTTCAGGCCGAAGGAAGCATATCGGATATATGTTGACTGAGGATTGGAGGTTTCTGGCCGCTCGGACGCTGGCTAGATGGGAGCGTTTTGTGTTAGAGTGGCTATCTTCAGCATACCCCAAAATAGGCCGACCACGAAGCCATAGGTATACTAGGGGAAATGACCGGAATTACTCTCGCGCTCCTGTGTGCCCTGTTTATCGGCCTATCGCAGGTAACTCTGCGCAAGAGTTATAAAGAGCTCAAACCGTCCGTAGCCTTTTTCTTTGATGCTATTTTTGGGTTGCTACTGTGGGTGCCTCTTGCACTTGTTATGGGAGTATCCCTAGACATCAATCTAGAGCAAGCAATCTTGTTTGCGTTTATCTCTGCCATACTCTCCGAAGCTATTGTCTTTTTTGCGCTGAGTCGCGGCGAGCTGGGCGTTACCGCAACCGTCCTGGCAACCTACCCGGTCTATACTGTGCTGTTCTCTAGAGTTATTAATAACGAGGTACTCTCGAAGCCGCTTATGATATTTGTAGCTGTCACCATTGTGGGGAGCATCATCGCCAGCCTGCCCAGCAAGCTAGAGAAGCATGAGCTAAGGCTGCGCAAAGAAGTGGTGTGGCCTTTTGTAGCCGCAGTTTGTATCGGCCTATCAGATACTCTGTCGAAGGGCTATATAAATCGATCCGGAGATTTTAGCCTGCTGTTCATGCTGGGCTTTGTCCAGGTGCCAGTTGCTATTGCATACTTGCGTCTCGAGAAAGAATCAGTGAGGCATGCCATACAAGGAACCGTCCGCAGATTTGCCACCTATAAGAACGCCTTGCTGGGTGGTCTGCTTAACATTATAGGCACCGGGTTTTTGTGGCTGAGTTTTTCATACGCTCCAGCCTCGATTGCCTCGCCTGTAACGGGCGCAAGCGGCGCCCTCACTGTCATGTTTGCTCGCATGCTTTTACGCGAAAGGTTGTCTGCGCGTAAATACCTTGGGGTCGTTATCACTTTTGCCGGCGTCATTGGTATCGCACTACTCAGATCTGCCTAGTGCTTGGCGAGTATTGCCTAGACTACTTGAGCCGTGAGATAAGTCGCAAGTTAGAGATATAATGCTGGGGGTCAGTGGCCGGATGGCTACACAAGTAGTCCATATGTTTATCAACAAATGGAATGAGGTTGTCGGGATACAGCTTGGTGTTGGAGGAGTAGGTGGGTTGCGTATTATAAGCGGTGTCCGCATCCATTTGCCGGAGTACGCGCTTAGATTCTAGCCCTTCTTCGGAATTCAAAAAGTCTACTCTTCTTCTTAGTGTCGGCATGGTTATTCTTTGGCTTTCTTAGGTTTTTTGGTCTCTTTACGACCCTTATCTTTCGACATGTTCCCTCCCTTCTTATCTCTTCTAGCACTCTTTATGCAGCCCTGCTGAATAGGCGGTAATTGGACAACATAGATTACTTAAAATTATACTGCAAAAGTTGACATATTCCTAATCTCATATTATGACATCGTTTAATTTTCATTCATCGTGGTCCAGATAATCAGCGACAATAACAGCATTTTTCATAACCTCATCATATCAGAACTGGTATCCTTAGCTCATGAACGAACTACCAAAAGAATACAACTACGAGCTTGGCTTCATCATTTTGTGGCACCTGGGCTTAGGGACACTACCCGAACAGGTTACCGTGCAAGGATTTGAGCTTTTGCGAAAACCAGAATTCCATATCTCGTTAGTATGCGCCTACAAATTAGCGCAACTGATTGACCTAAAAAATAAGCAACGAGTAGAAAAAGAAATTGTGGATGAATTTAAGAAATTTGTAGGCAATCAGTCTCTGGCCGCCTACAAACTCCTGCCAGAATTTCGATTTGCGCAACGCGAGCACAAAAAAACGCTGGTTGTTATGACCGAGGTGCCTGGGCTATCTGATTTCTTTGATACCTTGCGGCAAAAGTTTCAGATAGACCTACCCTCGCAGCCTGCTCATATCACGCTCTACGCACTGCAGCCCAACGCCGGCATTCGAATTTTCACTGACGAAGAATTGCAGCATGACTCAATACCAGTAGAAGTGCCCGAACTTCGGACACTTCTTAGCTAGCCTGATTATCTTTGGTCGGGACCCATCATAGTAGTGGCCTTGTCGCCACGATCGTAGGTGATAGCTGCGCTGGTAAAGCTGCTGACCTGGCTTGGGTTTTTGCCCAAGAACACCTCTACTTTTAGTTCACGCTTGCCCTTTAGCTCTACAAGCACGGTGCCCATGGTTTGGCCAGTGGTGCTCAGCTTTACGCTGGCCGGCACGCTGGTACCCATCCACCTAGAGCCTGTTTGATCGTTGTGCTCTAGTGGTGCTAGCTCGTACTTGACGACACCGCTTTTTTCGTCCAATTTGTCTGGTGCAACCGACGGTGATTTGATGGTGTACTGGCTGCCATGGCTAACGGCACCCGTAGAGAACACCCAGCCACTTGGGTCGAGGTAATCGGGGGCAAGTGACAAGTGTCCGTCAGCGTAAGACATAGAGTTAAACTCTGCCTCTTTGAATGCACCAATGTAACCGTTGGTTCCCTGCTTGAACCAGCTACCAACTGCCTTACCATCGACATCATAGTCTAGCCGGCCGTCACGTGGTTCTGCCTTGCGGACATAGTAAGGAAGCACCTCGTTCTTTACGGCGTCTGTGTAGTAGTCCAGTGGCTGGGCAGTATTGATCTTCCATGGTTCGTAGTTGTTGTAGGCTGCAGGCACTAGCAATCCCTTGAGGTTTTTAGTGGTGTCCCATACGGCAAAGTCCAAAGATTGGCCGCCAACCTTGGCAATCACCTGGCCTTCTTTGACCGCAATCTTGATCTTCTGCGGACCGTTCTTTGTTTCCCAGCCTGCTGGCATGCTGTTAGCAATCTCTGGGCTGAGAGAATTAGTTAGGTCAAAGTAGCTAAAGAAAGTACACGAATAGCTAATGACACCGCGGACATCTGCCGGGCCCGTAGCCTTAGGGCGTACTTCGACATTTACCAATGTGCCGTCGCCGGGTGCCATGACGTCATAGGTATTGGCGGCAGCTTTTTGATTTTTGCCATAGTAATATTGGTGATCAACGGGTGTCACGTGTCCGCCCACCATCAGGCCGTAGGGCAAAATGGTACTGACGTCGGCCATCTTCATGGGCGCAGACCCGAGCTTTTTACTGCCTTCGCCTTCGCACTGATCGTGTGACAAGTATTTGCCACGCGTTACGGCATCGCCGGCAAACTGAGCACTGTTGGTATCTGGCTTGTTCTTGTCTTTATTCATGACCCGATAACCCGCAAACCCCACCGCCCCAATGACTACTACGAGCAGCACAAGAGCTACTACGTGCGAACCACGCTCATTTTTATGTATGCCCATCATTTTGTTTTTGTTTCCTTATATTAGTTGTCTTAAAGTATATCACCCTGCCGTACAGACACCCCGAAAGACCAGTGGATAACTTTTCCATTAACCCCTTTGGGACGTTACTACTCTATGCTATGTGCTAGCCCAAGTGCCGTGATACCAACTTGCAGCTGCATGTCGCGCAGGTGCGCGGGGCCGTCGGGCCATATGGGTGTAATTGCTGCCCGCAGCCAAAAACCAGCCAGCCAGTGCAGGGCATCTGCGTCTAGCCTGTCTGCATAGAGCGGGTACACATCCAGCCCTGTCCGCTGTACGTGAGCCAACATGGCAGAACTATCTACACGCGTATCACCCAGTTGAGTCCAGTTCCAGTCCACTAGTTTGACTTGTTTCTGGACCGGGTTCCAGGCACAGTTATCAGCCCTCACGTCGTAATGAACAAGTGTGTCAGTCCTAAAAACAAAGGATGCAGTGCGCTCAGCCTGGGCTGTAAAGTCGAGGGCCTCGGCAATCTGGGACTGCCCTGCCGTCTTCAGCTTTTCCCGCAACTCCTGCTGTAGTTCGGTTGATTGTGCCAACGGACCCCACCCATCGCGGCCTTCGTCTAGAGCTACCTGGCCCAGAGACATCCAGTCTTCATGCTTGGGCTGCAGCGCGGCTAGATCATCCATGGCTTGTAGGGTTGCGGCCAGTCGCTCGGCCGTCCACGTCTCTGACCAGTCCCAGCCATCTTCTGGCTTCAGAGCCTCCAGCGAAAAGGCTGTTTGGTCAGGGCTTGCAGCTAAAAGTGCTGGGATAGCAGTGTAGGACTGGTCCTGCAAGTAACGATAAACTGCTACTTCTTTTTTGGCCCAGGCCTTAGAGTTTTCCTCGGTCCCAATTTTGACAAACACTTGACCGCCACCTGGAAGGCCTACCAACCCTCTTTGAGCCTGGCTAAAGCCACCAGTTGCATGGGTCATGGTGTGCAGGTTTGCTTCTATCTGATTCCAGTCAATTGGGTTTGGCATAGTAATTCCTTTATGGAACAACTATAGCAAAGTAGTTACGGTAGCCGAATCACTCGATGTACTAGATGGGAGGGCGTGATGGGAGTCACCCCCAAGCCACCACCCTCTCTTCTATTTGTAAAAGAGTGGTTTATGCCTTTAAAATACCCCCTAAGTGGAAATCATCTAGCAGCGTTGCTTGACCGCGAACCCTAAGTAGCGGCCACTTGTACTTCATACCTACAAACTACCAAAACCTTGAAAGAGGTGATCTTGTTGTCGCTGATAACAGTTCGGTCGAGAACAGCACGTTCTCGACATCTCTTGGTGATCCTGGCTTTTCTGGCGGGCACCCTTGGCCTCACCACGGCCGGGGTGGTCTCGACCCAGCAGCCAGCTGCGGCGGCCAATGGCGAAAGCGTGCAGATCGGCATGCCATTCGAGGGCCAGTGGGCCTACGACGCGCCAACCAACGCCTTGTGTGGGCCGGGGGACACACAGACGGCTCATCCGTCATGCCACGAGCCCTACGGCTACCACTGGGCTACAGACGTCTATGCGCCTGACGGCACCGATGTCCGGCTGAAGTTTAGCAACGCCACTGGCGGACTGACCTACCAGTATGTGTCGTTCCCGGATGGTGGATGCGGGCACCGGCTCGTGATCAACATCAAGGTTGACTCGACATGGGTTGGCCAAGTGTACTTCGATCATCTGAAGAACGAAGTGAGCAGCCAGGCTGCGCTCAACACTGCCATGAGCGGGAATCAGATCATTGGCAAGGTGGACATTGAGTGCCACTTTAATGCACAAAACTCTTGGCCGCATGCTCATATTGGTGTCAAGAACATCAGCCCGAGCACCGGCTACTCGTGCTACTACAACCACAGCAATACCAGCCACAAGGCCGGCATGACGCTGAGTTTAGGCACAGATATTGGCCTTCTGGGAGCCAATGGGACCGCGGCACAGCAGGAGTGCAGCGGCGCTCAGCCAGGCATCGAAGATCCTCCGTCCACGCCGCCGGCAGTCGAGACCCAGCACACCGCGGTCGGCGACTTCAACAACGATGGATGGGACGATATCGGCGCCTTTTACAGCTATGCCAACAGCCGTTCCATGCTGTGGGTGTTCTATGGTTCGGCAAGTGGTCCGCAGGATCCCGTTGACATCTGGGACTCCGGGCCCGGAAACTGGAACGCCGACAGAGCACAGTATGTAGCGGGTGACTTCAACAACGACGACCGCGACGACATCGCTGCCATGTACGACTACGGCGGCAACCTGACGCAGATCCTCGTCTTTTACGGCAACGTCAACGGCGAGGTTGATGCTCCGGTCATCACGTGGGGTTCGGGCGCAGGCAACTGGGCTCTGAGCAAGACCAAGCTGGTGGCCGGCAACTTCGATGGCGACGATCATGACGACCTCATGGCATTCTACCAGTACGGCGGCAACCTGACACAGGCTTGGCTGTTCGCTGGTAACAATGGTCTGAGTAGTCAGTCGCACGCGTGGAGTTCGGGTGCCGGAAACTGGATTCTCGCCAACACAAAGCTGGTGAGTGGCAATTTCGACGGTGACAGCTATGACGATGTGGTTGCCATGTACGACTACGGCAATAGCCTCACTCGTATCCGTCTTTTCTACGGCAATGCCGTGGATGGCCTGAACGACCCTGTCACTGCCTGGGACTCGGGCGCAGGCAACTGGGCACTTGGCAACACCACGTTGGTGGCCGGCAACTTCGACGGTGACAGCTATGACGACGTCGGGGCTTTCTTCCAGTACGCCAGCAACCGAACCCGGTTGTGGGTGTTCTATGGTTCGGCTTCCAGCTCGATGAGCCAGACCCCAGCTTGGGACTCTGGTGTGGGCAACTGGCTCAGCTCCAACGCCAAGTACGTCACTGGCAACTTCGACGGTGGCCAGTACGACGACATCGGCGCTTTCTACAATTATCCCAGCAGTCGTACGCGACTATGGGCGTTCTACGGTTCGGCAAGTGGTCCGCAGGGACAGACCGAAATCTGGGACTCCGGGGTAGGCGACTGGAATTGGTACCACATGTAGGTATGCAGGTCAGACTCGCGTGCGAGTCGCACTGATCTGATCACGGAGTGAGTAGGGATTCGCCGGGCTATTGCCTGGATAACCGAATCCCTACTCACTCTCCAACTTTATTAACCGCAACAGGATCTATGGCTACCAACTAATCTTCAGAGTTTTTTCGCATCCAGCCATCTATGCCGCCAGAGCCTGGATAGTCGTGGCTTTCATAGAACCGCAGGCCGTCGTTGCTGGCCTCTATCTGGGCAGCAACCTCGTCACTCACTCCCACAGAATAGGGCGTGCCGTTGGGCCGTGAGTACTCGCTCGGCGCCTGGTCTGGCATGCGGTCCCAGTACGCTTTGATATACCGCCTCAGGCCATCCAGTGAAAGGTGCAGCGAAAACCCGTCGGGGCGCTCGCCCCACCCTCTCTCCGTTTCTTCCCACTTTTGGCAGATGGCTGGGTTTGGCCCCTCTTCTATTTGTTTTCTCATGCCGTACTCCTTGCCGGAGCCCAGAACCCATCCCAAAACCCCTTTTCAAATGCGAAAGTGGGTTTTGGGATGGGTTCTATGGTACAAAAAAAGCTGCACATAAAGACTCCTAGATTAGATATCTTTATGTAGCAACCGCATTGGACGGAAGAGCCAGAAGCTCTTCCCGCTGAACCTACTACAGTACTATTTACTCACTAACCGTGATATACGTCAAGCGACGACAAGCCAGGTGATGCCTACTTATAACCCTCAGCTTGGGCCTCGAACATTTCTTTGTAAAGCCCACCGTATTTCAGCAATTCTTCATGCGATCCATATTCGGTAATCTTGCCCTTCTCCATGACAATAATTTTGTCAGCCTTGCGGACTGTGCTGAAACGGTGGCTGACAATCAGAGTGGTCTTGCCTGCGTGCGACTTATAGATATTGTTAAAGATGGCATACTCGGCTTTGGCATCGATGGCGCTAGTGGGCTCGTCCAGAATCATAATATCGCCGTGGCGCAGCAAGGCTCGAGCCACTCCAAGTCGTTGTTTTTGTCCACCTGATAAATTAGTACCGTCGTCGAATGACGAATCCAGCCGAGTCTTCAGCTTATTGGGTAGCTTCTGCACAAATCCCGTAGCATCCACCAGGTCAGTTGTCTTGTATATCTCTTCGTCGGGCGGTTCAGTGGTAAGTCCCATAACCAAGTTATCTTTAATGGACAAGTGCTGCACAATCAAGAACTCTTGGCTGAGGTTACTGATGGTCTGGTAGTAGCTTTCTTGTTCGATATCACGAATATCTGTGCCATTAATTGTTATGGTGCCTGCAGTGGGCAAGTACTGCCGCAAGAGCAACTTTATAAGCGTCGTCTTGCCGGCACCGTTTTCACCAACAAGTGCCAGCTTGCTGCCAGGCACCATCAGGAACGAGACATCATCCAGCACCGGCTGCTTAGTGCCTGGATAGGCAAAACTGACGTTCTTAAACTCGATGGTCAGCGGACGCTGGATCTTTATGTGCCCATTCGGAATAGCCGGAGGCGTGTCATACACTTCGCTGAAATTTTGCAGACCAATGGACAGCTCGTGCAGCCGCTGCACCGAACTGGCCATTTGCGTTGCGCCGCTACTGGCCTGCTCTAGCATGCCGCGCAAGAAGATAAACCGGTCCAGGCCAATCGAACCGGCAAGCAATAATCTAAAGAAATAAATGCTGGCGCCAAAGCTTACCAGGGGCTGCACCGCTTCTGCTCCCATATCGAGTTTTACCAGCCGTTTGTCACTGGCATACATCATGTCTTGGGATTTTTTGAGGTGTGTCCGCCATGAGGCAATCATCTTTTTAAAGGCGTTCATCAGTCGTATTTCGGGCATAAAGGCCGGGTCGATGAGCATCCAACGGCTCCGGTAAGCTATACGATCATATGGTTCGATCTTTTTATACACCGCCTCCCGCAACTTGTTTTGCTTCATCTGCAGCAAAGCAACGGGTATGACGGTTGCTATGATGATCATGCCTATCCACGGCGCAGCCACCAGGATGGCAGCAACCGACCCCACAAATCCGATCAGCGCAGAGGCTGCCCAAAATATCTCGTCCAACGCCCGCCACATCTGCGACAGGCTGTCTCGTGCCCTATCCAGCTTGGTATTAAATTCTTGGTCATCAAATTGCTCCTGGCTGAGTTCATATGTCTTCAAGAAAAACCGCTCGTTAATAACCAGATCCATTTTTTGCTGAAACCGCGCCTTGGCTAGCCGGTCTATGCCACTGACCAACTGACCAATAATTTCAAGTGCAAGCAAGACCGCTAGCCAGACATACACTGGGTGAGCGTCTGCATGCTGCAAGGCCGCTGCACTGACACTGGACAATAGCTTTGCCAAGGCAAAGGTTTGGGCAATAGGGCGCAGACCATTTATAGCACTGGCAAAAATACTCCAGCCAAAGGACAGCCGAGAGGTCTGCCACTGTAGCTTAGCGATCCAGAGCAGAGAATCCAGATACTTCTTTTTCATTTATCCTTAGCATAGAGTAAACTCTGGCGGAAATACAGCGGTCACTCAGTAAGATTCAGAGCTAAAGCTCTAACTCTACACACTAGTTTCTTTTAGGTAGCTGGCTATGACCTGTTCTTCTGGCCCCATGATGTCATAAGCGGTAACGTCAGTGGGTTTTATCCATACATATTCGTCATGCTCGGCACTCAGTTTTACCTGTGTGGTTCTGGCTTTGCAGGCAAAGAATATGGCCACTATCTGGTTGGTTTCACCGTGGATCGTAGGAAACCACTCGCCAACAAACAGCGGTTTGCCTACAGAGATTGTCAGGCCGGTTTCTTCCAATATTTCCCTCTTTAGGCCCACCAAAAACTTTTCGCCCATCTCGATCCTACCACCCGGTAAATGGTACCGACCAATGTTAGTACCTTCTGTATAAGTAGGTGCCTCTCTAAGAATAAGGATTTTTCCGCCATGCTCAATAAGCGCCTTACAGGCGATTCGTTGCTTGGTTACGTTCATGCTTTCACTCCAATTTTTTGGCATTTAGTGAAAGCGACATGTCGCCAAGGGGTACCATACTGATATATCTAAGCCATATCTAGTGAAGGCCTCTTCACTAGATATCGAAGACAGATGTGCTTAAATATGGTGTAGTGAGAAATCAGACAGACATAAACGACATCCAGGCCGGCATCATCAGGCGGCTATTTTTGCATGAGACGCTCCGGTTTTCGGAGATCAACGACACCGACGTATCGAGCGATCAGTTTTCGTACCACCTGCGGCGACTCATAAAATACAACCTGGTAGAAAAAGACCAAGCCGGGCATTATAAATTATCTGTTATGGGACGCAGCCAAGCAGTGCTGATGGACAGCCAGACCAATAAGTTTATCGACCAAGGATTCGTAGCAGTCCGTGTGGTACTGAGCAAAACAGAAGACGGCCAAACCAAATACCTAGTACAAAAGCGTACGCGGGTGCCCTACATGGGGTACATAGGCGAGCCTGGCGGCAAAGTGCTGCTGGGCGAGGACGTGCCCATGGCAGCCAAACGCAACATGCTGGCAGAAACTGGATTGGACTGCGATATCACCATTCGTGGCCTTGCCCACTACCGGGATACCTACAAAGACGAGCTAGTACAAGACAAGTATTTTTTTGTTGCCCAAGCCTCTAACCCCAAAGGAACTCTGAAAGGGGTCGGTCTGACAGGCGATAACTTCTGGCTTACTTTGGATGAAATCAAGACAGGTCCCCTTCACCAGGGCGTCCCCGAACTGCTAGAGATAGCCGAAGGCACAAGCTTTACATACAGAGAAGACACGTTTGCCGTAGACGAGTACTAATACTGCCGCAGCAAGCATCCAGACCTGCAGTGGCTTTCTTTAGGCAGCCCAGGCTCACGCTGCACAGTATCACCCCAGGACTGGTCGGACATTATGGTAAGTGATGTCCTCCTGTAACCCCAATGATTTCTCCTGTAACATAGCTTGACTCTTGCGAGGCCAAGAATACATAGGCCGGCGCAAGCTCGGCCGGCTGTCCCGCACGTCCCATGGGACTCTGCTCGCCAAACTTGACCAACTTCTCCATAGGCTGCCCATAACTGGGCTGAAGAGGTGTCCAAACCGGACCAGGAGCGACACCATTCACTCGTATGCCCTTAGGCGCGAGCTGCTTGCCTAGACCGTGGGTAAAATTAGCAATTGCTGCTTTGGTACTGGCATAATCCAGTAGATCCTCGGATGGTTGATAGGCTTGAATCGAAGTAGTGTTAATGATGCTCGCACCTTTTGGCATATGTGGCAGAGCCGCCTTTACCAGCCAGAACATAGCCATGATATTGGTTCTAAATGTTGATTCAATTTGCTGGTCAGTCAGCTCCAAAATATCTTTGCAGTAAAGCTGCCTACCCGCATTGTTTACCAGAATGTCCAAACCACCCATAGCCTTTTGGGCGAAATCTACAAGCCGTTTACAAAACGCGGTATCACTAATATCACCTGGACAAGCGATGGCCTTGCGACCGGCCTGCTCTACTAGTTTTATAACCGCCTGTGCATCTTCCTCTTCAGGAGGCAGATAATTCAGTACAATGTCAGCGCCTTCACGCGCAAAGGCAATGGCTACAGCAGCACCTATGCCTGAATCTGCACCCGTGATCAGCGCCTTGCGCCCCTTCAACCTATCGTTTCCTGCATATGTGTCTTCGCCATGATCTGCCTTGGGTCGCAGTTTGGCGTCAAGTCCTGGTTCGTCTTGCCGCTGCTTTGGTATGGTAAGTTTCGGGTACTGAGTCACTGGATCCTGCATAGCAAATTGATTGGTCATGGCTACCTCCCTTTAGATTACTAGAGTCTACCAATACCATGAGACTATCGACAGTAATATAGCCTACAATCCTTTACTTTGAAGCCTTGGAACTTTTCAGAAGCTTTAACTGCTCATCAGGAGCAAGAGCAAAGCTCCGCCTGAATATTTGCGCCAGATTTGTTAAATAAATCGTTGCCCTTTGTGTCTCCTACCCTACAGTTGGGATATGAACTCACTGCCAAAACAACAGCAATCCTACTGGAAAGAAAGCACGCCTAAACATACATACAAACCTGTAAACAAAGATATTACCGTTGATGTAGCAATTGTCGGTGGGGGGATTACGGGTCTCACTACAGCCTATTTATTAAAGCAGTCAGGCTTACAGGTTGCTGTACTAGAGAAAAACACTATCGGCAGCGGTACTACGGGCAGCACTACAGGCAAGGTAACCTCCCAACATAACCTTATATACGCCGACATACAAAAGCACTTAGGCAAAGAGTCTGCCCGTTTGTACGCTACAGCCAATCAATCAGCCATTGAACGCATTCAGGAAATCATTAAAAAGGAAAAGATAGACTGCGGCTGGCAGCGGCAAGATAACTACGTCTACACAACCGACCCTAAAAAGGTAAAGCAGTTCAAAAAGGAAGCACATGTAGCTAAGTCGCTGGGTTTGCCCGCCAGTTTCGAGACCCAGCTGGCCTTGCCATTTCATGTAGAAGCGGCCGTAAAATTTACTAATCAAGCTTACTTTAACGCCAAGAAATATACCGTGGGCCTGAGCCAAGCAGTTCATGGCCAGGGCAGCTCTGTATTTGAGCACAGCAATGTAACAAGTTTTCGTGATGGCAACCCAGCAACAGTAGGCGTCGGCACAAGCACAGTGACTGCTCGATATATAGTTGTCGCTACCAAAATCCCGGCCTTCCCTTTACTGGCACGCTTCGGTTATGGCGCCCTAGAGTACCCGCACACTTCATACCTAGTTGCGGGCGAATACGAGGGTACGCTAAGAGGCATGTATGTATCACCAGACAAGGGGCAGTATTCTATTTTGCCAGTTCAAGAAGGTGGCAAAAACTTACTTTTTGTCGGAGGTGAAAATCATATACCAGGTCTGGGCCTGCCTTTCAGGCGGCACCAAAAACTAGCCACCTATGCCCAGAAGCACTTTGGCGTGTCACCCATAACCTATCGCTGGAAAGCTATGGACTACTTAGCCTACGACAAGATGCCCCTGGTTGGTAAAGTCTATCCGTGGTCTAAGCACCTCTATACCGCAACCGGTTTCAAAAAATGGGGCCTGAGCACGAGCATGGTCGCTGCCACCATTTTGCATGACATGATTCTAGATAAACCCAACCCCTACGCCGACTTATTTAAATCTACACGTTTCCGTCCAGTAGCATCCATCCCAGGAGTCATAGGTAATGGGGTCAAAAAATACTTGACGACGTAAGTAAGACTTGGTAACTTATTTGTGGAAGACAAAGTGAAACAGTACGTTTATATATGTAGCCGTTCGAGTTAGTAAGTTAGATAGTCAGTTTTAGATAGTTTGTTAGTTAGTAGGCTACATCTGTGGGTGCAAGTCTTCCCCAGATTAAAGAGGCACGAAAGTGCCTCTTTTTTTATATCTCCTGAGCATACTTCAGATATCGAGCCAAAAACACCTGTCAGGATTCGAACCTAAGCTTTCTTTAAAACACCACACAATATCTCTGAGTGGTTAGGTGTATTGTCATCTGCGACAAGCCGCAGGCCATGCTTTTGAGCTAGTCCAAGATATGTCGCAAGCGGTAATTGTTTTATGAACAAGCCACCCAGCAACTCCTGTTGTGTCATCTCGTTATTATCTGGAGTTAGCTCGTCATCGGGACCACAAGGAAAATTCGGGTTGCCCCTGACAGACATAAACAAAAAAACCGTCGGCAGATAGCACGCGAGCAATCTCCGAGAAAGTCTGGTCGACCTCCTCGCTATTTTCGGCAAAATTGAGCGTGTAATCCGACACCGCGACATCAATCGATCCATCCGCAAAAGGCAACCGTTTCATATCGGCTTGCGCCTCATAGGATGGATAAGGCAGTGGACTGTCTGCGTCGGGGTTGTTTCTCTTAATCTAGCGTTTGTGTTTTTTTGGAGTTTTCCGAGGTGTACGTTTTTGCTTTCTATAAAAAATAATAGCCATAAGTAAAAGAAATGTGGCTACGGCTACCCCAGCCGCGACCAGAAGCGCAGAGGTATTTCCCGAGGGCGCCGTGTCGCACACCAGTTTATCTACATCCGCTATTACCCCCGTAGCTGGGTCGGTGTGCCATGTGTAATAGCAACCTGGGGCTGGATCGGCGTAGAGGGTTGCTAGTTGGCTTAACGCGTTCATAGTAAAAATTATACCAATAACGAAGACTCAGTCACATGTCCTTGCGATGAGCCACTGGCTCATCTCACCCGCAACTTCACAGCGGCAAGCATAACTTGTGCCGGGTGAGTAGCGGGGGGAGGGCAAAGCACATCTGCAGGCATGCTCGGAACAAGTTCCTGTGCGTGGCGCTGGATGACCGAACCTCCGACTTTCGTATTTGCTAAAGCAAATCCGAGTCGGAGAGCCGGGTCTGCCTCAGGACCAAGAAAAAAGCCCCAGCTTTGCTGGGACTTTTTTCTTGGTAGCGGGGGGAGGACTCGGTCACATTCCGCGACCCCGGAATTTCACGATGGGCAACCAGTTGCCCTCGGAAAGTTCCCTTGCGACATGCCACAGGCATGTCTCACCTCCGACCTTTAGCGTCGGAGATTCGAGTTCTCCAACGCCAAAACAAAAACCCATCCGATGGATGGGCTCTTGTTTTGGTAGCGGGGGGAGGACTCGAACCTCCGACCTTGTGGTTATGAGCCACACGAGCTGCCACTGCTCTACCCCGCGTCGTCAACGTGTGATTCCGTCGTTGTCAATTCGCCGGCAAAACAAGTTTGCCCGGCAAATGTGCCAACCCCGGAAAGCCGTCTCCTCTTCAAATTTGCGAATCCTCTCGCAAATTTGGCAGGCCGCCAAGGAAACTTTTGCTCGGGTAATAATACCAAACAGAGGTGAGTATGTCAAACCTCCGTCATACCAACATATTGACCAATTGTGTAGTGCCCTGGTCACAGTCCGTGATACTTGCGGTGCAACCGCAACCGTTCTCAATGAAAGGGGTGACCGTGCGAATCATCGCCGGAATCATCTTGTTCCTGGTCGGGTGCGCCCTGACCGTCTACGTCGCTGGCTACCTGTGCTTCTATATGGGCATCGCCAACATCCTGGATGGCCTCAACGCCGAGCCCGACGGAAATACCGACCTCGTCGTGCTTGGCATCGCACGCTTTCTGGCAACCGGCTTTGTGGCGCGCATCGTCTGGTGGATTGCCTTCGAGCTTGGCAACTCCATCAGCGAAGAGCCGCGAAAGCCGCCTGGCGGAACAACCAACCGCCAAGGCGAGGTCCGCTGGGAACAGATGATGCGTGACGCAGAAGACAGGGATTCCTAGCCCATGGCAATCCTGTCTCCTTTTTCTTAGCGAGAGCGAGGGTCGAGGCCCTAGACGAAACAAAGTCCCCCGGGACAACCGTCTACCCCTAGCCTCCCTTCACTCTCGCCCCCACTGCTCCATGAATGTGTATTCATGCTGATGAGCCGAAGACGGCGAAAGCAGACAAAGAAAAAAGGACCCGTACTCATTCGTAGAAATATCTACGACCAGTCAGGTCCCGGGTGTCCCAGCGGAGAAGGCTCGACGCCGGGTTGGAACATAGTGTTCCCGTCTTGATGATGTCAGCAGAACGCCGACAGCTAGCAGTCGCAGGTCAGGGCTCGGCGAACCGGGCCAGTGATCAGGCGGTGCGCGCTGCTGAGGATCAGCCACAGACCAAAGTAGGTCCCACTAGCAACGCCCAGTCCAACAACCGCGAAGATCAGCGCGGGAACGCTCCCGGTGAACAGCGAGCAGACCAGCCACAGGGTGGTGGCCGCAATCGGCAAGGCGGTGTAAGCCTGCAGCAGTGTGGCTCTCTCGGTATAGCTACCAGCCAGCACGAGCACTCCGGCCAGGACCGATCCGCCGATCGCCGTCGAGAAGCCTGGGTAGGCGACCAGAAGGCCACCGACCACTCCGATGAATACTCCGCCGAGGACGGCCAGCTGATCGTCGTCGACCCACCGGCTGGTGAGGTCGTCAACCTCGTAGAGCACGCCGGCCAGGAGCGTGGCAGGCACCATGACCACGACCGGATCGATGAGGCGTGGCAGTGCAATGGGCAGCCGCACGGTGTTCACGGCACCATCCTGGCCGGGGCTCATCACCAGCTCGCCCATCATGGGGATGGACTGGTTCTTGAGCGCCAGGATGACCACGATGACCGCACTGATCATTGCGAACACGACTCCCCAGCGGGGAGCCAGCTTGCAGGTGCAAGCTCTGAGGGACAATTCAGTACTCACGGGAAGGATCCTTCCACTAAGCGACAGGTTCTTCAAGAGAGAATTCTCTCGATATAGTCGTTATATCATCAACTGTATTTACTGTCAGTAATACGTCATCGTACCTAGGTTTGACTGCGGTGCAGGAAGAAGTTCATCCAGCTTTCAAAGTTCTTTTGATACGTGGGCTTTTCGGCCTGGGGCTGGTCTGCCTGCTCTTCCTTGTCTTGCTTGATATCCACCGTATGCGCCAGGGCAACGTTTTTGGGCACTAACAGCAGCTTCTCGCCCGGCGCACCCTTGCCAAACTGCTTGCGGGCCTGCAGTTCTACATAGTCATTAGTGTCGTAGTATTTGTTCTCGAGCTTTTTGTTGGCGTTTTCTAGTTCTAACAGCTTGGTTTGTTCTTCCATACGGGCAATTTGTTGCTGCAATTTGTAGTTGGTTTCTATTACCCGCACACCGCTCCAGCTTACCAACAATACAATGATGCCAAAAACTAACAGCCCCAATACCCGAACGTCTCGGAGCTCGTGCAGATAAGGATGTTTTGCGTAGTTTTTGATTTTTTCGAGCATTACTAAAACCCATTATACAACGCACATGGAGCACCTCTGTAAATTGCAATTATTAAATCATTGTTATTTTTACTGTGGAAAAGGTTTTGTACACGAACTAAAGCTGTTATACACTTGCTATGCCTCACCGGCAGATACACCCCCGCCAGCGCACCGTAATGGTGCCTTTTTAGGAGGAAGTCCTTTGACAACCACGATGAAGCGCCTAGGACTGTTCCTGGCTGCTATGGTCTTGGCCGTCGGCCTGACCGCCTTCGACACCGCCGCCAACCCCGAGCCCGCCCACGCCGCCGCGCAGACCTGCACCAGTGCCCCCCAGGGGAGCATGTGCACTGCCACCACCGGCAGCGGCCTCCGCGTCAACAACCTGTCGTCCAGCCGCATCAAGTTCACCGTCGGTCCCCCCGTCCGCCCGATCAGCATGTGCAACACCAGCGCCTACTTCTTCTACTACCAACCCGGCAAGCCCGCCGTCAGCCTCGGCACCATGTACCGCGCTGGCTGCGTGTACACCGGGCGTGCCTACTTCACCAAGGCCATCAACCGCAGCTTCCCGGCCGGTACCCAGGTGTGTACCAAGTTCTACGAGAACAACTGGGAGAACTTCAGTGGCCAGCGCTGCGTCGGCATCAAGAAGTAACCGCACCGTCCGTCGGCTCCAGCTGACATGACCCGCTCGGCGTAGCCGGCTTCATCACATCCGTCAAAGTGTCCTAAGCGGACATATCAACCGTGAGTAGCATGGGCGGGAAAAGAACATTGTAGGCACCAGCCTGCACCTTTTCCCGCCCACACTCGATTTTTATCAAGAAGAAAAATACATGATAAAGTAGACCATTATGGGTTTTGGAATTCCAGAAATTGGCATTGTCATCGGCATTATCGGTATCCTGGTGTTCGAGGTAGTGATGTTTATTGACATGGTCACCAGTGATCGCCCAGTGACCGCAAAAATCGCATGGGCGCTCGCCATGTTGTTCCTCTCGCCCTTTGCGTCTATCTTTTATTTTATAGCCGGCCGACGATAACAGACAGCGTCTAAAACATACTTTATTAGGTACCACTGGAGTAAATGCTGTTTGGAATGGTATACTCTTCTCTGTTACGTTGCAGAAGGCGCAACGTCGCCAAAGCGGGCCCGTAGCTCAGTGGTTAGAGCAGTCGGCTCAATTGACAATTTGGCTAAGTCTAGGGTAGGGTTATGCGTTTCAGCATGACAATTGTGGCATAAGAGTACACATTTAGCGATTTCTTCAAGTATGGGATCGAGCTTTCTGTTTGAAAGCGAACGTGCATCGAGTTGAAATTCCTTGCCTCCTTTATGGTGAAAAGCAAGACCGGCTAGGTTTGCGCAGTATCCACATTGCGAGCACTTTCCGCCGAGCGATTTAACGAGATAGAGTTTGCGTTCAAGCCCTCTTCGTTTCTGCGCCGGGTAAGACTGATGGTGTGAATTTTTGCATACCAAGGAACAAAAAAGCGTTTGCTTGCCAATCAGATCGCTATCGCAAACTATGCAGATAGACCTGTTATTCATAACCGCAATAATACCGTAGATAAGCCAGAAAGTTAAGGGGCTGCTTACTGGGCAACCAGTAAGTATATCCTGTCAAACTCGGGGAAGCCTAAACCTTAAGGCATGGTAATCCCGAGCCAAGTCCTAAAAGTATCCCTTTTAGGAAAGGTGTAGAGACTGAACGGCAGGCATCCCACGTGGATGAAGAGACAGTCCGGACTACAAACTCAAAAGAGGCAACGAAAGTTGTAGTGGTAAGCATAACCGATTGGTCGCTGGTTCAAATCCAGCCGGGCCCACCAAAAACATCGAACCCTATGGTTTCAACATGACAGTATTGCAACGTCGTCTCCGACAATTTTTCAGGTTCTTTAGAAGCCATACTACCAGCAGCTGGCAGCAGGATTTGGTCCGGATCAATACTTTGGGCACAATGGTCACATTTGGACTACTGTCCATCATCTTATTAGGTGCGCGTACAATCACCGACAACGCTTTTGCCTGCGTTACCTGGCCCTATGTTACTGCGGCTTTCGTCACCAGTAGCGGCCTGTATATATTAGGTAGAAAAAAGCCAAACACCTTTGGCGGCATACTGCTAATTTTGACCTACTTTGGACTTGGCACCGCCATGATGTGTCGGGTGGGACTAGGGGCCGGTGCAGCGCTGCTATTCTCGTTGGCGGTCATACTTGCCAGCGCCGTCTATGGTTTTTGGCTGGCGCTGCTAGCCACAGAACTCATCACAGCTACGGCCCTTTGGTTCCGAGCGAGCGAGTTACAAGGCGGCATACACCCTGTGTACGTCTTTGCCCCCGTGCCGCACAATTTTGACACCGTGGTAGCTGTTATATTTATGATCCACGCCCTCCTGATTGCTTGCAGCATTGTGCACCACTACCTGGTGCAAGCCAGCCAACGCGTACAGGCAGCCGAGGCCGAAAGGATTCGCCAGCTCTACCGATTGGCCGAGATTGGCGAAATCAGTACTGCCCTCATGCACGACATGGCCAACAAGCTGTCGTCTTTGACCTTTGAGCTGGACAATATACAGTCCCAAGCCGCTGGCCGTACGGTGGCCCGGGCCAAGCAAAAGGTCAACCAACTCAACCAAACACTAGACACCGCCCGCCAGCAGATGAAAGGCCGTCGCAGCCGCGAAAAGTTCGACGTTGCCCAAGAGATCACCGAAGTAGTCAGCGGCCTGCAAATGGTTGCTAGAGTCGCCCGCGTCACCCTAGAGTGGAATCCACCACGCTCACCCATACCCTATAGTGGTGAAAAAATCCTGTTCCAGCAGGCGGTGACCATTCTCGTAAAAAATGCCATCGACAGCTATCCAGTGACGCGCCGGACAGGGGTACAAGAACGCAGTGTGCGTATCACACTGTCTAGCGCAAAGGGTGTCATAGTGCTGACAGTAGCCGACGCTGGCAGAGGTATCCAGGCACGTCACCGCGAGCATATCTTTGAGCCTTTCTACAGCACCAAAAAAGACGGCATGGGCATGGGGCTATACCTGACTAAACGATTTATAGAGGACATATTCGGCGGCAGCATCAGCCTAGAAACGGTAGAACAAAAAACCGTCTTTTCTGTTAGCTTGCCAAAACACCCCAATAAATTGACAAAATAGCACTAAATATTTTATTATTTATTACTTAAACCAAGGAATCTACCCATGACACCCGAAGGCTATCAACAAATTGTAGACGCCCTTACAGAAGCAGATATTCCAGCAGTAGTAAGCCCCGTTCCTGGAGAAGGCGAGAGTATCCCATTCGTAGACGTCAGAACAAACCAAACGACCCAGTTTTGTGACGTCGTGAACGCGCTTGGCAAAGCCGGTCTGGCACACTCTACGAGCAATCGAGATTTGGGGCTTCAAGAAGGCCCAGCGCTTAGCTTTGTAACCAGCGAGCTACGCACCGTGGCTGGCAATAATCCCCGTCCACCCCTGCAAGCTACTGCTCGCTTTACCACCTTCAAAGACCACTCTGCATAGCAGCCACTTGAGCAATACCAGTCATTGACTTTTGTTACTTTTTATGGCAGAATCTTATCTACTTCGTGGAGTTTTTACTCCGGAGTACCTTAACTTTTTAGCTTCTCTGCAAAAAAGCGCTTTCCCGGCACTTATGGCCAGGAACATGGACGTCCCCAGTTGGTGTCTGTATTCCTAGCCATAAGTTAACCGTTTTCCTCTAATGAGGGATCAAAAAGTGCCTTCACGTCGTATCTACGTCGCGACTGTGCTGGTTTTCTTTATGGCCACCGTCTACATCCTCTTCGGTTCGTTCGAACCAAGCCAACTACCATCCCGGCGGAGGGATCATAAATATGTCCACACCCACAAGTTTCCTGCTGGCCATCCAGGCATGGCAGACCGGTGCCACAGCGACCATCATCGTGCTCGGCGTGGTCGCCCTCGTCATGACCGTCTGGCTCGAGACCCGTCACTTCGACACGAGCGAGTGGCTCGAAGACCGTGTCCTGCCCGTGATGTTCGCCATCGTCATGATCGCCGCAGGCGGCGTCTTCGCGACACTCACCCAGCAGGGCCTGATCGGACTCGGCATCGCCGCTAGCGGCCTCGTCGCAAGCGTGATCTGGGTCAAGGTGGCCGACCGCATCTTCTGGGAGGGAGACTGCAACTGCTAGCCCAGTAGACCCCCAGCAGAGAAGCTACACCAGACAGAGAAGAGACGAGAGAATCACGTATAGGACGCCACTCTGGCCCCTTTACCCCCTCTTCGTCTCTTCTCTTCTGGCCCTTCACCTATTCAGAATATTGACTCAATTAGTATTTTATTTTATAATTATACGCATCTTCGTCGAGACATCGTTTCCGAAGTACTTTACCGATCAAGCTTTCTGTAGCTTTGCCATCTCTGTTTGCGGTTAGAAATGTGTGTATCGCTTATGTGGTGCCCCCGTTCCTAACCACAAACAACTATCCCAGAGGGATAAGAAGAGAGAAGCAAATGCGATTCTTCGACCTCGACGGCGCATACAATGAGCGGGAAGCGAGGTGCATAAAGGCGCGTATCGCGGCCTTGGTGCTGCTCGTCTTGACGGCCCTCGGGCTTCTCATCGCGTTCTGCATCAGTGTCAACGACCCAGGCTGGTACACAGTCATTGGCGTTGGCGGCGTTGGCCTCGCCGGTGGTACCACGATCGCCCCTCACCTGTGGCCGTAACACCCCGAGGGTAACCACGCCATAGAGCGCTACCATGAATCGCCGCCGACCCATCCCCCTACAGACAGCTGATATATCAGAAGAGAGGGACGAGTGGACACGTATTGGATGGCTTTTTGCCCCCTTTATCCACTTTGTCCCTCTCTCCTGCAGTTCCCCAAGTCCACCCCCTTTATTAGGGATGTGTTTAGGGAACTGAAGGATTCATCTGACCGGCTCCTTTACGAAACAACTTTTTTTGTGTAGGGTAGAAGCATAAGCATGAGTGGGGATCATGAAGACTAGGCGGATCACACAACATAGGACCAAACATCTGTATGCTCTATCTGCCCTTTTGCTCTTGGGTATTGTTGGCACGTACGCCTATACCTTTGGCAAAATATCTGACGGAGACAGCAAACTGTCTAACGCTACCACCGAGACCAAAAAACCCACGCTGCCGGACAACTTGAATCAGCCAGTAGACGTAGACGGTGCCCGCGAAATAGCTCAGGCCCAAAAACCTGGCGTGGCTGTGTCCCGTATCGATTCTGCGCCCGTAAATGGCGTCACTACCTACAGCATCCATTTTACTGATGGCACCAAGGTAGACGTCAACGCCACCGATGGCGCTATCGTCAAAGAGGGCGGCCCAGCAACTTCCAGCGAGAACACTGACACGTCCACAACCAGCCCCACCACCCCCACCGAACCAACTCCCACTCCGGGCGACACCCCCACCGAACCAACAGACCAGCCAGACGAAACGCCACCACCCGAGAACCAAGACCCACTTCCCCCACCAGAGACTAACCAGTAAGCTACTAAAAGCGTATACTTATCACTCATGAAGAACCTCAAGTCACCCACAAAACGCCTCCTAGCTATCGCCGGGCTGGTTGCATTTGTATTTCTAGTAAGTATAGGGGTATGGTTCGAGACCCGTGGCGTCAAGACGGATCCCAGTCCGGCATGTAGCAACCTGGATTACGCCGAACAAGCCACCCACCCCGGGCAGTGTCAATAGCCAACAGGCATCCTAGCTGTACGGCGACGTTGGCGGCTGGCTATCAGCCGCTCCAGACCTAGTAACAGTGAACCTATCAGTAAACCCAAGGCAGGAAACAGCAGTAGAGAAGAGAGTGCTCGAGCCTGAGATTGCTCGACTTCTCCGAGTGGGGGAGTCTGTTCGTCGCTAGTGGCCAGTACTTGTGGCTGGGGTGGCTGCTCGTCCGGCGTGCCACCGCCCGTGCCCGCTACGCGGTTGAGCTGATACGACCCGTCAGTGGTAGAGACAAACCGAAAAACTTGCACTTGGGGTGTATCTGTACCCGCTGTGGAACTGCCACCACTTGGAACATCTGGCAACTCACCAGCTGCAGTGTCTATTCCAAAGCTGCCATTCCAGGTGCCAAAGACATTCACAAATAAGACACCGAACCAGTCGGCCAAGCTAAAAGTACTATTCATGATATTGGCCACGCTGACACTAGCCTTGGCGCTACCCGAACGAGCAGTACCCGCGGTGTCATTTCCCTGTACCGTAGCGTCACCACTGTGGGCATTCACATTGATATTGTTGGTGATGTTCTGCGTGGTGTTGGTTGTGTCGTCGGTATTACAAGCCTGGCAGGTATTCTGTGACACGCTGCTGGCCAGTACTGCCGAGGTGCTCCCCTGCGGCGCGTCCATGATAGCCCCAACCCACTTGCCCGCTACGTTCACAAACACAAGCAGGGAATTAGCAGCTACCACCTGCTTGTTGGTGAGGTTCAGGATGGTCACTTTAGTCTCGGCAGTACCCGTCGTTGCGTTGCCGGCCGTGGTGTTGCTGTCTACTGCCGCGTCACCGCTACGAGCTGTGGCGGTCACGTTGTTGGTGACGTTCTGAGTATCGTTAGTCTGTGTCTGCACATTCTTGGCACCTGGACTGCTCGCCGGCGCGTTACTCGCCAGCAGCGTATCCAACGCACCCGGTGGCAGCAAAATATCACCGTTCAGGTTGCCATAGATATTCATAAACCCCAGGAACGACTTGCCACTGCTAATGGCAGAATTCATGATATTCACCACATTGGCAACGGCCGTGGCTGTACCAGAGGTAGCATTACCGGCAGTGCCGTTGCCCAGAACTGCCGCATCACCACTGCCAACGTCCAGTGAGATGTCGTTAGTGATCTGCCCGCTTATATCAGTATGCACGGTGAAATCAGCGCTACTTTGTTCAACTCCGCCAGCACCTTGTACGGTAGCAAGCACACTAGGGTCTATTAGCAGGTCACCAAACACATCGCCAACAATATCCGAGTGAAAGGTCGCAACACTTGCCTGGCCCGTCAGGCTGGTAGAAGACTGCAGTAGGTTCAACACCGTAGCCATGGCCAGGGCATCGCCAGTCTGAGCGTTGCCGGCAGTTGTGTTGTGCGCCACCACCGCATCACCCGACTGCGCTGTCGAGGTGATAGTGTTTGTAACCGTGACAGCCTGGATTGTATCAAACGTATAAGTAGCAGAATCGCTGTCGGGATTTACTAACTCGATAGCATCGCTGACAACGACCGGCGACTCTGGCACAAGGGGCTCTGGGCTTTCCAAAGTTTCAGTTGTATCAGCCGGCACCGTCACTGGAGCAACAGGTGGGTCCTGGACGGGCTTGGCTGCGGTCTGGGGTGACGCTGGAGGCTCTGTGCCCTCAGCAAATACGTACGCACCGAGCGGGTAAAACAAAGTGAGCACCACTATATGAATGCCGACGATCGTTCTGCGTAGCTGGTTATTTCTGGACACTGTTACTTCCCTAGGTGAATAAAGTTAATACGTGGAGGTAGGGCAGGGCCCATGCGTATTCGGGCGGCCCTACCAAGAAAGAACGAGGTTAGTTTGTAACCTTTATTTTTAGCTCGGTGCTGTTCAGGTTTGTTACCGCACCGCTGGTAGCGTCGCCACCTTTTGTATTGTTAGACACAGAAGCATTGCCAGAGTTGGAGTTCTGGGTGCTGTTGTTAGTGACGTTAAAGCCCGTGTTGTTGCTCACACGTGTCGTGTCAGTACTCCTGAACGAGACGTTGTTGTAAGAGTCCTGTCCAGTATTACTGACCGTGCCAGTGTGGCTACTAACGCCATTTGCAGCAAACGCTGCAGCAGACGAAACGCTGTTGTTCACTTCGCCATCTACCAGTACCAGGCTGTCGTTGTGTACCTCACCGCTCACGGCCGTACCGCCGGTCTCGTTGTTGCGTACTCGCGCTTCACCCGAGCTAGCGTTCTGCTCGTTGTTGTGTTTTACATCTGCGTTAGTATTGTTGCGTAGCTTGCTCTCTGTCTGATCGGCAAAGGTGACTTTGTTGATCGAGTCACGTCCTGTCCCATCAATGGAGCCCGAGTTGGCCGCTGCAACACCCGTGCTGACACTAAGTGCCATCACAGACACAGCCATAAGTCGTAGCAGTTTTTTCTTCATACTGCCTTCCCTCCTTTATGTAGTTAATATCCCCTAGGCTCATCACCCAGCCTTATGACAACTCCACCTCTAAAGCTGTCATAAGACTGAACGACGACGCTATACAAAAAAAGTCAGCATTGCTGCTGACCGCGGACCAAAGTTTCAGATGTAGAGATTTTTGACACAGCAAGAACCGGAACCCATATGTTAGAGCCTGTTCCAGATCTCGCTTTTGATGCCAAAATCGATGCATTTCGAGCGACAATTCGTTCTGGTTTGCCAAGCGTACCCGTAGTACGGTTGGTGAATCAGGGCGGATTGGCGCCGGAATGGACGGTTTTGGCGCAAAATTGGAGATTTGGAACAGGTTCTCAGTTGCGTATACCACAACGCTCGTCCCGAGCCCCATGTACCCTCCTAAAGTGTCAAAAACTTCATAACTCTAAGCTTTAGCACTATCTAGAATAGGCCTAGTGGTTACCTTGTACTGTGAATTATCTAACAAACCATAAGGGTGATGATTCATAAAGTGCACTACTTTATCTGGTATGTCGTAGTGAATTCTACAAAAACAGCATGACGCCAGCCATGATAAACATGGTCGCGTCTTCGACCAAGCTCACTCTTGACAATGGCAGCTTGATAAACGTACCCAAGCAAGCGCAGTGAAACTGGCGTTTTTGCTGCAACGTCTTGTACACCCCATATGCCGCTGTACCCGTAAAAAACATCGTCAAAATATTCAGCCACATCGGGCCCGAAGACAGCAGGTACCAAAAACCCAGAAAGGCCTCTACAAAAGGAAAGATATAGCCCCACGGCCGGATGCGTGCCGCCAGCAGGTCATAGGTCCGGTAAGTATGCGCAAACTCCTCTAAGTTCTGGAACTTGAAAGCTGCAAAGGTGATGAAAAACACAGCCATAAAGTCTGCCATGGCACGATTAATGTCCCAGCCCCGGATCAGGGATAGAATGGTGGCAACAGCAAAGATCGCAAAGATAACCTTATAAAATTTGCGATACTCTGCCTTGGACTCCACGGCATGTCCACCAGCGTGAGCATGAGCCGCGGGACGATGAGGCGATTGGTCTTCTTCTTCGTCTAAATAGATATGTTCTATCTCTTTTTCGTCGACCTTCATGTATGTATTCTAACACTAACACAGAAACATAAGCATAATGAATTATTGCCAGTAAAGCAACAAACTGTTACTGTAATACTCCACCTCTTGCCACATGGGCAAGCGAACCTTGGAGGGTAGCATTCCAATGAAGCATGTAGGGATAGTGCTTATCGCAGTTATGCTTGGCATTGCAGCCACAGCCTGCGAGCCAGCAGCAGCCGGACAGGCACACCAGGACAAAGCTGCCATCTTCTTCTCTGACAGTGTGTGGGACTGGTCCATGGGGCCGGTGCACCAGGAGTGGATGAAGCAAGGCATCACGGTCGTGGACTCCACCCACGAAGGCTGGGGACTCACCTTCAGTCCGGGCGTGGACGTGCCAGGCCAGACCGTGCGACAGGAGTGGTCGGACCGAGTCAGCAGCACCTTCGGGCTGATGGACCTCAGCAAGAACCCCGAACTGGTAGTGAACTTCGGGATCAACGACTGCAACGCGCAGCACGGAGTGATGACTACCTACGGTGCTGACATCGCCAACTTCCTGAGCGCGGTGCCGGCATCGGTCCGCGTCAACTTCGTCAAGGTCAGACACATGACAGGTGCCGAAGTAGTGAACTGTGCCGAGACGGTCAACAGCCTGTGGACGACGGCTCTGGCCGGGCGACCCAACTCGGAGATCTGGGACTACCCGACCGAGTTCAACAGCACAACCCACCCGGAGTGGTTCAAGGATGAGTTCCACCTGAGCACCGCCGGCGCACAACACCTGGCCACCTGGTCGCTACCGCTCGTCAAGAACTAGCAAGCTAGTCACCAACTAGCGAGAGGAAAACACGAGCGGGGGCTTCCCCATCTCCATCCGGAGAAGCCCCCGCTCAATTACACCTAAAATGAGCCCCTCGAGGGCCTGCTAGGTGTTTTTTAGTTGTGTCAGTAATTCGTCCGTAGACTGGGCGGCCATGAGCTTTTCGCGCAACTCTTTGGCACCGTCAAAGCCATTGATATACACTTTGCAGAACTTGTTGAGCGTATGCACGCGCGGAGCATGAGCCGAGTCAGCCCATGTTTTGGCAAACAGTTCTACATGGTTTTGGTACAGCTGAATTTTTTGTTCCTTACTGTACTCCTCCCACGGACTGTTTTTGGCAAACAAAAACGGATCCTGAAATATACCACGACCAACCATAATGCCATCTACCCCATGTTGTTTTGCCAGCTGCTCACCCTGGGCTCGGCTGAGTACGTCGCCATTGCCAATAATTTTGGTGGCGGGGGAAAGGGCAGGGCGGAGTGCGGCAACTTTGCCGATCATATCCCAGTCAGCCGGGACTTTAGACATTTCTTTACGAGTTCGGCCATGAATAGTTAACGCGTTAAGTTTATGCCTCAGCAAGAACTCATGCCACGTCAGGTCCACCTCGTTAAAGCCCAGCCGGGTTTTGACCGACAAGGGCAGGGTAGGCGCCCCTTCCCTGCAAGCCTGGATGATCTCCCCTGCCAGTTGTCTATTATTTATAAGCGCGCTGCAGGCACCGTTTTGCACGACGTCTTTGACCGGGCAGCCAAAGTTGAGGTCTAGGCCGTCAAAGCCCATAGCCGCGATATCGGCCGCTGACCTCTTGAAATTCTCCGGGTTGAGTCCCCACACTTGGGCAATAAGGGGTCGCTCTTTCTGGGTAAAGCGTAGGCGGCGTAGCGTTGCCTCCCTACCCTGGCTCTGCAGAGCGTCGACATTCACAAACTCAGTAAAAAACAGATCAGGTGCCGCGCAGTCGGCTACCACCTGACGAAACACGGTGTCTGTGACATCGTCCATAGGTGCCAATACAAAAAATGGCGGTGTTAGTTCTTCCCAAATATTCATATGTCTATTCTAAGCTTGTTTGTCCCAACGGGTAGGCTTTTGTACTACCGCCTCGTCGAGTGCTACTCTGGACGCCTGGATATAATCAAGCGCTCGTTCAGCATCCGTAGCCTCAGGGATCCAGCCTTGGTCGGCAGCCTGCTCTGAAGTGCGGACTTCGTAGGAACGAAGCGCCGCATGTGCCCCGATAAAGCGGGCCGCAGCAGCGGTGTCAACTCGAGGTGGTTCATCGGTAACAATACCAGATAAGCGGTCCTCGGTGTACCAAGGGTGCGATCCTAGGATCGGCATGATCTATATTATACCATGCATAGGTGCTAAAAGCAACTCATCATCCCTACCGCATCACGTACAATAGAGGTGTGACCAAGCACGCAATCATCATCGGCGCCGGAATAGGCGGGCTAGGTACCGCCTGTCTGCTAGCAAAGGCGGGCTGGCGTGTGACGGTGCTCGAAAAAAACGAACAAGTCGGGGGCCGAGCTGGTAAATTTACAGCCCAAGGTTTTACCTTTGACACCGGCCCCTCGTGGTATTTGATGCCAGAGGTATTCCAGAAATTCTTTGCCCTTATTGGAGAAGACGTCCACGACCACCTGACACTGCACAAGCTATCCCCCAGCTACCGCGTGTTCTTCAAGGATCAGGACCTACAGGTAGATATGTGGGGCGACGCAGCCAAAGATCGCCAAACATTTGAGTCTATCCAGCCTGGAGCCGGCAAGCAGCTGGACAAGTACCTGGCGCGCTCTAGCTACATCTACAAGACTGCCATGGACCATATCCTGTACAAAAACACCGACCGGGTAGTGGACTTCCTCAGCCCCCAGCTGGCCCTGCGTGCCAGCAAGTTGTCATTGTTCTCTAGCATGAATCGCTACGTGCACAAGTACTTCAAAGACCCCCGCCTGCAGCAGCTTATGCAGTATCAGCTCGCTTTCCTAGGGGCCAGCCCCTACAACGCCCCTGCTCTCTACAGCCTCATGAGTCACATAGATTACAAGCAAGGGGTATATTACCCAGAGGGCGGTCTATATCAGGTCATTCGCAGTCTGGAAAAACTGGCCAAGAAACATGGCACTGTCATCCACCTCAAGAGTCCGGTCGAAAAAATAATCGTGACCGACGGCAAAGCCAGTGGTGTGATAGTGGACGGAAAAAAACTGCACGCCGACGTGGTTATCAGCAACGCCGACCCGCACCACACAGAACACAGCCTGCTGCAGCCCGACAACCGCGACCACTCCGAAGCCTACTGGGCGTCGCGCACCCTGGCCCCATCTGCCCTGTTGATGTACCTGGGGGTCAACCGCCGCTATGACAACCTGCAACACCATAGCTTGGTCTTTAGCAAACACTGGTACAGCAACTTCCGACAGCTGTATAACGACCCCCAGTGGCCGACCGACCCGTCGTTTTACGTGTGCGCACCCAGCCGCACCGACCCTACCGTTGCTCCAAAAGGCATGGAAAACTTGTTTGTCATAGTGCCCGTAGCAGCAGCCTTAGATTATGCAGAAGTAGAGTTAGAAGAGTACGCCGACATGATCCTGCACACTATGCAAAACCAGATGAACCTGCCGGGCCTGCACAAAAGCATCGTCTTCAAGCGCCTGTTCGCAGTCAAAGATTTCGAGGCACGGTTCAACAGCTTAGGCGGCACCAGCCTGGGGTTAGCCCACACCCTGCGCCAAACCGGCCCCTTCCGCCCCAGCAACAAGAGCAAGAAAGTCCAAGACCTGTACTACGTAGGTGCCAATGTCCACCCCGGTATAGGCCTGCCCACCTGCCTCATCAGCGCCCAATTGGTCGCCGCCCGCTTAATCTAACCAACAAAATGTAGTCCGAATTTACTTCGGCTACATTTTATCTGCTTTCAGGAAGGAGCAGCCGGAGAAAATGGAGCACATTTTCGCCGCGCGATGAGGAAACCTATCCCGGTTTCCTCATTAGGGCTACTCCCAACGGAAGACTTTGAAAGCGATCAGGTAGATCACCACCAGCCAGACCAGCATGATAGCCATCTGGGGACCAAGTTCTAGGACTGTCTTGCCCTCGGTGATTACCAGCCGCACAGACTCGACCACAGGGGTCAGTGGAATGAACTTAGTAATGTTCTGCAAAAACTCGGGCATCAGGAATGTCGGGAAGAACACACCGCTGAGGAACATCATGGGCAGCGTTGTCAGCTGCGCCAACGGTGCTGCTTGGTTCTCGTTCTTGGCCCAGCCACCAATGGACAGACCAATCCCGAACATGATGGTTACGCCCAAGATCACCACAATCAACAAGTTCAGGTAGTCACCCCTCATATTGAGGTCAAAGAACAAAAAGGCGGCAGCAAACATGATGGCCACGGCCATCAGGCCAACAACCGCGTTCGAGATAACGTTGGCTGTAAAGTACTGCCAGACCTGTAGGGTAGTGGTATGGTAGCGCCGCAGCACACCCTTTTGCTTCAGCCGTGGAAAGACATTGGTGGGGCCAAAAATACCCAGCGACAACAGCGTGAAGCCCAACAGCCCAGAGAAAGTGTAGTCAAAACGCGACAGCCCCTTGGTGGCCGTAGATTCTAGCTTGACCGTGAACGGCGTCTGGTTGGTCACAAACTGTTTGTTAATATCAGCAAAAACACTCTCCATGACCGAACCTAGTGTTTGGCCGGCTTGTTCGTTGCTTTGGTCATACAAAATCTGCGCCTCTCCTGTTGGATAGGCCGCACTGCCTTCCTTGCCAAAGTCTGGGGGCAAGATGATGGTCGCCTCTAACTGGCCACGATTCATGCGTTCTTTGGCTTGGTCCAGGGTGGTGATCTTTTCGTCTATCTTAAAAACTTCGTTTTTCTTGACCTCTTCGACGAACTTTTTAGAAAATTCGGTCTCTGACTGGCTGAGTAGGGCCACCCGGAAGCTGACATCGCCGCCACCCTTGAAAATAGTGCCAAAGATAAGCAGGAAGATGAGCGGAAAGATGAACACAAAGAAAATAGCCAGCTTGTCGCGAAACAGCCGCTTGATATCTATCTTGGCAAAGGTTGTAACGGGCAAAAATGATTTTTTTAACTTAGACATAGTTAGTCCCTCAGGGCCTTTCCGGTTAGGTCAATAAATACATCCTCTAGGTTGGCCTGCTCCACATGCTGGTGTTTTGTGAAGCCTTTCTTTAGCAAAGCCTTGATGAGGTTGTTGGGTGTATCAAGAGCTATGATATGACCCTTGTCCATCACTGCTACGCGGTCGCAGAGTAGCTCGGCCTCGTCCATGTAGTGGGTGGTCATCACAACCGTCACGCCACGGTCACGCGTCTGACGCACCAGGTCCCATAGGTTGCGACGGGCCTGAGGGTCTAGACCGGTGGTGGGTTCGTCCAAGAAAAACACTCTTGGTCCGTGCACAAGGGCTGCCGCAATGCTAAAGCGCTGGCGTTGGCCACCAGATAGTTGCTCTGGGAAGCTATTGGCCTTATCTTCTAGCTGGACATCTTTCAGGAAGGCCTTTGGGTTAACCTTTTCACCGTAGCAGGATGCAAAGAACTCGATCAGTTCGGTCAGCTTAGTCTTTTCCTCAAAAGAAGGCGTCTGGGGTTGTACTCCAATGAGTGCCTTGATCTTGTCGCCGCTGCTGGCAACATCCAGTCCGGCCAGCATAGCGCTACCGCCATCTATAGGCCGGAGGGCCTCTAGCATCTCGAGCGTTGTGGTCTTGCCAGCTCCGTTTGGCCCCAAGATGCCAAAGATTTCGCCCTCTCGCACCTCGAAGCTGATGTTGTCCACCACCTTCTTTTTGCCATACTTTTTGGTAAGGCCTTTTACTTCAAGGATATTCGAATTTTTTCGTGTCATAGGTGTCAGTGTAACAATTCCGTCATTGCACCCGCAACTTTCTGATAATAAAAACACCCCCGAAATACGGGGGTGTCAAAATTTTGCTTTTTCTCGTTCTATACTTTGTCAGCGCGCTTGACTGTCAAGAAGCCATTGCGTGGGTTCTCGTTCACAACCATGCCCTCTGGAATGTTTTCGACAGCCTCTGGGCGTTCGTCTTTGCTGAAGTAGTAGATGGTCTGTTCTTTGCCGCCGCGGAGTGTAACCTTCTTTGAATTTAGGTAGTAGGTCACCCCTTTAGAGTTTGTGTGCTTGTAAGCCATTGCTACAATCTCTCCCTCTCTTGTAATTAGTAATGGTACTCCTAACATACTCTGGGGTGAATCTGCTTGTCAACAACTTTCTACCGGGCAGAATTGAAAAGAACCCTAGGTAAGACTTGATCGCTTTGGGGCGAAAATTGCAGCTACATAAGAGCCGCGGCGTCTATCTAGGGTCCGTTCCCGGAGGGGTTGGTGTCTGAGACACTACCCCTCCGGGGATTCCACGGGCAAAGCTATCGCTTCGGCCTGACCTCGAAGCCAGCTTCTCTGAGCAGCCTAACTTGCGCAGGGTCGCTTGGGTCGATTGGCCCATGCTGGTTGATGTGCGCTGTGAGCGCGTCCTCGCCGCGCAGACGCCTGAGGAGCTCAGGATCGGCCGGACCATCGATGATGACCTGACGATCCTCGGTCCCACGGCCCACCAGCGTGGCGCTGAACCAGTTCCGGCCGGCATCCAGCGACACCAAGTGGTAGTCACCGAACTCCGAGTGCGAACCCTGACGGGTCAGATAGTTCTGGCCGAACCAGTCCACTGAGGACTTGAGTTGCTTGATGGTTTGGGTTTGCCGGTCATTGACGAACCACAAGGCCAGGAAGGCTACTGCCAAGACCACAACAGCAACGATCATGACTTACCTCCATTAGAGACGAGCGTCGTAATGACGCGAGGTGCACTTGGAACGAACATATTATACCGTTAAAGTAGTGTTCAGTCAACTCACCTAGATGATTACACTCTTTCCACAACAGACGGCTGGCGGCGGTTGCCAAACTCGTTGCTTATGCTTTACACTAACGCTTGTAACTAATCAATGTATGTAAAGAAAAAGAAGGTGGAATTGTTCATATGGAATGGATGAATCGTGCCGCCCCCCGCGCAGCACAACCAGCCAGCACCCCAGCTGCACCAGCAGGTAGTGCTCCCACCGCGCACCACGGTGGCGGTGGCAAAAAGAAACGCTCAGAAAGCTTTAGTGTTGGACGCATAGGCATAACAGTCCTGTTGTTTTCAGTAACCATACTGATCATAGCAGTTACGGGCTTGATAGCTTTCTCCAAGCTACGTCCTGAGAGTCGTTATGTTCACAAAGACCGCTTGCAGGCAGTCTTTCTAACCGGTGGCCAAGTATATTTTGGTAAAATTCGCGCACTAAATAGTAGCTACGTCGGCATGACCGATATCTACTACCTGCGCGTTAACCAACAGGTGCAGCCGAACCAGCAGAATGCCAACAGCAACCAGCAACAAGACATATCACTTGTGAAGCTAGGCTGTGAGCTACATGGTCCACAAGACCAAATGCTGATCAACCGTGACCAAGTCATCTTCTGGGAAAACCTAAAAGATGACGGACAAGTTGCCAAAGCCGTAGCTGAATACGTAAAACAAAACCCAGACGGTCAGAAGTGTGACGCTAAGACTCAAGACACGAGCACTAGTACTCCGACCACAAACACAACACCCAACACAACCAAAAAGCCTTAGTAATAAGGCCGAGAAGCCAAAAATCACCTCCGGGCAATCGGAGGTGATTTTAGTATCACCCAGGTAAACCCCGTTAGGTTCTTCTGCTAGGGATTGCATACCACCCCCCAGACAGGCGGTTGAAAAAGCGTGACTGCCCAAATAGCCCAGAATACCGGCTACTGACATGGTCTCTTTTCTGCCTGCCAGCAGGCTCAGCCTGCTGCGCTGCAGAAAAGGCCACGATCTCGGGACTCCCTTTGGTCGGCCCATGAAGGGCTAGTCCTCGTATCGCGGTTAATTCTGGGCTATTTGTTCAATCAGTTTTTCAAAGCCTGATCTGTGAGTAGGTATGCAATCCCAATTTGGTGGTGGGCGGCTTTCCCCTCTGCTGCTCCGATCAGGCTTTGCAAAAACGGATTGGTCCAGGCAGTGCGGGGCTGCCCGCGTTCCGAGGACTGTGTGAAGTTCTGCTATCCGTTGAAATTAATCAACAAGAAGCAGAACAAGTTCCACAGGAACCGGACGGCATCGCACTGCCTGGCCAGTCCTGTTTTTCGTAACCGCCTGGCGGAGGGCGGAGGGGGAAGCACGGGAATAGAGGAGCTTGTCTGGGGGTGGTATGCAATCCCTAGCAGGGTAGGCTATAGGGAGCCTGGGCACAAAATGAGGCTAACGGTTAGTCGGAGAGGCTGGCTCTGAGCCAGAGGGCGGCAGCTATACGAGCTATTAGCAATATGAGTGCCATAAAGGCCAGGACTACTAAAAACCCTGCCAGGTCAGGCGACCAGGCTGGCGATACAAAGTCGAACTTGTACAAGGCGTCTGGCACAGATTGCTCCTTTTGCCCCTTGGTGTCCACGTATTGCTGAATACACGGGATGCGTCCACTGCCAGACAGCCCATTGGGTACCAAGGCCTCGCACGTCTTCTGGGCATCGTTATAAATCTTTTGGTTAGCAGTCTGCACCCGCTGCTTTTCGGCCGCAGACAGGCGCTCGTAGGTGTACTTGAGCTGGATCGGCGGGTAGATGCCCGTGTCGTTAGACAACTGAGCATTCATGTGCGAATACATATACTCGCGCAACTTGCCCAGAGCGGCCTCGACATCGCCATTTTGCTTGTCTACCTCTAGCAACTGGTCGCGCAGACGCACGGCGCCCAAGTTATTCTGCCGAAGCGCAAACAGCGCGACCACCCCCAAAACCAAGAAGGCAGCCACAAAGTACCCAACACCGTAAGGACGGAGCCGCACAAGCCAGTGATGAAGATGGCGCTTAGAAGCCACCACAGAATACCCTTTCTACTGCAACCCATTCTAGCGGCATGCTTGGCCAGTTTTGCTTCGAGATCGTGGCTTTTTGGCTAAGCAGCAGGCTTAGCCTGCCTGCTAGCCAAAAAGAGACCATGTCAACGTAACTACGGCTACGCCTTGTCACAAGAACTGACCAATCATGCTCACTAGAATGGCTTTCGAGTTTGAAAAGTATTCTGTGGTGGCTTCTATTCATTGATGACATTATAACGACACTTGTCATTGCTGGACAGGGCGCCATAGTGATGCCACACTTGTCATATGCATATTTTCTTTAGTGGCATCGGCGGAACCGCCATTGGACCTCTAGCCCACATTGCCCAGCAAGCTGGCTTTGTTGTGTCTGGATCTGACAAACAAGACTCGCAGTATATCGACTACCTCAAGTCACATGGCATAACGGATATTCACATCGGTCAAACGCGCAGGCAGATAGAGGCCGTACACGCCAAGCTGCCCATAGACTGGTACGTTTACTCATCTGCCGTTGCTATGGAGAACCCCAACTCTCCAGAGCTTGAGTTTTGCAAACAGCAAGGCATCGCCATTAGCAAGCGCGACGAAATGATCAACCTAATCTTGGACAAGAACAAGCTCAAGCTCATTGCCATTGCCGGCACTCATGGCAAGTCTACAACCACGGCTATGGTTATCTGGCTCTTCAAGCAGCTCAAACAACCAGTCAGTTATTCCGTGGGGGCAAAGATCAGCTTTGGTGACATGGGCGAGTTTGACCCGAATAGCAAATACTTTGTGTACGAGTGTGATGAGTTTGATCGTAACTTCCTGGCATTCGAGCCGCACACCAGCGTCATTACCGGGGTAACCTGGGATCACCATGAGATATTTCCCACCCGCGAAGACTACCAGCAGGCCTTTCAGGAATTTATCGGCCAGACCGACCACACCATTATCTGGCAAGAAGACGCAGACTACCTTGGCTTGCAGCAGAACGGCACCATGCAGACGGAGGACTCTGGCAACCCAAAGATACACGACATAAAATTGGCCGGACACTACACCCGGCTGGATGCCTGGCTTGCAGCCAGGGCGGTCCACAAAGCCTTGAACGAACCACTCGACACTCTTATAGCCCATATGAATAAGTTCCCCGGCCTGCAACGTCGTATGGAAGAAATAATTCCAAACCTGTACAGCGACTATGCCCATACGCCAGAAAAAGTCCGGGGCGGCATGAGTGTCGCCACAGAAATAGCCGCAGAAAAAGGCAAAGACCTGGTAGTTGTCTACGAGCCCCTGACCAACCGTCGCCAGCACTACATGCTAAAAGAGTATGGCGATAGCTTTGACGGTGCCAAAAAAGTGTACTGGATACCCAGCTACCTGGCCCGCGAAGACACCTCGCAGCGCATCATCCCGCCAGAAGAACTTATATCGCACCTGACGGACCCGCTCATTGCCGAGCCCGCTGCCCGTGACATCGCACTCAAACACACCATCCAGCATCACCTAGACCAGGGCGACATGGTAGTAGCCATGGCCGGTGGTGGTGGCGACAGCCTGGACGAATGGATTCGCAAAGAGTTCAAGAAGTAACCGAATAATTACGTCTACATTAAATAACACTTGTGGTGTCTGAACTTCGCCTTCTTAGAGTGGTATCATGGATGTATGAAGCTTAAGCTGGATCGTAGCGCTGCCGCGCCACCTGCTGGGGCACAACCTAAGCGACGACGGTATACATCATCGGTTATATTGTTGGTTATTGCCGTAGGGGTGGCCGGGTCTGCCATGGCCGGCATGAATGCCATGCTGCTCAACCGCGACCAAATGATGAGCCAAGCCCGCGTGGCAGCCGACGCTATCTCTGCTGACGAGATATCTCTGCTAGACGGCAGCGACAAAGACCTAGAGAACAAAACATATCAGGATCTGAAAAAACGCATGACCCGCATGCGCGAGGCCAATCCTGGTACCCGATTTGTCTACCTGCTGGGCGTAAAAGAGAGCAACGACGTGTTCTTTTATGCCGATTCAGAACAGGAAGACAGTGACAGCTATTCGCCACCCGGAGAGATATACCCCGAAGCTTCCCTGCGGCTAAAGGCATCTTTTAGTGACGACGCCCCTTTTCTGGAAGGTCCCTCGCGCGATAGCTTTGGCACCTGGATCTCTGCCCTCGCTCCGGTGATAGACCAGTCCACCGGCAAGACGGTAGCCGTTCTGGGGGTAGACGAGCCTGCCAAGGACTACTTTGTTCAGATTGCCATTTACTCTATTATTCCGCTCATTTTGGCGGCTATTCCCCTGACCGTCCTGTATCGTAACCGCAAGCTAGAGGAAAAAGAACGCGAGATAACCGACCTAAAGACGCAGTTTGTATCGGTCGCTTCCCACGAGCTGCGCTCACCGCTCAACGGCGTGCTATGGGCCGTGCAGTCACTTATCAAGCCAGGTGCTTCGCCCAACCTCAAGTCTGACCAGCTCAAACTACTGACCTCGGTCTACAACAACACCGCCTCGTCGGTAGCCACCGTTAACGAGATTCTGGACTTTTCTATCTTTGACCGCAACAAGGCAAACAAACTACTGCACGAGCGGGTAGACCTAAAAGACGTACTGAACGATGTCGAGAAAGTCATGACCCTCAGCGCCCAAGAAGCCGGTGTGACCTTCAAATACCTAGGCGACTGGCCCGAGCACATTCCGGCAGAGGGCGACCCCGGTGCCTTCAAGCGTGCCTTTTCTAATATCTTGTCCAACGCTGTCAAATACAGTCCCAAGGACAGCACTATAGAGCTGTCTTATAAGAAAGAGGCCGGCAACCATGTCCTATCGGTGCGTGACCACGGCATAGGTATTCCGGCCAGTGAACAGTCCAAGGTGCTCGAGGGTTACTACCGAGCCGCCAACGCTACCAAAGTAAAAGCCCATGGTACAGGCATGGGCTTATGGGTTACCAAAAAAATCATCGAACAACATGGCGGCAAACTGGTGCTAGAGTCTAAGGAAAACGAGGGCACCACCATTCACAGCTACATACCCGGTGCCAAAACTGCCGATGAGTCTAACCAGCCGCAGCCAGAATCTGATCCGCCAAAGAGTCAGCGTCCTGATTCGACTTCGACAAATACACCGTAACACCAGCCTCGAGCGCTTTGTTAAGCGTACTGGCTTCTTCATCGTTGCTCAGAATGATAATTGGCAACTCTTTCGTTTTGGGATCTTTGCGCAAGGCATCAACCATTTGCAAGCCATCCATTTCGGGCATGCGTACATCAGTAACTACCAGGTCTGCGTTTGCAGCGGATTCTAGACCCTCTTTGCCATTGGTAGCCTGGATAACTTTTAGACCTTTGGTGGTCAATACTCGTGCCAAACTTTGGCGAATAAGTTCATCGTCTTCGACTAACAAAATTGTTTTACTCATACACTCATAATAACAAACTAATTCCAGCCAAATTCGCCGTAGGTGTTACCCTCGGCTATATTGGTGATTCCAAACAACATGTAGTCCACAAAATTTTCAGGTAATTCGTCCAGATCAAGCCATTTGATATGGTCATGCTCATCAGGTACACCATTCTTTTCCTCACCTGTCCAGGCCAAAGCCTCGAACCAGATATCTATACGAATATCTTTGGCACCGTTGCGGTGCACGGTCATTTTGTACACTAAGTCTTCGGGGCGTATGTGCAGGCCAACTTCTTCCATAGCCTCCCGGGCAGCTGCTTGCTTGAATGTCTCACCGGGATCAACATGCCCGCCTGGCACGCAGTATTCATTGTCCTTGAAGCCCGTATTACTTCGGTAAGACGCCAATATTTTGCCGCCTTTTTTTATGATGACGCAAACACCAGGAATATTGGTGGTTCCCTTGCTGCTCATCGGTCGTCTCCTGCGCCCTTTTGTACTCCCCGAGCCTTGCGGCTGGCTAGCTTCTCGACGTTGTATTGCATAATCTCACCGAGTGGCAAACCTAGGCTGTCAGCCATCACCGCCACATACCACACCACGTCGCCCAGCTCTTTTTTCAGTCCTGCCAGATCTTCGTCGCTAATAACGCCTTCTTTGTAGGCGACAATTTTTTTCCATTTTTCCAACACCTCGCCGGCCTCGCCACTAATGCCCATGGCAAATATGGTTTGGTTCATAAGGTGGTCGGGGTGGTTGATGGCCGTGGTCAGTGCTTGCTTTTGGTATTCGTCAAATGTCATAAGCCCATTTTAACAGGCCAGCCGGGGGTTGGCCGTTTATTTTTGGATTTGGCCGTTTTCGTCTATTTTGACCGCACCCTGGCGTATTACTTCTATCGCGTCGTCTACTACTCGAATAATGGTAGAGGGGGGCTTACCGGGCAGTTCGCCAGCATCTACATAAAAATCAACCATCTCGCCAAAGTATGCCAGCGCCTCGGCATAGTTAGTTGCTGGTGGCTCGTCAGGCAAATTAGCGCTGGTAGTCTGGAGTGGGCCAGTTTCTTCTAACAACGCACGAAGCCCCTCGTCTGCCGGAATACGAACAGGCAAGCTCATCAGACCATGGTCTAGGTATTTTAAAGCTGGCGTCGTAGGCACTACTACACTCACCGGGCCGGGCCAGAAATGCTCGACTGGCTTCAGGTACCGCCTGGGAATACCCAGGTCTACCAGCTGATCAACGCTAGCAGCAATGAGCGTGCCCGGTTTAAGTTCACGCGACTTGATCTGATACAGCCTATTTATAGCCTCTGGATTGTCTGCACGACACATCAGCCCGTACAGGGTATCTGAAGGCACAACACCAACAGCACCCTGCTGCAGGCACGTAATAAGCTGTGGATCGGTGAGGCGTTTAAAGACAAAGCTCACCTAAAGTCTCCTTTTGAGTACGAAAGGCGGACCTGATGAGCGCGCTTTGTCAGTTCTCGCGACAAGGCATATCCGTAGATATGGTGCGAAGCGAAACTGGCAAGGCGTGCCATCAGGCCGTCTTGCAGTAGAAAGAGAGACTTTAGGTGAGCTTTAGGCATAAACTTATATATACTATAGCTAATGGTAGATACGATCATTGAAGACCTAGTCCTCAGAATTGACGATTGGGTACGTTCAACCGATACATGGTTGCAAGTACACCTGATAAATATACTTGTTATTTTGGTGGGTGCTTTGGTTCTTCGGCGAGTCGCTACTGAGCTTTCAAAGCGCCTGCTCAAGCATATTGTCCGTCCAGATGTATACCCTACCAAATCTGACCGCGAAAAGCGAATCAAAACCCTCTATAGCCTAGCTAACGGCGTTATACGTCTGACCGTCTATTCTGTTGCCGGCCTGATGATTATCAGCGAGATACGCCCCGACTACAAAACGGTCTTGTTCACGAGTGCCGGTCTGATTGGCGCAGTCATTGGTTTTGGCGCGCAGAACCTTATCAAGGACTTGGTCAGCGGTATCTTTATCATCATAGAAAATCAGTACCGCATTGGCGACGAGATCACTCTAGTGGCTGGCGCTGGTGTCGGAGAGGTGAGCGGTATCGTCGAGGATATCACCATCCGCACCACTGTCTTGCGTGACCTAAGCGGCAACGTGCACCACATGCCCAATGGCAATATTGGGGTTACCACCAACCAGACGCTTGGCTTTAGCCGCATGAATGAAGATATTGTGGTAGACATACGCACCGACATAGAAAAACTCACCCAAGTTATTAAACAAGTGGGCGAGGAGCTGGCTACCTTGCCAGAGCTAGAAAACAAGATCATAGAACCGCCCTACCTGGCCAACGTCAAAGGCTTGAGTGGTAAGGGCATCAGTGTCCGGGTATTGGCAAAAACAAGTCCGGCCGCCCAATGGAAAATCCGCAGCGAGTTCTACAAGCTACTCAAAAAATCTTTTGATAAACACCATATCAAGCTAGCAGCGAGCACAGACGAAACCTAGTAGCTCTTAGAGCCCTAGGGTTTGATCGGTCAGGTCAGATTCGGGTATGTCGGCTGCTTCATTGGCGGCAGCTGCACTGTCTACCTCTTTGCTAGCGCTATCAACGTCGGCCGTGGTTGCGCCCTGTGTATGGGTCTCTTCGGGTGCTGCAGATTGCTGGCTGGGGTGGTCGCCAGTAGTTTTAGTAGAGTCTTTGGTCTTCATGTAGGCAAACGCGGTTAGCCCGGCCATAACCAGAGCAATGAGAACGGCTACCACGATAACTGCCACTGGACGACCTTTCTTGGAAGCATGGGCTGCCAACATCTGCTGGTGTGGGTCGTGAGTTGCTGCTGGGTTGTCTGCTGCCGCCTTAGCATCAGCTGCCGCAGCTTGTTCGATGATGTTCGGCCGCTTGTTTGGAGGGGGCGTATCAACAACAGGCGTTGGTGCTGACTCTTCGTCTGCCGGAATGAAAGCCGGCTCTTCGTCTGCTGGAGCGGCTGGAGTCTCGACTTTTACCGATGCTGGAGCTGGACGAGATGCCAGCGGCGCCTGCGGACGTGGGCGCTGAATATCCATAACACCGCGACGCACTGGTCCTGGTTTGGGTGTGTCTTTTGGTTCTTCTGTAGTAGTATCGTCAGCCATGGCTACATCCCACCTTCCGTATTTTGGCCTTCTTTGTTCACGAGTTGCTGGCGCAAGCTCAAAAGTGTTGGCTTGATGGTCATCGTGTAATAACTGCGGATATCCTTGCCATCTGCCTCTACTTTGGCACGCAGCTTGCGCGAAGTCTCTAGTGATGCCTTGAAGGCGTCAGGGTCGACCGCACAGTCTAGCTCTGCAAGGTCTTTTAACGATTCCTTGTAGGCAGCCGCGTCGTCGGCGTAGGTCTGGGTCTTGGTTGTGAGGACTGCCAGCTGTTGCTCGTAGACAGTGGTGTCGACGCCTTTGGCCTTGAGCTTGTCCTTGAGTTGCTGCAGGTGCGTCAGAGCCTTTTCGTAGCCTGCATACCTGGTGTCGATCACTTTGGCTCTGGCCTGGGCAGAAGCTACCTTGCCCTGCGCCGCCTTACAGCGGGTGGTTACCCGGGTTTTTTCGACTGCGCTGAGTTTGGTTTTTATTTCGGTTTTGCGCTTTTCTAGGCGTTGTTGCAGGCTGAGTCCTTCGTTGCCGGTCTTTGGGGTGTAGGTGCTGGTTTGTGGGATATCACCACCGGTCTGTTCGACCGCACCGACTACGCCAACAGACATCACGGGCACCAATAAGACCGCGGCGAGTACTAGCTTTAGACGTATTTTCATCAATGAGCTCCTTGTTGATAATTCTACCATAAGTACTTCAGTCCACCCCGAGCGAAATTCCGTCTTTCGTTTCGCTGATAAGCTTCTCTTTTATAAGGTCGGTTAGCACCGCTGTGAGCCGATCATCTTCAACCAGGTCGGCTAGTTCTTTGCGGCTATAGCGCTGTGCATGGAGGGCTTTGAGTACACGGCCCCTCACCTGTCGCTTAGACCCTTCAAAAGTAGACTGTCTGGCATAGTGCTTGCTACTCCGCGATGCGTTTCCTACCGTCGTTTTCAGATGTACACCATAATCCATCAACGCCCAATACCATTCCCGTGGATGCTCGCCGTCTAGTGCCTGCTCTACCAAGGGCAAGATTTCTTTGTCATCAATGGCATCACGGTCTGCAAAAAAGTGATGGATAAAAACCGTCCGAATGTTGGTCTCTATAAAAACCACCTGCTGATTGTAGGCGTAGGCAGCCACGGCCGCAGCCGTGTTGTAGCCAACGCCCTTGCAAGCCACCATATCCTGGATAGTCCACGAATGGGACGCTTGAGCTAGTTGTTGGGCTGCCTCGTGCAGGTACTTGGCTCGACGGTTATACCCCAGCCCGCTCCAGGCTACCAGCACTTTGGCCAGGGGCGTCGCGGCCAAGGCTTGAGCAGACGGAAATTGCTGTAAGAATGCAGTATATTTCGGGACCACTCGTGCTGCTTGGGTCTGCTGCAGCATGATTTCTGAGACCAAAATCTTGTAGGGGTCAAATGTACCATCGGACTCTGGCAGACGCCACGGCAAAGCCCGCCCATACTGGTGGTAATACTGCCACACCATCTCCTGGAAGTCGCGCATTTCCATATGGTGGCTATTGTAACCGAGGTTCCCACTTTTCGTTCTCTGAGTCTACCGGAAGGGGGTGAGTAGACTCTTGAACTCGTCAGTGTAAATAGTTATTTACAGAAGTAGTATGACAAACAGATAGTTGGGGGTGGAGAAGCCCTGGTGGGCAGGCGTTCTGCGGGACACTTCGTGCACCTGCATACTTGCCTGCCCACCATGGACCATCAGAGGACGTTACCGTCCTTGTCCAGAGTGGCCATCTCGGCCGCATGCGTCGTGACCCGGACGGTCACGAAGCGGCGATCGATCTCGACATCGTAGAAGTCGACGTAGTCGTCGTACTTCCTGCGAATGTGCTTACCGGTCAGGATGCCCTCCAGGTACAGCATGACTGCCATGGTGGGGTCGACCTGCAGTATGGCTAGGTCATCGATCTTGTACATGCGCATGTCGTGGTCGAACAGCGACTTGATGCGTGGCAGAAGACTCGAGGGAGGGACCCAGTTGTCGTGAGGGCTGATGCGCCACTCGGTTCGCCGAGGTCCGATACCCCACAGACGGCGCTGGCGCATCGAGCCATCGACACCGAGGATGTGGGCGTAGGTCGTCCTGAGCTGAACATCCATGGTTCCGTATTGCGTGGTTGCCAAGGTATTGCCTCCTCTTTGGAGTAGGGTCAGGTCGGTCGCAAAAGCGCCGCCTGCTGGCAGGGAGTAGATACAAGATAGAGCTCTATTTTTTTGCCAAAAAACAAAGTTCTATCTTGTATCAATCTATCTGTTTGTCAAAAAAGCATCTCCGCGAGTCACCTCAACAAAGATTAAGTATATTTTAACATATTTTATAAAAAACATCAACTATTGTATGCAATCGTCCGAGGTTCATAAAAAGAATGACAAACAGATAGATTGGGGGAGCGGCGGACTGCCAGATCAGGTTGCATCTGGCAGTCCGCTACGCCACTAGACGAGATGGACCGGGGTCTACTCTTCGGGCAGTTCGATGATGTTGTCCTGGCGGTCCAGGAATGTCAGTGACGGCCCGGAAGGCACAACGCGAACGACCATGTGCCGGCCTTCCAGCTGGACAGGAGTCATTTCGACGTGGGTGTCGTAGTTCACGGCGATGTAGAGGTGATCCATGGTGAGCAGGCCCTCCAGGAACATGCGGACGGCAGCCCGAGACGAGACTTGTGCAACCGCAATCTCATCGACCTTGCCGAGGATCTCGGCGTACTTCATGAACCAATAGAGGGTGCCCTGCATCAGGCTGATGCGAGGAGTGGAGTACATGGGCCCGGTGAAGTTGGTCTCCCACTCGGTACGAAACAGGAATCGCAACCACGGAACCTTGTGCTTGGCACCAACGGCGTCGAAGAACCTGACACCGGTAGTCCAGCCCTCGAAGTTGGTGGTGTGGATTTCGGTACGGGCAGATTTCATAGCGATCCTTTCGGTAGATGACGACCTGACCTTGGTCAGATGGGGTTTCCCATGATGTCGAGCACGCTCATGGCAGCTATCCTCGGAACGACCCGTACTGTCAGATTTCGCCCAACGAGCTGGACGTCCGGGATATCGACGTAGGTGTCCTGTTCCACGGCAGCCCTGAGATGGTGTAGCTGAAGTAATCCGCCTAGGTACATCTGAACCGCGTCGGTAGGACCGACCAGCAGCGTCGCGATGCAAGCCCCGTGGCCCCATGCCTCGTAACACTCGAACAGGTGGTCGATGAGCGGGAGCAAGTCCACGGGCTGCCAATCAGTGGCGGATTGGCCGGGTAGCAGTTCGTTGTAGAAGTTGCTACGCCAGACGGTCCGACGCCAGAACCTCCAGTGACGAACCTCGCACTTCGTGCCGTGGATGCCGAAGAAGTCAGCCGAATCGGGCTTGGCCCTGAAGTGATTTCGGTTGACCTCATCATTCGTAGCAGTTGTCATGGTAGTCCTTTCAGACGACGCTGATGGGGGAAATACAAGATAAGGCTCTGGCCTCTTGTTAAAAACAGGGTCTTATCTTGTATAAATCTATCTGTTTGTCAAAAAACATCTTTGGAGGGTACCTCCGTAAAGAATTTGTATACTATAGTATAAAATTATATAGAACGCAATACACCTAGCGGCGTTACAATAGGGGTATGGTTACCGCTCTGGTGCGTTTTCTAAAGCGCTTTTTGATTCTTATTCCCGGCCTGATTATTGTCTACTTTGCCGTAGCAGACTTGGTGCCGTTCCTGCATGACCAGTTGTCTGTCTCTTGGGCTGTGGCTTTTCTGCTGGCCTATGTTGTGTCGGCCTATCTGCTCATTCCCACCGCTATTCGTGTACTGCGGTCTATTTTTCCGGCCCGCCACATTCCGCTGTACTCCACCACTCCGGACGGATTTGCCTGCGACCCCATAAACGTGGGCATTGTAGGCACAGAAAAACAAGTACGGCGAGCCATGAAGCAGGCAGGGTGGCACGAGGCAGACACCCGAACGCCCAAAACTATCCTGCGGCTGGTTATGAGCTTTGTGCTAAAAAGGCCCTACTCTACCGCACCCTTCAGTAACCTCTATCTGCTGGGCCGCAGCCAGGACCTGGGATTTCAGCTGCCGCTGGCCAATGATCCGTCTCATCGCCACCATGTTCGCTTCTGGGCAGCCAGCCACACCGGCAACCCCAGACATTTAGATCATGTGTCTTTTTGGCATCGCCTTCACCGGTCTACGGCAGCCGACAAACGCACGCTGTGGGTGGGCGCGGCCTCGCTGGATACCGGGCTGGGAGTTATCCGGCACAACGCCCAGATCACGCACATGATACATCCGGACACCAACGCCGAAAGAGAGTTGATTGTCAGAACACTCAAAAAAACCAGGCTGGTCAAAAAGAGCCGCAGCGAAAAGATCGGCAACCCATACCGTCTGACAAATCGAGTGCTGACCGGCTACCTGCACACCGATGGCACCATGAAAATTCTAGAACTGTAATGAGAAACCCGCCAGGGCGGGTTTCTCACCTCACCCCACCCCACTTTTCGTTCTTTTAGAACTCGTCAGTGTAAATAGTTATTTACAGAAGTGGTATGACAAACAGCAGGTAAAGGGGTGGCGGGTCGCCAGACAAAAAGAATCGCCTGGCGACCCACCCCGTAGCTAGAACCAGCCGCCTTGATGCTCGGCCGGGTTGAGCATGCTGAAGCCGAAGGCCATCTGGCCACCCTGACAGGACGGGAAGAAACTTGGGTGTTGGCGAGCGACCTCGCGGTACAGCTGCTTGAACTGCTCCTTGAGGCGCCTGCCACGACCGAAGGTGCGGATCCGGGTGTAGTAGTAGACGTTGATGCGGTCGCTTTCCATGGCCACACCGGCGACTTCGGGCAGCTCGAGCAAGCGACGCTTGAGCTCTCCTTGGACGAGGGTCATGGCCTGGGGGTCGTGGTCGGGCGCAACCCAGCTGTCATGGGACATGATGAAGCCCCAGATGGGAGAGGTTCGATCACGACGACGGCACGAGGGTCCTCGACGATGAGCTCCGGACGGACGGGTCGTGGTCGGGCGTTTTGTCCAACGCACGTACTGCTTCTCCTCTGTAGAGGGGCGAGTGCGAACTAGGTAAGATATCGAGAATCTGTTTGTAGATTCCCCATATCTTACCTAGTAAATACCTGTCTGTTTGTCAAAAAACGTCCCTTTGGCTATCCAAAAAGACTGTATATTTATACTATAAAAACCACAAAATTGCAATACTTCCCACTGGCACCTATAAACCTCCCTCAATCCCAAAACACGTCGAACAGGACTTGTGTCCCGTGCTAATGTTTTATTAGGACCTATCTGGGCCCGCCAGGATTGGCTAAGAATCGCCCCCCACACCTAGAGCAGTAGTCGTGATTATACCCATGCCCAAAAGCCGCTCCACAACAAGGAGTCCGGATACCAATCCATACCAATACACGTATAAATAACGGGAAGCGCTTCATAAAAAATAAACCCCTTAAATAAAAAGGACAGCCATCGCTGGCTGTCTAGACCTTCTCAACGGGGTTTATTCCAATTGATAGCAAATGGCTGCCCATTTTTATGGAATAAAAAAAGTCCCGATGTGTTAAGAACGTCTAGACAAGAGGGATTATATCAATAACTAGGGGTGGTTGCTATAGGGAGTAAACAATCCTAGAGTACCAGCTCCGGATGGTCTAGAAAGGTAAAGAGACTCCGGAGAGTCTCTTGCACAGGTGCTACGTGAAATAGTGTAGCAAGTAAAATCCCCCAGCACCATATGGGAGGGGGGTTTAGTAGTGTTGCAACTGCTTCTACTCTAGCAGGGTTTTTTAGAAATGCTCTCAAAAGAGTTGCACCCACCCCTGTAAAGTGTTAGAATATACACAACAAAAGCTGTCTAGGCCAATGAAGTATACAATAGCGGACTTGATGTCCGACTTTCCTACTGATGACTCCTGTTTGGATTGGTTGGTTAACTACCTTTACCCTCACGGAATATTCTGCATACAGTGTGATCGCTCAACTAAGCACACTCGGGTTAAAGGCCGCAAAACCTATGCTTGCCAGAGGTGCTCATGGCAGGTTAGCCCGATGAAGGGCACGATCTTTGAAAACACCCATGTCCCACTTAAGAGCTGGTTCCTCGCTATATACCTGATGGCCACCAATAAGGCCGGTACAAGCGCTAAGCAGATTGAGCGCGAGGTAGGCGTCAGCTATCCTACGGCCTGGAAGATGATGCACGATATACGCAGTCTGATGCAGCCTCCAGATAAGCAGTTGGCGGGTGAGGTTGAGATAGACGAAACATACCTTCATGCTAATACCTATAAAAGATCATCGGCTCGCAAGCGATACGGTTTTGACGCACGGCGTACAGGTGAAGTGGTCGTGGGCATGGTGGAGCGTGGAGGCGCAGTAAAGGTGTGGCACGTTAAAGCAGCGGGAGCAAGGGTGTTGCATCCGCTGATCGCTCGCAACGTCAGACAGGGTACACTTATTCATACTGACGGCTACATAGCCTACCGCTCACTGCCTCGTATGGGGTATCAGCACCGCTGGACTGAGCATGGTAAGGGTGAATACTACCGGGAGGATAGCTACACCCAGAATATCGAGAATGTGTGGTCTCATTTTAAGCGGGGCATCAAGGGGGTGTATCGGCATATTGGGCCGAAGTATGTACAGGCTTATGCCAATGAGTATGCTTGGCGGTATTCGAATCGCAAGCGTGCGAATATGTTTTGGGCTTTGATGTGTAGAATTGACAAAAGATAGGCTGTTCTCTATGGGCTTTCTAGGGATAGTCTGGTATATACTATAATTATGACAAGGTCAGTTACCGATGAATAAAGCCGCGATTATTGCTCAGATCGAGCAAGAATTTTCGCAGAGATTCCGCGTAATCGACAACACAGGCACCGATAAAAAGGTGGTTGCCGGCCAGTTCCCGGACGTGATCATGATGCGTCCCGAACCGCCGCCCAACAGCGATATTCTGTTCGTTATGAAGATTGAATCGGGTGAAAACTTAGTTGATAGTGTAGCTGAGTGGAAGGAACTCGGTAGTGGCTCGGGCGTGCTGTATATCATCGTACCTGACCACAGGCTAGATCTGACCAAGAAGCTAGCCAGCGCTACAAACGTTCGCGCTAGGTTTGCCGCTTACACTACAGCCAAGGACGGGACGGTAACCATAAGATATGAGTGATTTGACGCTCGTTGCCATAGGCGCCATCTTGGGTGCCATCTTGGCCATTGTAGGTGGCTACGTTGGAGATGAAGTTCGGGCGTGGCGCGAGCGTGGCCGCGAACGCAAGTCAATCAAGATTTGTCTTTCGGACGAACTGCATGACATCGAGACGACCATTGGCAGTATGCATCAGGTATGGGAGTCGGCACAGCTATTTCACCCCAGCTACGTTACCGATCTGATTGGCGGTACCTCTTCGTATGACACCCTGCGACCACGGCTCTTCCTCATCAAGGACCAGAAACTCCGTAAAGAGATTGGCGATTTCTATAAAAAGCTGAAGGACACCGCCCGCAAGACCGAAGGCAAGATCGGCACATTAGCACAGACTCAAGAGGCAGCTGCCGATCAATCCGGTTTCGATAGCTCATTCCAAACTCTAGCTGGTGAAGCAAAAACGCTCCGCGAGAAGCTCGAGTAACAAAGCGTCCTGGGTATCTATTTCTTTTTCTGAACCTGGTCAGTCTTCCGCACCACCGTCTTCAAAACCCTAAAAAACTGCTTCTTTGTGATAGTCTTTGTCTTTGCTGTCATGGGTTTATTTTAGCATGGCTATATTGAACAGGCCTTTCAGCTCGTAAGGGTAGCCGGTACGTAGGCCACGTGATACCATATATCCGTGTTTCTGTAAGGAGCTCGGCCGAGCTCCTTTTCCACTCGAATAGGCCATGATAAAATACAAACACGGTTTGTCGTATAACAGAAGCTTCTTGTCGGGCTTCTGTTGTTTTATTAGGGCCTATCTGGGCCCGCCAGGATTGGTGAGGACTCGAACCTCACATCTTACGGTTTGTCGTACGTTCTATCCGTTATAACTACAATCCACATCCATTTTCCAACCAAAAAGGAGCTCCGGCCGTGAGGCCATTGCTCCTTTGATTAGCCCTTCTATGCTACGCCTAAACATAAGTGGTATCAAGTTGGATTGAGGGAGGTTTATAGGTGCCTTCCCACTTTTCGCTCTCTTAGAGCTCGTCAGTGCAACTACTTATCTGCAGAAGTGGGTATGACAAACAGATAGTTGGGGTGGGGGCTGGTTAGCCAAGGGCACGAACAAGTTGGAGTAGAAACGACACAATCGCCACAGAGATGATTGCGGCAACGATAATCCGTGCCCAATCCAGTGGCAGAGTCGTGAGCCGACTGTTTCGAACCTCTAGATACCAACTCACCACTAGTGCAAACAGAAACGACAAGACAAATGCCAAAGTTCTCCTTTCCAGAGAGACTATCACCCAAAGCGGCAGGCAGGTTTTTCTGAGTGTACATCGTTGTACAAACGTACTTTGCCTGCCTGCCGCAGTCGGCTACCTACGCTTCACGCGGGATGAAGCGCGGGCGAGCTAGTGGTCGGCGTAGATGGGCTCGGAGGTGGTGGGCTCGCCGTCGGCGTCGACGGTGAGAGTCGGGTCGGTGTTGGAGAAGTGGAAGAAGCCGTCGCCAGCGGGGTCGTCGGTGGGCCCGTTGTTGTCGTCGCGATCGTCGATGATGCTGAGGTCACTCATAATGATCCCCTTCCTCACTTGAAAGCACTCTACGCTTTCTTAAGCATGCACTGCTGCTGCACACAAAGTGAGGGATGAACTCGGGAAATTCCCCGAGCTTATCCCTCACTTTGTATCTATCTGTTTGTCAAAAAAACATCCTCGTGAACAAAAAGCTCAACAAAGATTACAGTATATTACCATAAAAACGTCAAAATATCAAAGATAAGCACACCTGAATCACGAAACTAAATAGCAGCCCAAACATTTGTTACCCTTTTAGTGTCTAAACAAAAAGGAGAAAACAAAATGTCTGTGCTGCACCACCATAATATCTTGCCTCTGTTTGTTTGGGTAGAC